>Ga0213872_10002602_pt1 | contig 10496 bp, 7 predicted proteins | sample VelepicomBERX_R2_FD_160071 | JGI IMG/M metagenome (GOLD analysis project Ga0213872, IMG submission 160071) | Rhizosphere microbial communities from Vellozia epidendroides in rupestrian grasslands, the National Park of Serra do Cipo, Brazil - RX_R2 | ecosystem: Host-associated > Plants > Roots >... | reverse complement strand
CGACGTTCTTGAAGGGGGCAGGGCGGTCGTTTTCGTCGGCGACGATCTGCATTTCACCGATGCGATTGCGCATCTCTTCCCAGGGATGCAGGGGCAAGCCGTCCTCTCTGGCCTGGGCACGAGGCGCGTGGCGGCTCATGATCTCCCGGGCGTCGCGCTCGGCACGTTCCTGCCAGCGCTGTTCGAGCACGATGAACAAGACGATGGTCGCCACCAGGCCCAGGGCACACAACACCAATGCCACATAGATCGCGTACTGCATGATGACTCCAACCCAGCCCATGTCTCGCTCCACCCTGACCGCTTTAATTTGAATGAGCGCATGGTAGCGTCATCATCGGAAAGCCGGCATCAGGAAATGACTGAGTCGGAAAACCACCACGCCCTGCTCGCCCAGACAAGCTCAACAGCAGGAACCGCCGGCGCCTGTGCGGCCATTGGCGTGCGGCCATCAGCCACTGCGAGTGCCGTGCGACGGCAGGATCTTCTCGGTCACGCCCGCCCCCAGGGGCGCCAGCAAGGCCTGCAATTCCTCTTCGCCGAACTTGATGGCACCGGCCTCGTCGCGACCCAGCATGCCCTCGGCCAGTGCCGATTTGCGGGCCTGCAGTTCGAGCAGGCGCTCTTCGATGCTGCCTTCGATGACCAGCTTGTAGACGAACACCTGGCGCGTCTGTCCGAGCCGATGGGCGCGCGCGATCGCCTGCTCTTCCACGGCCGGGTTCCACCAGGGATCGACCAGCACGACGGTGTCGGCGGCGGTCAGGTTCAGGCCCACGCCACCGGCCTTCAGACTCACCAGCAACAGCGGCGCCTCACCGGCCTGGAAGCGCGCAATCACCTCGCCCCGCTCGGCGGGGTCGGTGGCGCCGGTGAGCGAAAGACAGGGCAATTGCAGCGCCTGCAGTTGCGCCTGGATCAAGGCCAGCATGCTGGTGAATTGCGAGAACACCAGGATGCGCCGGCCCTCCTCCACCAGCGCCGGCAACATGTCGCGCAGCCATTCGATCTTGGCGCGCTCTATGCCCTTGGGCATGCGGCCCTCTTTGAGCAGGTAGGGATCGCAGCAGACCTGGCGCAACTTCAGCAAGGCATCCATCACCGTCACCTGCGAGCCACCCAGTCCGCGCCGCTCCAGCGCGCGGCGCACCTGCTTGTCGGCGGCCAGGCGCACGCTCTCGTAGAGTTCGCGCTGGCGTCCCTGCAATTGCAGGCGTTCGATGATCTCGCTGCGCGCCGGCAGTTCCTGCAGCACATCCTGCTTGCGCCGCCGCAGGATGAAAGGCCGCACGCGCTGCGCCAGCAGGCGGGCGCGCACGGTCTCGCCCTGCTCCTCGATGGGCTTGCGCCACAGTCGCGCAAAGCTGCGTGCATCGTCCAGGAAACCGGGCATGAGGAAATGGAACTGGCTCCACAGCTCACCCAGGTGGTTCTCCAGGGGCGTGCCGGTCATGCACAGGCGATGCCGGGCACGCAGGCGCCGGGCTGCCGCGGCACTGCGCGAGGCGGCGTTCTTGACGGTCTGCGCCTCGTCCAGCACCAGCAGGTGGAAACGCAGCGGCAGCAGCTGGTCCAGGTCACGCCACAGCAGCGGATAGGTGGTCAGCACCAGGTCGACCTGGCCGGCCGCTACCGCCGCGACATGACGCGCCCGGTCTTCGCCATGCAGCACCTGCACGCGCAGCGAGGGCGTGATGCGACGGGCTTCCTGCTGCCAGTTGAACAACAGCGAGGTCGGCACCACCACCAGTGCTGGCAGGTCCAGGCGACCGGCCTCTTTTTCGATCAGCAGATGGGCCAGCACCTGGGCGGTCTTGCCCAGGCCCATGTCGTCGGCCAGGATGCCGGCCAGGCCCTGTGCGCGCAGATACTGCATCCATGCCACCCCTTGCAGCTGGTAAGCACGCAGCGTCAGGCCCAGTCCTTGCGGCGGCGCCACCGGCTGCACGCTGCCGGCCGCCCGCAGGCGCTGCGCCAGCGCCAGCACGCCGGCATGGCCGCTCATGTGCCAGGGGACAGCACCCTCCAGCCCTTGCAGGGTGGCGTGGATGCTGTCGAGCCGGTGCGCGTCCCAGGGGGAGAGTTGCAAGGGCCCCTCCTTGCGCTTGAGATCGACCAGCAGATCCAGCAGGGACAACACCACCGCCTTCAGGGGACCGGCCATGGCATCGATGCGCCGGCCGCCGGGCGCACGCAGGGAGATGACGGCATGGGGATCGATGCGCTCGACCTGCTGCGCATCGGCCCAGCGCGGATCGCGGCGCAGCAGGTCGGCCACCATCGGCGCCACATCCATGACCGCGCCATCGACCTCGATGCCGATGGAGAGCAGCCAGCGCCCGGAGGGATCGAGGCCGTCGAAGATCTCGCTGGAGAAGGCCCGCTCCTGCAAGGGCGCGGCCACTTCGCGCTGGAGCACTTCGCCGGTCTCGCTACTGACGACGAAACGCCAGGCCGTCACCGGGATGCTCTCGTGCGCGAAGCCGGGCCGGGCGCGCAAGGTCCAGCCCATCTGCTGCAGCCGGGGCGCCTGGTCGGCCCAGAAGTCGCCGAAGAAATCCTCCTGCACCAGCGTCCACAGCGGGCCTGCATCATGCAGCGGATTGTGGGCGCGCCATTGCAGGGCGTCTTCGCGCAGGGGCAGCAGGCCCAGTTCGCGTATCCACTCCAGCGCAGCCGATTCGGCCGCGTAGTCACGCGTGATGTGGGCGGGTGTGTAGGTCGGCTCGTCCTCGCCGTGGCCGGTCGGCGCCGGCGTACTCCAGCGCTGCGGGCCTTCGCCATAGACCCAGTCGATCTGGGCGACCGTCACCATGGCACCGCGCGGCCCGAACAGTCCGTGCGCGCGCATGCCCAGCAGGCCATCGCCGCGCGTGAGCGTCTGCAGGCTCAGCCGGGGATGGAAGCTGCTGGTGGACGGAGAGGTCGGGGAAGACGCCATGCTGCCGGGAAATATTGCGAGAGCGGCCATTGTAGGGCGCTTCGCCATGGGCGTGCAGGCATCGACATCAATCTTGCAGAGGGGAAAAACTTATTTTGCGGCGGGCGTGATGCAGAAATCCAGCATGCCGAAGGGCGTGCGGCCCTCACCGGTGGCCCACACCCAGACCGCCCAGCACAGCAGGCCGCACACCAGCAGCAGGGCCAGCACGATGTGCAGTCCGGAGGCCTTGCGCAGGAAGCTTTCGATGCGGTCAAAGAGAGCGGTCATGGAAATGGCGGAGCAAGGAAGACAAGCCTGCATTCTAGCCAAGCCTGGTGCGCGCTGCGATGGGACAAATTGCCGCAGTGTCAGTCTGGCAAGCTCATTGCCGTCGTCGCGGTCATGCGACTTGTCAGCAAACAATCATTGACAGCGTTATTTGGTACCGCTACCATCATCGCCAAATATATTGGTAGCGCTACCAAAATGCCATGCTGGTTCTGCTCTCACCCCTTCGTTGGGGATCTCCTGGGACATCGCCGCACGGCAACATAAAAATCCCCTCACAGGAGACAAATCTTGAAAACGATCAAGGGCTTACGCTGGTGGATCATCGTGCTGGTTTGCCTGGGCACGATCACCAACTATCTGGCACGCAACTCACTGGGGGTGCTGGCCCCCACCCTCAAGGACGAACTGGGGATGAGTACCCAGCAATATTCCTACGTCGTCGCGGCCTTCCAGGTCGGCTATACCATCATGCAGCCGGTCTGCGGCTTCGTGGTCGACCTGGTCGGCTTGCGCATTGGCTTCGCCTTGTTCGGGGTGCTGTGGTCGCTGGCCGGGGTGCTGCACGCAGGCGCCAGCGGCTGGCTCTCGCTGGCGGGTTTCCGCGCCCTGATGGGCTTGACCGAGGCTGCCGCCATCCCCTCGGGCATGAAAGCGGTCGCTGAATGGTTTCCCGACAAGGAAAAGTCCGTGGCCGTGGGCTGGTTCAATTCGGGAACCTCGCTAGGGGCGATGCTGGCCCCGCCGCTGGTGATCTTCCTGCAATTGCGCTATGGCTGGCAATCGGCCTTCGTGGTGACCGGCCTGCTCGGCTTCGTCTGGGCCGCCCTGTGGTTTGCGTTCTATCGCTCGCCGCGTGACCATGCGGCCTTGTCCGAGAGCGAAAGGCACAGCATCGTCAGCGGCCAGTTGCGGCCGGCCGGCGCGGTGCGGGGCAAACGTCCGGTCAAGGACGTGGTGCGCTCGCGCCGCTTCTGGGCCATCGCACTGGCACGCTTCTTTGCCGAACCGGCGTGGCAGACCTTCAGCTTCTGGATCCCGCTGTACTTCGTCAACGAACGCCACCTGGATCTGAAGTCCATCGCCCTGTTCGCCTGGCTACCCTTCCTGGCGGCTGACCTGGGAGGACTCGCAGGCGGCTATCTGGCGCCGTTCCTGATCAACCGCTTCCGCGTGCCTCTGGTATGGTCGCGCGTCTACGGCGTGGTACTGGGCGCGGTGATGATGATAGGACCGGCCTGCGTGGGCCTGGCGGCCTCTCCCTACACGGCCATTGCCTTGTTCTGCGTCGGCGGCTTTGCCCACCAGATGATCTCGGGCCTGGTCAATACCCTCTCGGCCGACGTGTTCGACCCCGAGGAAGTGGGCACCGCCAGCGGCTTTGCCGGCATGTCGGCGTGGATCGGCGGCCTCGGTTTCTCGCTGCTGGTGGGTGCGCTGGCCGACACCGTCGGTTATGGTCCGCTGTTCGGGATGTTGGGCGCGTTCGATCTGATCGGTGCTGTCCTGCTCATCATTCTGATCCGTGGCCAATCCACAGAAGAGCGGGCCGCGCGCGCGCTGCATTCTCCCATCTGAACGCAAGGTTCCTATCATGTCCATGCTGCATCCCCCGCGCTTTGCGCTTCAGTCCTCCCAGGACAATCACCTGCGCCTGAGCTCCGACACCGACGCGACGATCGAATTGTTCGTGCTGGAAGAGGACATCATCCGCGTGCTGGTGCTACCCGATGGCCAGTTGCGCGGCCCGGCCTCCTGGGCCGTTGCCCCCGGCGCCGAGGATACTCCCCAGCAAGGCCGCGACCGGCGTGACCTGAGCGGTTTCAGCCTGCCTGCGTTTGCCTTGCGCAACGAGCCCGGCCTGCTGCAAATCGAGACCGCACTGATCCGTCTGACGATATCGCTGGACGGTGGCTTCTGCCAGTGGGCACTGCGCCGCGGCGATGAGTGGCTCACCGTGCTGGCGGACCGGCCCACCCAGGCCTACAACTTCGGCTATTGGGACCAGCAGGTCTACCACTACCTGCGCCGTCAACCCGACGAGATGTACTTTGGCCTGGGCGAACGCGCGGGGGAGATGAATCGCGCCGGCCAATCCTACGAGATGCGCAACATCGACGCCATGGGTTACAGCGCGCGCACCACCGACCCGCTCTACAAGCACATCCCGTTCTACATCACCTGGCGCCCGCAGGAAGCGACCGGCTTCGGACTGTTCTACGACACACTCTCCGATTGCCGCTTCGACATGGGCCGCGAGCTGGACAATTACCACGGCCACTATCGCTATTTCACGGCCCCGCATGGCGACCTCGATTACTACTTCATCGCCTCGCCGCAGACACCGCTGGCGGCGACCCGACGCTTCACCTGGCTGACTGGACGGCCCGCATGGATGCCCAAGTGGGGCCTGGGCTATTCAGGCTCCACCATGAGCTATACCGATGCGCCCGATGCCCAGGCGCAGATGGGCCAGTTCATTGCGAAATGCCGCGAGCATGACATCCTCTGCGACTCCTTCCACCTCTCCTCGGGCTACACCTCGATCGGGCCCAAGCGTTATGTTTTCCACTGGAACACGGAGAAATTCCCCGACGCGAAGGGCTTCGTGCGCAGCTATCTGGAGGCCGGCATCCACCTGTGTGCCAACATCAAGCCCTGCCTGTTGCGCGATCATCCGCAGTTCGAACAGGCCAGGCAGGCCGGACTGCTGATCTGCGACAGCAAGGGCGAACCGGCGTGGGTGCAGTTCTGGGATGAGGTTGGCGCCTACCTTGACTTCACCAATCCCGATACGCTTGCCTGGTGGCAGAGCAACGTCAAGCGCGCCCTGCTCGACTACGGCATCAGCGCCACCTGGAACGATAACAATGAGTTCGAGGTCTGGACTGCGGATGCTCTTGCCCACGGCTTTGGCCAGCCACATCCGGTGCAGCAGGCCAAGGTCCTGCAGACCATGCTGATGATGCGGGCCTCGCGCCAGGCGCAGCTGGAAGCGGCGCCGCAAGAGCGTCCCTTCCTGGTGTCGCGCTCAGGCGGGGCAGGCATGCAGCGCTACGTGCAGACCTGGTCGGGCGACAACTACACCTCCTGGGAGACCCTGCGCTACAACCTGAAGATGGGACTGGGATTGGCACTGTCGGGCGTGTCCAACATCGGGCATGACATCGGCGGCTTTTCCGGACCGGCACCGCAGCCGGAACTGCTGGTGCGCTGGGTTGCCTTCGGCGTGTTCATGCCGCGCTTCTCCATCCACTCCTGGAACGACGACCGAACCGTCAACGAGCCCTGGATGTACCCGGAGGTGACTGCCCAGATTGCCTCGCTGATCAAACTGCGCTACCGCTTCATCCCCTATCTGTACGAACTGCTATGGCAATCGACCCGGGATTACCAGCCCGTGCTACGCCCGACTTTCGCCGAATTCCCGCATGACCGCCACTGCCTTGACGAGTGCGACGACATGATGCTGGGTCAGGCGCTGCTGGTGGCACCGGTGGTGGAGCAGGGCCAGACCGAACGCAGCGTCTACCTGCCATCAGGAACGCGCTGGGTTTCCTACTGGAGCGGCGACAGCTTCGCGGGTGGCCAACATGTCAGCCTGCCCGCGCCCTGGGATGAACCGGTCATGCTGGTGCGCGAGGGCGCAGTGATCGCCATGAACGTGGCACAGCAGCACTTCGACCTGCGGCCCGACCAGCGTGCTTTCCTGGTGGTCCCCCATGCGGGCCAGGGCGAAGCCAGCGGCGGATGCATCGAGGACGATGGCCACAGCCAGGCCTGGCGCGAGGGTCAGCTGGGACGCTGGGAGGTGCGGGCGCATTCCGATGCGACCTCCGTGAGGCTGGAGGTGTGGCATGAAGGCCACCTGCCGGTCGCGATCGATACGATCGATATCTTCCTGCCCGACAGCGAGACCCGGACGGTGCACGCGCCGCAGGCTCGCATCGTCAGCGAAAGCCGCAGCCAAGGCTGGCGCCGCCTGCATCTGGCACTACTTCCCGAGCCGCAATAACCTGATGACAGCCCAACGATAAACCAACAAAAGGAGACTCGCATGCACGCCAAGAACGCCAAACGACAGACATCTTTCCTCCAGCCTCTGTGCCTGTGCTCGGCACTGCTTGCCACGGCGACATCGACGCCGACGTTCGCGCAATCGTCAGTCACGCTCTACGGCACCGTCGACCTCGCCCTGGCCTACAGCAGCAACCAGGGCGGCGCGTCCAATACCTATATCAATTCCGGCGCGCTGGCCGCCAGCAAGATCGGACTGACCGGCAGCGAGGACCTGGGTGGCGGCAATAGCGCCCTGTTCAAACTGGAGAACGGTTTCAACGCCGATACCGGCGCCCAGTCGACCGCCGGGGTACTGTTCAACCGCCAGTCCTATGTCGGCCTGTCCAGCAAGGACTATGGCCAGGTCACGGTCGGGCGCCAGTACACGCCCTACTTCCAGTATGTCGGCGCATTGGGCCCGACCAACGTACTCACGGGCGCTACCGGTGCGCACCCGGGCGATGTCGATGCGCTCGATACGACACTGCGCATGAACAACTCCATCACCTATACGCTGCCCTCGCTGGGCGGCCTGCAGGCCGGCTTGCAGTATGGGATGGGTGAACAGGCCGGTAGCGTGGCCAGCGGCTCCAGCGTAAGCGCCGCCTTGCGCTACGATTACCAGGCCTTCTCGTGGAGCGCCGGCTATACGCGACTCAAGAACCTGGCCAACGGCAACACTGCCGGCAGCTTTGGCAACGTTGGCAGCTTCGCCAACAACTCGCCGGTCAACGCCGGCTATGCCTCTGCCGACAGCACGCAATTGCTGGCCACGGCAGCACGTTATACCCGGGGCGACCTGATGATGGGCCTGAACTACTCCAACGTGCAGTACAGGCCCGGCGCGCTATCGGCCTTTAGCCAGACGGCGATCTTCAACACCGTCGGCCTCATCGGCAGCTACAACATCAATGCCGCCCTGGTATTGGCAGCCGGCTACAGCTACACCGCTGAAAAGGCGCGCAACGGCATCAGCTCGCCGGCCAAGTACAGCCAGCTGTCGCTGGAACAGGTCTACTCCCTCTCCAAGCGGACCGCGCTCTACGCGATCCAGGCCTACCAGCGCGCCAATGGACAGACGCTGCGTGCCGGCAGCGCCGGCACCAGTATTGTCGATGCGGTGGCCTCGGTGGGTGACTCGCAGAACGGTACCCCCTCTAACGGCCGCGGACAGTTCGTGGCCATGCTGGGGATCAGGCATTCGTTCTGATCCCGCAAGGGAATGCAGGGCTTGGGTTACCATGACGCTTTGCCCGCGAGAGTGACTTGCCATGCGTACAGCCCTGCTCATCATCGACGTCCAGCACGCCCTCTGCATCGGTCCCGATGCAGTCGACAACGGCGAGCGCACCATCGCCAACATCAACCTGCTCTCGCAAAGGGCGCGTGCGGCGCGCGCGCCTGTGATCTTCGTGCAACACGAGGACCAGGGCGCGCTGGTGCATGGCAGCCAGGGCTGGCAGCTGGCCCCCGGCCTGCTGCATACCGAGCAGGACCTGCGCCTGCGCAAGCGCGGCTCGGATGCCTTCCACCAGACCGACCTGCAGGCCATGCTGAAGATGCGGCATATCTCGGAGCTGGTGATCTGCGGCATGCAGACCGAGTTCTGCGTGGAATCCACCGTGCGGCGCGCCCTGGCGCTGGGCTATCCGGTCACGCTGGCGGCCGACGCCCATACCACCGCGCCCAACGGGGTGCTGTCGGTGGCCGATGTGGTGGCGCACCACCATGCCACGCTGTCCAACCTGGGCGCCTATGGCGTGCGCACGACGGTGCGGCCGTCCCAGGACATCCACTTCTGAAGCGTTGCCGGCCCGTCAGAATCGCTGCGGGCTGAACGGCGCCAGGTCGATCTCGGCGGCTTGCCCCGCCAGGAGCTGGCCCACGATGCGTCCGGTACGGGCCGAGCAGCCCAGTCCGATGTGACCATGCCCATAGGCATGGATGATGTCGCTGCTGGCAGTGGCCGGGCCGATGCAGGGCAGGCCGTCGGGGGTGCTGGGACGACGTCCCAGCCAGAACCGGACATCGCTTTGCGGCAGCTCACGCGGCAGGCCGGGAAAGAGCTTCAGAGCGATGTCGCGCATGATCTCGCCACGCCGCCAGTCCGGTGCGGCCTCGAAGGAGGCGAACTCGACCTGGCCGGCAATGCGCAGGCCCGTCTCCATCTGCGTGGCAATGACCTTGTACTCCGACACCATCATCGGTGTGCGTGCGCGCGCCTGGTGCGCGTGGCCGCTGATGACGGCGTGGTATCCGCGTTCGCTCTCCAGTTGCACGTGGTCGCCGGCCTGCGCCGCCAGCGCCTTGGAACGCGCGCCGGCGCTGATCACGGCGGCATCGCAGGCGATCTCGCCCTGCGCCGTCACGACCGCCTTGAGGCGTCCCTGCTCGACCCTGAACCCGGTGGCCGCGGCCTTGACGTGGTGCGCCCCGCGCGCCAGCGCATAGACCTGCAGGGCCTGCATGTAGGCGCCCGGATTCTTGCAGTGGCCGGCTTCGTCCACCTGCACCGCAAATCCGAAGGCCGGGTCCAGGTCGGGCTCGCGCTGGCGCAGGGCCTCGCCTTCCAGCTCTGTCCACTGTATGCCCAGCTCGCGACGCACGCCCCAGCCGAAGGCATCGCCCTCGAACTGCTGGCGCGAACGATAGACGTGCAGCACGCCCGAGGTATCGATCAGGTGGCCGACCCCGGCGCGGCTGGCGATCTCGTGGTGCAGCGTGCGGGCATCCACCACCAGGGTGCGCAAGGCGCGGGCGGTACTGCGGATGCGCTCGCGCCTGGCGCTGGCCAGGTTGCGCAACAGCCAGGGCATCAGCCGTGGCAGGTAACGCCAGCGGATGGACAAGGGGCCGATGGGATCCATCAGGTAGCCCGGCACCTTCTTCCACATGCCCGGCTCCACCGGCGGAATCACCGAATGCGACGACAGCCAGCCGGCATTGCCATAACTGGACGCTTCCTCGCTGCCGGGCTCGTTGAAATCCAGCAACGTGACCTGCAGGCCCTGGTCCAGCGCATGGATGGCACTCATCAGGCCGACGGCGCCAGCGCCGATGACGACGACGTGGCGGGGAAAGCTGATTTCCGGGGTGGAGGACATGGCGGCAGGTGTGCGGGAGAAACAAGCATCATACGGGATCTGCGGGGATCTGCGATGGCGGGGCTGAGGGCCGGGGGCCGGCGCCGGATTGACCGCGACGATGGCCAGGCCCTATGATCGGC
>Ga0213872_10002601_pt1 | contig 10502 bp, 5 predicted proteins | sample VelepicomBERX_R2_FD_160071 | JGI IMG/M metagenome (GOLD analysis project Ga0213872, IMG submission 160071) | Rhizosphere microbial communities from Vellozia epidendroides in rupestrian grasslands, the National Park of Serra do Cipo, Brazil - RX_R2 | ecosystem: Host-associated > Plants > Roots >... | reverse complement strand
GGTCTGGTCGCCGCGGGCGAGTATCCGAACCCGGTGCCGCACGCCGACTTCGTCACCACCACCACGCACAAGACGCTGCGCGGCCCGCGCGGCGGCGTGATCCTGTCGCGCGCCGAGCATGAAAAGATTCTGAATTCGGCCATCTTCCCCTGCCTGCAAGGCGGCCCGTTGATGCATGTCATCGCCGCCAAGGCCGTGGCGTTCAAGGAAGCCGCGAGCCCGGCGTTCAAGACCTATCAGCAACAGGTGAAGAAAAACGCTCAGATCATGGCGCAAACGCTGATCGAGCGCGGCCTGCGCATCGTGTCGGGCAAGACCGAGAGCCATGTATTCCTGCTCGACCTGCGCGCCAAGCACATCACCGGCAAGGACGCCGAGGCGGCGCTCGGCCGTGCGCACATCACCGTCAACAAGAACGCCATTCCGAACGATCCGGAAAAACCGTTCGTGACCTCGGGCATCCGCATCGGCACGCCGGCCATGACCACGCGCGGTTTCGGCGACAATGAGGCGCGCGAATTGGCCAACCTGATCGCCGATGTGCTGGACGCGCCGCAGGATGAGGCCGTGCTCGCACGCGTGGCCGAGTCGGTCAAGGCGATGTGCCAACGCTTCCCGGTATACGGCCGCAAGTAACACTGCCGCGAGGCAGGAAAAAGAGCGGGGTGTCGCGCGTTTTTTTGCGCGACATCCCGTTTTTGCTATTTTTCCCCCTAATTGCGACACATTTTACGCATTTCATGGTGATCTCATTAACTTGGCATATCATTGCTGTTAAGATGGGCTTTTCCGAACTGTTACCAGGGGTTTAAAGCCATGAAATGCCCGTTCTGCGGCCACGCCGATACCCAGGTGATCGATTCACGCGTCAATGAGGACGGCTCCAGCATTCGCCGCCGGCGCCGCTGCCTGAAGTGCGAGAAGCGGTTTACGACTTTTGAGAATGCCGACGTGCGCATGCCGCAAGTGGTGAAAACCGGCGGGCATCGGGCGGAGTTCGACCCGGAAAAAGTTCGTGTCAGTTTCATGCGCGCGCTGCATAAGCGCCCGGTGCCGACGGCCCTGGTGGATGAAGCCATCGATCGCATCAGCCATCGGCTGCTGCAGTTGGGCGAACGCGAGGTCAGTTCGCGTCAGATCGGCGAAATGGTGATGAACGAGCTCGCGCGCATGGACAAGGTGGCTTATGTGCGTTTTGCCTCGGTCTACCGCAGCTTCGAGGATGTGGCGGAGTTCAGCGAAGCCATCGAGGAAATCAAGAAAACCGGCCATCCGGAATGATCGAGATTGCCGTCGGCGACGGCATCGTGCTGCGCGAACCGCGCGAGGACGATGCCGATCGCCTTTTTGCTCTCATCGACGCCAACCGCGTGCTGCTCGGGCGCTGGATGCCTTGGCTCGACTACATGCGCCATGACGGCGACAGCCTCACCTATATCCGTTACTCGCAAGAAGGCAATCGCGAAGGGCGGTTTCTCAATTTACTGATCTGGGTGGACGACGAGCCCGCCGGCGTCTTGTGTTATTTTGCGCTGGAGCCGGCGCAGCGCCGCAGCGAAATCGGCTACTGGCTCGGGCAGCGCTGGCACGGGCGCGGCATCATGAGCCGCGCCTGTCAGGCGCTGATCGATTACGGCTTCGGTCACCTCAATCTTTACCGTATCCAGATCGCCTGCGCGGTCGACAATCTACCTAGCCGGGCCTTGCCCGAGCGCCTCGGCTTTACGTTCGAAGGGGTGCTGCACGGCCGCGAGTGGGTCGGCGAACGCGTGTTGGATCACGCGATCTACGCCTTGCTGCTGCCGGCGTGGCGCGCGCGCCGGCCGGCCTGATTTCTTGCCCGGGAGGGCCACGATGTTTACTGCCGAAGATCACCGATACATGCAACAAGCGTTGCGGTTTGCCGAGGCCGCCACGCGCCGCGCCGCGCCCAATCCCGGCGTCGGCTGCGTGCTCGTGCGCGACGGCCAGGTGATCGGCGCCGGCGCCACGTTGGCGGCCGGCAGCGATCATGCCGAGATTCAAGCGCTGAAAGATTGCGCCGCGCGCGGCGAGTCGCCGGCCGGCGCGACCGCCTACGTCACCTTGGAGCCGTGCAGCCATCACGGCCGCACGCCGCCATGCGCCGAAGCGCTGATCCGCCACGGCCTGGCGCGGGTGGTGGCGGCGATGAGCGATCCCTATCACGAGGTGGCCGGCCGGGGGCTGGCGATGCTCTCGGCCGCCGGCATCCGCACCGAGTGCGGGCTGATGGAATCGGAGGCGCGCCGCGTGCATCGCGGCTTTCTGTCGCGCGTCGGCCGCGCCTTGCCGTGGGTGACGCTCAAGGCGGCGGCGACGCTGGATGGCAAAACCGCGCTGCTCAACGGCAAAAGCCAGTGGATCACCGGCGCCGCGGCGCGCAGCGATGTGCAGCGGCTCAGGGCGTTTCACGAAGCCATCCTAACCGGCAGCGGCACGGTGCTGGCCGACAACCCGCGCTTGACCGTGCGCGAGATCGCCGGCGCGGCGCAGCCTTTGCGCGTGGTGCTGGACAGCCGGCTCGTCACCGCCCCATCGAGCCTGATCTATCAAGGCGGCAATACCTTGTTGGCCACCGGGGTGACCGATGCGGCGCGGCTCGCGCCGTTTCTGGCCGGCGGCGCCGAGGCGCTGCCCGTGCGCCCGCGCGACGGTCACGCCGATTTGACCGCGCTTTTGGCCGAGTTGGCGCGTCGCGGCGTCAACCATTTGATGGTCGAGGCGGGGGCCGGGCTCAACGGGGCTTTGTTGCAGGCAGGGCTCGTGGACGAGATCGTGCTGTATCTGGCGCCGGCGCTGGCCGGCGACGCGGCGCGCGGTCTGTTCGCCTGGCCGCCGCTGCAGGATCTGGCCGACAAGCGGCCATTGGTGATCGACGACGCGCGCCTGGTCGGCGCCGACCTGCGCCTGCGTCTGCGCCCCGCCGATTCGCAACAATAATCAACGGTCGATGGTTAATCTGCGATGAGAACACCGTACCGGCGCGCGGATACCGACGCGCGTTATGTCGAGCGTATCCGCCGCGCCGTGGCGTACATCTGGACGCACCTGGATCGCGATGTGCCGTTGGAGCGGTTGGCCGAGATCGCTTGTTTCTCGCCCTATCACTTTCATCGCATCTACCGTGCCTTGTTGGGCGAGACGGTGTTCGACACCGTGCAACGCGGACGGCTGCATCAGGCGGCCCGGCGCTTGTCCGCCAGCGATCAGCCGCTCGCGCAGATCGCCCGGCGGGCGGGCTACGGCAGCCTGGCCGCTTTCGTGCGCGGATTTGGCCGCCACTACGGCACCACGCCGGGTCGTTACCGGGCAGGAGTGGCGCATCGTCTAACGAGCGAGCGGGAGAGTTATATGCAATCAGTACAAGTGCGGGAGCAGCCGGCGTTGCTGCTGCTGTTGCGACGCCATCGCGGCAGCTATATGAATATCGGCGAGGCGTTCGACGATCTGTTGCTGCGGGCGATGCCGGTTTGCCCGGACCCGGCGCCGGTACGGGCGTTCGGGCTGTATTACGATGACCCGGACGGCGTGCCGGAAAGCGCGCTACGTTCCGCCGCGGCATTCACCTGGTCGGCCGACTGGCCGGTGCCGGACGGTCTGGAATTGTTGACGCTCCCCGCAGGCCGCTACGCGGTGGCGCGCCATACAGGCCCCTATAGCGAACTGCAGGCGGCCTGGCGGCGGCTTTACGTCGATTGGCTGCCGCAAAGCGGCTTCGAACCGGCCGATCAGCCCTGTCTGGAAGAGTATCTGAATAACCCGCGCGACACGGCGCCGATGGCGCTGCAGACCGATCTGATGACGCCGCTGAAATAAGGTTGGGCGGGGAGTGGGCGTAGCGTGTTAGCGCAGCGACGCACGGCCACGGCCTTACGCACCGGCGAAGAAGGTTTCCAGCACCCGCGCCAGCGCCTCGGGCTGCTCCCACTGGACCATATGGCCGGCGCCCGCCACCGTGGCTTCGCTGAGTCGGGCGAAGCAGGCGCGCCGGCTTTCCAGCGTATCGAACACACCCTTGGCCATCGGGTGATCCCACATGTCACCACCCATCACCCATTGCACCGGACAGGCGATGCGGCGCCAACAGGCCTGCGCCTCGCGTAGCCGATAGAGCACCGGGTTGACCATTTTGTGGCGCGGATCGGCACGGTAAACCCACTGACCGCTGCCGGCGTCGAAACGGGTCAACGCTTCGGCGAGCCAGGCGGCGCGCGCGGGCGCTAGCCGCGGATTACGCTCGATCAGTTTGGCCGCCACCAAGTCGAGCGACGCCAGCGGCAGAAAAGCCGGCGGCTGACGCAGCTCCTTCAGCCAGCGCGCGTAGCGCCCCGGCGCTTCGTCCGGTTTGCTCTCCGGTAGCCCAAACCCCTCGATCAGCGCCAAGGCGCGCACGCGTTCCGGACGGATGCCGGCGTAAAGCCCGGCGACCATGGCGCCCATGCTGTGGCCGGCGAGCAGGACCGGGGCATCGGGGCTTTCGTGGTCCAGCAGCGCGTCCAAATCGGCGAGGTAATCGGCCGAGTAATAGCTGCCCTGATTCCAATCGCTGTCGCCAAAGCCGCGCCAATCCGGCGCCACCACCCGCCAGTCGCCTTGCAACGATTCAACCAGGAATTGGAAGGTGGCCGAGCTGTCCATCCAGCCGTGCAACAGCACCATGAGCGGCGAGCGCTCGTTACCCCAGCTGCGCAAATGGTGGCGGTGCTGGCGCAGCGTGATGAAGGTTTTTTGGCATGATGCCAGCATCAATCATTCCCTAGTCTTAAATAATGTTTGGCTTCGATCTTAACAAAATTCACTGAGTCCACATGGTTTTTGTTATGACATTTAGTAATCCATTTAAAATATAAAACCCTTTGTATTATTTTTATTTCCTGAACTATCGTTCAGTATCAGGCCCTAGTCCTGAAGCAGGTCGGTAGATAAGGAGAGCGGCATGACAAACCTCACGCGGGACTTGCGGCGCCGCGGGCCGCTACTGTGGGCGCTGGAGCCGAGAATAATGTTTGACGGAGCCGTGGCGGCGACTACCGCCACGGCCGCGGCGGTCGCCGATGCCACGCACGACGCGTCTCACCCGGCGCCGACGCCGGCCGTCATCGCGCCGGTCGCCGCGCCCGCGGCGCGCCAAGTGGTATTCATCGAAAACGATGTCGCCAATTATCAAAAACTGATCGCGCAATTGCCCGCCGGCGACGAGGTGGTAGTGCTCGACAGTCAGCGCGACGGCTTGGCGCAGATCGCGCAGTGGGCCGGCACGCATCAGGGCTATGGCGCCATGCACATCATTTCGCATGGCGAGGCCAACGACTTGATGCTGGGCGCCGTGCAGTTGAGCAACGCCAACCTGGCGAGCCGGCAAGCGGACCTGACCACCATCGGCCAGGCATTGCAGCCCGGCGGGGATATTCTGCTGTACGGCTGCGACATCGCCGCCGGCAGCGACGGCGCCGCCTTCATCCAAAGCCTGGCGCAAGACACCCATGCCGACGTTGCCGCCTCGACCGACGCCACGGGCGCGGCCGCGCTCGGCGGCAACTGGACCTTGGAGCGCAGCACCGGCCACATCGACGTGGCGAGCCTGGATCTCAGCTACGATGGCCTGCTGAGCCGGCCGATCACCGGCACGACCACATTCGATGTCGCGGATGGCAACGTCTATAACCCATCCGGTAGCACCGACAGCGCGCAGAACGTTGAGGGTTGGGATTTCTTGATGCAGTTGGGGCAAACCAATAATGGCAACCAATCGATCATTATTGAGCGTCCCAGCACGGTGGAAACCGTGGATGCCTACTCGGACGGTACTATTCCAATAACGTATTTCAGCGTTAAGCCAAACGACGGTAGCCTATTTACCCTCAACGCGATCAGCGTGGTGCTCAATGGCTACGATGCGGGCACGACGGGCGGCTATGTGCAACTGGTGGGCTATTTGAACGGTTCCGCCGTGTCCGGGGCGGTGCTGAGTCAAAATGTGGGCGACGTGTTACAGGGCGGCGGTACTGCCGTGACCTTCAATGTCTCGGGCAACAGCGCGTTTCAGGGCATCGATTCCTTCCGCCTCGTGGCCGCAAGCGGCCACAGCCTCCTGGGCATGGTGGGGATCGGCGCCATCAACGCCATCAATTTCCATTTCCCCGGGCCGACGCTGACCACCAGCGGCGGCAGCAGCGCCTACAGCGGCGGCAGCGGCGCCGCGGTGAGAGTGGACAGCGGCATCGCACTGTCCGACACCGCCAGCGGCATGCAGTCGACGGCGACGGTGTCGATCACCGGCAACTTCCACAGCGGCGAAGACTGGCTCGCATTCAGCAACAACGGCAGCACGATGGGCAATATCGCCGGCAGCTACAACAGCGGTACCGGGATCCTGACGTTGACCTCCAGCAGCGCCAGCGCCACCACCGCGCAATGGCAGGCGGCGTTGGAGGCGATTACCTACCAGGACACCTCGCTTACGCCCAATACCAGTACCCGCACCATCAGCTTCGCCATCACCGACGCCGCCAGCAATACCAGCAGCACGGTGACCAAAAGCGTGACCGTGGCCGCCGACGTGGCGCCGGTGATCGCCAACTTGAACGGCGATACGCCCACGTATACCGCCGGCGGCGGCGCGGTCCATCTGGATAGCGGCACCGCGGCGACGGTGACCGACAGCGACTCGCCCAACTTCAATAGCGGCAACCTCACCGTACATATCTCGGCCAACGGGCAAGCGAGCGAGGACGTTCTGGGATTCGCCACCAGCGGCGGCAGTACGGTGTCGCTGTCGAACGGCACCAACGTCGGCAGCACCGTAACGGTCGGCAGCACCGCCATCGGCGTGATCGCCAGCAATGGCAACGGCGTCAATGGCCACGATCTGATCGTCACGCTCAACGGCAGCGCCACGCCCACGTTGGTGACCACGCTGGTCGACGCGTTAACCTACAACGACAGCGCCGGTTCACCCAACCTTGCCACCCGTACCGTGCAGGTGACGGTCAACGATGGCCACGGCCAGACGAGCAGCATCGCCAGTATTGCGCTGTCTATGGTCGACCTACCGACCTTGACCACCAGCGGGGGCAGCAGCGCTTTCAGTGCCGGTAACGGCAGCGCGGTGACGGTGGACAGTGGCATCACCCTTGCCGACGTCGGACGGACGTCGCAATCGAGCGCGACGGTGTCGATCTCCAGCAATTTTCATAGTGGCGAAGATGTGCTCGCATTCACCAACAACGGCAGCACGATGGGCAATATCGCCGGCAGCTACAACAGCGGCACCGGGATACTGACACTGACCTCCAGCAGCGCCAGCGCCACCAATGCGCAGTGGCAGGCGGCGTTGGCGGCGGTGACGTATCTGGACACGTCGCTCGCACCGAATACCAGTACCCGAACGATCGGCTTCACCATCAACAATGGTAGTTACAGCAGCAGCACGGTGACGAAGAGCGTGACGGTCGCCGCCGATGCGGCGCCGGTGATCAGTAACCTGAACGGCGACAGCACCACCTTTACCGCCGGTGTGGGCGCGGTGCATTTGGATAGCGGCAGCGCGGCGACGGTGACCGACAGCGATTCGCCCAATTTCAACAGCGGCAACGTCACCGCGCACATTTCGGCTAATGGCCAGACGAGCGAGGACGTGCTCGGCATCGATACCAGCGGCACGGTGTCGCTGTCGAACGGCACCAGCGTCGGCAGCACCGTGTCGGTCGGCGGCACTGCCATCGGCGTGATCGCCAGCAACGGCGACGGCGTCAATGGCCACGATCTGGTGGTGACGCTTAACGGCAATGCCACTTCGGCACGGGTCACCACGCTCGTCGACGCGTTGACCTACAACGACAGCGCTGGCTCGCCCAACACCGCCACGCGCACCGTGCAAGTGACGGTCAACGACGGTCATGGCCAGACGAGCAGCGCCGCCAGCGTCGGGGTGACGGTGGTCAAGGGCCCCGCGCTGACCCTTAGCAGTGGCAGCGCGGCGTTCGTCGCCGCCGACAATGCGACGTCGACGCCGATTGTGTTGGATGGCGGCCTCACGGTCGTCGATGCGGGCAGCGCGACGTTGGCGAGCGCGACGGTGTCGATCTCCGGCAATTTTCATAGTGGCGAAGATGTGCTGGCGTTCAGCAACAACGGCAGCACGATGGGCAATATCGTCGGCAGCTACAACAGCGGCACCGGGGTGTTGTCGCTGATCTCCAGCAGCGCCTCGGCGACGCTCTTGCAATGGCAGGCGGCGTTGCGCGCCATCACTTACACCGACACGGCGGTGACGCCGAACACCGCCACGCGCACCATCAGCGTGGTGGCGACCGACGGGTTGGGCAATACCGGCGGCGTGATGACGCGCACGGTGACGGTGGCCGACACCGACCAGACGCCGATCATATCCGCCAGCGGCGGCAGCGCGGCGTTCACCGCCGGCGACAATGCCGCCTCGACGCCGGTGGTCATCGACAACGGCATCACCGTCTCCGATTTGGATAACACCACGCTGGCGAGCGCAGCGGTATCGATCACGGGCAACTTCCATAGCGGCGAGGATGTGCTGGCATTCAGCAACAACGGCAGCACCATGGGCAACATCGTCGGCAGCTACAACAGCGGCACCGGCGTGCTGACGCTGACGTCAAGCGGGGCGACGGCGACCGTGGCGCAATGGCAGGCGGCGCTGCGCTCGATTACCTACAGCGATACGGCGGTGACGCCGAACAGCGCCACCCGCACCATCAGCTTCACGGTGAATGACGGCACCAAGACCAGCAGCGCGGCGACGCGCACGGTGACGGTGGCCGACACCGACCAGACGCCGATCGTCAGTGCCAGCGGCGGCAGCGCGGCGTTTGTCGCCGGCGACAATGCGACGTCGACGCCGGTGGCGGTCGATGGCGGCATCACCGTTTCCGATTTGGACAACACCACGCTGGCGAGCGCGACGGTGTCGATCAGCGGCAACTTCCATAGCGGCGAGGATAGGCTCGCGTTCACCAATAACGGCGGCACGATGGGCAATATCGCCGGCAGCTACAACAGCGGCACTGGGGTGCTGACGCTGACCTCTAGCAGCGCCACGGCGACGCTCGCGCAATGGCAGGCGGCGCTGCGCTCGATCACCTACACCGACACGGCGGTGACGCCGAATAACGCCACGCGGACCATCAGCTTCACGGTGAATGACGGCACCAAGACCAGCAGTGCCGCCACGCGCACGGTGACGGTGGCCGACACCGACCAGACGCCGATCGTCACCGCCAGCAGTGGCAGCGCCACATTCCAGATCGGCGCGACGCCGACGCCGGTGGTGGTCGATGGCGGTATCACCGTCTCCGATTTGGACAACACCACGCTGGCGAGCGCGACGGTGTCGATCACGGGCAACTTCCACGGCGGCGAAGACGTGCTGGCATTCAGCAATAACGGCAGCACGATGGGCAATATCGCCGGCCTGTACAACAGCACGACCGGCGTGCTGACGCTGACCTCCAGCAGCGCCAGCGCAACCGTGGCGCAATGGCAGGCGGCGCTGCGCTCGATCACCTACAGCGATACGGCGGTGACACCGAACAACGCCACCCGCACCATCAGCTTCGCGGTGAGTGACGGCACCAAGACCAGCAGTGCCGCCACGCGCACGGTGACAGTGGCCGACACCGACCAGACGCCGATCATATCCGCCAGCGGCGGCAGCGCGGCGTTCACCGCCGGCGACAATGCCGCCTCGACGCCGGTGGTCATCGACAACGGCATCACCGTCTCCGATTTGGACAACACCACGCTGGCGAGCGCAGCGGTATCGATCACAGGCAACTTCCACAGCGGCGAAGACGTGCTGGCATTCAGCAACAACGGCAGCACCATGGGCAACATCGTCGGCAGCTACAACAGCGGCACCGGCGTGCTGACGCTGACCTCCAGCAGCGCCTCGGCGACGCTCACGCAATGGCAGGCGGCGCTGCGCTCGATTACCTACAGCGATACGGCGGTGACGCCGAACAGCGCCACCCGCAACATCAGCTTCACGGTGAATGACGGCACCAAGACCAGCAGCGCGGCGACGCGCACGGTGACGGTGGCCGACACCGACCAGACGCCGATCGTCAGTGCCAGCGGCGGCAGCGCGGCGTTTGTCGCCGGCGACAATGCGACGTCGACGCCGGTGGCGGTCGATGGCGGCCTGACGCTGTCCGACTTGGACAACACCACGCTGGCGAGCGCGACGGTGTCGATCAGCGGCAACTTCCATAGCGGCGAGGATGTGCTGGCATTCAGCAACAACGGCGGCACGATGGGCAATATCGCCGGCAGCTACAACAGCGGCACCGGGGTGCTGACGCTGACCTCCAGCAGCGCCTCGGCGACGCTCTCGCAATGGCGGGCGGCGCTGCGCTCGATCACCTACACCGACACGGCGGTGACGCCGAACAACGCCACGCGGACCATCAGCTTCACGGTGAATGACGGCACCAAGACCAGCGCCGCCG
>Ga0213872_10002600_pt1 | contig 10504 bp, 7 predicted proteins | sample VelepicomBERX_R2_FD_160071 | JGI IMG/M metagenome (GOLD analysis project Ga0213872, IMG submission 160071) | Rhizosphere microbial communities from Vellozia epidendroides in rupestrian grasslands, the National Park of Serra do Cipo, Brazil - RX_R2 | ecosystem: Host-associated > Plants > Roots >... | reverse complement strand
AGGTGAACGGAAAACTGCGCGGGCATGTTCACGTAGCTTTCGGCACCCACAGAGAGGAACTGGAGCGTCTGGCAGTCGCCAATGAGAAGGTCCGGCCATTTGTAGAGGGCAAACAAGTCGTAAAAGTCGTGGTTCTGCCCGACCGGCTGGTTAACATCGTGGTGAAATGACCCACCCCTGATGCCGGAAAACACCCAGTCTATAGAATCGGACCGGTATGACCGGGCGTCTAAGTGACTAGATGAGAGGTTAGCGCGGAGTTTTCTTGGCATCACCTCGGGACGCATTGGTCGATGTGTCGTTCAGGGTGTGCTTCCCGAAGCTGTTCTAATCTATAAGGAAAGGCGGCGGATTGAGCACTGAAAGTGCCATTCGGGCGGAATCTCTCAGGAAGGTTTACAGCTCCGGAGGCACCGACTTAATCATCTTCAATGAGCTATCGCTTGAGGTGTGCCGTGGCGAACGGCTGGCAATCATCGGCGAATCCGGAAGCGGCAAATCCACGCTTTTGCATCTCCTTGGCGGTCTCGACCGGCCTTCGGCGGGCCGTATCTTCTACGAGGGAAAAGACATCGTAGGTCTTACCGAGCGCCACTTGGCAGACTTCCGTAACCGTACGCTGGGGTTCGTTTGGCAAAATCCGTCCCTGCTGCCCGAGTTCAGCGCTCTGGAAAACGTAATGATGCCGCAGCTGATCCGGGGAGTCGCATCGGACAAAGCGTCCAGAATCGCGTCAGAGGGCCTGCGGGAGGTGGAACTCACCGCACGGCAGCACCATCGGGCAGGGGAACTATCCGGCGGAGAACAGCAACGGGTGGCGCTGGCGCGGGCGCTGGCGGCGGAGCCTAAAGTTCTGCTTGCCGATGAGCCGACCGGAAGCCTTGATTTCCGGACTGGCGAAATGATCATCGGTCTGCTGAATGACCTGCATCGAGCGCATGGGCTCACGTCGGTATTCGTGACCCACAATTTATCTTTCGCAGGACGATGCGATCGAGTTTTAGAGTTAAGGAAGGGCTCTCTGCAACTGCCATCGGCGATGGAATTGCAGGAAGCCGGAGTTGTACAAGACGCAACCCGTCTTGGCGGTGGCACTTATGTTTGAACGTTATACCGAAAAAGCACGCCGCGTTATCTTTTTCGCTAGATACGAGGCGAGCCAGTTCGGCAGTCCTTACATCGAGACCGAGCACCTGCTGCTCGGCTTGCTGCGAGAGGACAAAGCGCTTGCGAACCGTTTCCTGCGGTCACACGCCGCAATCGAATCGATCCGCAAGCAAATAGAGGCGCACACGACTGTCCGCGAAAAGGTTTCCACGTCAGTCGATCTGCCTCTAAGCCACGAGTGCAAGCGCGTGCTGGCGTATGGCGCGGAGGAAGCCGAACGGCTTAGTCATAAGCATATCGGCACTGAACATCTGCTGCTGGGGCTGCTTCGCGAAGAGAAGAGCTTCGCAGCGGAAATCCTGCATGAGCGAGGGCTGCGCCTCTCGGCGGTGCGAGAGGAGATTGCGCGTTCGGCCTCCGAAAAGACGTCGGCGAGCAGGCCGAAAGAAAGTTCGCTCCTGGCGGAGTTCAGCCGCGACCTGACGCAAGCCGCCGTCGACGGCATGCTGGATCCCCTGATCGGGCGTGATTCAGAAGTCGACCGTGTGGTGCAGATCCTGTGCCGGCGCACCAAGAACAATCCGGTCCTGATCGGCGAACCGGGCGTGGGCAAGACCGCCATTGTCGAGGGTCTGGCACAAAGGATCGCTGACGGCGACGTTCCGTCATTCCTCGCCGACAAGCGCATTCTGGCGCTTGACCTGTCGCTGATTGTGGCGGGCACAAAGTACCGCGGGCAGTTTGAAGAGCGTTTGAAGACCATCATGAAAGAGCTGATGGAGAATCAGAACGCAATCATTTTCATCGACGAGCTGCACACGCTGGTGGGCGCCGGTTCGGCGGAAGGTTCGCTTGACGCCGCGAACATACTGAAGCCGGCACTGTCGCGCGGTGAGATTCAGTGCATCGGCGCCACTACGCCGGCAGAATACCGGAAATCGATTGAAAAGGACCGGTCCCTCGAGCGCCGCTTCCAGGCGGTCAAGGTTCCGCCTCCAAGCGAAACGGACGCGATCCGGATTCTATTCGGCATCAAAGAGCGTTACGAGAAATTCCACGCGGTCGCCTATACCGATGAGGCAATCGAATCGGCCGTCTACACCTCCACCCGGTTCATCCCAGACCGGTTCCTGCCCGATAAAGCGATCGACCTGATCGACGAAGCCGGCGCGCGGGTCAAGTTGCGGCAAACCACCCTGCCGACGGAGGTGGCCGATATTCAGAAGCGGATCAAGTTCATCGTGCACCGCATGGAGAACGCGATCGCGAATCACGAGTTCGAGAAGGCCAGATTCTATTCCGACGAGGAGCGCAAAGAACGCGAGAATTTGCGCCAGCTTCGGGAAAAATACAACCTGGACGATACGTCGACCGGCGTTGTCTCAAAGGACGATATCGAAGACGTCGTCGCGCGCTGGACAGGCGTGCCGATGACCGCTATCAAGGAAGAAGAGATTAATAAGCTGCTCCGCATCGAAGAGGAGCTGCACAAACGCGTAATCAGCCAGGAGAAGGCGATCAATGCGCTTTCGCGGGCAATTCGCCGCTCGCGCGCGGGCTTGAAGTCGCCCAAGCGGCCGGCCGGCTCGTTCTTGTTCCTTGGGCCTACCGGCGTTGGAAAAACGGAGGTCGCGCGGGCGCTGGCCGAGTTCCTGTTCGGAAGCGAGAAGTCTCTGATTCGCTTCGACATGTCGGAATTCATGGAGAAGCACTCGATCTCCAAACTGATTGGTTCGCCCCCGGGATACGTGGGCTATGAGGAGGGCGGCCAACTGACCGAGCGCGTGAAGCGCGCGCCCTATTCAATCATTCTGCTGGACGAGATCGAGAAGGCTCATCCGGACATCTACAACATTTTGTTGCAAGTATTCGAGGATGGCCAGTTGACCGACGGTCTCGGCAACACGGTGGACTTCAAGAACACGATCATCATCATGACCTCGAACCTGGGAGCGCGGTTCCTGGACAAACGTGGGCAGATCGGGTTCTCGGCGCCATCCACAACCGGAATTCCGCAGAAGATCGAGGACCAGGTGATGGGCGAGGTGAAGCGGGCGTTCAACCCTGAGTTCCTCAATCGTCTGGACGAGGTAATCCTCTTCACTTCGCTGGCAGACGAGGACCTGATGAAGATCATCGACCTGCTGGTGGAACAGATCAATGCAAATCTGGTTGCAAAGCAGATCAAGATCCGGCTGCTGCCAGAGGCGGCGAAATACATTCTCGACAAGACCTGCGGGGACCGCAGCTACGGAGCACGACCGTTGCGGCGCGCGCTACAGAAGTACATTGAGGACCCGCTTTCCGAAGCGCTCATCCAGGGGTCACTTCCCCGCCCTGCCGATCTGGAAATCTATCTCGGCGAGAACGGGATCTATTGCCGCCAGGTCGGTGATCTGGAGGGACAGCCGGTGGCGGCTGGCGACGTCGAAGCGCCAACGCCTGCGGGTACGCCTCTTTACATGTTCTAGGTCACTCTTAACAAACGCAGTTCTGATGCGAGGGCGAGGCTTCGGTCTCGCCCTTTTTCATTACTGGACCTGCGGCTTTTCCGGCACGTTGTATTGAATGGTACGGGAGCTGACCTGGTCATTCTGGCGCACCTCGACCTGGACGTCCCAGTCTCCGGGTACCGGGAACACGGGCTTGGCCACATAAACGCTCGGGCCAACAGAAGGCGCGGTATAGGCTTTGGCGTACTTGTGCCCGGCCATCTCGATATGTAGAGTCACCTTCGCTAAAAGGAGCGGCTTGCGCAGGTCACTCGTCACGTTTATTTGAAAGGGAATGGGGGCGTTCGTCTGCAACACCGCCGTGGGTTCAAACCGAATAATAAAATTGCCATCCCGTTCAGCGGGAAACAATAAGGCGGCGGTGCACAGCAGAAGGGCGACGATTTTCACGCCAACTATTTTATTCTCGCCCGCATGCGAAGCTAGAGATATCCGGTTAGTTTGGGCCCGCAGCACGCGCATACTACCTTTTTACCTACTTTTCTATTTGCATGAGGAAATTGCTTGCTCTGAACCGTGGCGAAATCGCGATTCGCATTTTGCGAGCCGCGAATGAGCTTGGGCTTCGCACGGTTGCCGTTTATTCGCAGGAAGATCGACTGAGTCTGCATCGGTTCAAAGCCGATGAAGCGTACCTGGTGGGCGAAGGAAAGGGTCCTGTTCAAGCCTATCTGGACGTGGACGGGATCGTTGATCTGGCAGTGCGCAAGGAAGTGGACGCGATACACCCGGGTTACGGATTTTTGTCCGAAAACCCTGCTCTTCCGCTCGCCTGCGGGCAAGCTGGAATTACGTTCGTCGGCCCGAGCGCGGAAATCCTGCAGTCGCTTGGCGATAAGACAGCGGCACGCAGGCTGGCTCAGCGCGCCGGGATTCCGGTTGTTCCCGGAACCGAGGAGCCGGTTGATCCGGCGGCAGACTCGGTGCGGTGCATCGCGGAAAAGATTGGGTTTCCGCTGATCATCAAAGCGGCGTTTGGTGGCGGCGGCCGCGGCATGCGCGTGGTGAACTCGGCCGCGGAATTCGAAGCGAAGCTCCTTGAAGCCAGCCAGGAAGCGGGCGCTGCCTTCGGCAATCCGGCTGTGTTCCTTGAGCGGTATATACGGCGCGCCAAGCACATCGAGATTCAGATCATCGGGGACAAGCACGGCAACGTCCTGCACCTGCACGAGCGGGATTGTTCCGTACAGCGGCGCCATCAAAAAGTTGTAGAGATCGCGCCGGCCGTCGGGCTGCCGGACAAGGTGCGCCGGGAGCTGGCGGAAGCGGCAGTGGCACTCGCGCGCGAAGCCAACTACTACAACGCCGGCACTGTGGAGTTCCTGGTGGACGCGGACACGCTGGAATGGTTCTTCATCGAAGTGAATCCGCGCGTGCAAGTAGAACACACCGTGACCGAGATGGTCACGGGAATCGACATCGTCCGAACCCAGATTCAGGTGGCGCAGGGACTCGATCTGCATGGCGAAGCGATCGGCCTTCCGCAGCAAAGCGAGATCACGGTGCATGGCACGGCTTTGCAATGCCGCGTTACCACAGAAGATCCCGCCAACCACTTCATGCCGGACTACGGCAAGATCCACACATACCGGTCGCCTGCCGGATTCGGTATACGGCTTGATGGCGCTTCGGCATATGGCGGCGCGGTCATTTCGCCGTTCTACGACTCGCTGCTCGTGAAGGTGACTGCGTGGGGCAGTAATTTTAAGCAGGCCTGCCAGCGCATGGACCGTGCCTTGCGCGAGTTTCGCATCCGCGGTGTAAAGACGAACATTCCGTTTCTCGAGAATGTAGTGAATCACCCCGCGTTTCAATCGGGCGAGACGACGACATCGTTTCTCGATGAAACTCCGGAGCTGTTCACGTTTCAACCGCGCCGGGACCGGGCCACGAAACTGCTTACCTATTTGGCGGACGTGATCGTAAACGGTAATCCGGAAGTAAAGGACAAGCCACGGCCAAGCGTGATCCGCGAGGCGCCTCTACCGGAATCGAGCAAAGCGCAGGCTCCGGAGGGTACGCGGCAATTGCTCGATCGAGTGGGACCCGAGAAATTTGCCGAGTGGACGGGAAGCCAAAAACGGCTCCTGATGACCGATACGACGTTTCGCGATGCCCATCAATCGCTGATGGCGACGCGGGTCAGAACGTATGATCTGCTGCGAATCGCCGATTACGTTTCGAAAGAGCTGTTTGATCTTTACAGCATCGAGATGTGGGGCGGCGCGACGTTCGACGTTTCCATGCGGTTCCTGCTGGAAGATCCATGGAAGCGGCTGCAAGCCTTACGGCAGCGGATTCCGAATATCTGTTTTCAAATGCTTCTGCGGGCTTCAAACGCTGTCGGTTATACGGCATATCCCGACAACGTGGTGAAGGAGTTCATCAAGGAAGCGGCGGCCCAGGGCATTGACATCTTCCGCATCTTTGACTCGCTGAACTGGATACCGAACATGCAAGTGGCCGTGGAAGCCACTCTGAAGACGGGCCGCATCTGTGAGGCGGCGATTTGCTACACCGGCGATATCCTCGATCCCTCGCGAGAAAAGTATTCGCTTCAGTACTATGTCCGGCTGGCGAAGGAACTGGAGCGCATGGGTACGCATATCCTCTGCATTAAGGACATGGCGGGCTTGCTGCGGCCGTACTCAGCATACAAGCTCATTAAAACCCTGCGCGAGGAAGTGGGAGTTCCCATCCACCTGCACACGCACGATACGAGCGGAATCAACGCGTCGACCATTCTGAAGGCAGCCGAGGCGGGTGTTCATGTGGCCGATGGCGCGATTTCTTCGATGAGCGGTACGACAAGCCAGCCGAATTTGAATTCGCTCGTGGCCGCGCTGGCCCACACAGAGCGCGATACAGCGCTCAATTTCGAAGCGCTCAACCGCTGCTCGGATTATTGGGAGACGGTTCGAGCCTATTACACGCCATTCGATGAGGCTCCGAAATCAGGAAGCGCCGACGTCTACATCCATGAGATGCCAGGAGGGCAATACACAAACCTAAAAGCGCAAGCGGAGGCCATGGGCCTGGGTGAGCGATGGCCGGAGATCGCCAGGATGTATGCAGACGTGAATATGGCGTTCGGCGACATCGTAAAGGTGACCCCTTCCAGCAAAGTGGTGGGTGATCTGGCTCTTTACCTGATAACGCACGACATGACGCTTGCGGACCTGGAGAAGCAGCCGGTGCAGAATCACCTGACGCTCCCGAATTCGGTAGCGGACATGTTTATGGGATCACTTGGCCAGCCTGAAGGTGGCTGGCCGAAGCACTTACAAGAGATAGTGCTCAAGGGTAAGCAGCCGATTGAAGGTAGGCCTGGGGCAAATTTACCACCCGTCGATCTGGCGAAAACCGCGGAGGCCGTTGCGGCGCAGACCGGGTCGAGCAGCCGCACGGATGTGATGAGTTTCCTCATGTATCCGGATGTGTTCGCAAAGTTCGCCAGTGCACGTGCGCAATTCGGTGACTTGGAGATTCTTCCGACACCCCCTTTTTTTTATGGCTTGCCGGAGCGTAGCGAAGTGGCGGTCGAACTCGAACCAGGCAAGACACTGATCATTCGCTTGCTCACAGTGGGGGAAACGAGAGCCGACGGCATGCGCACGGTGTTTTTTGAGCTGAACGGACAGCCGCGTGAAGTAGAGGTGAAAGACAAATCTTTCCGGGAAGTTGTCGCCGCGCGACGGAAGGCCGATCCTGGTAAGGTCAGCGAGGTCGGCTCACCCATTCCAGGCGCCGTAACAGTGCTGCACGTCGAGATCGGTGACGCGGTAAAGAAGGGAGACCGGCTGCTGATCATCGAGGCAATGAAGATGCAGACGACGGTGTACGCGCCGACAGACGGCGTAGTTTCCGCGATCGACGTGAAGTCACGCGACACTGTGGAAACTCGCGATCTGCTGCTGACGATTGATCCGGATTCCGCCGAGCCGCTAGACTAGAGGAATATGTGGGGGCGTAGCTCAGTCGGATAGAGCATCAGCCTTCTAAGCTGAGGGTCACAGGTTCGATTCCTGTCGCCCCTACCACTTACAGGCACTTTTTGGCATTTGCCCCATCATTACCCTATCAGAATCAGCACTGGGCAATTGGGGCTGCTGACGGTTCCTCCGGAGGCACGTCTGGAGCAGCGCTCGGATGTGCTGATCTTAACGTTGCGCCACTACGTAAAAAGCATGGGCGGCGAATTGAAGTTGGTAGCTGAATTCCCAAACCACAAACCAGTCATCCTTTCCGGCCTGGCCGATGCCGATGGTTCGCCGCCGCAGAGTCCTCGCCGGCGAACAGCCCACGCTTGAGCGAACCTAACCAACGTTGCTTTGCGAAATCTCAACACGATCGACTTGGCTGGCGTGCCACCCGGCAAGCACAAGGTGCTGATCGAGTTGGTCACCCGAACCATCAGGTCTACCCCGAGCAGGGCAAGACGGTGACCTTCACAGTGCCTGCCACAGCTGCTTCGTCACACTCGCGCTGAATGTCGCGGAGGCCTGGCAACCAGATTCTGCCGGGCGTTTCGACGCTCGGCAGGTCTGCTGATTGCTGTGCCATGGCGTATCTGGAAAAACTAAACATGGAAGGAAAAAATGGCAAATCCCATTCTGGTCACCGGCGCGGCGGGGCCGCGTCGGCGCGGTGGGCCGCACGGTCACAGAACTGCTGTTGATGCAAGGCAACGCGGTTCGTGCGATGGTGCGAAATGAAGACGAACGCGCACAGGCGTTGCGCGACATGGGTGCGGAGGTCGTGGTCGGCTTGCTCGATCTCGATTCGATGCATAGGCGAGCGCCGGCTGCGAGACGATGTACTTCGGCATGTCGGTTTCGGATGACTATCTGGCCGCGACGGTAAATGCGGCGGCATTACCGTGCTGCTCGCTAATCCGCAGCCGCACATCGGCTGCGTCTGGACAGTAAGCAATAACCTCAAGGACTTCGGGTTGAAGAAATCGCTGAAGAATCTGGCGGCAGTCCGCCAGACATTAGCCGCCATTGCGGATCGCTTTGCCGCTTTCGACTCCGAAGCTTTGAATGTGCAGGTCGATTTTCCGCTGTTTCAACGCCTGCCTTTGCCGATTACCGCTGGCCGCACCCGCGTGTCCGGTATTAAGATTCACGACACGCGCATGATCCGTCTGATGGAAGTGCTCCTCCATAGTGGGACAAAAATCCCTGAAGCGATTTGTCTTTATCCGCTCGGTCTCGAATCGTACACTGCCAACGTAACGACCTTCTGCATTGATCAGCATGAGCGCAGCGTCGTCTGCTGTATTCGTCTCAGTGGCCGGCTACAGCCAAACGGAATACACGACCTCTGGGCCTTGCTTGAGTGTCTCCACGCCGGTAATGCGCCGCCGCCGTCGGAAGTCGCGGCAACTTTCGTTGCGCCGATGCTACCGCTGACCGAGGTTGCCTGGGAGCGGCGACGCGAACGGATCATTGGCGTTTACGAGGGACGCGACTATCCGGCCCCATCCGTCTACTAGGGTGATTGATTCGTGTTCGTCGGCGGTACGCTCTTATCAGAATGGCTTACTACCTTGTTCGTGCGAAACCGAAACCGGAGCGGTTAGCTGACTTGCAACATCGCTTACGAGAAAACGCCTTTCTCAACCTGCGCCCGTTCGGCGAGGCCCTGACGTACTCACTTAAAGAAGCTCGCACCCAGCCGGACGGGACTGCGATATGGGAGGAGGAAGACTACTGCTCGCCGCCATTGGCGCAAGAGCGTGCTGCCGTGCTTGACACGTACTTCGAGGAGATAAAGGTCGAGCAGGTGAATGCTGGCGAGGGCTGGAAGCGAGTCAAGACGCTCCCAAAGTTAAGCGCGAAGAGCTGACTCCGAGGCTCAGGCGGCAGGCTGAAATAGTTCCGTCAACCTACCGTGAGCGCAAGCATCTCATCGCCACGAGACGATGAATGTGCAGTACGATAGTCTTTTGTGCTCTCAAAACAATTGCGTAGAGAAATGTTTCAAACAAGCAGAAAGCCGCACAGGTTTGGCGACTTTCACGACAGCGAATGATGGAGGAAAATCATGAAGCGGTGGTTTTCGGTCGCGTTGAGCGTGTGCTTTGCATTGCCTCTCCCAGCACAACACAAGGAACAGGAGCGGCTTAAAGAATCCTACGAGGTCCTGGAGGAACTTATCGCCACGCCTGACAAGGGCATTCCTCGTAATCTGTTGGACAAATCCGATTGCGTTGTGGTGTTTCCGTCAGTAAAGAAGGCAGCCTTCGGCGTGGGAGCCAGCTACGGGCGTGGGGTCATGAGTTGCCGCTCGGGAGAAAATTTCCGAGGAACATGGAGTGCACCCGCGATGTTTGCCCTCGAAGGCGGCAGCTTTGGCTTCCAGATTGGTGGCCAAGCGACCGACTTCGTTCTGCTGATCATGAATCAGAAGGGTGCGCGCTCGGTGATGTCGAGCAAGGTAAAGCTTGGCGCGGATGCCTCGATTGCGGGTGGTCCCGTTGGTCGTACCACCTCGGCTGAAACCGACATCGTCATGAAGGCCGAGATCCTGTCCTGGTCGCGCAACAGGGGCGTGTTCGCGGGGATTTCGCTGGACGGTTCAACTTTGCGCTGCAATCACGAAGCGAACAAGAACCTTTACGGCAAAGACCTTAATGCCGAGCAGATCATCTTACAGAGCGAGGTAAAGACACCTCCTGCTGGCCAGCAGCTTATCGCGTTGCTCAACAAGGTTTCGCCTAAGCACGCGTGAACACTCAAAAGCCGTAGCCGGTATGCGTATCCCGGCATTGTTGATTGTGCTCTAGTCCGAAGTTCCACCCCTGACCGTGTGTAAAGAACGCGTTTCTATTAAGTTGGGGTATTTCAAGCACGTTTTTGTAGACATGTAAATAGAGAGAT
>Ga0213872_10002599_pt1 | contig 10505 bp, 6 predicted proteins | sample VelepicomBERX_R2_FD_160071 | JGI IMG/M metagenome (GOLD analysis project Ga0213872, IMG submission 160071) | Rhizosphere microbial communities from Vellozia epidendroides in rupestrian grasslands, the National Park of Serra do Cipo, Brazil - RX_R2 | ecosystem: Host-associated > Plants > Roots >... | reverse complement strand
CGACCAGCCAACGCCGATTCCAATCTCTCGCGCAGCGGGGTAGCCGGAAGCGTCCGGACAAAATCTTCCATCACCTGAAATCCGTCGCGGGAATCGATGGGATCAATCCTCACAAAACGACCGGCTCCGTCTTCTTCAATGCGATCTCGTAACTCCTTGTCCTCCTCTAGATCGGTTGAGACGAACAGAATAGCCCCGGTCACGGTATCGAACCAAAACTCACTCAGACCCAAACTGTCATCGTGTTCGAACGCATTTGCCAACTCATCGAGATCGACCGGTAGCTTCCTCATGCCACCCAGAACTTTAAAACAAACCTGCCGGGAACGAAAGCGCTTTGGAGGGGAACAGCCAACCCACGTTTCGCGCTCGCCTGGCCCGGACGCTCTATGTTAGAAAGTTCCCCTGCTACTATGAAGAGCCCGCGAGAAAAACTGCTTAGCAAATTCGGTCAAAAGCTTCGTTTGATCCCTTCAGAGATCAGCAAGTCAGCCGCCGTGCAGTCTGCGCTCAACGAATTGCTGGCCCAGGGCGCTATCCGCAAATTTGACGCATTCTACTTGTCCGGGCATGAGCCCTCGGTTCAGACCGAAAAGGCGCGGATAGCGAAACTACTGGAAACAAAACCGAAACTCTTTGGTGCTTCGTCTTTAATGCCAAAAAGCAGGGCGCTAAAGCCTCTGGCGCGCGCCGCACTCGCGGAATTAGTCGACGAGCGAATCCTTCTGGAGCTGCCGCTACACGGGAAGCAATCCGAATTGCTCTACATACATCGGCGCCATGTAACTCGCGGTGAGCCGGCGAATGAGGCCTTAAGCAAAGAAGCAACCGAACAACGAATTCTCGCCGCGTATCGTGACGGCTCAACCGCGCGCCAAAGACGGTCGATCCCGATTGCCGAAGTAATCCGGCGTTCCGGCCTTGCGGCAAGCGAGGTTCGTTCATGGATTGTCGATGCCGGCATACCTTCTCTAAGAGTGCAACTGGACGAAGGCGATTGGGCGTCTGCGAGCGAAGACGAGCGTGCCGCAGCGATCGAACAAGGTGGCCGGCAACGACTCTATATCGCCATCGAGCCATGAAATTCGAGATACCTGGGTTGTCGATCAACCCGTTCGAGAAAGACGTTGTCCACAAGCCCCGGGAGTGCCCGAGCTCCGTCACCACACTCAATGAGGACATCTTGTCGGGACTCACGGCAGCATTCGACGCGGTAAACGCGGACCGGACTCTTGTCGGAAACAAGGCGGAGCTTATCCTTTCCAGTGCTCCTGGCTACGGCAAGAGCCATCTGGTTGGGCGCTTATTCAAAGCCTTGGATCATCATGCAACCCAGATTTTTCTGACCCCTTTCCAAACGGTGGTATTGTGCTGGCAGTCTATTCTGCTCCACCTCGTCAATGAGCTTGACTATCCCGATTCGAGGGACCAAACACAGTGGGCCGGCGACGAGCCGAGACAACTCGATGCGCTCGCGGAGGGAGTCCTGCAAAACCTTGTCGCCAACGCTATCGACCGCGGCCTTGTCACTATCGTGCAGGGAGATTTGCGCCCAGAGCAATTGCGGCGAGCTTCCGAAATCTCAATCGGCAAGGGCTCGGATCCAAGCAGCACTTGGCTCCGCGACCATTTCATCAACGAACTGCTTCCTCTCTGCCAGCAGCAGCTGTTCCCGTTAAGGTTGATCTCCGCCGGCTGGTTGAAAGTGCTGTTTCACTACCTGACCTCTTCGCCGGGGTCCGATATCCGCCAGGGCTGTTTGGCGTGGCTCCGATACGAAACTCTCGATGACTCCGTGGTTGAATCCCTCGGAATCGCGCCTGGCGACAACCCCAGAAGCGAACCGGTGGACGTTGTGAACAACGCCTGTTGGCTACGTATCCACGATTTCTGCATGCTGGCACGCTATTATCATCCATTCCTGTTTTGTTTCGACCAGACCGAGGACTACGCAACAAACCAGGAGCTGCTGCAGCAGTTTGGACGGGTCGTTGTTCGCCTGGTCAACGAAGCTCCGAACCACCTTACGGTGGTGACCGCGAACCAGGCGATCTGGGAAAACAAAATTTACCCCAATATCGATGTCGCTCACCGCGCCCGTTTCTCAAGGTCGAAGGAACTCCGCGGCCTGAATATCCGGGAAGCAGAAGAACTGATCGGATTACGGCTTGCCCCATTCGCCCCTTTGCAAGAACTCCTTCGACAATTCAGTGACAGAAAGTGGCTTGAGACCCTTTATTCCGGACGCACCACGCTTCCCGTCCGCGAGTTTATGCAGAAGTGCCGGGATCGCTGGGCCGGTGAAAGACTCGCAACTTCGATCCCGAGTTTGGATCAGGTTTTCGAAGAATACCTTTCCGAATATCGTGTCAACCCGCGCTGGCGATACTTTGATCCCGATGTATTCCGGTGGCTTGTACGGGGTCCACTCGCAGCAGACCCGGAGATTGTCTGTTCCGAAAACAACAAGGAGACTCCTTTCGCAGAACTGCAATGGAGTGTTGGCGGACGGGCAGAGATCTTGTTCGGATTTGTCCGCGAGCTCCATTACACCCGATGGAAAAAAATAGCCGATGTGGCCGAAGCATGGCGGGCTAAACATCCCGGCAAGATCGCTAAGCTCGTCTATTTTCGTTCCGAAGAACTCGATCCCATCCCTAAGCCGACCTGGACAAAAACCGGACCCGCGATTCGTGCCGCACTCGGATCCGGACTGCTTGTGCTCAACAAAGAGGAAAGCTCAGAATTGAATGCGGCGCGCAATCTCCATCTCGAAGCGGTTTCCGGAAATGTGTCCGGGTACTCAGGCGAGGACGTCCTGCGGTTTCTACAAAAGCGGCTGGCGCCTTGGCGCGATCGGATTTTGCAACCTCAGTCACCATCGCACGTTCTTGAGCTTGAACCACGGGCTCCGCCAAAAGCTCCAAAACATTTGTTCCTGGAGAAGCTACGAATTCTGGTGCAACAGGAGAAATTCCTGAGCCTTAAAGATACTCTCGAAAAGCTAGGCTTGGGAGCCACCGAAGACCTCGTACTCGAGGCGTGCGAAAAAATCCCGCAGATCCAGAAAATCGCTCACCCGAACATGGTCGTGCTAATATGGCAAGGATAACGGTCACGCAGCTGAAGCACGCCTCTCTTGATAAGAAGTGGCGTGACGCTTGGATTCTTGACCCATCGCTCCCCGTTCCGATTGTCCGCGCACCGAAAAACAGCGTGCGCGTGAACAGCTCGCTATTCCATCGTTTGGTTGATCAATTCTGCAATTGGCTCACCGCGGAGCCGAACCTTCGGACGGCCGCGAAATTGTCCCGTTACGAAGATGTCTGGGATGCGTTCTGGAACAAGTTCGCAAAGAAAGAACTGCTCGAGCTCTTGCAGGAGCAAGGACCTGAATCGGCCGATCGCCTGACGAAAGCATTGAAAAACTGGTGCCAAGAACTCGTCACGAAGCGTGCCGCCGTCGCTCCATTCAAGAATTGGCGAAGCCTCATTCTGACTTCTGAATACCAGTTCGCGGATGTGCCCGTCTCTACCGCGCGCGGAATTGTCCATGTCGCCGGACGTCCGGACTGCGTTGTTCTGGAGGCCGGTGGCCCGGTTGTCATTGACTACAAGTTGTCGCGCGGCGCAAATCTCAAAACGGATCTGCTCCAGGCCGCCATTTACGCCATGCTCTTGCAACGTACCCACCCGGGGCTGCCCATTTCCGCGCGACTGGAATACTACGAGCCGCAGCTCCATCCGATTGCTCAAGGACCGGAGCAAGTCAGAAACCTATTTGACGAACTCGTCGCGCCAGCGCTCGACGAACTTGCTGCGCATTTCGCCAAAACTCCCCCTGAACCAAAAACACAGGTTCGCTCTTGTGCTCAAACGCCACCCGCACCCGATTTTGGTCCTGCGATCGTTGACGCGTATCGCACCTATGGCGTTACCATTCAAGTTGCGGGTCGATTGGAAGCTCCTCAGCTGATTCGCTACCGATTGCAAATGGGCGGGGGCGTGAAGTTCAACCAAATTGAACAACACTCGACTAACCTCAAAATCGCATTGTCGTTGCCTTCCGAGCCAATGATTTCAGCCGGACCTGGTTTCGTCTTCTTTGACGTGGCGAAACCTCAGCCTGACTCGGTCACATGGGCCGCCGTCATGAATCTCCCCGGCTGGCAACAGCGTTCCAGTTCAACCTCTTTTCCAGTGGGCATCAACGTCGAGAATGAGCCGATTATCGCCGATTTGTCCGATCCCAATATGGCTCACGTCCTCGTGGCAGGTACCAGCGGGAGCGGAAAGAGCGAATTCCTGAGAACCACCGTTGCTACACTGGCTGCCCGCAACTTGCCGGCTCATCTGAAACTCTCTCTCATAGATCCTAAGCGTCTAACGTTCGGCATGATCCAAGACAGCCAATACCTCGCAAATCCCGTAATTTTCTCACTTGAAGGAGCTTTGGCCTGTCTTGCCGCCGCGGCCGAAGAAATGGACCGGCGTTACGACACCCTGCTGGAGGAAGGATTCACCAAATTGAGTGACCGATTTGCAACCGGTAAAAAAGACATCCCGTTTCGCGTTATCGTCTTTGACGAATTCGCAGACCTGGTGCATGCAGGCAAAGACGGGAAAAAAAAGTTTGAGCTCCTCGTAGCACGAATTTCCGCAAAAGGCCGAGCGGCAGGGATCCATCTAGTTGTCGCGACCCAGCGCCCTGACCGTGAAACTGTGAGCGGCCTGTTGAAAGCCAATCTCCCCCTGAAGGTCTGCTTCAAGGTTACTAACGCGATCAATTCCTCCATTGTCCTCGATCAACCCGGGGCCGAAAAACTCCTGGGACGCGGAGATTTCCTTTGCGATCGAGGCAAAGGCCTGGAACGCGGCCAAGCTCCACTCATCTCCTCGGAAGACTTCGAAAAGGCTTTCGCCCGGTAGGGCGCCTCGCCCTACCAGCCTGAGCGCGCCCTACCACCGAGGGTGCCGAATTAGTCTTGGCCCGTTCAACGTGCGCAGCAGCAGCTCCGGTACGCCGCGGGCATATTCAGCGAGCGCAATGCCGCCGGCCGTAGTTTCGAGCCCCACGTCAACTCGAACCCCTACTCCCTCCATGAACGCGACCAGATCTTCGGCGATCGTCCGCGGGAGAACGGTGTCCTGGACCCGAATGAGCAAGTCAAGGTCGCTGCCGGAATTGGCTGCCGGCAAGCCGCTCGCCAGCTCAAACCCAACGCTTCCGATCGGGCCCCAGGCGAGGCCGAGCTTTCGAAGCATCGCGTGAATAGGCGGAAGTGCGCGCATCGCAGGGAGTTCCTCTCGGCGTGGCGCTGTTCTCCAGGACTGCCCCGCTGCCAACTCCTCTGGTTTGGCACATTGTACGATCGACGCTGCGTGAGCGAAGGCCGCGAAACGTTCGCTCCGATTCCGGCCTCGGACGCCAACTGGAATCAGTTCGTTCTCAAACGGGGCGCGACGCACGACAACCCACGGCGCGAGCAAAAGGGCCTCGCATACCCACGACGGGGTCGGAACCCGGTGGACCAGATCACGTGGGTCCCTCAGCCGCAATAGATCGTGAGGAGCCTGCATCGCTCCTAGCGCGGCGTAGCCGCAACCAAATCGTCGTCACGTCGGGCGGCGCCTCGCCCTACCGCGCCTATAAAAACCAACATGTTGCTCTTAATTACCCTATAGTCGCGCGAATCTCTGCAGATTCGTGACCGATGCAGGCTAATGTCCAATTCCATGGCACCGCGTGAAGAATAAGGCCACTGCGAACGCGACGATCGGTAGAAGGGCGGATAGCACAACCAGCCGCGATCCCTGCCAGCGAGTTTTCCATACCCTTGGTGATTTAAGCTGATGATGGCGACCGGTCAATTTGACTGATTCCGGATCATCCAGCTCTGCCTTCATGGCCGCCGCTGAATGATAGCGCCGATGGGGCTCGCGCTCCATTGCGTGCAGGATAATTTCCTCGAGCGGCTCGGAGATCTCCGGATTCAGTTTACGGGGTGCGACCGGATCGCCGGTGATCCGCGAATTCATCACGATAAAAGGATTCGCGCCCTCGAAAGGTACGGAACCCGTGGTCATTTCGTAAAGGACCGCACCCAGACTATAGATGTCGGTCCGTTCGTCACCTCGTTTGCCTTTGACCTGTTCCGGCGCCATGTAGTCGGGAGTGCCCATCGCTGGGGTAAACCCGGCGAACGTGAGCCTGCGCATTTCCGTCGATTTCGCGATGCCGAAATCGATGATCCGCAGGGTACCATCATCACAAATCATGATGTTCTGAGGTTTGAGGTCTCGATGTACGACCTTGTTCTCGTGCATGTGCCCGAGCGCGCCAAGGATATAGCTGGCGATCTGGACAGCGTCCGGGATCGGCAGCGGTCGCATCTCGTTCAGTATCGTGCTCAGAGTCTTCCCTTCCAGATACTCCGTCACGATGTATGGCCGGGTCTTATTCGGGACTTTAATAAATTTGAGGATGTTCGGATGATTGAGCAATTCACCAATCTCTTCCTCGCGCTGGAACCGCGCGAAGGCGGCTGGGTCCGCTTCCAATTGCATGTAGGGTATTTTGACCGCCACCGTCTGTTTGGTCTCGAGGTCTTTTGCCTTATAGATGGAGGCCATACCGCTCCGGCTGATCACACTTTCGATCTCAAAGCGCCCATCCAGGATATCACCGGGTTTAACTTCGTTTGTCATGCTAACTGGTTGCCCCCCACCCGTTTTTTTTAAGATTGAGATTGGCTGGTCATACTTCGGCTCCACGAGCCGGTCAATCTGAACCACCTGTACCGAAAGGTTATCATCCGTCCCTCTGCGCTCAGCCAGCGAAACCAGGTATGGACAGATTTCATCCATGTTCAGCCGGTCGACGCCTTCGGAGAGCTCTCCATCATTCATGTAGCAATAGAGCCCGTCCGTACACTGAACGATGCGATCGCGCGACATGAGCTTGAGACGCTTAAAATCGAAGTGAACGATCGGCTCCGGCCCAAGGCTTCGGGTCAGCATTGAACGCAATCTGCTCGCCTTGGCTTCGTGTTCACTGATCAACCGCAATTTCACCTGCATCGCGGTGTACGAATGGTCTTCGGTCAACCGGCGCATACGCTCCTGGCGAACCAAATAGACCCGCGTGTCACCTACGTGACCAATGAACAACTCCTTGTCACGAAAAATACAAACGGACAGCGTCGTCGCCATCCGGCCCCCCTTAGGTTCCGACATGCCTGCTTCGTAGATTTCGAGGTTTGCGGCATCAAAGATCTGCTTGAGAATTTGCTTTGGCGCATTGGAAGGATTCATTCGCTGAAAAGTCCCAATGGCGATCGTTACCGCCATTTTACTGGCGATATGCCCATTTTCGTGGCCGCCAAGCCCGTCCGCGACAACCGAGATCGCGCCTCGCTGCAACCTTTCGGCTTCGTCGACAGGTTGCCAGAATTCGAGGCAATCCTCGTTCCTCTTCCGCACGGGACCGGCGGAAGACTTGGATTCACAGCTTAAACGCATCCAGAATTCAGTGACATTATCAGCCCATAAAAGCGGATGCGGCCACACCTGTCAAAGTGTGACCGCCACCCTATTGAGTCTTCGGCGATCGAAGACTCACAAAAGAATGCACCCAGGCTTACGCCGGATGCGGAGACTCTACCAGGACGGACTTGGCTTTCTTCTTACTCGATATGTAGAAATGAAAGGCCCCATAGCCCCCCCAGACAGCAGCGATACCGAGCGCCACATAAGGCTCTTTCCAGCTCATGCCCGCAACTGAGAAAGGTCCAATCAGATAAAAGAGCATGCACAGCAGGTTAGCCAAAAGGCCAAACACCGGAACGACTACATGCTTGAATCCATGGAACGAGTGATGCTCTCGGAATGCGATGATGGCGATAATGCAGGTCATCATGTAGAGCAGGAACGTTCCGAAGTTGCTTGCCAGCGTGATGACGAGCAGACTCTGGGGAATGTTTGCCGCAGTATCGTGCGAGAAAATTCCGAAGCTATACCAGATGTTGTGCGGAAGACCTTTGATCGTATCGTCGGTCAACGCTGCTCCGCCGCAGAAGTAGAGGAATACTCCGAAGATACCGATGATCGCCGAAATTATGGCGAGTGTCCAAACGGCCACGTGCGGAGTCAGGTTCTTGGTGTGGAGCGCCCCCAAATTACCAGCCAGTTCGTCATCCCGACCCATCGCGTAAGTGACGCGCGCCCCGGTATTCATGCAGGCTAGAGTGGTGCCGATAAGTGCCAGAAAGACGGTGATGGCCTGGATAAACATAAACCACCAACCAGCTTGCGGACTTCCAAAGACCCAGGTGCCAACAATCTGCATCATGTCACCGATTGGCGCCGGTGAGCCTGAGGCAGTCGTGGCTGTGTAGCCGCTATTCAAGAAAAAGTTCGCTCCAAAGTACTCGAACAGATAACAGAACGCTCCTTGAATGATCAGCGACAAGAGCACGGCGCGAGGAATGTCGCGTTTGGCATTCTTCGCCTCTTCACCCATCGACGTGACCGATTCGAACCCGACGAGAATCAGGATCGCGATACACGCCTGAACGAGAACGAAGCTGAACCCGTGCGGGGCGATCACCGAAAGTGCACTCTTATGAAACTGGAAAGTATCCGCGGGATTCTTGGGATCGGACCCTTTGGTAATGGCCTGGTCGGCGGCGTAGGTCAGAGTATAATCTTTGTCGGTGCCGTCCGGGTTCTTCTCATAAACGTAATTCCCGTCCTTGTCCTTGACCGGGTTGGTGACGTCGTTGCCTTTGTCATCCTTGGTCGTCTGCGTCGCAATGACCTTCGTGATCGGAACACCGTCCGGATTCAGCGTGATGCCTTTGGCACCTTCGGTGCCGTGGTTGAGTCGATAGCCGATCGCGATCACCGTGAAAACAATCAGCGCCGTGATCTGTATCACGTTAATGGCAAGGTTTACACCGGTGGAGGCATTGACGCCGCTATATGCGATGTATCCCACGAAGAACGGAAAGACTAGGCAAAACAAAATCATCAACAGCGGGCTGGGCACCGCGGAGTTGAATACGCTCGGCAGCAGTTGCCCGCCGAGATAACCGATTAGGATCGCGGTAACGGCGACCATCACCCCTGGATAAATCCAATAGTAAAGATGGCTGGCCCAGCCGACGGTGAACTTGGCAATTCGGGCAAACTTGTAAGCCTTGCTTTTCGATAAAAACGCTTGCTCGGCAAAGAAGTATGATGAGCCTGCACCTGGATAGAGTTTCGACAGCTCGGCATAAGAGATGGCTGTTGCGAAGCAGAGCAACAACGCAACCAGGATACCGAACCACATTGCTATTGCAGCCATAGGTTGGCCGTAAAGAGCTTGTTGGGCAAAGGTCAACCAAAGAAATGCGCCTGGCGCAATCAGCGCCATCGCGTTCACGGTTAACCCGGTTAAACCAAGCGTAGGCTTGGCCGTAGGTTGAACATTTTCGGACATGCGGGTGGTGGTTTGGGTTAGATTTTTGACCCTGAAAGGCCGTCGCCGAGATAGCACCTATCGTGCCACGTCTCAGCACACCGTTGTTTTCAATCTTGCCTCGTTCGTTTGAGAAAACCCAAGACCGAACAGGTGTACACGGGATCAGTGAAACTCCGGATCGAGAGGGCTATTTTGAAAAGACCACAATTGCTGACTGAAATTAGATTCCTCCGCCTGGTCGCGGATGCCACTGGTTAAAATTAACCATTTGCTACCCCCGAAGTGTCATTTTTATACACTTGCATGCCGCTGTGGGCATCGGCCTCCTTTGTTTGGACCGCGATTGATGAGTTTGCCAGGCCGGTAGCGCGAGGTGATGCCAGGGCAAGGACTCTGGCGAGCTCAGTCGAACCACTCCCGACTCCGCCCCTATCCCCTTGCTACGTCGGGCCAATAGGGGCGCCGCAGTTCCGCGTCGGCGGAACGACGGTGGACGTCAGAGCCGCGTTAACGACGGGGCGAGACCTCCGCGCGGCGTGGCGAGCTCGTGCGGTACCCTAAGACTTTTGGGGGGGAGCAGGCGCGAAAATTGCTGGCTCCTTCTGCTTGGTGTTCGGCCGGCCAACCCGGGCATCCCTTAACCTTGGCAGAAAATCGGATCTCGCCAAAATCATGAAATACACATTCGAAACCCAATTGATCAGAAGACTTGCCTCGGCAGGTCTCGTCACACTTTCAACCTGCGCTCTGTTTGCGGCCCCGTGTTATGCGCAACAGGCCACTCCGGCGCCCAGCCCGGCCGTGACCACGGCTCCGGACGGCAAGGAGTCGAAGGCAGTCCAGAAGGTAGCAGAGCAGCCGAAGCCGCCGGAACCAAGATTTAAGCTCTACGGCTGGATCGAGGCTGGAATTACCGGCAACCCGGACGCACCGGTTGACAACCATAACTTTGGTCACCTTTTTACCGACCGTGCCAACGAACCCCTGCTGAACCAATTATCGGTTGTGGGCGAAAGAGCTCTCGACCCAAATGCGACTG
>Ga0213872_10002598_pt1 | contig 10507 bp, 12 predicted proteins | sample VelepicomBERX_R2_FD_160071 | JGI IMG/M metagenome (GOLD analysis project Ga0213872, IMG submission 160071) | Rhizosphere microbial communities from Vellozia epidendroides in rupestrian grasslands, the National Park of Serra do Cipo, Brazil - RX_R2 | ecosystem: Host-associated > Plants > Roots >... | reverse complement strand
CTCGGCGTCGGATCGGTGCGGCTCATCACCAACAATCCTGAAAAGGTCGAGGCTCTCGAAGCCGCTGGCATCATCGTGGTTGAGCGCATCTCCGCCCAGGTCGAGCCCCAGGAAACTTTCGAGCGCTACTTGAAGATCAAGCGCGAAAAGATGGGCCACATTGATGATGACAGCTTCAATAACGGCCGCATCGAAATCAAGACCGCGCCCTGATTTTCAATTCCGCTCTTCAATTCCACTTGTAGCGGTTTTCTGCGCGGAAGTTTGTAAATGACAGGCTGATGCTCACGTCCATCGAGCGCACATGATGCCACCATCCCACTGGGATGAACAGTACCTGCCCCGGCTCAAGTAACACCTTCAGCCTTGTTGCTTTCCGGAAGAGCGGAAATCTCTTGTAGTCGGGCTTCTCGCAGTCGACTGCGCTGTAAACGCCGACGCGGTTGTACACACACGGCGTCTGGAACGACGGGATGAGCATTACCCTCTTGCGTCCATAGACCTGCGCCAGCAGGATATTCATGGAGTCGTGGTGCAGCGGCGTCACCGTTCCGCCCGGCCCGAACCAGAGGAAGATCCGCGACTGCGCAAGCACCGGGTCGAGAATGTGCTCGAGCACGTGCACCTCATCGAGCAGCCTTTTCATCTTCCTCGACTCAAGCGAGCGGTTGTTCGCCACCATGTAGAAGTCGTTGGTCTGGCCGGCCTGCTTTACGCGATCCACAAAGTCGCGCATGCGAGTGCGCGTTTTGTGGTGGTCCGAGTTGATCTCGTAATCGCGATCGGCGCTGCGTCCCGCCATCACCCCGACCATTTCGCTCCCGCAGCGTGCCTTCAGGTAGTCGGGATTCCAGTTGGCCAGCGCCGGCGAGTCGCGCAGCCCGTCCTGAAACACGACCGGTCTGTTGCCGGAGTAGTAGCAGCGGAAGAATTCCTCCGCGCTCAGGTTCGACCGCCGCTCAACCCTCTTTGAGCCCTTCGTGTGTGCCCACAGCTCCGAGTAGACGCCCATTAGGGCCTCGAGCTTTCTCAGCTTCCGTGCGATCTTCGCCGAGCCATTGGTGGTCGGCGTCGCCCGGGACATCTCCACGCCGGCCACGCCGCCATCTGCGATTGGACTCGCCCCATTTCGAGTCATCATCGACGGACATTCTACGGCATCCCGCCGTTTCATCCTGTACGCAGACGCCAACCGCGAACGATATTATTCGTGCGCGCGACCTGCATCCTTCCCTTCTACCGTTTTCCGCCATCTATGATGAAGTGATGCAGATTCTCCTTTATACAGCGTCGTGGTGCCGCGATTGCCGCGAGGCGAAGCGCTTCCTCGAAAAACACAACCTGCCTTTCACCGAGATCGACATCGAAACCACGCCCGGTGCGGCCGCCGAGCTGGTTCGCCACGTCGGCAAGCGCGCCATCCCCCAACTCGTCATCGACGGCGAATGGGTGCAGCCCTATCGTCCAGGCCGTGGCTTCCTCTACGAAGAAATGAGCGAGCGCTTCGGCCTGGTTCGGGATTAAGGTTCGCGACTAAGACACACTTTCGACAGATTCTTCGGCCCGCGATCCCGCCGCGCCGAAAAATGGCAGCCGCCGCACCCGCTGCCGTAGCGTCTCTCTCTGCCGGGAGAGAGCCCGCGCCTCGAGCAGGTCCTCCAGTGTAAGCGCGCCCAGCGGCTTCCCTGTCTCACCATCGACCACTGCAACTTCGAACACCTTCTCGGCAGTCATGCGTTCCGCCACGGTCCGCAGCGTCTCCCCGGGATACGCGACTTGCGGCGATTCTGACCCAATCGACGCGTTAGCGTCGGCCCGCATCACCTGCGATACCGTCATCGTCTCCAGCGGATCTACCGAGTATTCGCGGCTCAGGTGATAACCGCGCCGGCTCAGCCGCTCCGTGAGAATCGACCGCCGTTGCAGCAGTACTGTGAACGCGTGCGCCGAGACCGAAGCCATGAGCAGCGGCAGAATCAGGCTGTAGTTGTGCGTCAGCTCCATGGCCAGCACCGTTGCGGTGAGCGGGCAGCCGATGGCGCCTGACAGTACCGCCGCCATTCCCACGAGCGGCCACGCGCCTGTTTCAAGCCCCGGCAGGCCCGGCGCCAGCAGAGCGCCCAGCGCACCGCCGATCATCAGCAGCGGAGCGAGGATTCCGCCCGAGGTTCCTGAGCCCAGCGAAAATGACCAGATGATGCTCTTGACGATCAGCACGCCGAGAATCAGAGCCCAGGTACCGTTGCCTCCGATCAGCGAAGCGATCACGTCATATCCGGTTCCCAGTGCGCGCGGAAAGATCAGCCCACCGGCTCCGATCACCAGTCCGCCGAGAGCCGGCCACCACATCCAGTGGACTGGCAGGTGGTTCTCGAACAGATCTTCGCTCGCGTACACGGCGCGGCTCAGCACCAAAGCCAGCGCACCGCCCAGCACTCCCACGGCAAGCGCTGCCAGCACCGCTCTGGGCGAGACATCGCCCGCCATCGCCGGCATGGGGAACAGTGGCCCGGGCCCGAGGAAGAAACGCCGCAGCGCGGCAGCCGTCGTTGCCGCCACCGCTACCGGCACCAGAGACCGCGGTCGCCACTCGAACAGCAGCAGTTCCACCGCCAGCAGGATCGCCGCCAGCGGCGTCGAAAAGACGCCCGCCATGCCTGCCGCCGCCCCGGCAACAAGAAGCGTCGAGCGCTCCGCATCACTCAGGTGGAACATCTGCGCGAACAGCGATCCCACCGATCCCGCTGTCATGATGATCGGCCCTTCGGCACCGAACGGTCCGCCCGAGCCAATCGCAATTGCCGCCGAGAGCGGCTTGAATATGGCCACGCGCGCGTCGACCTTCGCGCCGTTGACCAGAATGGCCTCGATCGCCTCCGGCATGCCGTGGCCACGGATCTTCTCCGAACCGAAGCGCGCCATGAGCCCGATGATCAGCCCGCCCGCGACCGGCACGAGCACAGCAAGCCAGTGAAGCTGATTCGTCGCCGGCGAGACGAACTGCCAGCCGAACCGATGGAAGTAGAACAGATTCGTGGCGAGATAGATCAGGTGCAGAAGGAAATACGCCAGAACCGCTCCAGCCAATCCCAACAAGAGCGCCAGCGCGCTCAGGATAATCATGCGCGGGTCGGCGTTGAAGTCACGCAATTGAGAACGATCGGCCACGGCTATCCGGCCCTCCCCAATGCGACCTTTGACGCGGTCTTTGCGACAGGCTTCGCGCTGAGCACGCGCCGCAGCGCACGGATCAGCTCCGGCCCGGCGTGATCGAGTTCTTCAAGGTGATACGCAGCCAGCGAGCCCAGCATGCGTTCGCCCTGCGGCGTCACCCGCAGCAAAATCCGCCGGTGATCGACCGGATCGGGCACGCGCTTGAGCAGACCCTGCTCGATCGTGCGGTCGACCAGCTCGACAGCGCTGTTGTGCTTGAGCATCATGCGTGCGGCCACGTGTGCAATGGTCGGCTCCAGTTCGTCCGGAAGACCGCTAACGCACTGCAAAAGTTGGTACTGCTGCGGCCTGAGCCCGGCCTCCTCGGCGGCGGCGTTGCTGAAGTTGAGAAAACGGCGAAGCTGGAAACGGAATTCCGCGAGGCGCTGGATGTCCTCGCGGCTCAGGCTTTTTCGGGCGCTCGGGGCGGGCGTCGCTTGCCTTTCGAGCACTGGCATATTTCTATCGTAACACGATACATCGTATTCCGATAGATTCGCACATCTACTTCGATTCAGGCGCCTCCGTCCCTGCATCTGCTACTGGCTCGGTTTCTAAATCTGTTCCCGGATCAGCAAGAATCGCGCGCGCGTCGGCCTCATCCTCCGACGCAACCTGCAGCTGCAGTGGTCCCAGTCCAGGCTCGAGGATGCGGGCGTTTTCTCCCGACAGGAATGTTTCAATGCCCGCCGATTGCAGGCGAAGCCGCGCCATCTCGGCTTCAAGCGGCTCGGTAAAGCTGGCGATCGTAATGACGTCTGACATTTTTTCCTTTCGTATAACTGGAAAATCCAGCAACAACCCTCAATAACAATCTTATAGATGCGCGAACGATAAAATAGTCAGTTCGAAAGCAACTTCGGAGGACACGCATTGATCGCACGCTACACGCGGCCGCAGATGGGCCAGATCTGGAACGACGAGAACAAATATCGCATGTGGCTTGAGGTCGAAGCCGCCGCGAGCGAAACCCTGGCCGAGGACGGCATCGTTCCCGTCGAAGCAGCACGGGCCATCCGCGCGCGCGGCGCCATCGACGTAGCCCGCATCCAGGAGATCGAGAACGAAGTCCGCCACGATGTCATCGCCTTCACCACAGCGGTCGCTGAAAAAATCGGGCCCGAGTCGCGCTGGCTGCACTACGGACTCACCTCGACCGACGTCGTCGACACTGCTCAGGCGCTTCAACTCAAGGCGGCATCGGCGCTCATCCGCGAAGACCTCGTGCGCCTGGTCGAAGTCCTCCGAAAGCGCGCGCTGGAGTTCAAGCACACCCCGATGATCGGTCGCACGCACGGCGTTCACGCCGAGCCGACCACCTTCGGACTCAAGCTGCTCAACTGGTATGCCGAAATGGAGCGCAACCTCGCCCGCTTCGATGCCGCCGCTGAGCAGATGCGCGTCGGCAAGCTCTCGGGCGCGGTCGGAACCTTCGGCCATCTTAAGCCGGAGCATGAGGAACGCATCTGCGCGAAGCTTGGCCTCAAGCCCGATCCCATCGCCACGCAGGTCATCCAGCGCGACCGCCACGCGCACTACATCTCCACGTTGGCGATCATCACCGCGACGCTCGACAAGATCGCGACGGAAATCCGGCATCTTCAGCGGACCGAAGTCCGCGAAGTCGAAGAATATTTCTCCGAAAAGCAGAAGGGCTCCTCCGCCATGCCGCATAAGCGGAACCCCATTACCTGCGAGCAGATCAGCGGCCTGGCCCGTGTCGTCCGCTCAAACGCCCAGGTTGCGTATGAAAATGTGCCGCTCTGGCACGAGCGGGATATCTCGCACTCCTCCGCCGAGCGCGTCATTTTTCCCGACTCGACAATCCTGACCGACTACTTGCTCGCCCGCACAGGGAACCTGATCGAAACGATGTTCGTCTACCCAGCGCGCATGCTGAAGAACCTTGAAAGCACCGGCGGCCTCATCTTTAGTGGGCAGTTGCTGCTCGATCTCGCCGAAGCCGGCATGCTTCGCGAGGATGCCTACCGCCTAGTGCAGAAGCACGCCATGGACGCCTGGCAGAACGACCTCGTCTTCCGCGATCTCGTGTCGAAGGACCCTGAGATCACCGGCAGGCTCACAGGCGAAAAGCTGGCCCACACGTTCGATCTCAATCGGCAATTGCGCAACGTCGATGCGATCTTCGCGCGCGTATTGAAGGAGGGATGATGCGTCCAAGGCTTCTGGCGGTTGCGTTTCTTTTTGTTCCGCTTGCGGCAATGGCTCAGCGGGATGTTCCGGTGCCTGCGCAATGCACTCCCTCAGTCAACCAGAAGCTCTTCGACCTGCTCGGCGCAGGCGGGCGTGGCAATGTAGATAACGTGATGGTCTGCGGGGTCACCAGGAGCCATTCCTATACACAACACGGGGGACCCCACGGCGATCACGAAATCCTGCCTCTGCTCGTGAAGATGCCCAACGGCAGCTCGCAGCAGGTTGAAGTCGTCATCAACGATGAATTGGATGGCGTCGTGACCGCGCCCGCCGACGCCTCAGTCTTCGCATTCGGTCAGGCTTTCTTCCCCTCACACGGACGCTACGTGGCGGGCATTCACGATGTCCACTGCTCCACGCACCGCGGAGCTGACAACGGCTGGGTGGTCGTCAACGGCGTCAAGCATCCGCCGAGTTGCTCCCGCTCTTACTGACTCAAAACAGCAGGGCCGTCACGCAAGACAACTCAGTGACAAGCAAATGACGCCCGCATGGCATCCCCCGCGCGGCTCTCCGGTCTAATAGGCATAACACAACATGAAGCCGTAACCTCCGCAGCGTGCGTCGCAACCACGGCGCACGCTTTCTTTGCACATTCTGTTCATCGACGCCGGCGCCGCGTTCGTGTACTCTGCCTGCATCACGCAGGTCGGCGGTTTGGTATGACGATCTTCACTCCGGCCAACATTGCGGCTCTCATCATAGCGTCCAGCTTTGCCGCTGGTCTGAATGTTTATGCGACCGTGCTCACGCTCGGTTTGCTGTCTCACACACACGCAGCATCTCTGCCGCCTGGCCTGGAGATGCTGGGTCAGTGGTGGGTCATCGGCCTGAGCGGCGCAATGTTCGCGCTCGAATTTGTCGCCGACAAAATTCCCGGCTTCGACATGGTCTGGAACGCGCTGCACACGTTTGTCCGACCGCCCATAGCGGCGCTGATCGCGTATCAGGCAAGCGCGCAGCTTTCCCCTGGAATGAAGCTGGCGGCGGCGCTGGCGGGCGGCGGCATCGCCCTGGTCTCGCACGGATCGAAGACCGCCGTGCGCGCCGCCGTGACGCCCAGTCCGGAGCCGGTCTCGAACATTGCGCTCAGCACGAGCGAAGACGTGCTCGCCGTCGGCCTTACGTGGCTCACGACGAAGCATCCGTGGATTGCCGCAGCGATCGCGGCCACGCTCATCATCTGCGCCGTCTTTGCGGTGAGATGGAGCGTGAGGCTCCTGAAAAAGCTATGGACGCGGCGCTCCTCCGTCACCTCACCCGCGTCCACGCCTTGATTGCGGCCTCCCGCAAAAATGAGAAGATGGTTCTTTGCATCAGCGGTTACAAATGCCTGACCATCGCTTCCACCTCACCGTGGCCATCACCGGAGCCAGCGGCGCCGTCTTCGGACAGGAGCTCCTGCGTGCGCTTGAGGCCGATGACCGCGTCGCTCAGGTGCATTTCATCCCGTCGGAGAACTCCCTGCGCGTTCTGGCCGAAGAGCTCGCTCTGAGCGGGCGCAATCGGCTGCTCGAAAAGCTGCTCGGCCCCGGATCGAACACAGACCCGAAGAAGATTTGCCAGCTTGCCGAAAGCGACATCGCCGCGCCTGTCGCGAGCGGCAGTTACCCATCGGATGGCATGATTATTCTGCCGTGCAGCGTCGGCACTCTCGCGGGCATCGCCAACGGCCTCGCCGAGAACCTCATCGAGCGCGCCGCAGATGTGTGCCTCAAGGAGCGCCGGCCACTTATCCTTTGCATCCGCGAGACGCCGTTCAACAAGATTCATCTGCGCAATATGACACTGGCCGCCGACGCCGGCGCGACCATCTTTCCGGTCATTCCCGCCTTCTACAACAAGCCCATCGACTCTACCGAAATGGCGCGGCAGTTTGTCTGTCGCGTGCTGGCGCATATCGGTCTGCCGCAGCCCAATGCATACGTGTGGAAAGCCGAAGAGTAGCCAGGGCTTGGTGAGAGGCCCCTAGTCCCCTGCCGGAATTTCCTTGATCTGGGGAGCCATTGGTGGCACTGCGCGCAAAAAATCCAGCGTATTCGGGCCGATGCGGCCGGCGCATGCGCGCGGCGCCAGGTGCCCGCAGTCATCGTAGATCTCCAGCACTGATTGCGGTATCTGTGCGTGAAAGATGTACGCCAGAGATACGGGCGTAAGCTGGTCCTTTTTTCCCCATACGATCAGGACAGGCATCTTCAGGCCGCCGAGCTTGCCGTCCAGCAGATCCGCTCCCGTCAACATGGAGTTCATGCTGCGCTGCACAATCCATCCGTTGCGGCGAACGAGCCGAAGGATGTCGACCTGCAATATGCCCGGGAGCGTCGGCCCCCGCCCCGGTGACAACAGGTCGTTGAGCGCGGCCAGTGCTTGCGGATTTTCCGGCCAGAAAAGCGACACCTTGAACGGCACGTCGAACCGCAGCCCCGCGCTGTCATAGATCACCAGCCGTCGCACCCGGTCCGGCTCGTCGAGCGCCACGCGCGTCGCCACCCAGCCCCCCATCGACCAGCCAGCTAGGTCGGTCTGGCCCAGGTTCTGCGATGCCATGAACTTTTCGACAACTTCGGCTTCCTGCGGAATCGAGTACGCCGCGTCTCCTGGTCGCGACGAGCGCCCGTAGCCGAGCATGTCAATGGCGTAGACGTGGCGTCCGCCATGCACAAGCTGCGGCATCAGATTGGCCCAGTCCTCGGCCCTGCTGCCCAGGCCATGAATCAGCACGATCGGCGGCCCCGAGCCTCCCTCGAAGTAGTGAATGCGGTAACCGTCGAGATTCACATAGCGGCTGCTGATGCCGTCAAAGCGCAGCTTCACCTGAAGAGCGGTCAGGGCCAGCTCCAGCGGACGCAGGCAGGCATACAGCACAAGCCCGATCAGAAAACAGACCAGAACCAGCAGGCCCCGCCATAATGGACGCCTGCTCGCCCTCCTGTGGAGAGGGTCGGGTCGCGGCGGAGGCATGGTGACAACGTTAGGAGAATCGCTCACTGGCTATTCGATTTTGCGCTCGGCCGCTGATAAGGGCCCGGTGTCAGCCCATTTTATCGCGGAAGGCGAAGACTTCAGCGCTGCGACTGTGCCATTTCGAACGCTTTTTGGATCACCGCAACCGTGAAAGGCGCGACCGCAGCCAGATCGGCGAGAGTAGCCCAGCGCACATCAGCGGCGTCGGTTGCGCAGGCTAGATCGCCCCCTGTTACTCGGCACAGAAAATCCACGAGAACGTAGTGGTACTGAACACGCCCCTCGGCGTCTCGCGCGATGCGGTCCAGTACTTCGACCACGGCAAGCGGCTCGACCACCAGGCCGGTCTCTTCGAGCACTTCGCGGCGGATGCCCTCTTCGAGCGTTTCGCCCAGCTCGAGTGCGCCGCCCGGCAGCGACCACTCGCCTTTGAGCGGAGCTTGCCCGCGCTCGACCAGGAGCACGCGGTTGCCGTCGAGAATCACCGCCCCCACTCCGGCAATCGGCCGTTCAGGATATTCGCGTGTCATCAGCAGTTGACCAGCTAGAGCTTCAGCGGCCTGCCGTATTCGTTCTCAAACACGGTCACACCCATGCTGAAGCGGCCGCCGTCAAACTTGTCTTCGCCCTTCAGGCGTCCCAGTGCCAGCAACGCGACCACGTGGTAACTCAACGGCAGCTTGAGCACTTCGCGCACCTTCTCCTGCTCGAAGCCCTCCATCGGAGCCGTATCGTAGCCCAGCACCTCGGCCATCAGCATCATGCTGGTCAAGGCAATCATCACATGCTTGTTGAGCCATGCCGTCAGGTTCGGATGATTCGACAGATAGTTCGGAATGTTCTGTCGCGCCTGCTCGGCATAGTTCTCCGGCATGCCGCCCTCGCAGCCCATGCGCAGCATCTCTTCAAGGTCGCCCGTTCGCCAGCCGTCGGCGTCCCCGCAGGCCACGATGACCACGGGGGCCTCCTCGACCTTCGCCTGGTTGAAGCTCGCCCACCTCAGCCGCTTCCGCTGCTCCGGCGATCGCACCACAATAAAGCGCCACGGCTGCATATTGTAGCCACTCGGAGCCTTCAGCCCAGCCTCGATGATCTTTTTCAGGTCCTCGGTGGGAATCGGCGATCCATCGAAGCTCGGTGTGGCGCGGCGCTGCGCAATTGCCTGGCTGAGCGTCTTTTCCATCAGGTTAGCCATACGAACGGCATGTCCTCGTGTGTAAGTTTGTGCGTCGCTTCAGTCGTCGGGGGCTAAGAAATCTGGTTCATGGGGAGCTCAATGGCGTACGGATTCTGGTTCGCCGCGTGAGCGTGCACCCAGAGTCCGTGAAAGGCCTGTCGAAGCTGCGGATACTGCGCGAGCATGGCCTTCATCAGTTCCACGATCTGGGCGTGCGTGGCCACGGGGTCCGAGACATCCTTCGCGTTGTAGTTGATCACCAGGTCGAGCCCACCCAGCGAGCTGTCCGTGCGCATGCTGGTGATATCGAAGCTTTGGCTGCCGGCCTTGAGCGTCATCGGATTCTGGCCGGGCATCTCCGCCGGCCGCACCGTCTGCGCTTCCTTGTGCAGCTTTTCGAGGTTTGGGCTGGATAGAAAATCTACCGGCGTCAGCAGAAAGGCCGCCGTCTGGTAGTAGAAATACGCGTTCCACTCCTGATTCTTCTGGGCATAGTCGCGAGCCTGCTTCCAGTACCACACGCCGTCGTGACCAGCCGCGTCGACAGGACGCGGGAAGAACCCCGCCAGCTTCCACTCCGCGCTGCCTGCCGGATCATTCTGCACCAGCAGCGTGAGCTGCTGCGGATGCTCCACGCCTGTTGCCCGCACAAGCAGCAGCGCATAATCTCCCGGTGGCAGTTGGGGAATCGTCAGCGTCACGATCAGCGCCGAGCCGGGCACTGAGCAGAAGAACTGCGTCTCCTCCTGCGTGGACTTGAGGTCCGAAGCCTTCAGCAGATAAACCGCGTTCACCGTAAGCGTGGCGTTCTGGATCTGCGGCGCGATGCTCTGAATGCCGGCGGCAATCGGATCGAACTGGGACGCCACAGCCGCAATCGTCGCCTGCCGAACCGCAGCAACATTGCCCGCCTTGATATCGCCGGCGAGCGTCCGC
>Ga0213872_10002597_pt1 | contig 10510 bp, 7 predicted proteins | sample VelepicomBERX_R2_FD_160071 | JGI IMG/M metagenome (GOLD analysis project Ga0213872, IMG submission 160071) | Rhizosphere microbial communities from Vellozia epidendroides in rupestrian grasslands, the National Park of Serra do Cipo, Brazil - RX_R2 | ecosystem: Host-associated > Plants > Roots >... | reverse complement strand
TCGCGGCGCGCCTGGCGCAGGAGCGCTCCAACGCCGACGCGATGCGCGCCGACCTGCGTCGCGCCGAGGTCAGCGCGCGCCAGCAGGGCGGCGAGCTGCAGGCCGCGTGGGAGAACGCGCGCATCGATATGCAGACCGCCGCCAACGACCTCGACCGCCAGACGCAGGCTTTCAAGGCCGGCGCGGCGGCGCAGATGCAGGTGGACCACGCGCGCGACACGCTCGAGAAGGCGCGCGTCACGCTGGCGCACGCCGACACCGCGCGCACGCTCGGCCAGCAGAGCCTGCAGTACGACGTGCAGGCCAAGCAGGCGGCGCTTGATCGTCAGCAGCTGCTCGTTGCCGATCTGCAGCGCCAGGTCGAGGCGCTGACGCTGCGCGCGCCGCTGGACGGCCAGGTCGGCCAGCTGCTCGTGGCCGAGCGCGCCAGCGTGGCCAAGGACGCGCCGGTGCTGACGGTCATCGACCTCAGCGCCTTCGAAGTCCAGATGCAGGTGCCCGAGAGCTTCGCGCGCGACCTCGCCATCGGCATGCAGGGCGAGATCACCGGCAACGGCCACCAGTGGCCGGGCCGCATCAGCGCGGTGTCGCCCGAGGTCGTGAACAACGAGGTCGCGGCGCGCCTGCGCTTCGACGGCGAGCGCCCCGAAGCGCTGCGCCAGAACCAGCGCCTGTCGGTGCGCGTGCTGATCGACCGGCGCGACAACGTGCTGTCGGTGCGCCGCGGCAGCTTTGCTGACGACCAGGGCGGCGCCTTCGCCTACGTGCTGCGCGACGGCATGGCACGCAAGGTGCCGGTGCGCCTGGGCGCGCGCAGCCTCGACAAGGTCGAAATCCTCTCGGGCCTGGAGCCCGGCGACCAGGTGGTGATCTCCGGGACCGACGCCTTCGACGGCGCGGACCAGGTCGCCATCGCCAAGTAATCAACGCCATTGACGACAAGGAGCACGCGATGCTTTCGATGAACCAGCTCAGCAAGGTCTACCGCACCGAGATGGTCGAGACCTATGCCCTGCGCGATTTCAACCTCCAGGTGCGCGAAGGCGAGTTCGTTGCCGTGACCGGCCCGTCGGGCTCGGGCAAGACGACCTTCCTGACCATCGCCGGCCTGCTCGAAGCCTTCACGGGCGGGCGCTACCTGCTCGACGGCGTCGATGTCAGCAGCATGAACGACACGCAGCGCTCGAAGATCCGCAACGAGAAAATCGGCTTCATCTTCCAGGCCTTCAACCTGATCCCGGACCTGAACGTCATCGACAACATCGAGGTGCCGCTGCGCTATCGCGGCCTGCCCGCGGCCGATCGCAAGAAGCGCGCCGCCGACGCGCTGGCGCGCGTGGGCCTGTCGGCGCGCGCGCGCCACTACCCGGCCGAGCTCTCGGGCGGCCAGCAGCAGCGCGTCGCCATCGCACGCGCGCTGGCCGGGCAGCCGCGCCTGCTGCTGGCCGACGAGCCGACCGGCAACCTCGACAGCACGATGGCGCGCAGCGTGATGGACCTGCTCGAAGAGCTGCACGCCGAGGGCTCGACCATCGTCATGGTCACGCACGACCCGCAGCTCGCGGCGCGCGCGCAGCGCAACGTCCACGTGATCGACGGCCAGGTCGTCGACATCGCGGCCGAGCTGCGCCTCGACCCCGCGCTGCTGCGCCCGAGCCACCAGACCGACCCGGCCGCCTGATGCCACGACGTCTCCTCATCGCGCTGGCCGCGAGCCTGGCCTGTGCCGCGAGCTTCAGCGCCGCGGCCGAGGACCTGCTCGCCGTCTACGCCGACGCGCGTGCCGCCGACCCGCTGCTGGCGGTCTCGCGCGCGCAGTCCGGCGTGCAGCAGGAGCTCGCCGTGCAGGCGCGTGCCGGCCTGCTGCCGCAGTGGTCGGCCAGCGCCACGCAGACGCGCAACCAGCCGGGCTCGAACGATTTCTCGCAGGTGGCGAGCACGCTGTCGCAGCCCGTCTTCGACCTCGGCCGCATGCGCCAGTGGGACGCGGCGCGCACGCTCGCCTCGGCGCAGGGCGCGGCGGTGAGCGCGGCCGAGCAGGACTTGTGCGAGCGCGTCGTGCGCGCCTACTTCGGCGTGCTCACGGCGCAGGCTGCGCTCACCACGGCCGAGGCCAACGAGGGCGCGCTGTCGCAGCAGGTCGCGCAGGCCGAGGACCGCCTGAAGGCGGGCCTGTCTGCCGCCGTTGACGTCGAGCAGGCGCGCACCTTCTTCGCGCTGGCGCAGGGCGGCACCGAGCAGTCGCGCCAGGCCCTGGCCGACGCACGCGAGGCGCTTGCCCAGATCACCGGCCACGCGCCCGGCGAGCTGCTGCCGCTGGCTACCGACATCGCCACGCCGCCGCCCGAGCCACGCGACGCCACGGCCTGGGTCGCGCGCGCCGAGCAGGCCAACCCGGCGCTGCTGGCGCAGCAGCTCGTGGTGAAGTCCGGTGACGAGAGCATCTCTGCGGCGCGCGCCGGCCATCTGCCGACGCTGAACCTCGGCGTTATCAGCCAGCGCCAGCACGGCTGGAACGCCACCGACCCCGGCCGCACCGACACCCAGATCGGCGTGACGCTGAACATCCCCATCTTCGCTGGCGGCGCCGTGCAGTCGCAGGTGCGCCAGGCCGCCTACCAGCGCGAGATCGCCGCCGACCAGGCCGAGGCGACGCGGCGCGGCATCGCGCGCGACGTGCAGGCGCAGTTCCGCGCGGTCGAGTCGGGCATCAAGCTCATCGAATCGGGCCGCGCGGCAGTGCAGGCGGCCGACCTGGCCGTGGCCTCGACGCGCGCGGGCTTCCAGCTCGGCACGCGGACCATGACCGATCTGCTGCTCGCCATCCAGAACCAGGCCGCGGCGCAGAACGCCTTCGAGCAGGCGCGCCACGGCTATGTGCTCGCCACGCTGCTGCTGCAGGGCGCGGCCGGCGGGCTCGATGCCGAAGCGCTGGCGCACGTCAATGCGCTGCTCAGGAAATAGGACACCACCATGCTTGGCTACTACCTCGAACTCGGCTTGCGCAGCTTTCGCAACGCGCGCGCGCTGACGGCGCTGATGGTGATCTCCATCGCCATGGGCATCGGCGCGAGCATGACGACGCTGACCGTGCTGCACGTGCTCTCGGGCGACCCGCTGCCCGACAAGAGCGCGCGGCTCTTCTACCCGCAGGTCGACCCGCAGGACGCGGACGACTACGCGCCCGGCGACAAGCCGCCGGCCCAGGTGACCTGGAACGACGGCATGGCGCTGCTGCGCGAGCACCGCGGCGAGCGCCAGGCCCTGATGACCGGCGGCGGCGTGCCCGTGCAGCCCGACCAGGCCAGCATCGACCCCTTCAACGTCGACGCGCGCTTCACCTCGGCCGACTTCTTCCCGATGTTCGAGGCGCCGCTGCGCTTCGGCCATGCGTGGACGGCCGCCGATGACGACGCGCGGGCCCGCGTGGCGGTGATCTCGAGCGTGCTCAACGACAAGCTCTTCGCCGGCGCCGACAGCACCGGGCGCACGCTGCGCCTCAACGACGTGGCCTTTCGCATCATCGGCGTGCTCGATGCCTGGCGGCCCTCGCCGCATTTCTACGACCTCAACATGGGCGGCTACTCGAACAACGAGGACGTCTTCGTGCCGCTGGCCACCGCGCACGAGCTGCACATGAGCCACAACGGATCGACCGATTGCTGGAAGGAGCACTCGGGCGAATCGGACGCCGAGAACGCGCCCTGCGTCTGGCTGCAGTACTGGGTCGAGCTCCGCTCGGCCGACCAGGCCGCGGCCTACAAGGACTACCTCGTCCACTACTCGCAGCAGCGCAAGGAGGCCGGCGTGTTCCAGCGCCCGCCCAACGTCGCGCTGAACGACCTCAACGGCTGGCTCGACTTCAACAAGGTCGTGCCCAGCGACGTGCGCCTGCAGGTCTGGCTCGCGCTCGGCTTCCTGATCGTCTGCCTGGTCAACACCGTCGGGCTGATGCTGGCGAAGTTCCTGCGCCGCGGGACCGAGCTCGGCGTGCGCCGCGCGCTCGGCGCGTCGCGCCGCGAGATCTTCAAGCAGCTGCTCGTCGAGGCCGGCGCCATCGGCCTGGCCGGCGGCGCCGGCGGCCTGCTGCTCGCGCTGGGCGGGCTCTGGCTCGTGCGCCAGCAGCCGTCCGACTACGCCAGCCTGGCCCACCTCGACCTGGCCATGCTGGGGCTGACCTTCGCGCTGTCCGTCGGCGCCACGCTCGTCGCCGGCCTGCTGCCGGCCTGGCGCGCCTGCCAGGTTTCGCCCGCCCTGCAGCTCAAGAGCACTTAAGGACCGACCATGGACATCCTGCCCATCCTCTCGACCCTGCGCCGCCACAAGATCAGCGCGCTGCTCGTGATCCTCGAGATCGCGCTGACCTGCGCCATCGTCTGCAACGCCGTGTTCCTGATCACGAAGCGGATCGAGCGCACGCACATGCCCAGCGGCATCGCCGAGCACGAGCTCGTCATGCTCAACATCTTCGGCATCGGGCGCGACGACAACGGCGCGGCGCGCGCCAGCGAGGACCTCGCGCTGCTGCGCCAGATCCCCGGCGTCAAGAGCGTCACGCTGGTCAATGAGGTGCCGTTCACCAACAGCTCGTGGAATACCGGCGTCAGCCTGACCGCCGAGCAGAAGCGCTCGACGCTCAACGCGACGCAGTACTTCGGCGAGCACCTCATCGAGACCTTCGGCCTGCAGCTCGTCGAGGGGCGCGACTTCCAGCCCGACGAGTACATGGACTTCTACGACGTGCAGAACAGCACCAAGGTCCGCCCGGCCGGCGTCATCATCACGCGCTCGCTGGCCGAGCGCCTGTGGCCGGGGCAGTCGGCACTGGGCAAGCAGATGTTCCTGGGCGACTCCTCGGTGCGCGTGGTCGGCGTCGTCGCGGCGCTGATCCGGCCGAGCATCTTCGGCGGCGACGAGACCGCGCAGTGGAGCATGATCTTCCCGCTGCGCATGGACACGCGCTACGCCTCGCGCTATGTGATCCGCACCGCGCCGGACCAGCGCGATCGCGTCATCGCGGCTGCCGCCAAGGCCTTGCGTGGCGCGGACCCGCATCGCATTCTTTTCCGCAAGGGCACGCTCGACGAGGAGCGCGCCAAGTTCTTCCGCAACGACGTCGCCATGTCGGGCCTGCTCTCAGCCGTCTGCGCCGCGCTGCTGATCGTGACGGCGCTGGGCATTGTCGGCCTCGCGAGCTTCTGGGTTCAGCAGCGCACCCGCATGATCGGCGTGCGCCGCGCGCTCGGCGCCACGCGCAGCCAGATCCTGCGCTACTTCCAGACCGAGAACTTCCTGCTCTCCAGCATTGGCATCGCGCTCGGCATGCTGGCGGCCTGGGGCGTCAGCCTCGCGCTGATGCAGCACTACGAGCTGCCGCAGCTGCCGCTGGCCTACCTGCCGGGCGGCGCGCTGGCGCTGTGGCTGCTGGGCCAGCTCGCGGTCTGGGGGCCGGCGCGGCGCGCCTCGCTCATTCCGCCGGTCGAGGCACTGCGCAGCTAACCAATAATGGCGCGCATGCGCAGCGCCCTCATCATCGACGACAACCCCGCGGTGGGCGAGGCGCTCGCCCTGCTGCTGGGGCTGCGCGACATCGAGGCCTTCGTCGCGACCACGCCGGAGCAGGGCCTCGCGCTGCTCGCGCGCGAGCCGGTCGGCCTCGTCATCCAGGACATGAACTTCACGGCCGACACGACCTCGGGCGAAGAGGGCGTGCAGCTGTTCCGTGCCATCCGCGCGCGCATGCCTGATTTGCCCGTGATCCTGCTGACCGCGTGGACGCGCCTCGAAGCCGCCGTCGAGCTCGTCAAGGCCGGCGCGGCCGACTACCTCGCCAAGCCCTGGGACGACGCCAAGCTGCTCGCCACGGTCGAGAACCTGCTCGAACTGGCCGAGTCCAACCAGGCCGCGGCACAGGCGCGCGCGCAGGTGCAGGAGCGCCGCCGCCGCCTCGCGCGGCTGCAAAACGAGCACCGGCTCTGCGGCGCCGTGATCGCGTCGGAGCCCATGCTGCGCGCCGCCGAGCTGGCCTGCCAGGTCGCGCGCGCCGCCGTGCCCGTGCTCATCACCGGGCCCAACGGCAGCGGCAAGGAACGCGTCGCGGCCATCGTCCATGCCAACTCGGGCCAGCGCGACGGGCCCTTCATCGCCGTCAACTGCGGCGCGCTGCCGGGCGAGCTGATTGAGGCCGAGCTCTTCGGCGCGGAGTCCGGCGCCTTCACCGGCGCGCAGCGCGCCCGCGAGGGCCGCTTCGAGGCGGCCGACGGCGGCACGCTCTTTCTCGACGAAATCGGCAACCTGCCGCTGGCCGGGCAGGTCAAGCTGCTGCGCGTGTTGGAGACCGGCCGCTTCGAGCGCCTGGGTTCCAGCCGCACGCGCGAGGCGCGGGTGCGCGTCGTCTCGGCCACCAACTCGGACCTGCCGGCGATGGTGCGCGCCGGCACCTTCCGCGAGGACCTCTACTACCGCCTCAACCTCATCGAGATCGCCGTGCCGCCGCTGGCCGAGCGCCCCGACGACATCGTGCCGCTGGCCGAGTCCTTCATGGACGGCGTGGCGCCCGCGCGCCTGGGCGAGGCGGCGCGTGCGGCGTTGCTCGCGCATCGCTGGCCGGGCAATGTGCGGGAGCTCAAGAACGTCATCACGCGGGCGACTTTGCTCGCGGGGGATGGGGCGATCACGCCGGAGCTGCTGGCGCTGCCGGTTGCCAGTGGTCATGGCGCGCGCAATCTTGACGAGCCCAGCCTGGAGGCCGTGCAGGCGGCGTTGGCGGCGAGTGATGGGGTGGTGAGTCGGGCGGCGCAGCAGCTGGGCTTGTCGCGGCAGGCTTTGTATCGGCGGATGGAACGCTACGGCTTGTCGTGAATACGGGCAACATGTTGTGCCGCTTGCGCGGTCGATGCTTGTGGCCCTGCGGTGCAGCCCGGGGGTCTCGCCCCCCCTGGCGACCTCCTTTCTTGCTCGTGCAAGAAAGGAGGCAAAGAACACGTCAAAACAATCCGCATTCCACTGAGGCATGCGCTCGTGCCCCTGCATCCGGCACTCGGGCTCTGCTACTTCCACCGCCACCACTGGCTGCCACCCGAAGGCCAAACCTTGCGTCGCTCGGCGGGCACGCCTCGACTCCACACCGCCGGTGCAACGAATGGCGCGTGCGGCAGCACCGCCGACGTTTCGCATGGTCTCGGTCCAACTGTGGAGTCGAGGCGACCACGCCGAGCGACGCAAGGCGGTATTCGTCGATGAAGCACAGTGGTGGCGGTGGAAGGACTGCGTTTCGAACGCGAGAGCGTGAGCGCACGCCGCAGTGGAATGCGGATTCAAACGTGTTTTCTTGCTTCCTTCTTTTGCACGAGCAAAAGAAGGGAGTCGCCAAGCGGGGCGAGTCCCGCGGGCTGCACCGCAGGGCAACCAACGGCGACCGCGCGAGCGGCACCACCAGCGGCAGCCCACCATGATGACCTACCGCCTCGCGCTGCTGATGCTCGGCATCGCACTCACGGCCCTGTTCGTCCATTCCGCGCTGACCCACTGGCCCCTGCCCGCCATCCTTGCCTGGCTGCACGCCCCCTGGCCCGCACCCACACCCGGCAGCGCCACCGCCGTGGCCCTGACCCTGCTACTGACCGCCCCGGTGGCCCTCTGGTTCGCCCAGGTGTGGCTCGCCCCGCTGGCCCGTCTGCTGCGCGCACTCGAAGGCGCCGTGCAGTCCTGGCGCGAAGGCGACTTCAACGTCTCGATCGCACCGGCCGAGCAGCGCGCGCCCGGCCTGGCGCCGCTGGTCGACCTGCATGCGGCGCTGGGCCAGGCCTTGCGTGAGCAGCGCCAGCACCTGGCCCAGCGCGAGCTGCTGCTCGACTCGGTCGTGCAGCACACGCCGCTGGCGCTGCTGCTCGTCGACGGGCTCGGCCGCGTGACGCTGGCCAATCTCGCCGCGCGCCAGCTGCTCTCGGGCGGACGCAGCCTGTCCGGCGCCGACTTCGACGGCCTGGTCGCACGCGCCCCCGAGGCCTTCCGCCAGGCGCTCGAATCGCAGCACGACGGGCTGTTCGGCGTTTCGCTCGAAGGCCAGGACGAGACCTTCCACCTCTCGCAGCGCGACATCCGCCTGCACGGCCAGCCGCACCGGCTCGTGCTGATCCGTCGCCTCACGCGCGAACTGGCGCGCGAGGAGGTGGCGAGCTGGAAGCGCGTGATCCGCGTCATCAGCCACGAGCTCAACAACTCGCTCGCGCCGATTTCCTCGCTGGCGCACACGGGCCGCGAGCTCGCGCGCCGCGGCGACGCCGAGAAGCTCGACCGCGCGCTGGCCGGCATCGCCGAGCGTGCCAGCCATCTGCACCATTTCCTCGAAGGCTATGCGCGCGTGGCGCGCCTGCCGGCGCCGCGGCCCGAGCCGGTGGACTGGGAAGACTTCCTGCGCGCACTCGGCGCCCAGGCCGAGTTCCGCCTGGCCGGCGCACGGCCCGCGCAGGCCGCGGCCTTCGACGCGCCGCAGGTCGAGCAGGCCTTGCTCAACCTCCTCAAGAACGCCCACGAGGCCGGCGGTCCGCCGGCCGAGGTGACGCTGGCCATCGAGCGGCAAGGCCCGGAGTGGCGGCTGGAGGTGGCCGACCGCGGCCCGGGCATGAGCGAGACCGTGCTGGCGCAGGCGCTGCTGCCGTTCTACTCGACCAAGCGCAGCGGCACCGGCCTGGGCCTGGCGCTGGCGCGCGAGATCGCCGAGGCGCACGGCGGACGCATCGTGCTCGCCAATCGCGAGGGCGGCGGGCTGGCCGTCTGCCTGGTGCTGCCGGCGGCGTCCGGCGCCTAACGTCCAAGTACGTGGACAATCCCCGGATCGTGGGGCTCGGCCGCGTGCCGATCGGCGCTCGGGCGCCTACCATGCCCTACCGCGTTCGCGGAACCGTCATGCGCATGCCCAGCCTGTCCCTGCCGCCTCCCGCTCTTGTCCAACCGCTGGGGGCCGGTACGCCCTTGGGTGTGTGGCGCTTGCGCGAGGCCCTGCACACGGGGCCGTCGGGCCAGTGGTATCGGGCCGTCCACGCGATGGCTGCGGGCCATTCGGCCGTCCTGCTGCTGCTGCCGCGCAATGCCCGCTCGGCCGCGGCCATGCTGCGTTTTGCCGACCAGGCCGGCGACATCGGCCAGTTCTCCGAGCCTGGCATCGCCGTGCCCTGCGACAGCGGCGTTTCGCCCGGCGGCCAGGCCTACCTGGTGCTGAGCCAGGCCGAAGGCCGGCCCATCGACCTCGTCGCCAGCAGCCTGCCGCTGCGTGAGCGGCTGGAGCTGGTCCTGGCCCTTTGCGACCGCCTGCAGATCGCACACGGCGCCGGCTGGCTGCTCGGCGAAGTCGACCCCGAGGCGATCTGGGTCGCACCCGGTGGCGGCCTGACGCTGATGGGCCTGGCGCTGCAACGCACGATGGCGCGCAATGACTTCGACACGCTTGCCGGCCCGGCCGAGCTGCCGCCGGAGCGCAGCGCCTGGCTGGCGCCCGAGCAGATGGCCGGCGCCGCGCCGAGCCTGACGAGCGAGGCCTACGGCGTCGGTGCGCTGCTGTACCTGCTGGTCGAAAGCCGGCTGCCGGGCGAGGTGCAGGACGCGCCGATCGGCCTGGACTGGCCCGAGCTGAGCCCGATCGACCGCCTCAGCCTCGACGCGCTGCTGCGCAAGTCCGTGGCGCCCCATCCCGAGCGCCGCCACACGAGCACGCGCAGCCTGGCCGAAGACCTGCGCGCCTGGCTTGCAGGCAGCAGCCACTCGGCGCTTCGCATCACGCCGATGCCGGTGCCGGCCGACACCTCGGCCGGGCGGCGCGGCAGCCGCTGGTCGAACTGGCTGCGCGGCAAGGCAGCCTGACTAATTCGTTAGTTGCGCTGACTGCGAGGCCGTGGCGGCCCGCGCAAGGGTGAAACACCGATGCCAGGCGTCATGGGGGCTCGCTTACAGTCGCCGGCACGATGAAAGCACGCCTGCCCGACCGTCTCTCGCATTGGCTGGCCCTGGGCGTGGCGCTGGCCTGCGCCGCGACGGCCTTCGCGCTGGTGCTGCATTACCCGCTGTCGGGGCGCTGGGCGCTCGCCGGCTGCCTGCTGGCCGGTGCCGCGGCCTGGCGCTGGTGGCCCGAGACACCGCTGCCCGTGATCGCGCCGCTGCCGCTGATCGGCCTGGCGCCGTGGACCGGCTGGATCACCTTCGAAGAGCTCGACATGCTCGTGCTCTCGGTCGCGGCCGGCGGCTACGCGGCCGTGGCGCTCGGCCAGGCCGGCGGCGCGCGCGAGGCGGCGTGGCGGCGTTCGCTGGCGCTGTCGGCGGGCTCGCGCCTGCTGCTCGGGGCGTTCGCGCTGTCCTTGCTGATCGCGCTGGCGCGCGGGCTGGCCGACGCGGGCGGCTGGCACTTCGGCTGGTGGCAGGGTTACCAGGAGCCGATGAACAGCGTGCGCGCCGTCAAGAGCTTCTTCCTCGCCATGCTGCTCGTGCCGCTGTGGCTGCATGCCGGCGCCGTGCGGCC
>Ga0213872_10002596_pt1 | contig 10511 bp, 8 predicted proteins | sample VelepicomBERX_R2_FD_160071 | JGI IMG/M metagenome (GOLD analysis project Ga0213872, IMG submission 160071) | Rhizosphere microbial communities from Vellozia epidendroides in rupestrian grasslands, the National Park of Serra do Cipo, Brazil - RX_R2 | ecosystem: Host-associated > Plants > Roots >... | reverse complement strand
GGCGATGCCAGCATGCAGAAACGTAAAGGCGCTCACGAATCATGAATACGGATATCGCCTCAAAGTGGGTAATTTCCGGGTGTTATTCGATTGGTCGGGCGAAATCAGAATCGTGGAGATTCAGGAGGTGAGGAAACGCGATGAACGCACCTACTAATATTCAAATGATCAATGGGCCGGACGGCAAGCCCGCTTACGTAGTCATGCCTTATGCGGAATTTATCAAGACATATGCGCGTGAGCGCGATCTGATTCCGCACGAGGTCGTGAGTGCAACCGTGGATGGCGCTACGCCTGTTCGTGCCTGGCGTGAGTACCTTAAATTGACTCAAGCTGAAGTCGCTGGCCGACTCGGTATTTCCCAGCCGTCTTATGCGAAGCAAGAGGGCAGCGAAAGTCTTCGCCCGGCGACAATGAAAAAAATCGCTGTAGCGCTAGGTATTTCAGCAGATCAGCTTGATTTTTAATGGCATATGAATCACGGCATGCGAGAGCTTGTTGAGTTTGCTGTCGATTTGCACGGCCGCCAGCAGCAGTTGCAAACCAGTTAACTTTCGGTTCGAGCAGAGGGGAGCAGGTACAATAGCGGATTAGTCTTGTTTTCCGTTTTTTGCCATGTCTACCTCCACGCTCCCCCCCAAGATCGGTTTCGTTTCCCTCGGCTGCCCCAAGGCGCTGGTCGACTCCGAGCAAATCCTCACGCAACTGCGCGCCGAGGGCTATGACACGGCCAAGAGCTACGACGGCGCCGATCTGGTGATCGTCAACACCTGCGGCTTCATCGACGCCGCCGTGCAGGAATCGCTCGACGCCATCGGCGAAGCGCTCAATGAAAACGGCAAGGTGATCGTGACCGGCTGCTTGGGCGCGAAGAAGGATGCCGAAGGCGACGACATCATCCACAAAGTCCACCCCAAGGTGCTGGCCGTGACCGGGCCGCATGCGGTGGGCGAGGTGATGGAAGCCGTGCACAAGTACGTGCCGAAGCCGCATGACCCGTTCACCGACCTGGTGCCGGCGCAAGGCGTCAAGCTGACGCCCAAGCATTACGCCTACCTGAAAATTTCGGAAGGCTGCAACCACCGCTGCAGCTTCTGCATCATCCCGTCCATGCGCGGCGACCTGGTGTCGCGTCCGATCGCCGACGTCATGCTGGAAGCCGAAAACCTGTTCAAGGCCGGCGTCAAGGAATTGCTGGTGATTTCCCAGGACACCAGCGCGTATGGTGTCGACGTCAAGTTCCGCATGGGCTTCTGGAACGGCAAGCCGGTCAAGACCCACATGACGCAGCTGGTCGAGGCCTTGGGCGAGCTGGCCGCGCAATACGGCGCCTGGGTGCGCCTGCACTACGTTTACCCTTACCCGCACGTCGACGCAGTGATCCCGCTGATGGCGCAAGGGCGTGTGCTGCCTTACCTGGACGTGCCGCTGCAGCATGCGCATCCGGACGTGTTGAAGCGCATGAAGCGCCCGGCCAGCGGCGAAAAGAACATCGAACGCATCCGCGCCTGGCGCGAGATGTGCCCGGACATCACCATCCGCTCGACCTTCATCGCCGGTTTCCCCGGCGAGACCGAGCAAGAGTTCGAATACCTGCTCGACTTCCTCAAGGAAGCCGAGATCGACCGCCTCGGCTGCTTCTCCTATTCGCCGGTGGAAGGCGCAACCGCCAACGAACTGGAAAACCCGGTGCCCGAGGAAGTGCGCGAAGAACGCCGCGCGCGCGTGATGCAGCTGCAGGAAGAGATTTCGAAGAAGCGCCTGCAAAGCAAGGTCGGCAAGACCATGCGCGTGCTGATCGACGACGTCAGCCGCAACGGCGGCGTGGCACGTTCGGCGGCCGATGCGCCCGAGATCGACGGTGTGGTGTACGTGAAGCCGCCGTATGAGCCGCATATCAAGCTCAAGGTCGGCGAGTTTTTCGATGTTAAAGTTACCGCTGCTGACGCTCACGACTTGTGGGCAGAGATCGCCTGACCTTTATCTTGTCGTCCCCGCGTAGGCGGGGACCCAGGTAGTCTTTGCTTTTGCGCAAACTAACTTCAACCTGGCCCCCCGCCTACGCGGGGGCGACAATGTATTTGAATCAGATGTGGGAGCTTTGTACTTGTCCGAATCGAAGAAGTCTCAACAAACCCAATTAGTGCAGACCGATTACCGCGCGCCGGGCGGTTTCGCGGCGCTGCAGACCGGCATCCATTACGCCTCCACGGTCGTCTTTGAAAACGTGGCCGCCATGCACGGCACGCGTTGGCAGCAAAAGAGCGGCTATACCTATGGCTTGCACGGTACGCCGACCACCTTCACGCTGGAAGGCCGCTTGGCCGAGATCGAGGGCGGCAAGCACTGCGTGCTGGCGCCCAGCGGGCTGAGCGCGCTGTCGCTGGTCAATTTCGCTTTCCTCAAGTCAGGCGACCACATGCTGATTCCCGACAATGCCTACAGCCCCGGGCGCGATCTGGGCATCTGGCTGCAGCGCGATTATGGCATTGCCGTCGACTTTTACGACCCCATGGTGGGCGCCGGCATTGCCGAGCTGATACGCCCGAACACGCGTCTGATCTGGACCGAGGCGCCCGGTTCGATTTCCTTGGAAATACCGGATCTGCCGGCCATTTGCGCGGCGGCGCGCGCGCGTGGCGTGCCGGTGGCGCTCGACAATACCTGGTCGGCCGGCCTGGCTGTACGGGCTTTCGATCTCGGCGTCGACATCGTCACGCATGCGTTGACCAAGTACCAGTCGGGCGGTGCCGACGTGCTGATGGGCGCCGTCATCACCTGTGACGACAAGCTCAACGAAAAGCTCGAATTGGCGCATATGCATTTGGGCCTGGGCGTGAGCGTGGATGATAGCTACCTGGTCTTGCGCAGCCTGGCCACGATGAAACTGCGTTACGAGGCGCACGATGCCTCGGCACGCAAGATCGCCAATTGGTTCACGCGGCGGCCGGAAGCGACCGCTGTGCTGCATCCGGCTTTGCCGAATTGCCCAGGTCACGAACATTGGAAGCGCGACTTTACCGGGGCAGGCGGCCTGTTCTCGGTGATCTTCGACACGCGCTACACGGAAGCCCAGACCGATCGTTTCGTCGACAGCCTGCGCCTGTTCAAGATCGGCTATAGCTGGGGCGGCGCCAACAGCCTGTGCGTGCCTTACCGCATGCAGCACATCCGCAAGGCTTGGCCGCACAAGGGCAACTTGGTGCGGTTCAATATCGGTCTGGAAGATACAGACGATCTGATTGCCGACATCGAGCAAGCCTTGAAAACCCTAGGGTAGCTGAGCTAGCGCCCAGTCCGGCGCTGCTTGCTCCTGGCTGCCGCGTTTTTCGTCTCCGCAAACAAAAACGGCCGATCAGAGATCGGCCGTTTTGCTTGGAGCTTAGCCCTACATCAGGGCGCAGCAATGTTCACGCCTATGGTCCAGAGGTCGTTCAGGGAACCGTTGGTCAGCTGCTGATCGACGCCGCTGCCGCCGAACAGCCACATGGTGCCGCAGCTCGCACTGCAAGAGCCGCTCGAGTTGATGGCCCAGTTGCTGTAGACAGTGGTTGCCGGCTGCACCCACCAGACGGTGCCCCACATGCGCGCACCCGGCGTGCTGATCTGGCTGTAGTTGGCGCCGGTCAAGCCGCTGTATTGGCTGCTGCCGGGCATGGCATAGTAGGCCTGCGGCGCGGCGAAAATGCCGGCGGCGCCCGCCACGCTGGGGCCGCCCATCCAGGCCCATTTCCCGGTCGAGGGGTTGAAGCTCCACAAGTCGCTCAGGTCGCCGCCGCCGGTGCTGGTGGTGCTGACGGCCGTGGAATCGAAGCCGCCGCCGCCGAACATCCACAGGCGGCCGGTCGCGGTGTCGGTCCAGGCCGCAGCGCCCGCACGCGCGCTGGGATAGCTGCCGGCGGTGCCGATTACGCCGTAGTTTTGTACGCTGGTGCCGCCGGCGGCATTCGAGCCGGCGACCCAAGTCCATTGCTTGACGGACGGATCGAACTTCCACATGTCGTTGAGTATGCCGCCGGCGCCGGCCGTATCGTAGCCGCTGCCGCCGAACAGCCACAGAAAGCCGTTGTTGTCGGTCCAGCCGGCGCCGCCCAGACGGGCGCCCGGTGCGTTGGTTGCCGCGGTCGTACCCATGGTGCCGTACACGCCCGCAGTGCTGCCGGCGGTCGTGGAGCCGCTGATGTTGGTCCACTGGGAGGTGCTTGGGTTGAACGTCCACAAATCGTTGTACAGAACGCTGGTGCCGGACGAATTGACGGTTTGCCCGCCGAACAGCCAGAAGTTGCCTTGTGCATCGGTCCAGACCGTGGCATAGGCGCGCGGGCCGGGCATGCCGGAGGTGGCGGTGTTGACGGTGTTGGATCCGCCCATCCAGGTCGGCGTACCGGTGACGGGGCTGATCATCCACATGTCGCCCAAATAGCCCACGTTACCGGCGGAATCGAAACCGTTGCCGCCAAACAGCCACAGATTGCCGTTTTTGTCGGTCCAGTGAGCAGCGTAAGCACGCCCGCCGATGATGGTGCCGATAGTCTGCTTGCCGGCATTGCCATACACGCCCAGGCCATTGGCCTTGTTGGATCCGCCTACCCAGGTCCATTGCCCGTTGGACGGGTCGAAGCGCCACAAATCGTTCAGCGCGCCATTGGTGCCGCCCGCATCGTAACCGGCGCCGCCGAACATCCACAGGCGGCCTTGATTGTCGCTCCAGCTGGCGGTGCCCTGACGCGCGCTCGGCAGGTTGGTCTGCGACGGGGTCAGCTGCGTTTCGAAAAAGCCGGTCGAATTGGCGAAGTGACTGCCGCTCGCCAAAGCCCAGGTTTCATAGTCGAACTGGCTTACGCATTGGCCCGGGGCGCAGGATACGGCAACCTGTTGCGTGCGCGAAGCCGAAGTTCCGGCTGCCGCCGTAAACGTGACGGTATAGGTGCCGGGCGCAGGAAAAGTGTGCGACGGCGATTGCGTGGTGACGGCTGTGGTGAGTGTAGTGCCGTCGCCGAAAGTCCAGCTATAGGCCGGTGTGGTTCCGGAAGCGGTATTGTTGACGATGCCGGTGAACTGCAGCGTCAAGCCGGTGGGACTGGTAGCCGGGGAGTAGGTGAAGTCGACCGTGGGCGGGGTGACGGTCGAGAGGCTGGTGTTGGTGCTGCCGCCGTGGCAACCTGACAAGAGTGCCGACACCGCTGCGCCAGCCAGCAAGAGTGAAGCAATTTTTCGTACTACGTGCATCCTGTGCCCAATCATCTTATTCATCGAAAACCCTTCGCATCGCCCCTTTGCGCCGGACGAACCGTTCCTGACGCTGCGGCGAAGCGTTCCTGTTGATCATGCAAACCGTCTATATTAAACCAAAAAGTGATGTCATCACGGAAACCGTGTTGCAGCCAAATGTAACGTTTCGCTACCGGGATGCGATCTGCCTGCCGGCTGTGCAAACGGGGAGGGCGAGGATAGGCCGCACAAGAGGAGGGGGAAAAGACCGTTACGATCAACTTGGCGTCCTCTGCGCATATGGTCTACGCGGGAAATAGGTACTATCCTGTTAATAATGAAAATATTGCATCAATTTGATGTAATTCATGTTTCCAGCTTTATGTTTTTGTGCTTGATGCAATAAATTGCGCAACGGAAACTTTTGCTTGGATGCCCACCCTTTCAGTTACGCACACAATGAAAGCGTCCGGCGCTGCCGGAGCGTGCCCGAAATAGCGGGCCTTATCAAAACAAAGGGACTTTCCTATGAATCTGTCCGGGAAAAAAGTCAGCACGCGGCTAACCCTCGGCTTTTCCGGCGTTCTCGCCCTGCTTGCCCTGGTAGGCATCATTGCGATCTGGGGACTGCAGAACGACGCGGCTTTGATGGGGATGCTGGTCGACCAGGCGTTGGTCAAGGAACGCCTGATCACCGAGTGGCACAACAACACCATGACCAACGGCGCGCGCAGCACGGCCGTGGCGGTGTTGACCGACGCCGACTTGCGCGACCCGATCAACGACAAGATGAAGGACGTTTCTGCGCGCATTTCTGTAATCCAGAAGCAATTGGAGGGGATGCCGATCAGCGCCGAAGAGGGCAGGATGTATGCCGATATCGGCGAGCACCGCAAAACCTATCTTGCGGCCCGCAATGCGGTCGGCGAGAAAAAGAAGAGTGGCGACGACGACGGCGCCAAGCAGCTCTATCTCCATACCCAGGAGCCGGCGCTCGAGGCTTACCTGGCCAGCATCGCCAAGCTCGACGACTACCAGGCGCGACAGATCAAGATGTACTCCGACAAGCTCAAGAGCGACAGCCTGTTCGGCCGGCTGCTGGTGGCTTGCCTGAGCGGAGCGGCTATCCTGGTGGGTCTGCTGGCTTCCTATCTGATTACCCGCAGCCTCACGCGCGAACTTGGCGGTGAGCCGGCGGAGGCGGTGGAAATAGCCGGCCGCATCGCCGAAGGCGATTTGCGCGTGGCCGTGCCGCTGGCTGACAGCGACACCAGCAGCCTGATGTTTGCGCTCAAAAGCATGCGCGACAAGCTGGCCGAAATTGTCGGCCAGGTGCGCTTGAGCACGGAAACCATCGCCACCGCCTCAGGAGAGATTGCCGCCGGCACGCAGGATTTGTCGTCCCGCACCGAAGCGCAAGCCAGTTCACTCGAGCAGACCACGGCCTCAATGGCGGTGCTGACCGACACCGTCCGGCAAAACGGCGAGAACGCCCAACAGGCCAATCATCAGGCGCAGACGGCCTCAACCATTGCTACCAAGGGGGGAGCGGTGGTGGAGCGGGTGGTGGAGACCATGGGGTCGATCAACGAATCGTCGCGCAAAATCGTCGACATCATCGGCGTCATTGACGGCATCGCCTTCCAGACCAATATCCTGGCGCTCAATGCTGCGGTGGAAGCCGCGCGCGCCGGCGAACAGGGCAGGGGCTTTGCCGTGGTGGCGGCCGAAGTGCGCAACCTGGCGCAGCGCTCGGCCGGCGCTGCCAAGGAGATCAAGGAATTGATCGACAATTCTGTGCATGAAGTCGAGACCGGCAGCAAATTGGTCAGCGAAGCCGGCAGCACGATGACTGAAATCGTGGACAGCATCGGGCACGTCACCGACATCATGGCCGAAATCAACGTCGCCAGCCGTGAACAGATCACTGGCATCGAACAGATGGGCCTGGCGATCAAGAGCATGGACGATACCACCCAGCAGAATTCGGCCCTGGTCGAGCAGGCCGCGGCGGCAGCCGAGTCCTTGCAGGAACAATCGGCCAAGCTGGAGCAGATGGTGAGCATATTCAAGCTGGAATCGAACGCCAAGGCAGCCGTCGCGGCCCCGCGCGCGACGCCGCGACCGGCTGCCACGCTCAAGCCCGCGCCCATCGCAGTACCGGTCGCAAAATTGGCGGGGCCTGCGGGCCGGCAAGAAGGCTGGGAAGAGTTTTAGTAGGGCAATGCCTGTCCTTTTCGGATCTGTCTGGCCCGGATCGGCGACGACACCTGCTACAGGGACTGCCGGCGTGTTCCTGCGCTTGCGCAGCTTTTCGTTGTCAAAAACCGGTACGATATGCAAAAATCGCAAAAACCCGGTACTGCAATGGTATCGGATGCCGGACTGACAATTATTCTTGCGCGAAGGGTTGAAGCGGAATGCCTGCACAAATGGACATGCTGGAATTTTGGGGCTTATGCGCGCTGGCGCTCGGATTTCTGGCGATGTTGGCTTATGTGGCGGCATCCAAGGCCAAGGCGGGTCGCGGCAAGAAAGACACTGTCGTGGTTTCCAAAGTGATGGTCGAATACTTCCGCAAGACCGGGGTTGAAGTGGCGGTCACCTGCGTCAATTTGGGCGACAGCAAGCGTTTCACGGCTTTTGTGGAATCCGAGCCGATGAAACAGTTCCGCCTCTCGCACATCATCGAGATGACTTTGCGCGACCACGTGCAAAAGACTTGCGGCAAGGAGCTGGACAAGGTGTTCTGGCGCTTCCCGATCAAGGTGACACGTGAGGCCGTGTCGAAGGGCGGGGCGGCGCCTGCAGCTACGGCTGGCGGCAATGCGGCAGCGCCGGCGGCGACGGCCAAGAAAATCGAAGGGGCCGACGATTACATCAACGAAGGCTTGGTGCACTACAAGGACTTGCCCAAGTCCGAAGCGACCGAAATCCCCTGGGAAATCTTCGAAGAAGCGGCTAATTCCGGCCTGAAGACCGAAACGGAAGCGCAAACCAAGGCTTGACCTGACTGTACAATCTGACCCTACCGGACGACGACCATGCGCAAATCCAGCAAAATCGATCCTGCCGGTAGCGGCGCAGAGTCTGAAGTGGGATCTGAAGTGACATCTGAATCCCGCCGTTCCTTTTTACGCCAGGCCGGCGCGCTTGGTGCGTCATTGGGCGCAGCATCGCTGCTCGGACCAGCGGCCTATGCAGCGGACGGCACACCCGCCAAGATCACGCTGCCGTTTGAAAATGGTGAACGCGAACTGGTGGCCTATCCCCAGAAGCGCCCGCTGATCGTTCTCACCAGCCGACCGCCGCAGCTCGAGACGCCGTTTTCGGTTTTTAACGAGGGCTTGATTACCCCCAACGACGCCTTCTTCGTGCGTTATCACTGGGCCGGCATTCCCACGGCTATCGATCCGCAAGAGCATCGCCTGAAAGTCGGCGGCCTGGTGACGACTCCGCTCGAACTGTCGCTGGCCGAACTGAAACAACTGGCCGACCCGGTCGAGATCGTCGCCGTCAACCAGTGCTCCGGCAATAGCCGCGGCCACTTCGAGCCGCGCGCCAACGGCGGGCAATTGTCGAACGGCGCCATGGGCAATGCGCGCTGGACCGGTGTGCCGCTGAAGAAGGTGCTGGAGAAAGCCGGTGTGCAGGCCGGTGCCGTACAGGTTGCGTTTAACGGACTCGACCTGCCGCCGCTCGGCAACGGGCCCGTATTCATCAAGGCGCTAGATATCGACCATGCGCTCGATGGCGAAGTCATGATCGCCTGGGCTATGAACGGCGCCGACCTGCCCATGCTCAACGGCTATCCGCTGCGCCTGGTTGTACCCGGCTACTACGGCACCTATTGGGTCAAACATCTGTCCGACATCCAGGTCTTGAACACGAAATTCGACGGCTTCTGGATGAGCACGGCTTATCGCGTTCCTGACAACGCCTGCGCCTGTACGGAACCGGGCAAGGCGCCGGCCAGGACCATCCCGATCACCCGCTTCAACGTACGCTCCTTCATCACCAGCGTGACCGATGGTGCCCAATTGCACTTGGGCCGCGAGACGCTGCTGCGCGGTATCGCCTTTGATAGCGGCTACGGCATTACGGAAGTGGCCGTATCGACCGATGATGGCCAGAGCTGGCAAGCAGCGCGCCTGGGCAAGGATTTGGGACGCTATTCCTTCCGCGAATGGACGTTGCCGTTCAAGCCCAACCGCAAGGGCAGCCTGGCGCTGAAGGTGAGGGCGGTCAATCGCATCGGCCAGAGCCAGCCGCTGACGGCGTTGTGGAATCCGGCCGGCTATATGCGCAACGTGGTGGAGACGACTCATGTTACGGTGCTTTGATTTCCTGCGGCTGGGCGCCGCCTTCGTCGTAGCGTCGTGCGCCGTGCCGCTGGCATCGGCGCTCGACATCAACTTGCCGCCCGAAACGGCAGCCTACCGGCCGAGCGACTTGCCCGGCTACCAGCTGGTGTTAAAAAACTGCCTGTTCTGCCACTCGGCCCATTACCCGCAAATGCAGCCGGGCAGTTCGCCGCGCGGCTACTGGGAAGCCACGGTAAAGAAAATGAAAAAGCCGTTCGGCGCGCAATTCCCCGACGAAGATGTTCCGGCGATGGTGGACTACCTGGTCAAAACCTACGGTGCAGAAAAGACGATGACCGCGCAAAAAAATTAGCCCACCCCGGATTACCTCGAGCCCTGATTCCCGATTTGCTTGGACAGCGTTTGTATCGCTTGCCAGCGGCGTGCCGACGCGGGATGTTCGCGCCGGTCGAAGTTGGCCATAGTGTCCGCATGCGCCGCCTTCTTGTAATAGTTGGCCAGGCCCGCAGCCGGCCAGCCGGCGCGCCAGGCCAGCAGAAAACCGTCATGGTCCGCCTCCAGCTCCTGCGCGGCATTGAATGCGTCGAGCTTGTTCATCAAGGTATTGTCGTGATCGACGGCGTATTCCAGCTCTGAAAAAGGACGTTGCAGGCGTTCCGGTTCCAGGCGCAGGGCTTCGCGCATCTCCTTCAGATTGTGCTGCAGCAGCGCGTGCTCCATTTCGTGGGCGATCAACATCGCCAGTTCGGCATCGTTCAATTCCAATTGCTCGACGTAGGCTTGCCCGATCAGCAGCTTCCCGCCTGCCATGCAGGAGGCGCTTTCATCGGGGGCGCCGCTCGTGTGAATTTCCCAGACAATCGCGGCTTCGGCACCGCGTTCGTGCTCGGCTTGGGCAATCAATTTTCCGGCGATACCTTGAACGCGGCGCAAAAATTTCTGATCGCCGTCCAGTTCCTGTCTTTGCTCGGATTC
>Ga0213872_10002595_pt1 | contig 10512 bp, 7 predicted proteins | sample VelepicomBERX_R2_FD_160071 | JGI IMG/M metagenome (GOLD analysis project Ga0213872, IMG submission 160071) | Rhizosphere microbial communities from Vellozia epidendroides in rupestrian grasslands, the National Park of Serra do Cipo, Brazil - RX_R2 | ecosystem: Host-associated > Plants > Roots >... | reverse complement strand
GACGATGCGGCCGGCGGCAAAGACCGCCACACGGTCACTCAGGCCGACGATCTCGGGCAACTCGCTGGAAATCAGGATGATGGCCACCCCGGTCTGGGTCAGTTCGCGCATCAGCGCGTAGATCTCGGCCTTGGCGCCGACATCGATGCCGCGTGTGGGCTCGTCGAAGATCAGCACCTTGCAGGCCTGCGACAACCAGCGTGCGATCACCACCTTCTGCTGGTTGCCGCCCGACAGCGTCCCCACCCGGGCCTCGATGTTGCCGGCCTTCACACCCAGGCGTCTGCAGACGGCCTCGCAGGCCTGCGTTTCGGCACGCCGTCGCAGCAGCCCGTGACGGCTGAAGCGTCGGAGCTGGTTCACGCTGATGTTGAAACGGATCGAGAATTCGGTCAGCAGGCCCTGGGCCTTGCGGTTCTCTGGCAAGAGGCCGACACCGCAGGCCAGGGCTTCGGCAGGCGAACGCAGCGCGCGGGGACGTCCGTCGATGCGCACCTGCTTGGCATGCACCGGGCCGGCGCCGATCAGGCCCAGGGCCAGTTCGCTGCGCCCCGAACCCACCAGGCCGGCAAAGCCGAGGATTTCACCTTCGCGCAGCTCGAAGGCATTCACCGGGCCCTCGGGCGCCAGCTGGATCCCGCTGACTTCGAGCACCGGCCGGCCTGCATCGCCACCGGCCTGTCGAGGCGGGTAGCTCTGGGCCACCTGCCGCCCCACCATCATCCGGACCAACTCGTCGACCGAGGTGTCCGCGACCCTGGCGTGGCCAGCGTTGCGGCCGTCACGCAGCACGCTGACCTGGTCGCACACCTCGAAGATCTCGTCGAGATGGTGCGAGATGAACACCATGGCGACCTGCTGTGCCTGGAGGCGTCGCATCAGGCCGAAGAGCCTGCGCGCCTCTTGCGGGGTGAGGGTGGCCGTGGGCTCGTCCAGGACCAGGATGCGCGCCTGCAGCGACAGTGCCTTGGCGATCTCGACGAATTGCTGCATCGCCACCGACAGCCGCGCGACCGGAACTTCCAGGGGCATGTCGACCCCCAACGATCCGAACATCTCCCTGGCCTGCGCGAGCATCTGCCTTCTATCCAGGCGAGCCCATCGGTTGCGTGGGTAACGACCGAGAAACAGGTTGTCCACTGCATCCAGATCGGGGATCAGGCTGAACTCCTGGAACACCATGCCCACGCCGGCTGCCCGGGCGTCGCGGTAGCTGTCGAAGCGGCATTCGCGGCCGGCCAACAGGATCTGTCCCTGGTCGGGCCGTTCAATGCCGCTCAGGATCTTCATCAGGGTGGACTTGCCGGCGCCGTTCTCGCCCAGCAGGGCATGCACCTCGCCGGCGCGCAGCGACAGGTTGATGTCGTCCAGTGCCTGGACGCCCGGAAAGCGTTTGGAGATGCCTTGCAGGGCCAGGACGGTCGGGGAATGGGACATGGAGCGTGCCACCCTGATCTCACCAGCTGAAGGTCTTGGCGCCCTCGGCATCGATGAGCTTGACCTCCACAGGAATGTTCGGCGGCACGTTCGCGCCCCACTTCCGGGCCAGCGCGATGCCCAGGCCCAGGCGGACCATGTCGCGCGGGAACTGGGCGGCGGTCGCGACCAGCACGGAGCCGGGTTTCTGCATGGCCTTGATGGCTTCGGGCGCGCCGTCCACGCTGCTGAGCTTCACGTCCCTGCCGCTGGCCTCGATGGCCGCCAGGGCGCCCATGGCTCCGGTGTCGTTGACGCTGAACAGGCCCTTGAGCTGGCGCTGGGCCTGCAGGATGTTCTCGGTCACCGTCAGCGCGGTGGCGCGCTCCTGGCGGCCGTTCTGCACGCTGACGATCTTGATGCCGGGGTACCTGGCCAGCGCCTCGCGGCAGCCCTTGACCCGTTCGAGGATCGGCAGCACCGCGATGCCGTCCAGGATGGCCACGTCGCCTTGGCCGCCGATGCTCCTGGCCAGGGCCTCGCACGAGATGCGGCCGGCCTCGGTGTTCTTGGAGCCCACATGCGAATCCACCGGGCCGAGGGCATTCGCATCCACCGTGACCACCACCACACCCGCCGCCTTGGCGGCCTTCACCGCCGACTGGACGCCGCTGGAATCCGTCGGATTGAGGAGCAGGATGTCGATCTTCTTCTGCACCATGTCTTCGATGTCGGCGATCTGCTTGCTCACGTCATGGCGTGCGTCGGTGACGACCACGGTGGCGCCGATGCTGGCCGCCATCTCGTCCAGGCTTTGCTTCATCAGCACGAAGGCCGGGTTGTTGAGTTCCTGGAAGGACATGCCGATGCGCAGCGGGGTCTTCACCGTGCTTTGAGCGCTCGCGTCATGGATGCCGAGGAACAGGCCGGCAGAGATCGATGCGGCGATGAGGAATTTCTTCATGGGGGTCTCCTGGGGTTCTTGGGGCGACTGGCTGGCGATGGTTCAACGGGTGAATGCGTTGGCGTTGCCGGCATCGATGTTGAGGATGTTGCCGGTCGACTTGGCCGACAGGTCGCCGGCGAAGAAGCTCACACCCTGTGCGATGTCCTCGGGCAGGACGCTGCGCTTGAGAAGGCTGCGCTCGCGGTAGAAGGCCTCGACGTCCTCGCTGGCGATGTGGTTGGCGGCGGCCCGGGCCTGCTTCCAGTCGCTGTTCCAGATCCTCGAGCCCTGGATCACCGCGTCGGGGTTGACCACGTTGACGCGGATGCCATGGGCGGCGCCCTCCAGTGCCAGGCAACGGGCCAGGTGGATCTCGGCCGCCTTGGCGGTGCAGTAGGCGGCGGCGCCCGCTGAGGCGGCCAGGCCGTTCTTGCTGCCGACGAAGACCAGGCTGCCACCCAGGCCCTGCCGGGCCCAGAGCCTGAAGGCGCAGCGCGCCACCAGGAAATAGCCCGTGGCCAGCACATCGAGGTTGCGGCTCCACAGGGCCAGGCTGGTGTCGGTCACCGGCGCGGAAGAAGCGATGCCGGCGTTGGAGACCACCATGTCGAGGCCGCCGAATCGGTTCATGGCCTGCTGCATCGCGGCCTCGATGGCGGCCTCCTGGGTCACGTCAGCGGCCACGGCGGCCACGTGGTCGGCGCCGAAGCGACGGGACAGCGTCGCCTCGGTCTCGGCCAGGGTCTGCGCATCGATGTCGCTGAGCAGGACGCAGGCGCCGTCCTGGAGCAGGCGCTCCGCGCAGGCCCGCCCGATGCCGCCGGCGCCGCCGGTGATGAAGGCCACGCGGCCCGTCAGCGGCGCGGGCCTGGGCAGGCGCTGCAATTTGGCTTCCTCGAGCAGCCAGTATTCGATGTCGAAGGCTTCCTGCTCGGGCAGGGCCAGGTAGCGATCGGCCCGCTGGGCTTCGCGCATGACATGGATGGCATTGACGTAGAACTCGCTGGCGATGCGGGCGGTGGCCTTGTCGCGCGCAAAGCTCAGCAGCCCGACGCCGGGGATCAGATAGATCACGGGGTTGGGATCGCGCATCGCGGGACTGTGCGGGTGCCTGCAACGCTGGTAGTAGGCGGCATAGTGGCTGCGGTAGCGTTCCAGCAAGCCGTCGAGTGACGCCAGCGTGGACGCCAGTGCGTCGTCGTCCGGGTTCAGTGGCAGCACCAGGGGCAGGACCTTGGTGCGCAGGAAATGATCGGGGCAGGAGGTGCCCAGCGCAGCCAGCGACTCGAGCTGGGCACTGCAGACGAACTCGAGTACGGCGGGGCTGTCATCGAAATGGGCCAGCTTGTGCGCCGGACCCTGGCTGATTCTGCCGCGCAGCACCGGCGCCAACTGCTGGACCAGGTGCAGGCGCCGCTCCGGATCCAGCGGATGGCGCACGGCGCCGCCGAAGGCCGGCCGATCACTGTGGCCCTGCAGCCAGGCCTCGGCGCGGGCAATGGTCCGCACCGTGTTCTCATAACAGCCGCGGGCACTGTCGCCCCAGGTGATCAGGCCGTGGTTCTGCAACACCAGGCCACGCAGGGCCGGGCGCTCCCGCAGCAGCGCCTCGAGCTTCAGGCCCAGGTCGAAGCCCGGCCGCTGCCAGGGCACCCAGGCCAGTTCGTCGCCGAAGATCTCCAGGGTCAGTCGTTCGCCGTCGGCACAGGCGGCAATGGCGATCACCGAATCGGGATGCATGTGGTCGACGTGCGGGTGCCCGATGAACGCATGCAGGGGCGTGTCGATGCTGGCTGCACGTGGATTCAGGTTGAAGGTGCAGTGCGGCAGCAGACCCACCATCTCGTCTTCATGCGCCAGACCGCGGTAGCGGCCCTTGAGCGCCTGGAGCTGGTCCATGCGCAGGGTGGCAAAGCCGTCCAGGCCCATGCTGCCCAGATCCCCCCCGGAACCCTTGACCCAGAGCACGTCGACGTTCTGGCCGCTCAAGGGGTCTGGCTGTCGGATCTTGGCCGAGGTGTTGCCGCCGCCGAAATTGGTGATGCGCAGGTCGCGACCCAGCAGATGAGAGCGGTACAGCAGCAGTTCCGCCTCGCCAAGGCCGGCGCAATGGTGTTCGTCCCATTGCGATGAGATGGTTGCGGCAGCATATGAATTGGATGGCATCTGGAAAGTCTCCGGAACAGGTGGGGTTGCTTTTCAGTCTCCGTTCCGATCCCTTGTCGGTCAATGCGAATCCGCTCATCCTGGTGATTGATTGCGCGCGTGATTTCCCCGATTCAAGGGGCTGTCCTGAAGCGATAGGCTGAGATCCATGGATGGACGTGCCATGAACCCGCAACAAAGACGCCAGAAGGTTCTTCAGCTTCTCAACGAGCAGCATTCGCTGCGCGTACCTGAGCTGGCCGATGCACTGGCCGTGTCGGCCGCCACGCTGCGGCGCGATCTGGGGCAACTGGCCGCCGATCAATTGATCAAGCGTGGCCACGGCAAGGTTGAGCGTGTCGAGCAGCCGGCACAGGCGATGCTCAAGGGGAGCAGCTTCGTCCAGAACGCCGGTCACCGGTCGCGCCAGAAGCGGGCCATCGCACGCAGGGCGGCAGAGCTCTGCCACGAAGGCGACACGGTCATCATCAATGGCGGCAGCACCACCTTCGGCATGGCGCAATTCCTGGCCGACCGCCGGATGACCATCCTGACCAACTCCTTCCTGCTGGCCCAGCAACTTCTGGTGCACAGCCGAAACGACGTGCTCCTGCCCGGCGGCATGGTGTACCGCGAGCAGAACGTGATAGCCAGTCCTTTTGCCAGTGATGTGATCCGCAACCACTATGCCAGCAAGATGTTCATGGGGGCCTGCGGCATCTCCCCGCTGGGTGTCCTGGAGACCGATCCCCTTCTGGTGCAGGCCGAACTCAAGTTGATGGCGCAGGCCCACACCCTGGTCCTGCTGGTGGACAGCAGCAAGTTCTCGGCCTCGGTCGCCGGGCTGATCGTGTGCCCTCTGCGCCGCATCGAGCTGCTCATCACCGATAAGGGCATCAGGCCGGACACCTTGCGGCATCTGCGTTCGGAAGGGGTGGAGGTGATGGTGGTGGATGCAGACCGCGAGGATCTGCCATGAGGCCGGAACCCCGACCACGAAAGAACCGCCATGTGGCGATCCTCGACATCGGAAAGACGAATCTGAAGTTCAGCGTCCATGGAGAAGGCGGTGAACCGTTGTATGAGCAACGTTGCAGCAACCTGGTCCACCCCGGAGCCCCGTATCCCCATTTTGCGGTGGATGATGTCTGGCACTGGATTCTGTCCGCCCTGAAATCCAGCCCGGAGCCGGCCGCCATCGAGGCCATCGTCTGCGTCACCCATGGCGCCTGCGCGGCACTTCTGGCAGACGACGGACTGGCCTTGCCGGTGCTCGATTACGAGCACGCCGCCGTCCACGAGACGGATGCCGCCTACGAGGCATGGCGAGATGATTTCAGCCAGACCCTGTCGCCGGCCCTGCCGGCCGGGCTCAACCTCGGTCGGCAGCTGTTCTGGCAGTCGCAGTGCTTCCCTGCAGCCTGGCGCAGGGTGCGGTGGGTGCTGACCTATCCGCAATATTGGGCCTGGCGTCTGGGTGGCGTCGCGGCCAGCGAGCGCACTTCGCTGGCTTGCCATACCGACCTCTGGCGGCCGCCGGCCGACGATTTCAGCGCACTGGTGGACCGTGCCGGCTGGCGCCCTCTGTTTCCACCCTTGCGCTGGGCCGGCGACACCTTGGCGACCCTCAGGCCCGAACTGGCGCGTAACACCGGGCTGCCACCCGGCTGTCGGGTGCTCTGCGGCATCCATGACAGCAATGCCTCGATGGTGAAGCTGAAGCAGGCCGGGCTGTCGCCGGTCAGCCTGGTGTCCAGCGGCACCTGGGTTCTGGTGTCCTCGCCGTCGGCGGCGCTGGCCTGCATCGATCCGGCGCGCGACATGCTGGCCAACGTCGATGCCTGGGGACGTCCCTATGCCTGCGCCCGCTTCATGGGGGGGCGGGAGTTTGCGCACCTGAACCGGCGCGGCGCGGCGGATGCCGACGCCTCCGATGTGGCTGCCCTGCTGGCGGGCGGAACCCGGGCCCTGCCCAGCTTCAGTCCTTTGGGGGGCGCCTATGCAGGTCAGATCGGGCGCATCGAGGGGCCGGTGCCCGCGAATGCCGCCCAGGACCATGCACTGGCATCGCTGTACCTGGCCTTGCTCACCGACGATGCGCTGGACCGGCTGGGTGTGCAGGAGCCGGTCCTGATCGAAGGGCGGCTGAGCGGCAATCGGCTCTATGCGGGCCTGCTGGCCAGCCTGAAGCCGATGCAGCCGGTCTGGGTGTCAGATGACCTGTCCGGGACTTCGGGTGGCGCATTCCTGCTGGCGCGGCCTGATGTGCGATGGGCCTTGCAGCGCCGAGAGGCCGCTGCGCTGGACCTGCCGCAGCTGCCAGCCTACCGCCAGGCCTGGCGGTCAGCCCTGGGTGCCTTCGGCGGCATTGCCATCCGGTGAGGAAGGCGCCGGTTGCAGCCCCCCCTCCCCGCTGCCCAGATCCACCTTGCGCAGAAAGGCCAGTGCCACCCGGGGCGAGGCGTTGAGCAGTTGCGCCAGGTCGTTGATGTCGTCGGGCAGGGCGGCGTTGTCCCAGCCGTGGGCGGTGTGGCGGGCCAGCCGCGTGGCGAGTTCGACGCTGCGCACGCTCGGATGCTCGTCGTGCTTGCCGTCGCTGATGCGGATCAGCAGTTCGGGCAGGCGCCAGATCTTGAGCAGGGCCTGGCGCAGGTCGTTGATCTCGATGTTCAGGACCTCGCGCTGGATGACGCTGCTGCGCAGAGTCGGGTCGGCCTGCTGGGCGCGGCGGATCTTCACCACCAGGGCCGGTGCATGGCACAGCAGCAGCATCTCGGCAAAGTCGTGCAGGAAGGCCGCTTCATGGATGATGCCGGCGTCGGTGTCGCTGCGGTGCACCGCGAAGGCCATCGCGAAATGGGCGGCGCGCTCGGCCCGGCGCAGCATCTCGCGCAGCAACGCCAAGGCCTTCGGATGGTGAAGGAGCTGGTCCTCGATGGTCGGCTGGGGGCCGAAGCGGCGGAAGAACGGCGGGATGCCCGACATCACCAGGGCACTGGTCACCGTCTCGGTCTCGGTGTTGTCGGCATCCCGGCGCAGGCCGGCCACGTAGGCCATGAATTTGACGGTCATCAGCGGATCGACCCGGATCACCTCAGCGAGCGCGTTCGCGTTGACGGTCTCCTCATGCTCGCGCAGGGCTTCCAATGCCTGGGAGGTGCTTTCCAGCACCGGGATGTCGTGGTTGCGGAAATAGGCCACCCAGGCCGCCAGGTCGTTCAGGGCGACATCGAGGTAGACCGTCCTGGGGGCATTGGGCTGCGGTGAGGTGTCCATGAGGGCTTGCGGGTGTTGGCGAAAGTATCTTTTTGTGTACCGCCCGGGTCAAGGACCTTGTGGGTCCGGTTTTCCCTGAGTCGATGGCTTGTGGCCGTCGGCTCCCCCGCGCCGATGGCTCAGACCCGGGTGCACATCGGCTGCCAGCGCCAACCGGATTCGTCTCGGACCGGGCCATCCACCATGAAGCCCAGTCTTTCGTAGGCGGCGACGGCATTGAGTGAGGCATTCACCGTGAACGGATCCGGGTCGGCCTGCATCTGCAGGCCCTGGGCGCGTGCCACCTGCCACAGGGTCTGGCCGATGCCGTGACGCTGCCAGCGCGGCCGCACGAACAGGTATTGGAGCTTGCGGGCGCCCTGCAGCGCGATCACGCCGCAGGGGTCGCCCCCCTCGGCATCCAGTGCCAGCCAGAAATGATGCTGGCCGTCCCCCAGGCGCTGGCGCAGGCCGGTGCGGGCGTAGCTGGCCAGCATGGGATCGCGGGCGTGTGCCTCCAGGGTGGGCCAGATCGAGTGGATGGTGGCGGCCACCATCAGGGCCTGGATCGCGTCGGCGTCTCCGGGGCCGGCCTGGCGCACCGGCCAGGCGAGGGCCGAAGCGGGTTGGCGGGCGCTCATGCCTGCACCTCGCGGGCCTGTTGCGACCGGGTGCCGCCCTGGCGTTCGATCAGCCGGTTGGCCACGCTGATCACGGCCTGCACCGATGCGGTCACGATGTTGTGGCTCATGCCGACGCCGAAGCTGCCGCCGGCCACGCCCTCCAAGGCGGCCTCGACGATCGCCAGCGCCTGGGCATCGGCGCCGCTGCCCGTGGCGCGCTCCTCGTAGCTGTCCACCCGCATCGGCAGGCCCAGTGCGTCCACGGTGGCTGCGATCGGGCCGTTGCCCTGGCCCGACAGGCGCTGGCGCACGCCCTGCACGCTCAGGTCGAGTTCGATGCCCTGGCCGCTCGCGTCCAGGCGGTGGCCGTGGTAGTGGATCGCATCGCCCGCAGCGGCGCCGCGCAGGTAGGTGCGGCGGAACAGGGCCCAGATGTCTTCACCGTTGATCTCGGTCTCGCTCGCATCGGTCTGGCGCTGCACCACCGCGCTGAACTCGACCTGCATGCGCCGCGGCATCACCACGCCGCGTTCACGTTCGAGCAGGAAGGCGATGCCGCCCTTGCCCGACTGGCTGTTCACGCGGATCACGCTGTCGTAGGTGCGGCCCAGGTCGGCCGGGTCGATGGGCAGGTAGGGCACTTCCCAGAGGCCCTGGGGGTCCTGGGCGGCAAAGCCCTTCTTGATCGCGTCCTGGTGCGATCCCGAGAAGGCGGTGAAGACCAGGTCGCCGGCATAGGGGTGGCGCGGGTGGACCGCGATGGCGGTGCATTCTTCGCTGACGCGGGCCACCGCATTGATGTCCGAGAAATCGAGCCCCGGGTGCACGCCCTGGGTGTACATGTTGAGCGCCAGGGTCACGATGTCCACATTGCCGCAGCGCTCGCCGTTGCCGAACAGGCAACCCTCGACCCGGTCGGCGCCGGCCATCATCGCGAACTCGGCGGCGGCCACACCGGTGCCACGGTCGTTGTGCGGGTGGACCGAGAGCACGATGTGCTCGCGCGGCACCAGGTGCCGGTGCATCCATTCGATCTGGTCGGCGAAGACATTGGGCGTGGCGTTCTCGACCGTGGTCGGCAGATTGACGATCACCTCGCGGCCCGGGCCCGCGCCCCAGGCCTGGATGGCGGTGTGGCAGGCCTGCAGCGAGACCTCGAGTTCGGTGGCGCTGAAGGTCTCGGGCGAGTACTGGAGGGTCCAGCGGGTCTCGGGCCGGCTGTCGGTGAGGCGCTTGAGAAAGCCGACATGGTGGGCGATCAGGTCCATCACCTGGGGCACGCTCATGCCGAAGACGATGCGCCGCCAGGCCGGGGCGGTGGCGTTGTAGAGGTGCACGATGGCGCGCGGGGCGCCCTTGACCGCCTCGACGGTGCGCTCGATCAGGTCTTCGCGCGACTGGGTCATGACCATCAGCGTCACATCGTCCGGCACCAGGTCTTCGTCGATGAGGCGGCGCACGAAGTCGAAATCGGTCTGCGAGGCGGCGGGAAAGCCGACCTCGATCTGCTTGAAACCGATGCGCACCAGCTCCAGGAAGAGCTTCATCTTGCGCTCGCCATTCATGGGTTCGAACAGGGCCTGGTTGCCATCGCGCAGGTCGGTGGACAACCACAAGGGGGCCTGGGTGATGGTGCGCGAAGGCCATTGGCGATCGCTCAGGGCGATCGCGGCGAAGGCGGCGTACTTGGCAGAAGGTTGGGACAACATGAGAGGCTCCACGAACAGGGGCGGCACCGGGTGCGGATGGCGATGCGGGCCGCGCGACAACTTGAAAACGGACGGATCAAGACATCCCCTGCAGCCCTTTGCGCTAGGCAAAGGCTGGTTCGTGGGCCGGGGTCAGGGGGAGGTCAGGAGATGAGCGATGGAGCTCAAGACACGAACGCGAGCAGACCCCGGCCGAGCACTAGGCTTAGCGTCAGGGTGAAGTTTTGCTGGCGTTGCATAAGGGGCAAATACTAGCACAGACCGCCGCAGGTCGTCTGCGGCGGCTGCTTTGGCGTCAGATGCCGAATGGCGACAGACCGATCAACCATTGATGGGCCCAGAACGCGAAGCCGGCCCAGGCCAGCAGGCCCACCAGCAGCGTCAGCACGGTCGCCCCGGCGGTTCCGGCTTCGTAGCG
>Ga0213872_10002594_pt1 | contig 10512 bp, 16 predicted proteins | sample VelepicomBERX_R2_FD_160071 | JGI IMG/M metagenome (GOLD analysis project Ga0213872, IMG submission 160071) | Rhizosphere microbial communities from Vellozia epidendroides in rupestrian grasslands, the National Park of Serra do Cipo, Brazil - RX_R2 | ecosystem: Host-associated > Plants > Roots >... | reverse complement strand
CGCTCGTTCCGCGAGCTCTTCTTGCGTGAGCCCTGCGCAAAGGCGATACTCCCGCAGAAGAACGCTAAACGGAGGCGAGGCGTCGCGATTCACTTTTCCACCTCTTTAACTGTACTCCAAACTGTATACATTGGGTCTGTCGGCGGCTACGCCGCACACATATGATCGTGCTGTGTCGAGGCCATGGAGCAGACCCATGATTGAAGCAAGCAAACAGTATCCCGACGTGCTAGGCGACGTTACGACGCTCTTGCGACAACTCGGAGATCGGATGTTCACCGTACGGCCGCCTACTTCCGATTGTGAGCGCAGCGGTGAAGATGTGCCAATGTTTATTGCCGATGCATGCCACGAGCTGAAGACGCCCTTGACCATCGTCATGGGCTACTTGGATGCGCTGGGAAGCGGCCTCGTAGCGGACCCTCAAGAAGCGCATCGGATCGTAGAACGAACCCGGAGTGAATGCCTTCGCATGCGTAATACGATTAACAGACTCGCTGCTCTCGTACGGCTTGATGGAATTCCGGAAAACATCGGGTCCTTCGATGCGGGTGCGCTCGCGAGTGAAGTCGTCGAATCGATGAAAGGGCTTTCGTCAAACCTGCATCTCGACGTCGCACGCGATGACGAGACGTTGGTTTACGGCAACCGGGACGAACTTCGTGAAGCGGTCGTCATTGCGATCGACAATGCCTTGAAGTATGCACCTGGGTCGCCGGTACACGTACGTGTTCGCACGTTTTCGCGCGATGTGACAATAGAGATTGCGGACGCCGGGCCGGGAATGTCACGTCACGATGTAGAGCACGCATTCAAACGTTTCCATCGCGGAAGTTCGCATAGCGGTGTGGAGGGTTCAGGACTGGGACTTTCGATCGCAAAGCGCGCCGTGCAGCGTGCGCGTGGTCGAATTGAGCTGCTCAGCGAACCCCGACGCGGAACGACGGTCAGAATCTCCCTTCCGCGCGTAGCGTCTTAACCTCAGCTGCGCTGAAAGCGGCCAAACAGTAGCGAGAGCAGCCACTTCGCGACAACACCAACGACGATACCGATTGTCGAGTCAGCGAGTCGAAGCAAAGGCTGATGCCACGCATTTTTCGGCTCCAATATTGCGACAATCATGACTACCGCCGTAGTTATTGCCGTCGTTGCGACTTCGCCGTTGCGCCGCGATACCAACATCAGCACTGTACCGACCGTAATGACGACTGCCATACCAAACATCGTCGGCGTAAAGAACAGAAGATAGATCAAGCACAACACAGCGCTGATACACGTGGCAAGAAGACGCGAGCCGGCGGCCGAGAAGCTATCCGCACGATGCTCCCGAAAGACAAAAAGGGCTGAAACGGTCGCCCACAACGCTCCGATTGTATTGGATGTCGTCGCCGACACGGGCGCAAGTGCAAACAACGCACCCCAGTAAGCAACAAGCGCTACAACGCCCATGTCGATCGCGTAGAGCACGTCCCACAGCATGCCACGCGACTTCGGGTCAGTCGATGCTGATTCGCATACCATCGTAGGCCACTTCGCAGCCCGCAGCTGCCACCGCAGCTGCTTGGGGCGTTCGCGGATCCAAAATCGGATTCGTGTTATTGATGTGAACGAAGATTCGCCGGTTTTTCATGCTCGAGATGCGCGCGAGCGTGCCGCCCTCGCCGTTGATTGGCGCGTGCCCCAGCCGGCGTGCTGATTTTCCGATGCCTGCCTGCGTCTGCAGTTCGTTATTCAAAAAGAACGTTCCATCGACGAACACAGCATCGCACTGCTGCGCGATTTCCGTGAGCCGATCTTGGAAGTCGGCGAATACCGGTGCGACCAACAACCGTTTCCCGCTCCTTCGTTCCGAAAAGACGTATGCGACAACGGCGCCCGCAGTTGCCGCGCGCCCTGCGTAGCCTGGAAGTAAGCCGGGCACTTCCACCGCCCGGATGTCGAAGGCGGACGCAATGTGTTGACTGATGAATGGGGCGAGGTCATCTTCGTCCGCGGCATCAAAAAAGGACCACCGATGCGGCGGATTAGCGAGTGTACTGTATGCCCTTTGCGATACAAGCAACGAGCGTACGACGCCCGTTGACACGACGATGATGCCATCGCGCTGCGCGCGCAGCTCGCTCAGTCCCGCGGTGTGGTCCACGTTGGCGTCGGTCAGCAAGATCGCAGCAAACGGCAGGCGCCGGCCGTCCGTGACCCACATTTCAGGCGTGGCCAGTAATTGACGCCCAACGTCGACGGAGGCGTTAACGAGTAGCCATGTTTCACCGTCCGGCGAAACGGCGATCGACGATTGGGTACGCGCGGGAATCTCCCCAAGGCGCGTGCGGACGCAATTTCCACAGCCACAGTTCCATTGAGGAACACCGCCGCCCGCCGCGGAGCCGAGGACGAGGACGATCACGCTTCTGTGGGCGTCACATTGCGACGCGGAGTGAAATCCTGCGAGGTGATGTCGATCAAAGCGTCTTGCACCTTCGAGTGTAACGGGCTCTTCACGCAGACGGGATCGGTTTCGCCCGCATCGCCTAAAAGGTTAAACGCCTGACAACGGCATCCGCCAAAGTCAATCTCCCGCCGTTCGCAGGATCGGCACGGCTCGCGCATCCACGTGGTTCCGCGGTACGCCATAAATGCGCCGGAACTCTCCCAAATCTCTCGCAGTGGGCGGCTGCGCACGTTTTCAAATTGTAACGTTTTGATCTCGGCGGCAGCCGGACACGGGAGAACATCCCCATTCGGAGCGACGGTGATAAACGTACTTGCCCATCCATGCATGCACGGCTTCGGGAAATCTTCGTAATAATCGGGGAGAACGTAGCTTATCTGCATCCGCCCCTTCAGTCGTTCTTGCGCTCGTGCAACGATCTGCGCACCTGAGCGCACTTGCTCCCGTGTCGGCATGAGCCATGCCCGATTGGTGTATGCCCACCCATAGAATTGCGTGTTCGCGAGTTCCAGCCGCTTTACGCCCAGACGTTCGGCGAGATCGATCGTGTCTGCGAGCGTGTCGTGATTCGTCCGGTGTAACACGACATTCAGTGTGCAAGCGATCTTGCGTGAGAGTACGCGTTGAATGGCATCCATCTTTTTATCATAGACGCGGGCGCCCGCAATTTCGTTCGCAAGTGCGGGTTCGGCGGCTTGAAGACTGATTTGGATGTGTTCGAGGCCCGCATCTATGAAGGCGTCGAGTAAATCGTCCTCGAGAAACGTCCCTTGCGTAATCAGGTTCGTATACAGCGAATGTCGCCGTGCGCCCCTTACGATCCCGAGGGCGATCTCCGGCCGCAAAGTTGGCTCGCCGCCGGATACGTGGAGCTGAAGGACTCCGAGATCCGCAGCTTCGTCCACGACGCGAGTCCACGTTTCGATGTCGAGTTCGTCGCGATACGCGGACAGATTCCGCGGGTTATAGCAATACGGACAGCGCAAATTGCATCGATACGTCAATTCGCACAGCACCGATAGCGGCTGTGGTTCACTCATACGGTCAGATATCCCCGTTCTTGGAGCTCTGAACAGAGGCTGCAAACCTCTTGTTCGATTTCATCCTGGGAAACGTCATAGACGAGTTCGAGGGCTGCAGCAATCTCGCGCGTTGAGCGTCGACCATCTACCAGCTCCACGACCGCCGAAGCCGTATCGTTCAATTCGACGATGCCTTCGGGAACTAGAAGCATCGTTCGCCGCTGTGCGCACGTCCGCAAACGCACGCCGTGCGCGAACTGAAAGACCTGCGAACTCAGCGAAACATTCCGCATTCTAGTGCCGTTGCATCAAGGATCGTCCAAAGAACGTCACACTTGAATTCCAGAGCAGCGACGCACGCGTCTTGCTGTTCCGCAGTACGCGCCGCCTCGACTACCCACGATAGTGCCGTCTCCGCATCGCGTCGTGCAAGCACGAGCCGGTCCTCGAAGTACGCGAGCGCGGAGCGGTCGATCCACGGATAATTTCGCACGATTGCCTCGACGCGTCGCTGCATCACCGGGGGACCGAAGAGTTCCGTCAAGGACGACGCTACGGCCTCAAGCCATGGCCGCCTGCGTGCAAAATCGACGTAGGCGTCAACCGCAAATTTGACTCCCCGCGCGATCCGTGACTCGCGGCGAACGTCTTCTTCATTCAAGCCGACGGCACGAACGAGCGCCATCCATTTCTCCGTGCCGCCGGCCCTTTCGGGGGTGCCGTCGTGGTCCACAATCCGTTGCAACCAGATGCGCCGGAATTCCGCCGAAGGTAGTTTTGCTAGAACGTACGCGTCCTTCACCGGAATCATCTTTTGGTAGTAATAGCGGTTCGCAACCCAGGAGCGGACGCCGGAGGGATCGAGCTGGCCGGTCATGAGGAAGCGGTGAAAGGGATGCTTGTCGTGATACTTCCGTTCACCGACTTCCCGCAAGCGGTCGACCAGTATTGAGGCGCTCAAGCGTACCTCTACAGGTTCGTCGAGCGTTTTGCTTGAGCGACGTAGGCGGTCACTTCACAGCCTAGCGGAGTCTCTTTGTATTCGGGTTTGCCCCAACGTTTTTTCTGCATGGCCCCACGCTAGCACGTGCACGTGTAGCTGTATGCAAAGCCTGACTTGACACGTTCCTTGGTCGCAGAGATTAGGGTTCGAGAACTATTTTGATATAGCCATCACTTCGAGCGTCAAATTTGGCGAAGGCTTCGGCAGCGTCGCGCAGAGGAAGTCGATGCGAGACGATGCGACTCGGTTTGATGCGTCCCGCCACGATTAAGTCCCGAAGAAAGTCATTGTATCGCTTGTCGTCGTCGCGTCCCATCCCGATAGTGACCCCTTTCTTGAACAACGTGCCCCAAGGAATGAGGTAGTTACCGGTCTTCGCGGGATCGTTCGGAGCATGCGGATCAGTGTCAAGGAAAACGCCGATGATGCTCAGGCGCCCATTGGGCGCGATGACGCGAGCGAGATCGTGAATAACGGTCGTCGGTTTTTCAACAGCGTAATTCTTCGGATCTCGCGCCTGAAAACCGATCGCATCGATGCAAACCGTTGCCCCCAAATCCGCATCCTCTCCGCGCCATGCCACTCCACCACGCTGTCGCGCGAGCTGTTCGAGAATGATCTCGACCGGGTCCCCTTGCGTCATGTCGACTGGTTGCGCTCCTAATTCACCGGCCTTTTCCAATCGTTCACGAACGGCATCGACGACAAATACTTGAGAGGCACCGCGTAGCAAGGAACACATCGCCGATAGTAACCCGATCGCTCCGGCGCCGTAGATAACGACGATATCACCGGGAACGACGTGGGCGAGTTCCGTCGCATGGTACGCCGTTGGCAGCGCGTCGGCAAGTAAGACAAAGTCATGTTCCCACGCATCGCCCGGTTCGCCGGGCAAACGCAGGCAGTTCTCATCGGCAAACGGCACCCGCAGCATCTGTGTGTCCGCGCCGGTATATCCACCCATACCGGGATAGCCATATGCCGCGCCTGCTTTTCCCGGATTCGTCGTCAGACACTGAGCCGAAAAACCATGCACGCAATTCCGACAGAAGCCGCAGCAGATGTGCGTCGGAACGGTGACACGATCGCCCACGCAGACGTTTACGACCGCATCTCCCACCCGCTCGACGACGCCGAGCGGTTCGTGGCCGATGACCATCGGCTCGCCGTCACCAAGGCGTCCTTCGTAAATATGCAGGTCCGTTCCGCAAACCGCTGTGGAAGTTAGGCGAACGATAACATCCGCCGGCGCCTGAATTCGCGGCTCGTCGATCGTCTCTATGGCAATCTCGCGTGGCTTTTTCAATACTACTGCTTGCACTATGACAACATTCCCCTATGCGTCGCGTAAGCGATTCCGAAAACGATGGGAACCATAAGGAGAACCTCGTGGGGGACACCTTTGCACGATGCTGCGAACAGCGCCCCCAATGCGTAAGCACCAACGAGCGGCGTAAGAACGGAAAGCTGCAACCGTGCGTCATTACGGTTTTGCCCAGTAACAATATCAACCGCCGCTCGACCGATTTTCGTGTAGTCCCCGGTAACGAAACTCGTATTCGCATGCACGCCGCTAAACGTTGCAATTGATTGGTTTTGTATTCCCATCGCAAGCGATATTACGCACAAGGTCAAGTGCCCATCGCCTAATGCAGCAAAGATCAACAATACCGCTTCGCTTGTCAAACCGATTGCGGGTGATGTGCGAGCCGCGAATAGCCGGCCCAGCGCAGAGCCAAAAACAAATGCACCTATAAGTACAAGCGGAAGCAGCGCGCTCCGGGGATCCCCAAAGAGCGAAATGCCAAAGATCACGGTGTTGCCGGTCATGTTGGCGCCGAAGAGGTGCCACCTGATATAGCCGTACGCATCGACGAAACCCGCAACGAGCGCGAGTCCCCCGGCGGTTAGGCCCCCGACAGTCACTTTTTGCCGCACGATGTGAACCCTTACTCCCAAGACATCATAATCCACGACTTCTTTGGATCACTCTAGGAGTTTTCACAGAGCCCTACGAGGGCGCCCGCACAACGTTCAGCTGCGATACGAGTAATGTACGTGATACCGATGTAAACTCGCAGTTGCTGGTGATTTTATACCAATAAAAGGATCATGATGAGGTGTTGTTCCTATCACTTTTCTTGGCAGGTGCGCTCCAAATAACGCAAACTTCTCCGGTTGTTAGCTATACCAGTGCGCGACCGGTCGATGTTAAATCCTGCGCCCTTGAGCCGGATCCGACGACTCTTACGAATGAGTTTGCTATAAGAGCCAGCGGCGCCGAATGGGTCTCGATCTCATTCGTCAACGAAGATTCTAAGCCGGTAACGTCCGTCTCGTTTGATGTTACCGATGGACACAAAACAAGTCGTCTCGTCGATCGGGGAACTTTTTCGAGCGGCGTTGCGATCAATCATCTGTTCGATGCACGCCAGTTTCCCAACGCCAACAGCAGCGTAACATGCACGCTGGACTCGGTTTCATTCGCCGACGGCACCGAGTGGGAAGCCAAGGATTACGCTTCAATCACACCTTAATGGCTGCGGATGCTGGACTCGCCCTTCGACTCCGGCGCTTCGCGCCTCCGCTCAGGATGACGGTTCGAGTTCCCCGTGCGAGGCGGGTAATGAAATGGCTCCGGATGCTGGACTCGAACCAGCGACCCGCTGATTCCTCTTCAGCTGCTCGCGATCGTCTTCAGCAAAAAGAGGCCTCAGCCCGAAAATCCTATGTCTCTAACCCGCCGTGAGCATCGACGATGTTCGCCGGTCCTCACGCGAAAGAGTCACTAAAGGTAGCGTCCGGATCCGTTTGCCGGTTAAAACGAAAACTGCGTTACCAACTGCCGGCGCTACTGGAGGCGTACAAATCTCACCAACGCCGCTCGGTTTTTCATTGCTTGGCATGATATACACGTCGATACGCGGCGCTTGCGCCATCCGCAGCACGGTGGCGTCGAGTTCATCGGCGAGAATGGTCGGCAGACCGGTTGCGACGCCTTGTCCCATTTCGGATTTGTTGATGACGACCGTGACGGTGTCATCAGGCGCAATGCGCACCCATGCGTTCGGCGCGAATTGATTCCCCGGTACGCTGGATGACTTTGACGGCGAGCACGCCGGCAGCGAGAGTGCCAGGCCCAGGCCTGCGCCGAGCTCCGCGGTTAGGCGAATAAAGTCGCCGCGATTTATCCTTTGCGTACCCATTTATCAACTCCGCGCCGCAGCGCGATGAATGGCGGCGCGGATGCGATCATACGTACCGCAGCGGCAAATATTGGTCATCGCTTGATCGATGTCGGCGTCCCTCGGTTTGGGATTTTGTTTGAGCAGCGAAGCTGCCGCATAATCTGACCCGGCTGGCAATATCCGCACTGGAGCACCTGCTCGGCAATCCAGGCTTTTTGAACGGGGTTCGAGTTATCCGTCGAGAGACTCTCGATCGTGTTGATCTGCTTTCCGGCGGCTGCAGACACCAGCAACACGCATGTGCGCTGAGCGACGCCATCGACGTGCATTGTGCACGCGCCGCATTGGCCAACGCCGCACCCAAACTTCGTTCCTGTAAGGTTCAGCTCGTCGCGAACCACCCAGAGAAGAGGCATAGTGTCCGGCACGTCTACATCGTATCGTTTGCCGTTAACCGAAAGTGTAATCATTGAAATATCAGCCACTATGGAGTGATATCGCGCAATACATCGGCCAGCATCGCCGCTGCACCCTTGTGATCGTTGCTTGAAAAGATGTAGCGTACGTTACCGCTCGGCGTCTGCGCGACGATTATGCCTGGAGCACCCGATTTGATCATTCGAGCGAGGCGCCGTACCTCTTCCGCATCTTCATAGCCTATGCGTATTGGATTCGCTGCCTGGAACTCTACGAATTCCCTAAAATTTGGCGTCAAGCTCATTGTGTTATCCTCGAAGGTTTCGGATCAGAGGGCGAGTGCCGTCGCGGGCACATGACGAGGCTAGCATGGCATCAACGCTACGATAGTACGCTACTTCACATTCCATATCGGGAGCTGCCGGAAAAGTGCGTTCCAATTTTCAACGCTGCAGTTGCGTTCGGTTGAACACTCGTAGTCTCTTTAAGGCTATGTCACGAATGCCTTCGTATGCGGTAGGTAGGAGCTTGTACGGCGTGACCTCATGAGGGTGTTCCCGCAGCGCTGTTTCGACGCCTCGCCGCCAGGCTACGCGGAGCTCCGTATTGATGTGCACGATGTTAACGCCTGCCTCAATCGCGCCCGCGAGATCCGCGTCCTCGCTTCCCGAAGCGCCATGCAGGGTTAAAAGCGCGCCACTTGCCATCTTTATTTCATGGATTCTTTGGACGTTCAGATGCTTGCGTGTTTCTCCGTCCACCATGCTGCGTAGCAGCCCATGCATGTTGCCGACAGCCGGTGCTAACACGTCAATCCCGGTCGCGTCGACAAATTCTGTCGCCTCTTCCGCTGTCGTGAGCAGGCCTACTCCGGACGGAACGCCGTCGTAAATCACCGAGGAGGTCTCGATGTTGCCGATCTCTCCCTCGACAATGATCTCCGGATTGATCGACTTTAATTCTTCGACAGCTTGCTTCGTTCGCTTCACATTCGTTTCAAAATCCAAGGAAGACTTGTCGAAGATCACTGAATCAAAGCCGGCGTTTGCTGCCGCAATCGCGCGATCCAGCGTGTGTGTATGGTCAGCGTTGAGAGAGATGGAAGAGCCGTAGTCTTCGCGCATGCTCTTCACGAGCGCAGCAATCTGATGAACTCCGATGAAGTCCCGCCCCCTTCGGAGACACCAATCAAGACAGGAACGCCCAGCTGATGCGCGGCCGAGACTGACGCACGCAGCGCTACAATCTCCGAAACGTTAAAGTGCCCAATAGCAACGCGATTAAGCGAGGACTCCGCCCACGCGCTTCGCAAAGCTAAGAGCACTATGCGGCGTCTTTTTTGTGCACCGGGACATTGTTTTCGCGGGCCACCATTTGCTGGTGGTGATAGTCCAGATCCAGCGCCGCGCGGGCGGTTTTGGCTTCATAGGCGTACCATTGAGGCCACGCGACAGGCTCCCAGTCGGTGACGCGAGCGGTGTCGTTCGTTTCTGTCACGACGTTACGCTGCCGTTTTCATCTGCGAAGACAATCATGGCGTAACGGCCCGCGAGCGCTTCGGGCTCTTTTACGTGGACCAGAATACCAGTTTTGCTATCAAACATTGGTGTTGCTCCTTTGGCGGATCGGCGCACGTTCCGGACCGCGCAAAAAAAACGATTCCAGCGTCCAGCGATAACTTGGAACTGCGGCTAGCAATAGTGCGGCGGCACAGTCGGTAAATACGGAAAAATCGAGTGGCCTCTTGATTCCGAACGAAATTGTCATGGCAATTCCAAAGGTTGCGAACAGTACTGCGCTTCCCGCTGCTGCTGCTCGCGTCCAAATACCGAAGATTAACGCAATGCCCAAACACGTTTCGGCGATGGTAGCCAGCACCGCGAGAGTCGGCGCCCACGCTGGCGGCAAGAACCCATTGACATGAGCAGTGTAGGCCGTGAAATGGGCGAAATCTCCCCAATCCACGTTCGTGGCTCCATGAGGTCCCCAGAGGCCAAATCGATCGCTAACGGCCGAGAGGGATATCGCTCCTATCGCCACACGGGCGAAGAGTTGAATCCAATCGTTACGCATGTCATCGCACCAACGGCTCGACGAGCTCCGCGTTGTTGTCGCTGATTAATAGCGCGAGTACCGACGCCGGTCGTGAGTCGCTCGCATTGCCAGAAATCTTATGCGGCTGGTCTGGCGTCTCGGTGTAAAACTCGCCAGTATCATAAATCCGTGTCGGACCGTCCGCAACTTGCGAGACGACACACCCGGACAGGACATAAGCTATACGGAAAGCGGGATGGCGATGTGCCGCATCCGCAGCACCGGGCGGGTAATACACGTGAATCAGCGTCGCTTGTTTTCCTGGCACGTTGGGCAATTCCTGACTTAAAAGCACGGTGTTTTCCGGCTCTTGCGTCTTCAAGCTGTCCATTTGTGTTG
>Ga0213872_10002593_pt1 | contig 10513 bp, 10 predicted proteins | sample VelepicomBERX_R2_FD_160071 | JGI IMG/M metagenome (GOLD analysis project Ga0213872, IMG submission 160071) | Rhizosphere microbial communities from Vellozia epidendroides in rupestrian grasslands, the National Park of Serra do Cipo, Brazil - RX_R2 | ecosystem: Host-associated > Plants > Roots >... | reverse complement strand
CGGGAGCGGGCGGGGCGGCCTCGGGCATGGGCGCGATTGTGCCGCCCGGCGCAGGGCGTCCTGCGGACAGGGCTCTACTAGGCAAATGGCCCAAAAATCCTCGGATAGCGAGCATCTGCAAGGGTTGCCGAACCGGCACCACATTGACATGGCATACCCCGCCTGCTGGTGGAGCAGCTCGGACGGAGTCAATATGGTGCGGCTAAAGGAGTTGTTCGGACATGCGCTTTAGCGGTGCCTTCCGCTGAACGCCTTCGCTGCTGCATCCTTTGGGCCATTTGCGTAGTAACACCCAGCGGACACGAAAAAGCCCGCCGAAGCGGGCTCTTGCCGAGGCGAGCGAGGGCTCAGGCCTTGCGGCGGCGGGCGAAGCCCATGCCGGCCAGGGCCAGACCCACGAGCGCGATCGAGGCGGGTTCGGGCACGTTGTTCTGCGAAGCGGTCAGTGTGCCGACCGGGGAGCCGTTGGCGTCGATGACGTTCAGCGTGACGTTGCCGATATTGCCGGCGATGTAGCTCACCAGCGCGGCCTCGCCCGCGGGCGTCTCGCTGCCGCCGGGGATGTCTTCAGGCGCGAATGCCGTGCGCAGGAAGCCGTAGGTGTCGCCGTTGCTGCCCGTTGCGAACTGCATCGAACCGAAGGTGCCCCATGTCACGGTGCCGGCCGCGCTGTCGGAGCCGCTCCAGAAATCCGTCGCGACGCCGTCGAGCATGTAGCTCATCGAGTAGGTGAAGTCGGTCGGCTGGGCCGTCGGGCCGAAGTCGACGATCCAGGTCAGCTGGCTGCCCAGGTTGCCGAAGCCGGTGACCGCCATGTCCGGCGCCGCGTACTGCGTCGTGCCGACGTTGGCCGCATTGGCGCCGTCCACCATGTTCACGAAGCTGCCGTTGCTCAGCGCGGCCACGGTGCTGGCCTGCCAGCTCGCGTAGTTGGGCGAGCCGTAGACGTTCGGCGCGGCGTCCAGATAGATTTGCAGCGGATCGGCGTGAGCAGCGGCGGCACCCACCGTGAGGAGCAGGGCTCCGAGGGTCTTGTTCAGTTGCATAGATCTTCCCAATGTCTGTCTTGGCGCCGTCAAATTTGCGCACAAAACATGACATGCAATCAACGTGCCAGACCAAAGATGTGCTGTAAGCCGTTGTCAACATTGAAGTATTCAGCATTCCGCCGATTTCCATTCAAAAGGCGGCCGCATGTGTAAAGCCGCCCGACAGGCGTCGTCGCTCGTGCGGCGTGGGCGGGTGGGAGAATCCCGGGCCCTCACTGCGCGGCTTGGCCCGCGCCCTCGAACCGCATGTCCTCGCCCGTTTTCACCGTCGCCGATTTCGATTTCGAACTGCCCGCCGAGCTGATTGCCCAGCATCCGGCGCCCGAGCGCAGCGCCTCGCGCCTGCTCGACGGTCGCGCGGCGCAGCCGGTCGACCGCGTGTTCCGCACGCTGCCCGGGCTGCTCGACGCCGGCGACCTCATCGTGTTCAACAACACCAAGGTCATCAAGGCGCGGCTGTTCGGCGCCAAGTCGACGGGCGGCGGTGTCGAGGCATTGGTCGAGCGCGTGCTGCCGGGTACGCAGGAGGTCTGGGCGCACCTGCGCGCGAGCAAGTCGCCGCGGCCGGGCGCCACGGTGCGCTTCGCCGACGCCTTCGACGCCGAGGTCCTGGGCCGCTGCGGGCCGGAGGATTCGCTCTTCCACCTGCGCCTGGACGGCGACCCCTTCGCCCTGCTCGAAGCGCACGGCCATGTGCCGCTGCCGCCCTACATCACGCACGCCGACGACGCCGAGGACGTGCGCCGCTACCAGACCGTGTTCGCGCGCGAGCCCGGCGCCGTCGCGGCGCCCACGGCGTCGCTGCATTTCGACGAGGGCGTGCTGGACGCGCTGGCCGCGCGCGGCGTGGCCCGCGCCGAGGTCACGCTGCACGTCGGCGCCGGCACCTTCCAGCCGGTGCGCGTCGACAACATCGCCGAGCACAAGATGCACAGCGAATGGTTCGACGTGCCGCAGGCCACCGTCGACGCCATCGCCGCGACGCGCTCGCGCGGCGGGCGCGTGATTGCCGTCGGCACGACCACGCTGCGCGCGCTCGAATCGGCGGCGCGTGGCGGCGAGCTGCTCGCCGGCAGCCGCGAGACCGACATCTTCATCACGCCGGGCTTCCCCTTCCGCGTCGTGGATCGCCTCGTCACCAACTTCCACCTGCCCAAGAGCACGCTGATGATGCTCGTTAGCGCCTTCGCGGGCTACGAGCACGTCATGGCGCTGTACCGCCACGCGATCGCCGAGCGCTACCGCTTCTTCAGCTATGGCGACGCGATGCTGCTGGAGCGCCGGCAGCAAGGCTGATGTCACAAGCGAGAGGCGCCAAACGTCTATAGGTCCATGGACGACGCCACCCGCTTCTTCGACCGCCTGCGCCCCCGGCTGCACGGCATCGCCTACCGCATGCTGGGCTCCGTGGCCGATGCCGAGGAGCTGGTGCAGGACGTCTGGCTGCGCTGGCACGAAACCGACGCCGAGGGTCTGGCCAACGCCGAGGCCTGGCTGGTCACCGTGACCACGCGCCTGGCCATCGACCGGCTGCGTGCCGCCAAGATCCAGCGCGCCCACTACGTGGGCTTCTGGCTGCCGGAACCGCAGCTGGAGCTCGACGAGCTGCGCCCCGCCGCCGGCATCGACGGCCCGGCCACGCCGGAAGAGGTGCTGGAACGGGCGGACGACATCTCGGTCGCCTTCCTGGCCCTGCTGGAACGGCTAAGCCCCGAGGCCCGCGCCGCCTTCCTGCTGCGCGAGGTCTTCGACGCCGACTACGCCGAGGTGGCCCAGGCCCTGGGCAAGAGCGAGGCCGCCTGCCGGCAGATCGTCTCGCGCGCCAAGGCCCAGCTCAAGGACGAGCGGCCGCGCCATGCGGTCTCGCCGGACCAGCACTACCGCCTGCTCGCCGGCTTTGCCGAGGCCGCGCGCCAGGGCGATTTCGCGGCGCTGCAGGGCCTGCTGGCCGAGGATGCCGAGCTGATCAGCGACGGCGGCGGCATCGTGCCGAGCTTCGGCAAGGCCCTGGCCGGCGCGGCGCGCATCGCCCAGCTCTACTTCGCCGTGTGGCGGCGCAGCGAGCGCGGCGAGGCCGTGCAGCGGCTGGAGCTCGCGCGCATGAACGGCGAGTGGGGCCTGCTGCGCTTCATCGACGGCCGGCTGGAATCGGCACAGAGCGTGGAGCTGGACGAACAAGGCGCGCGCATCAAGCGCATCCACACACAGCGCAACCCGGAAAAGCTCCGAAAGCTGGCCGAGGCCGTCACAAACGCGCGGGCTGCTTCGTCTTGAGAGGTGAGCGCGGCAAAGCGGCTGCGCCCTAAGCCTTCAAACCGACGGAGCCCCGATCATGAGCCAACGCCTCAATTACGCCCAAGCCGCCCCCGAGCTGTTCAAGAAGTACGTCGAGTTCAGCATGGCGCTGAAGAACAGCAGCCTCGGCAGCACGCTGCAAGACCTTGTGACCCTGCGCGCCTCGCAGCTCAACGGCTGCGCCTTCTGCGTGGACATGCACGTGAAGGAAGCGACGATCCACGGCGAGCGCGCGCTGCGCCTGCACCACGTGGCCGTGTGGCGCGAGTCGCCGCTGTTCTCGGCCCGCGAGCGCGCCGCGCTGGCCTGGGTGGAAGTGCTGACGCAGCTGCCGCCGCACGGCGTGCCCGACGCCGCCTTCGAGGCCGTGCGCGAGCAGTTCAGCGAGGCCGAGGTGGCCGAGCTGAGCTTCGCCATCCTCGGCATCAACGGCTGGAACCGCCTGGCCATCGGCTTTACGGCCGTGCCGGGCTCGCAAGACAAGCTCTACGGCTTGGACAAAGCCGGCCTGAACTGAGCGCGGATCACTCGCCCTCGGGCCGCAGCCAGCCGATGCGGCCCTGGCCCAGCTCGTCGAGCCGGGCCTTGAAGCCGGCGGCATCGGCCAGCGCGAAGCGCAGCTCCACCATCGCGCCATGCTGCACGTCCAGCTGCTGCGCGCCCGCGGCTTCGAGCTCGCGGCGCAGCAGGCCCTCCATCGCGTAGGGCACGGTGCAGCGCAGCGCCTGCAGCTTCACCAGCGGCACCTTGTCGGCGTGAAGCAGCGCCTGCGCGACCGCATCGGTGTAGGCGCGCACCAGGCCGCCGGCGCCGAGCTTGGTGCCGCCCCAGTAGCGCACGACGGTGGCGAGCACGCCGTCGAGGTCCTGGTGGCGCAGCACTTCGAGCATCGGCCGGCCGGCGGTGCCGCCGGGCTCGCCGTCGTCGTTGGCGGCGGACTGGCCGCCCGCCATCAGCGCCCAGCAGACGTGGGCGGCGCCCGGGTGCTCGGCGCGCAGCGCGGCCACGCGGGCCAGCGCCTGGACGCGATCGGCGCAGGGCTCGACGCCGCCGAGGAAGCGGCTCTTCTTGACGACGACTTCGGCGTGCACGGCACGCGCCAGGGAGGAAGGCATGCCCGGATTGTCCCTGCGCGACAATCCGGCCCATGCTCAAGTTCGACCTGATCAAGACCGAAGGCCGCGCGCGCCGCGGCCGCATGACGCTGAACCACGGCGTCGTGGAGACGCCCATCTTCATGCCGGTGGGCACCTACGGCACGGTCAAGGGCGTGATGCCGCGCTCGCTCGAAGAGGCCGGCGCGCAGATCATCCTCGGCAACACCTTCCACCTCTGGATGCGGCCGGGCCTGGACATCGTCAAGCAGTTCGGCGGCCTGCATCGCTTCGAGGCCTGGAACAAGCCCATCCTGACCGACAGCGGCGGCTTCCAGGTCTGGAGCCTGGGCGAGATGCGCAAGATCAGCGAGGAAGGCGTCAAGTTCGCCTCGCCCGTCAACGGCGACAAGCTCTTCCTGACGCCCGAGATCTCGATGCAGATCCAGACCATTCTCAACAGCGACATCGTCATGCAGTTCGACGAATGCACGCCTTACGAGACCAAGGGCCACATCACGACCGAGCCCGAGGCGCGCAAGTCCATGGAGATGAGCCTGCGCTGGGCCAAGCGCTGCCTCGATGAGTTCGACAAGCTCGGCAATCCCAACGCGCTGTTCGGCATCGTGCAGGGCGGCATGTTCGAGAACCTGCGCGACTACTCGCTGGCCGGCCTCGTCGAGCTGGACCTGCCGGGCTACGCCATTGGCGGCCTCTCGGTGGGCGAGCCCAAGGAAGACATGCTGCGCGTGCTCGACCACATCGGCCACCAGCTGCCGGCGCACAAGCCGCGCTACCTGATGGGCGTGGGCACGCCGGAAGACCTGGTCGAGGGCGTGCGCCAGGGCATCGACATGTTCGACTGCGTCATGCCCACCCGCAACGCGCGCAACGGCCACCTGTTCACGCGCTTCGGCGACCTGCGCCTGCGCAACGCGCGCTACAAGTCCGACGAGCGCCCGGTCGACGAGACCTGCAGCTGCTACTGCTGCGCCAACTTCAGCCGCGCCTACCTGCATCACCTCGACCGCTGCGGCGAGATGCTCGGCCCCATGCTGACGAGCGTGCACAACCTGCACTACTACCTGAACCTGATGAAGGAAGTGCGCGAGGCGCTCGATGCCGGCGCCTTCGAGGCCTTCCGCCAGCGCTTCGCCGCCGACCGCGCGCGCGGCATCTCCGCATAACGGCATGACGGCATGCCAAGCGGCACGGGTGCGCGCGGCGCGCTCCTGCCATCATGAGGGCCGATGCGGACGCTTCTCAAGCTGATCTGGACGCCGCTGCGTTGGGCGCTGCGGTTGATCCTGGCCCTCTTCATCCTGTTCGAGGAATGGGGCTGGGCCTGGTTCGGGCGGATCATGTCCGCGATCGGGCGCCTGCCGGTGCTGCGTCACATCGAGCGCTGGATCGCCGGCCTGCCGCCCTACGGCGCGCTCGTGATGCTCATCGTGCCGGCCCTGCTGCTGTTGCCGGTCAAGATCCTGGCGCTGTGGCTGATCGGCAAGAAGCACCACGCGGTCATGGGTATCTCGGTCATCCTGCTCGCCAAGATCTTCGGCACGGCGGTGGTGGCGCGCATCTTCCAGCTGATCCACCCGGCGCTCATGCAGCTGCCCTGGTTCGCGCCGCAGTACGAGCGCTGGCTGCGCTGGAAGACGGCGCTGCTGGCCTGGGTGCGCGACAGCTTCGTGTGGCGCCAGGCGCGCGTCATCAAGCGCCGCATTCGCCGGCTCTGGCAGCGCGTGAAGAGCGCCTGAGCCGCGCGCTGCTCAGCCCTGCGCGAGCAGCGCGCCGACCTCGCGTTGCAGGCCTTCCGGGCTGACGAGTGCCGCGCGCAGCGGCTCGCCCGCGGCCAGCCCGACGTGGCTGAACAGGCCGCGGCGCAGCGGCCGCACCATGGCCCGGCCGCCTTCGATGCACGAGAAGTACGAGCCCCAGAGGTTGTGCAGCGCCAGCGGGATCACGGGCAGGTCCGGGCGGCCTTCGAGCAGCTTCATCACGCCGGGCCGGAAGGGCTGCAGCTGGCCGTCGCGCGTCAGGCCGCCCTCGGGGAAGATGCACAGCAGCTCGCCGTCGTCGAGCACTTGGCGCGCCTGCTCGAAGGCCGCGGCGTAGACGGCTGGGTCTTCCTTCTGCGGTGCGATCGGGATCGTCTTGGCGAGCCGGAACAGCCAGCCCAGCAGGCGCGAGCGGAAGATGCGGTGATCCATGATGAAGCGGATCGGCCGCGGCGACGCCGCCATCAGCAGCATCACGTCGACGTAGCTGACGTGGTTGCACACGAGCAGCGCCGCGCCCTCGGCCGGGATGCGGTCGCCGCCGCGCACGCGGAAGCGGTAGACCAGGCGCGTCAGGACGAAGGCGAAGAAGCGCAGCAGGTACTCGGGCACGAGCAGGAAGACGTAGAGCGCCACGGCCGCGTTGAGGAGGCCGACCGCGAGGAAGATCTGCGGGATCGTCCAGCCAGCCGACAGCGCCGCGCCGGCGAGCACCGAGCTGGCGATCATGAACAGCGCATTGAGGATGTTGTTGGCGGCGATCACGCGCGCGCGGTGCGAGGCCGGCGAGCGCGCCTGGATCAGCGCGTACATCGGCACGCTGTACAGGCCCGCGAACGCGGCGAGCAGCGCCAGGTCGGCGAGCACGCGCCAGTGGGCGCGGATGGCGAGGAACTCGCCGAGGCCGATCTCGCCTTGCGAGGCGAGCGGCGGCAGGCCGCGCACGGCGAAGTACAGATCGATCGCGAACACGCTCATGCCGATCGCGCCGAAGGGCACGAGGCCGATCTCGACCTGGTGGCGCGAGAGCTTCTCGCAGGCCAGCGAGCCCAGGCCAATGCCCAGCGAGAAGACCACGAGCAGGATCGACGCCACGTGCTCGTCGCCGTGCAGGACCTCCTTGGCAAAGGCCGGGAAGTTGGCCAGGAAGACGGCGCCGAAGAACCACATCCACGAGATGCCGAGCAGCGAGCGGAACACGGCCAGGTGCTGGTGCGCGAGCCGGAGGTTGTTCAAGGTCTCCGTCACCGGATTCCAGTTGATGCGCAGGCCGGGCTCGACCGAAGGGCTGCTCGGGATGAACTGCGACACCAGGCGGCCGAGCGCGGCCAGGCCCAGGCAGGTCGCGGCCGTGACGAGCACGCCGGTTTCGGGAATGGCGATCAGCAGGCCGCCGGCGAGGCTGCCCAGCAGGATGGAGACGAAGGTGCCCATCTCGACCATGCCGTTGCCGCCGGTGAGCTCGTGCGCATCGAGGTGCTGCGGCAGGTAGGCGTACTTGACCGGGCCGAACAGCGTCGAGTGCAGGCCCATCAGGAACACGCAGGCCAGCAGCACCGGAACGAGCTTGGCGTAGAAGCCCCAGCAGGCGATCGCCATGATGAGGATCTCGAGCGACTTGACGAGCCGCATCACGCGCGCCTTGTCGTACTTGTCGGAGATCTGGCCGCTCGTCGCCGAAAACAGCACGTAGGGCAGGATGAAGAGCGCACCCGTGACCAGGCCGGCCTGCTCGGGCGGCAGCCAGGCGACATGCAGCTGGTAGGTCACGAACACCGCGAAGGCGAACTTGAACAGGTTGTCGTTGCCGGCGCCGAGGAATTGCGTCCAGAAGAAGGGCGCGAACCGGCGTTGGCCGAGCAGGGCGAACTGGTTGTTGTGGCTCATGGTTGGAGTTCGATGCGTTGCACGGTGGAGGCGTAGCCGGCGCGCGGCAGCCAGGCGAAGACGGAGTCGACCGTCGTCGTCTCGATGTGGCCGGTGAAGCGGCGCGCGTTCGGATGATCGTCGAAGGCGACGTTGGCCATGGCGACGTCGGCGCCCAGGCGCTTGAAGGTCGAGAGATGCAGATCGGTCGGCTGGTAGCCCTGCGCGCGCAGCCAGGCCTGGGCCTGGGCCTGGGCGCGGTTGTACACGCCCGCCTGTGTGGCCGCGAGCGTCTCGACGGCCCACTGGTTGCTCTGCTGGTACTTGGTGCCCCAGCTGTAGGCCACCATGCTGTAGCGCGGCTCGTCGAGCGCCGCGGCACGCGCGTTGTCGCGCAGCAGCGGCAGCAGGGCTTGCTGGAGCTGCGGCGTCGGCACCTCGAAAGCGGCCTCGTAGCGGAAGGGCCGGTCCAGGAAGAACTGGCCCAGGCCCTGGCGGTAGAGTCCGGCGTGGTCGGTGGCGCAGATATTGAGCTTGTGCAGCACGCGCCAGACCGGCTGCCCGACCGCGTCGGTGTCGCGGTAGGCGAAGCCCAGGTGCGACCACTGCAGGCCGTACTCGCGCAGGTCCTGGCCGGCGCGCGCGAGCACGACGACCTCGGCGCCGCTGGCGTCGAGCGCCTTGGCCGTCTGCTCGGCCAGCGCCATGCCGCGCGCGATCTGCTCGACCGTCAGCGGCTGGTCCTCGCAGGAGTGGCCGGCCTCGGCCTGCAAGGCGACCAGGCATAACAGGGCGAGCAACCAGCGCCTCATCGCGTCACCTTCTCGTCGTAGAGCAAGGCCTTGCCGATCTCGTTGGGCACGAAGGCCAGCGCGCGGCCCGCTGCCGAAAGGATGCAGCCGCTGCCGACGGCAGTGACTGTCACGACCGTGCCGACCGAGATCGCGACGCCGCCGATCACCTGGCCGGTGAAGTGGACGCTGGCGCGCGCGCCGTCCGACGCGCGTTCGAGCACCCAGACCGTGCCCTCCGCCGTGGCCTCGACGGCGACGACCGACAGCGCGACACCTGTCGAAAGAATGGCCGCTGGCGCGGCGACGGAGACGGCGACGGGCAGGACCGACAGCTCACTCGACGCCTGCGAAGGCGAGCCGGCCTGCGCCGGGTCGGCGAACAGGGCGAGTGCGACGGCAGCGGCCAGTGCCGCGCGGGTGCGTTGGTTCAAAGTGCTCATGCGATGGGCTCCTCGGTGACGAAATGATGCCTCGTGGCGAAGACTTCAGGACGCAGGGATTGACCCTGCCAACGGGCACGGCGTTGCAAGGCCAGGTCGAACAGGAGCGGGTTGTACTCGCGCAGGAGCTCCAGCGGAGCGACTTCGCTGTCGGTCAGCAGGCCGGCATGCGCGAGCGCCGCGGGGCGGAAGAGCGGGCCGACGCCGGGCAGCGGATAGTCCGAGCCGTGCAGAAGACGCGGGTGCCAGTCGGCCCGTGTCAGCACCGTGCGCCACACGACCGCGTCGCGGTTGAACTGGAATAGCGCCGAGACGTCGCCGCGCAGGTTCGGGTGGCGCTCGTCCATCAGGCGCGCGAACAGCGAGAACGCATCGGTCTCTCCAGGCCGGCGCTGGTCGAGATCGAGCGCGCTGCCGAGCGAGGCGCAATGCGCGGCAATGCAGGTCACACCGCGAGCGAGCGGCGCGCGCAGCAGCAGCGGGTTGCCGAGCTCGTCGCGGCCGGCCCCGGGCACCGCGCGCTCCTCGCCGCAATGGACGATCAAGGGCATGCGCGCGCGGGCCAGGCGCTCGTAGAACGGCGCGAGGCGCGCGTCGCGCAGGTCGATGTTCATGCTCGAGGGCAGCCACTTCATCGCCACGGCACCCTGCGTGATCGCCGCGTCGAGCCGTGAGAGCGCATCCTCGCGGTAGGGGTGGATCGACGCGACCCAGGCGAAGCGGGCCGGATCGCTAGCGGCGATCTTTTGCGCATAGTCGTTCGGCACGTAGAACGTCGTCCACTCGGGGCGTTCGCGCCCTTGCGCGTCGAAGGCCGCGTCGAAGGCGAACAGCAGCCAGCGTGCGCCGGGCGGGAAGTCGGCGGCAAGGGCACGCAGGCGATCGACGTAGGCCTGGTCGACGCTCGTCGCGTCCGGTGGCACGCAGGCGCCGTTGAGGATGAAGCGGCGCCGCAGCGATTCGACCGGATGCCACCACTGCGTCAGGCTCGGGTGGATGCGGCAGCCCGAGCAGGCGTCGCCGGTGCCGAGCAGGTGGCAGTGCGTGTCCCAGAGCTGCACGACTTCGTCCAGGCCTTCGAGGCTGGCCTGGACGAAGTCGTGCAGCTCGGCCGGCAGGCCGCTGCGGCAGGGGTTCAGGATGGCGGCGCGGCCCAGGCTCGTGAAGAGTCCGGCGGCAGCGGCGGCACCGCAG
>Ga0213872_10002592_pt1 | contig 10514 bp, 9 predicted proteins | sample VelepicomBERX_R2_FD_160071 | JGI IMG/M metagenome (GOLD analysis project Ga0213872, IMG submission 160071) | Rhizosphere microbial communities from Vellozia epidendroides in rupestrian grasslands, the National Park of Serra do Cipo, Brazil - RX_R2 | ecosystem: Host-associated > Plants > Roots >... | reverse complement strand
TAAACGACGAGCCGAGCGAGCTGACGATCAGCGGAAGTTCGAGCCCAATAAGCAAAAACACGAGCGCATTGAGCAGAAAGATCATCATGTTCCAGACGGCCAAACCGACGACGCGGCCCTCAGACGACATAAACCGGTTCGCGCGCTGGTTCAAATAAATCCCCGTCGTTACCACGGCGAGAACGCCCGACGCGCCGAGCGCATCTGCGGGCAGGTAGGATGCGTACGGCGCGATCAGCACGATGACGTTTCCGATCGTCGGGTCTTCTAAGTTACCGCGCATCAATAGCCGGAGCACGCTCTCGATAACGAAGCCGGCGAGCAAACCGATCAGCACGCCGCCGATTGTCACGAGCGGAAAAGAAAGTAACGCCGTGACGAGTGAAAACGAACCCGCGACTGCGGCGATGACCGCATACCGGTAGAGTAAGAGCGCCGTTGCGTCGTTGAGCAGTCCTTCGCCCGTCAACACGGCGACGATACGGCGGGGCACGGCCATGCGTTCGAACGTCGCTTCGGCCGCGACCGCATCGGGTGGCGACACGATTGCTCCGAGGACGTACGCCATCGCCCAGTCGAGACCGATCAATGCGTGAGCAATAAACGCCGTCACAACCGTGCTGAAGAGCACGAGTCCAATTGCAAGCAGCGCAACAGGGCGAATATTGCGCTTGAGCTCTTGAAGATCCGTCGACCATCCGCCGGCGTGCAGCAAAGGCGGCAGCACGAGCAGAAAAATCAGATTCGGATCGATGCGAGGTACGGGGAGGTGCGGTACGAACGCCAGCAAAATTCCGCCGATCACGAACGCAATCGGATACGGGACATTGATACGCTTTGCGAGGATCGCTGCGGCGACGGTGGCGCAGAGCAGCACCACCAGCAGCAGCGCCGAGTTCATTCGATGTTTACTCCGAGCGCGCGTAAGTCGAGCGCGTATCCGCACACGACGAGGTAGACGCTGCGCGCCCGGGCCGCGAGCCGCTGCTTCATGCGTCCCAGAACGTCGCGGAAGAGCCGCGCGGATGCAGCGACCGGCACGATATCCCAGCCGACCTCTTCCGTAACCACGATAACGTGCGCGCGCGAAGCAAGCATCGCATCGGCGATCTGTGCCGCTTCACCGTCCATTTGGTTTTCAAATGCGGCAAAGTCGCGTTCGAATGCATCGAGATGCCGGGCGATTCGGCCCGCAAGCCACGTGCCGAGCGCGTCGACGACGACACACTCCCCGTCATTCGCGCCCGTAAAAATCTCGAGAAGCGCGGCGTGTCCGAGGTGTGCAGCTTCGATGCTCTTCCAGTCCGCGGGCCGGTCTTGCATGTGGCGGCGCAACCGCTCAACCCATTCGTCGTCGGCATCGTCGCGAATCGCCGTCGCTACGTAGAGCACCCGTCCGTCGGCCGCCGCGGCGAGTTGCTGCACATAGCGGCTTTTTCCCGAACGAACGGGGCCGGTTACGAGCGTTACGGGCATGGCGCAAGCGTTCGCCGGGGCCATGTTGAACCACTTCGCGCATGCTCGTCCGCGTTGTGCTGACGCTTCTCGGCGTGATATTCGTCGTTCTTGCATTGAACGACGTCTTTCAGTCCGTGATCGTACCGAGGGCCGTCGGCCGCAGTTTCCGCGTCAGCCACATCCTCTGGCGCTTCGGTTGGCGACTATGGCCGCGCTTGTCGTTTCGTATCTACGGCGGAAACGAGCCAGCGCGCGAAGACTTTCTCGCGCTTTTTGCGCCCGTCACCTTGGTCGTGCAGTTGATCGTGTGGTCGATTCTGGTCCTCGTCGGCTTCGGTATGATCTTTTGGGCATCGTCACACGACATTGGACCGCACCCGCGAACGTTTTGGGAAGCCGTCTATTTCGCCGGCACCTCCTACTTCACGATCGGATTCGGCGATTACGTCGGCCGCAGTGGATGGACGCGATTGTGTTCGCTCGCGGCGGGCGCCGCCGGTTTCGGTGTGGTCGGAACGACCACAGCGTTCTTATTCGCGATCTTCGGAGCATTTCAATCGCGCGAACAATTCGTCCTGACGGTGGGCGCGCGCGCCGGCACGCCGCCGAGCGGCGTCGCGTTACTCGTGATCGCGCAAGAAGCGCGCATCGTCGACAGCCTTCCGGTCCTGATGCGCAGCGCGCAATCGTGGTGCGCGCTCGTGATGGAAACGCACCTGGCATATCCTGTTCTCGCGTACTTTCGTTCGAGTCACGATTACCAGTCATGGGTCGGAACGCTGGGAACGCTACTCGATGCAGCAACGCTCCTGCTCACAACCGTGCAAGGCGACGCCGGCGAAGCGCGCATCCTCTACGACATCGGGCGGCACGCCTCGCGCGACTTATCGAGCTATTTCCGCATGCCGTCCGACGAAAACGAGTCCGGCCTGACACGCGAAGAATTCGACAACGCCTGCGAACACCTCAAAACCGCCGGCTACGCGCTCCACGACCGCGCCGCCGCGTGGGAACGCTTCGTCACACTCCGCCGCGCGTATGCGACGCATCTGGACGCCCTCGCCCACTACTTCTCGATCCCACCTTTGCAGTGGATCGGCGACCGTTCTTCCATATCACCTCATTAGCTGTGTCAGCGTGGCTTAAAAGCCATGCGCTGCATCATGTTTATGCAAGAACTTCTTCGCATCGTCGATCGGCAGCGCAAACCCGATGGAGTGTTCGTCATCGAAACGCGACTCCGCGATGCCGATCACGGCGCCCGTGTCGATCAAGAAGACCGGCGCGCCGCTTTCGCCGGGGACGATCGGGAGCGATACTTCCAATGCGTGTTTGCGTAGCGATGAAAGATGCCCGCTATTAAAGGATGCGGCGAGGCCTAAGTCTTCGTCTTCGAATTCGTCGGGGATCGGGTAGCCGACGAGCGCGACGTCACGGCCGAGCTGCGTCGCGAGATTTGATGATGATCCGAGCGGGAGTACCGGCAGTCCCCGATGGTTCGTGCGCAGGAGTGCGACGTCGAGATCTTTGTCGCGAGCGATGACCTTGACCGGGACGCGTGTCTTGTCGCCGATGGTTGCGTAAATATCCCATGCGCCTTCGACGGCATGCGAGACGCTCAAAATGTCGGCGCCCCATGGGCCGCTCGCGACGACGCCGCCGGTTGCGTACTCGTCGTCGTACTTGTCTTCTTTTTTTTCGGGCGGGACTTTCATCGTCAGTAAGACGACCGATGGGCGTACCGAATTCGCCGCGTTGACGTACCGGTCGTCAGGATAACGGCCGGCGCATGCGGACGTGAACAATGCAAGCGCGGATAGAAACGCAGCAATGAATCGAGGCATGGGAGCAGATCGCGATTCGCTATGCGGGGGTGGCGGTCCGCTCGGCGACCACCGAGCGCAACACGTCGAGCCCTTGCCCTGTTGCGGCGCTCACGCCGAGCGCCCCATCGGGTGCCGCATGATGCGGCACTGCATCCACCTTATTGAAGACGACGATCCGCGGAGCCGCGTCGAGCTGCAGCTCGTGGAGAATCGCGTCGACCGCTTCACGCTGGCGGGGCCAATCGGGATTCGATGCGTCGAGCACGTGCACGAGTAAGTCCGCCTCGCGCAGTTCTTCAAGCGTTGCGCGAAACGCGTTGACGAGATCGCGCGGAAGGTCGGTAATAAAACCGACGGTATCCGCAAGACGCACGTAGTGGCCGTCGCTCAAGAAAACGCGCCGGATCGTCGGATCGAGCGTCGCGAAGGGCTGATTCGCGACGTACGCATCACTGCGCGCGAGCGCGTTGAGCAGCGACGACTTGCCGACATTCGTATAGCCGACCAACGCGACCAAGGGTTCGCGATGCGGCGCTGCGCGCCGGGTCCCTCGCTGGCGTTCGACGGTTTGGAGTTGGCGGCGAAGGATGCTGATGCGCGATTGGATACGTCGCCGGTCCACCTCGAGTTTGGTTTCACCGGGACCGCGGGTGCCGATGCCGCCGCCGAGACGCGAAAGGTCGGCGCCCACGCCGATCAAATTCGATTGGCGATAACGCAACTGCGCGAGTTCCACTTGCAACTTGCCTTCACGGCTCCGCGCGTGGCGCGCGAAGACGTCGAGAATCAGCATCGTGCGATCGACGATCGGCACGCTGATGATCTTTTCGAGATTCTTACGCTGCCGCGGGCGAAGGTCGTTGAGCACGAGCACGAGCTTTGCGTCGCGTTCACGCACGAGATCGGCAATTTCATGGGCTTTGCCCGAGCCGACGAGCGTAGCCGGATCGACGTGCGCGCGCTTCTGCACGACGCGCTCGACGAGATCGGCTCCTGCGGCTTGCGCAAGCGCTTCGAGTTCGATCAGCTCCGGTTCGAGCGGACGTTTTGGGTCTTCGGTGTCGACAGCGACGACAATCGTTCGATCAGCCAGCGGAGTCCCTCGGTGTAGCGTGGTCCCGGACGAAACAGCGCATTTGCGATACGCTGGTCGGTTATTGTAAAGACGTGTCCTTCGCGCACCGCGCGTAAGCTCCGCCACGGGTCGTGATCGATCACGTCGCGGATGTTTGTTTCATGACCGGCGACGATCGCATCAGGTTGCGCGCGCAAGAGCGCTTCTTCGCTGTACTCGCCGTACGGCGTCGCCAGATCGTCTGCGGCATTGCGGCCGCCTGCCAGTTCGATTAGCGTCGCGAGGTATGAGTGTGGACCAACCGTCCAAATCGGCCCCGTGCCGAGCGCAAAAAAGACACTCGGACGATACGCGCGCACGGCCTTCGCGTGCAGCTGCGCCGTTTCACGCTGGAGCTGCGCGATCACGCGAACCGCTTGCGGCGTACGATCGGCGAGCTCTCCTACGACGCGCAAATCATGAAAGATATCGTCGTACGAATCGTCAGGAACCAGCACGACGCGCACGCCGGCGCGGCGCAGCGGATCGGTAAGCCGCGCTTGCGCCGGAATGCCGACGACGACATCGGGATGCAAGCGCAAAATCGTTTCCGCATCGACGCTTTGAAAGTCAGCTACCACCGGCAGACCGCGTGCTTGCGGCGAATCGTCCGTGAATTTCGAAACGGCGACGACGTGCGCGCCGACGGCGAAGGCATCTTCCGCAAGCGACGGAACGAGCGCGACGATCCTCGGTAAGGGCGGTGCCGCTCCAAGACAACATACCATCGCGAGCGCGGCAGCGAGTGCGCGAATCATTGGCGCCTCTTTCCGGCAGGTCCGCGAGTGCGCCTTTGCCAAAGAGCGGCGATTAGGTTTGTGCGCGGGAAGCCGGTGAGACGCCGGCACGGTCGCGCCACTGTATGCGGGGAGCCGCTCTTTCGTCACAATTCCATTTGGGAATCGGAAGACTTGGAGCACTTCAGGGTTTGCGCCTTCAGCGCAAACCCCTAACGGCAACGATCCGCGAGTCAGGATACCAGCACAGACCGCAGCATCACGTTCCTCGCGAAAAGGAAGACCGGATCATGTTCGTTTTTGATGCGCTGCGTGTCATTGCCGCGGCGGTTACCATTGCTTCCCCCTCTCCTACACCCTCGGCGCCACCGGAGATCACGCACGTCGTAACGAGCGATCGCGCCGATGAGACGCTGCGTTCGACGACGCGCACCACCTACGTCGTCACCGCAGCCGATATTGCGCGGCGCGGATATCGCACGGTCGGCGACGCGCTCGCCGAGGTTCCGGGCGTTGAGATCAACCGCTACGGCGGAATCGGATCGAACGTGTCCTACGGGATTCGCGGCAGCAGCTCCGCACAAGTACTTGTGCTGATCGATGGACTTCCTGCACCCGGCGAATTCGCGAATTCCGTGCAATTCGGCACGATTTCTACCAGCGGCGTACGCCGAGTCGAAGTCGTGGAAGGCGGCGGCTCGACGCTTTACGGGACGGGCGCAATCGGCGGCATCATCAACATCATTACCGACGCGCAAAACGTTGCGCCGACCGCAAGCGCGTTGTACGGAACGTTCGGCGATTCGCAATTGCGGGCGCAAGGTAAAGGCTTTTCATTCGAGCGCATCGTCGCGGGTAACGACTATCGCGTCAACAGCAACTATGAGGAGACGACCGCGCGTCTCGGATTCGATCGGAAACTCGGAGACGTCGGCGTCGCATTCCGTGGAACGCTCGAGAGCGATAACGTCGGCGCACCGGGACCGTACGCATCCGAATCGACGACGAGCCGTGAAGGCGATACGAACAATATCGGCTCGCTGACGTTTTCGCTCAAGGGTCCGCAGTCGACGCCGACGCTGCAACTCGGCGGTTCGCGTCAAAGCATTGCGTTTGGTTGCGATGCGGCGACCGACCCGAATTGCTTCTTCGCTGCGCAAGCCGTCAGCATCGAAACACGCAGTGACCTCGCTTTCCGCAACAGCGTCTCGGCGGCTTCGTCGCGAACAATCTACGGCATCGATCTTTCGCGTGGAATCGTTCGCAGTGACGATGGAAACGGCACTGCGACGGGCGTCTCGTATAACGCGATGGCGCAAAGCGCGGTGTATGCGCAGGAAAACTGGGCGCTTCGCTCCGGCGACCTCTACGCCGGAATCCGAGGCGAACGTGATGGATCGCTCGGCGGGGCGATTTCGCCGTCGCTCGGACTTCGAACGGAACTCGGGAACGGCGTATCGTTTCGCCTCAACGCGGCAGACGCGTTTCGTGCTCCGAATGCCAGCGAACTCTACTTCCCGGGATACGGTAACCCGAATCTCGCGCCTGAACGAGCTGAGGTCGGTGATGCGAGTCTTCGCTTCGACGACATTCTCGGCGGCACGACGCTGACATGGTTCACAAACTACACGCACGATCTCATCATCGCGAACCCTAACGATAATTTTGCGCCGGAGAACGTCGCGCAAGCACGCATGCAAGGCTTCACGCTCGAGACACACACGCTGCCGATGCACGGCATCACGGTCCGTGTCAATGCGACGGATCTCTACCGCGCCGAAGACGTCTACCTCGGCACGCGCCTTCCGAACGATCCGGTTTTTACCGTCAACACGCTGCTCGCGTTCCAAGGATCGGCGCGCGGGTTCCTTGCCGACGGGGGCATCTCGATTCGTACGGCGGGGCAACGTCAGCCGTTCGATCCGACCCTTCCGCTCTTCGCGCAATCCAACGCCTACACAACGAGCGATGCATTCGTGCGCTTGCGCGTGATGCCGCGCACGCTGCTGGCATTGCACGCTTACAACTTCGGCAACGAACAGTACGCGGAAGTCAGCGGCTATCCGATGCCCGGCCGCACGTTCACTGTCGAGTTGACGACGCATTGACCACCTTCCGGCTCGCAGCGCTCGCAGTGCTCGCGCTACTCGCGTGCGCTGCGAGTCTGCTTGCCGGTGGATCATTTCTCGATGCGGGCAGCGTTGCGCGCGCCTTGGCACATCCGCAGAGCGGAGGCGATGTCGCGACGATCGTATGGCAGTTGCGTATGCCGCGTGTCGTCATCGCAGCAACGGTCGGCGCCGCGTTGTCGGTCGCCGGCGCTCTCATGCAAGGGATGCTCCGCAACCCGCTTGTCGATCCGTACCTAACGGGTGTCAGCGCAGGCGCGGCCGCAGCAATTGCGCTCGCGATCTTAGCGGGCATTGCCGCACCGGTGCTGCCGGCGCTCGGGTTTATCGCAGGCGTTTCGACCGCGCTCGTTGTTGCGGCGCTTGCGCGGCGCGGGAGCGGTCTCGATGCTTATCGATTGATTCTTGCCGGCGTTTCGATCTCGGCGTTCTTCTCTGCGCTCATCGCGTTCGCAATCGCGCGCTCGACATCGCTCGATGCGGCACAGCAGATTCTCGCGTGGCTGGCGGGGTCGATGGCGGGGCGCGGATGGAGCGACCTTGGCTTCGCGCTTCCGTATCTTATCACCGGAATAGCGCTTTCCGCCGTTTCGATTCCAGCACTCAACGCGCTGCGGATCGGCGACGTGCGTGCGAGAACGGTTGGCTTGAACGTCGAACGCGCGCAGTGGATCATTCTTGCGAGCTCGGCGTTGCTTGCTGCCGCGAGCGTGACACTCGCCGGCATGGTCGGCTTTATCGGATTGATCGTACCGCACATCGCGCGGCGCTTCGTCGGCTCGGACGCGCGCGTCACGCTGCCCGCATGCGTCTTTCTCGGCGCGGCCTTGTGCAGCGTCGCGGACGCAATCGCACGCAGCATCGTCGCGCCTTCGGAATTACCGATCGGCGTCTTGCTCGCGTTTATCGGAGTCCCGGCCTTCCTGTATCTCTATTCACGCAGTCCGGAGCAACGCGCGTGATCGAACTGCAGCGGCTCTCGATTGCCGCGGGCGGACGTCCGCTGGTGCACGATATCGACGCCTTGATCGCGACAGGTGAATTCATCGCCGTGTTAGGACCCAACGGCGTCGGAAAAACCACATTGCTGCGCGTGCTCTGCGGCCTTGCGACGCCGATGACCGGCGCGGTTACCGTCGAGGGCGCGAAGCTTCACGACCTTCCGTCAGCGGAACGCGCCAGACGCATTGCGTTCGTGACGAGCGACGACGTCATGAGCGAGGCACTCACCGTCCGCGACGTTGTCGCCATCGGGCGCTTTCCGCACCATGCGTGGTGGCAATGGAGATCGACCGAGGAAGACGACGCGGCGGTGGCCGCGGCGCTAGACGCCGTCCACATGCGCGCCTTCTCCGACCGGCTCCTCACGACGCTCTCGAGCGGCGAACGCCAACGCGTGTGGATCGCGATGGGACTCGCACAAGAGACGCCGATTCTGCTCCTCGACGAACCTACGAGTCATCTCGACGTTCGCGTCGCGCACGACATTCTCGCGCTGCTCCGCAAGCTCGCGCACGAAGGCCGCGCGGTTATCTGCGTGTTGCACGATCTCAACGACGCGGCCGCGTATGCCGATCGTCTGATGTTACTGGGATGCGAACGCATGCTGGCATTTAATACGCCCGGCGCAGTGATGACGCCGGAACTCATTCAGTCCGCCTACGGTATCGCGGTCGAGCGGATCGACACGCCGACAGGACCACGCGTCTTCGCCTCGATTACGCCGGCGTGATCGAAAGCCGGCGTCAGCGCGGCCGAATCCCGCGCGTACTGGAACCCAATACCCAACCTCGCTGGCCGTTCAGCGGGCCGTTGAGAATCCGCACGCCGATGGCGTCGTCGGTATTCGTAAAATACTTCGACTGCACGAAGTTGCTCACGCAGCTCTCGACGACGGCACGCGTGCCGGGCCGTGCCAGCACCGCGTGCGGCAAGAGCGCGTTCATTTCATCGAACGAACCGCCGGCGTAGTCACGCAGACGGAAGCGCGAGTCCCAAATGAAGACGTCGGGATCGTCGGTCGTTCCGTAGAGTACGATCTTGTCGCCCGAGCGCAAGTGACACTCGGCGTGAACGATGCGCGGCGCGGCGAAGACCACGAAAACGAGCGCGAGAAGAGCGCTATACCTCTTCATCGTCGGCCTCCGCCTCGTGCACGCGAATCGCCAAGACCGCAAGATCGTCGCGCAATTCGTTGCCGCCGAGTGTCCGCACCTTGGCGACGACTTCATCCGCAAGTAACTGCGGCTGCGCGTTACTCGCGCCGATCAGCCGCATGGCTCCCGCTTCTTGCAGTTGCTTGCCGCTGCGGTCGCGCGCTTCCGTCAGCCCGTCGGTGGCGAGAACGAGCGTGTCCATGTCCTCGAGATGCAGCGTCTTCGTCTCGAACGGCTCTTCCATGACGCCGAGAACGGGCCCGGTCACCGCCAGCTGCTGCATCATACCGCTGGAACGTCGAATGAATGCGGAATCGTGCCCTGCGCTCGCGTAACGAAGCGCCAGGGTTTCCGTGTCCAGCACACCGACGAACATTGACACGAAGAGATACGGGTTCTCGACCGTCTGCGAAAATGCCGTGTTGAATTCGGCGAGCATCGCGCCCGGGTCGCGTCGGCGCAGCGCGATACCTCGGATCGTGAACTTGATGAACGCGGTGAGGACCGCGGCGTCGACACCCTTTCCGCTGACGTCGGCAATAAAGATCAACGCGAGCGTATCGGAAAGACGGTAGACGTCGAAGACGTCACCGCCGACTGCCAAGTGGCTGCTTGCTGCAAGGTAAGCGCTTCCGACTTCGCAGTTGGGCAACGGCGCGGCTTCACTGCGAAATGCCCGCTGCAACGTTTCCGTGGTCGTGCGCTCTTCTTCGAGCTCGGTGACCAGTCGCGAACGAAATCCGTTGAGGAGAATCGCTAAGAGTCCCAGGACGATCAGCCAAAACGCGCGCGAATACGCATTGACGTTGACCTGCTCTTGCGCCGTTCTAGCCAAGCGGTCGTTTGCATCGGCAAGCGACGTACGGATCAACTGGACGCTGCGATTCTCAAAGTCGGTAAACGCCTTGTTGCGCTTGTCGATCAGCGTGACGTCCTTGCCCGGATGCGCAAGCAAAGGGTCGGCGATTTTCGTTCGCCAGTTCCTTTGAAGCGCAATATAATCGTCCAGCGATCGCACAGCGCCTGTCAGACCGGCACCGGAGAGCGTCGCTCGGACGGTTGCCGCATGTTGGTCGAATTGCGCCTCGACGTTG
>Ga0213872_10002591_pt1 | contig 10517 bp, 5 predicted proteins | sample VelepicomBERX_R2_FD_160071 | JGI IMG/M metagenome (GOLD analysis project Ga0213872, IMG submission 160071) | Rhizosphere microbial communities from Vellozia epidendroides in rupestrian grasslands, the National Park of Serra do Cipo, Brazil - RX_R2 | ecosystem: Host-associated > Plants > Roots >... | reverse complement strand
GAAAGGGTGGACGCTCTGCGAAACGAAGTTGCCGACCATATTGATGCAGAGAGGATTCCGGAGGCATATGCCGCCGTGTTGCGTGCTTTGCCAGATGCGCGTGTTTTTGTGGAGCCTTTCATCACGGCTACCTGCATGCATTCCACCCCGAACGCCACGGCAAACGCTACTCTGCAATGCGTAGCGGCGGCTCTTGCCGATGACCGGAGACGAATCCATGGTCAGGCGCTGCTTGAAGGCGAGGTGCTGGATCTGCACGCTGTCTGCGGAATCCCGATTACGCTGAGCCGTAGCGGATGGCGGCCTGAAAAGCCGGAAAGCATCGCCTCGGCTGAAAAGCAGGCGCTGTTGACGGCAGCGGCCTCAATCAACGAGTACGCCGTCGAGATTCTCACTCCCCGGCCTGCGCAGGTCTGATCCCGGGCCGCTCAAAATTTCGACGGTCAGAATTTCCGCGAGTGCTCTTTCGCCCAGCGCTCGACGACCACCTTCTTTTCGGTAAAGAACTCGACCCCGTCGCGGCCCTGCGCATGCATAATCCCGAAAAAGCTGTCCTTCCATCCGCTGAACGGAAAGTAAGCCATGGGTGCGGCGACACCGATGTTGATTCCGATGTTGCCCGCCGGGGCCTCATATCTGAACCGCCGCGCCGCTGCGCCGCTCGATGTGAAGAGCGAAGCCTGGTTTCCGTAAGGGCTGCGCTCCAGAAATGCCAGCGCCTCGTCAAGATCGTCGGCATGGACGAGACTCAGCACCGGCCCGAAAATCTCTGTGTCGGTTAATTCGCTCGTCGCCGCCACCGCATCGAGGATCGTCGGCTTCACAAAGCTGCCCTGCTCGTAGCCGGAGACCTTCGCGCCGCGGCCGTCGAGGATAACCTTTGCTCCCTCGTCTTTTCCACGCCCCACAAGCGACTCGATGCGCGATTTGCTCTGCTGCGAGATCACGGGCCCCATCTGCACCCCTTCATCAAGGCCATAACCTACTCGCAGCCTGGAGGCCGACTCTGCTATCGCCTCGCGAAAGCTGCGTTGCGCTTCGCCCACTGTCACCGCCACCGATACAGCCAGGCATCGCTGCCCGGCACATCCGAAGGCGCTGTCGCTGATGATCTGCGTGGCCATTTCCATATCGGCATCAGGCAGCACGACGACATGGTTTTTTGCGCCCCCCTGGCATTGCGCGCGCTTGCCATTGGCGCCCGCGCGCGCGTAGACCGCCCGGGCCGCCGGGGTCGATCCAACGAAGCTGACAGCACGCACGGCAGGATGGTCGATCAGGGTTTCCGCTGCCACTCGTCCCCCGTTGACGAGATTGAGAACGCCTTTCGGAACTCCCGCTTTGGCGAATAATTCCACAATCTTCTGAGCGGCCATTGGAACCCGCTCAGACGGTTTGAGCACGACTGTGTTGCCGGTTGCAATGGCATAGGGCAGAAACCAGAAGGGGATCATGCCGGGAAAATTCGAAGGCGTGATGACCGCGACCACTCCTAGAGGCTGCCGAATCATTGTTTCATCAATGCCGCGCGCTACGTCTTCGAGGTTGTAGCCCTGCATCATCATCGGAATGCCGCAGGCGACTTCCACGTTCTCGATTGCGCGGCGCATCTCCGCCTTTGCTTCGGCAAAAGTCTTGCCGTTCTCCTGTGTGATGGTCCGGCTCAGATCGTCGATCTCGGTTTCGAGAAGCGCCTTCAACCTGAAAAGCGGCTGAATACGGTCTTCAGGTGGCGTCCTGCGCCAGGCAGGAAATGCCGCAGCCGCAGCTTCAACTGCGCGATTCACTTCGTCCGCACTGGCAAGCGGCACTCGGGCCAGCACCTCGTCCGTAGCAGGATTCGGAACATCCAGCCATTCGCCGGCAGCCGACTCGACCCACTCTCCGTTAATAAAGTGCGGCAATTGCAATGAGGTTGCGACGGCAGTGCTCATGGAGACTCCTTCAGACGTAAATTCGGCAAAGAAAAAGCCTACAGAAATCATGTAATGCTAATCAACTTATTGCTCTCCACCTCACAGGCTGTTACAAAAGTAGCTTTAAATCAATCGTTGCCTGACTTGCCCGATGCCAAGAAAAGCAAAACCTCGCTATGCCCCGAATGGGACCGGCCTGTCTTTCCGCATCTCTGAAGTCTCGAAGATGCTCAGCGTCAGCTCTTCGACGCTGCGTCAGTGGGAAAACGCGGGGCTGACCCATCCCCGCAGGACAGAGAGCGGCTACCGCACCTATTCGATCGAGGAAATTGAGCGGCTGAAATCAATCCACCACTTGAGATTTGAAAAAAACCTCAACGTGGACGCGATAAGGCACCTGCTCACCCGAGCGAAGACTCACCCCATCTCACGCAACGGCTCATCGGGGTTAAGGCATAGCACGCGCCGCCTGCCAATTGGACGGCGCCTTCGCAAACTGCGGCGCGAGCGCTCGATGACTCTCTCCCAGGCCGCAAGGGGCACGAATCTCTCCGTCAGTTTTCTAAGTTGTCTCGAGCGCGGCCAGGCACACGCATCCATTGCGGCCCTGCAACGGCTGGCAGTCTTCTATAACACGAACGTGCTTTCGTTCTTTGGCAGCGCGGATGGTAATGGCAAGCTGGTGCGCCCTGGTCAGCGTATCGAGCTGTCCAACGAGCCCGGAGTGCACCTTGAGTTGCTCGTTCGCGGTTCCACGGCAATGGAGCCACACTTGTTCCGTCTGGCTCCAGGTACATCAAGCGGAGGCTCTTACCATCACGAAGGCGAGGAGTTCATCTTCGTGATCAGCGGGAGCTGCGACGTCTGGCTCGATGAGATTGAGCACTACCGCCTTCGCCCCGGCGACAGCCTTTATTTTTCAAGCTCCCAGACGCACCGCTGGAGCAATCCCTACAAGCAGCAGGCCGTGCTGCTATGGGTCAATACGCCGCCGACGTTTTAGAACTTGCGCCGGAGGCGCAAACCGCCGCACGCGCAGTTCCTACATCCGGAACCGAATCGCCAGCTGGATCTGCCGCGGCTCGCGAGCGCGGGTGACCCGGCCGAAGAGTCCGCCGACGGTCGGGTTTCCGTTCTGGTCGAAGTTTGCATCGCCCAGTTGCCCGTCGGGATTCAGAAACTGCGTGTGGTTAAAGATATTGAAGACCTGAAATACAAACTGGAGCGTGCCCCTGTCGGCAACAGGCGTAAGCTTTTGCAGGGCCAAATCCGTGTTGTCGATTGCCGGACCGCAACAGACGCTCCGGGGAGCATCGCCGGCCGACCCAAGAGCAGGCACCGAAAAAATCGATGGGTCAAAATAGTATCCCGAATAGCCGTTCAGCTGTTTATGGGGATCCAGGTGAGTAAAGCGCTTGACCTGATCAGGCCGGCCGGGGTTCTCGAAGTCTCCGCTGCCCTGCAGTTCCTGATCCAGGTTTGAATCCATGCGGATAGGGAAGCCGCTCTGCACAGTGAAGATTCCCGAGGCCTGCCATCCATCCAGCAGTACACCGCGAGCGCCGGAGTATTTGCGCACGGGCAAATCCCAAACACCGCTGAAGACGAAACGATGGCGGGCGTCGAAGAGCGAAAGAGCGCGGTCGCTGGCAAAGTTTAGCGGATTCAGGCTCTGCTCGAAGCTGGAGGCGTTATCCATCGATTTGGCCCATGTATAGGCCGCCAGAAACTGCAAACCCTGGGAGAAGCGCTTTTCGAGAGACGCCTGGAACGAGTTATAGGACGAGTTTGCCACCACGTTCTGGGCAAAAATGCTGGAGAAGACCGGCACTCCGTCGGTCGGGCAATTCGATCCGGAAAGCGGGTCGCAATAGGGCGAAGAGTATTTGCGAATTCCGACCAGCGTAATCGGACTGGAAAGCACGGTGCCGCCGGGGATGAAACTGGTGGAGCCGTAGGGCAGGTGCAGGCCTTGCGGAGCGATGGCCTCTCCGGCGGGAATGGTGTAGGAGCTGTCCTCTCCACCGGGACCGCAGTTATAGCTCGAGTCGTTGTTGTAGGTGGAGCTCGCGGCGAGGTCGAGACAGGTCTGCGGATTCCCGTGGTTCAGATCGTAAGTGGCCAGCAGCCTGTGTCCCTGCGAGCCGACATATCCGAGAGTCATCACCAGGGTAGGCGCGAGCTGCTGCTGAATCTGGAAATTGTATTGCTCGGTGTACTGGGTTCGAAGATTCGGCTCGAGTTCGCCGTACATGATGATCGGGCGGAAACGGGACCAGTCAACCGGAGTGCCCGGCTTTGGAGTGATGAACCCTCCGAAGGCATTTGGAGCGACGGTGCCCGTTTGGCTCACAAACGGCGTCTGAAACAGCGGAGCGGAAAGATAATTGCTGCCGCCAAACGGAGGCTCGCCCTGGAACTGCTCGAGCACAAGTTGCTCCATGGGGTTGTAGAAGATGCCGAATCCCGAGCGAATCACCAGCTTGCCCTGCCATTTCTCCGGGCTCCACGCGATGCCGACGCGGGGGGCAAAGGCCTTGTAGTAGGTGGCCGTCAATCCGGCGGGAATGCCCTTGTCGCCCGGAACGACGAGACCGAGGGGAAAGACGGCCTGATTGGCGCTTCCGGGGCCGCAGTCTGCAGTATTGGTACCGAGTGAAGCTTGGCTCTCGGCCGAGAGCTCGCACGGGAAGACAGTATCGGCTTGGCCGGGGCGGAAGGTCTGAACCCGGTGTGAAACGTCCGCTAAAGGCTGGTTCAACTCCCACCGCAAACCATAGTTCAGAGTCAAAGACGGCTTGATCTTGAAGCTGTCCTGGGCGAACAGATAGACGGCCCAGGCGCGAATGTCTTCCGATTGCGGCGAGCCCTGCGAATAGCTGTCAGGCAGGCCGAGGAAAAAGTTGGGGAACAGATTCGCGCCGCCGAGATTGTTCTCCGTACTACCAGTGTAGGAATAGAAGCCGTTGATGTCGTAGTAGAGAGTCTGGGCGAAGCGCTGGTCGCGGACATCCGCCCCGAATTTCATCGAATGCCGGCCGATGCTCTTGGAGAGATTGTCCATGAGCGAATAGGTGTTTCCGGTCTGCGGCAGCTCCCCTTCGTAGTCGTTGCCGATCGTGAATCCGCCGCTGACGCTGAGATAGGGAAGCCCTTCGTGCGCAGCGCTCAGGCCCGGAGTAATGCCCAGTTTGGGATTGTTCGGAATGAGATTGCCGTTCGAGTCGTAGAGCGGCGTATCGCTGTTTCCGTTGAAGCAGTACGCTGCTGCCGCTCCGGTGCAGGAGCCGGTCACCAGGTTTGTGCTTTGCGGATGCAGAAACGTCTGCTGCCCTTCGCGATAATACGTCGCCCGAGCTTCATTCAGCGTGGTGGGACTGATGGTCCAGGTGTCCGAGATGTTGATCTGCTGGTTACGGGTCGCGTTGTTGCTGCCGAAACCGGGCAGCAGGTTCGGAATCTCGGCCTGGAAGCGCGTGAACGGATTCGCGTTCCAGGCATCGTCGACGTAGTAGTAGCCGGTAAGTGAGTTGTTGGGGTTGAACGTGTGATCGATGCGGACCGTGCCCTGGTTTTCCCGGATGTGCTGGTCGGGTGCGCCGAGAAAATTGTTGTCGATCGTGTTTGGGAAAGGCACATGATTGGCGACAATATTCGACGCCACAGGATCGAAGCAGCTGGTGGGAATCACATTCCCGGGGAAAATCTGGCTCCAGCCGGTGCCTGCGGCTGGAGCTGAGCCGCCCGCCGCAGCGATGGCCTGCGCACATCCGGCCCGATTCTGAAGGATCGAGGCCACGGTGGCGTCAGTCAGGGTTCCGGAAAACGGCGTGGAGTCATCGAAAACGCCATTGCGCTCGGCCTGCGTAGGTACGCGAACCGAGTCAGAACTTATGCCCTGGCGCAACTGACGCCCTTCATAAGAAACGAAGAAGAAGGTCTTATCTTTCCGAATCGGGCCGCCGATAGTTGCGCCAAACTGAGTTTGCGAATCGTCGGGCGTGGTCAGGTCGAAGTAGCCCTTCGAATCCATCGCCTGGTTGCGAACGTACGTGTAAATGCTGCCGTGCAGATCGTTTGTTCCCGATTTAGTGACGACATTGATCACCGCACCGGAGTTGCGTCCGTACTCGGCATCGAAGGTATTTGTGATGACCTTGAATTCGTCGATAGCATCTGGTGAAGGCTCGATTCCTGGTGAATTTACAAACAGGTCGTTGGCATCCCCGCCGTTTACGCTGAAGTTGTTCGAGCGCCCGCGGCCCCCGTTCACTGAAACCGCCCCGGCCTCGTTGCTGCCGTAGAAGAGGTCGGCTCCGCCCACGCCGGTTACGCCCGGTTGAAGCTGCAACAGCTGGTATGTATTCCGTTCGTTTAGGGGCAGATTCTCAACGGCCCGCGAATTGACCACGGCTCCCAGCTGGGTGGTGGTTGTATCGACAATCGGCGGAGCTGCAGTGACTTCGACCGATTGTGAACTCGTCCCGACCGCCAGGTGCACATCGTAAGTCACGGTTGCGTTGAGCTGTACGTTGATCCCCTCGGCAATGAACGATTTGAAACCCGGCGCTTCCGCCTGCAACCGGTAGTTGCCGACCGGAACGGTGAGAAACACATAATCGCCGCCTTTGCTCGATTCGGCCTTCTGTGTAACGCCGGATTCAGAGTTGGTCAGGGTCAGCTCTGCTCCAGGAATCAGCGCTCCGCTTGGGTCGAGCACCCGGCCGAGAAGGCGGCCACCGGTGGACTGCGCAAAGAGGACAGGTGCCGGGAGCAGCAGGACGAGAACGGTAAACCAAAAGGGAACGGGGCGACAACAACCTGCGGGAGAAGGCATTTTCCGGAACCTCATGAGCGGGTGGTGAAAAGACACGGGGCGAGAGCGGAATCGCAGGGATTGCTCTCTGCATATGGATGATGGCGGTGAGGCAAAGCGTTCTCGAAATGCCACGACGGTCGAGATGCTGCTGGGTGAAATATCGCAGTTGACGGTATACGATGAGCAATGCTGGGGTTTTGAAACCGCCTAAAACCTTACATATATTCAGCAAGATTAGTGAAATTTTGGTGACTGTCAAGGAAAACTTGGCATCCGATCCTTCTGGAAGTTTTCTCTTTATAATTCGGGAGTCCCACCGTGGCAACGACCGCTGAAATTCAGAATCAATCCGCGCCTTTGGCAGAGAAGCACAGCCTGCGGCTCGACCGCCCTGACCTGATCCTTAACCAGGGATGGATCGCAAATCGACTTGTCTCTTCCAGCCAGGGCATTACCTTCCCCGTGGAAAATCCGGCAGATGGCTCGCTGCTCGCCGAGGTGGCGGACTGCGGGTCGGCCGAAGCCCGCGCAGCAGCCGATGCCGCCCACTCCGCTTTTGCAAGGTGGCGCAAGCTTCTCGCCAGGGAGCGGGCAGCGTATCTGCAGGCATGGCTCACGCAGGTAAGAAAACACCAGGAGGACCTTGCCCGCCTGATTTCGCTCGAGCAGGGAAAACCGCTGGCCGAAAGCCGCGTCGAAGTCGCCTACGGAGCCGCGTACATTGAGTGGTTCGCCGAAGAAGCCAAGCGTGCTTACGGCAATGTCATCCCGGAAACCGCGCTCGGTCGCAAGATCGTCGTCACAAAAGAACCGGTGGGAGTCGCCGCAGCCATTACTCCGTGGAATTTTCCCATTGCGATGCTCGCCCGAAAGATCGCCCCGGCGCTTGCTGCCGGGTGCACCATCGTGGCCAAGCCGGCCGAGGACACACCTCTTTCGGCGCTCGCTCTCGCGCTGCTCGCCGCAGAGGCTGGAATTCCCGAAGGAGTGGTCAATGTCGTGCCTGCTTCGCGAAAGAACGCGGCGGCCCTGGCTGATGTTTGGCTCGAAGACCAGCGAGTGCGCAAGCTGTCCTTCACCGGATCGACTGCAGTCGGCAAGCATCTGGCCGCTGCCTCTGCGCCAACACTGAAGCGCCTTTCGCTTGAGTTGGGAGGGAATGCTCCGTTCATCGTATTCGAGGATGCAGACCTCGATCTGGCGGTGAAGGGCATGATAGCCGCGAAATTCCGCAATGCCGGACAGACCTGCATCTGCGCCAATCGTATCTATGTCGCCGACCAGATCTACGATGAGTTTGCGGAACGCGCCGCGCAGGCGGTCGCGAAGCTGAACGTTGGTCCCGCGGGCGGCGACGCCGAAATCGGCCCGCTCATCAATGCTCGCGCTCTCGAAAAAGTCGAACGCCATGTGGCCAATGCCGTCGAACACGGCGCCCTTGTGCTCATCGGTGGGAAGCGCCATGCGCTCGGGCGGTATTTTTATCAGCCGACAGTTCTGGTCGACGTAAATTCGGACATGATCGTTTCCTGCGAAGAGACCTTTGGGCCCGTCGCGCCCCTCTTTCGTTTTCATTCCGAAGATGAGGTCGTCACAGCGGCCAACGCGACACCCTTCGGTCTGGCTGCCTATTTCTACTCTCGCGACATCGCCCGCGTAATGCGGGTTTCGGCGGCCCTCGAATCGGGGATGATCGGAATCAACGAGGCGGCCATCTCGACAGAGGTCGCGCCCTTCGGAGGAGTCAAGGATTCAGGCTACGGACGCGAAGGCTCTCCCTACGGGATCGATGAGTATCTGCAGACCAAGTACCTGTGCCTGGGCGGCCTCAGCTAGGTCCGGGGAGCTTGCAGCAGTCTTCCTTCTTCGCCGGCTCGTTGTTGCTGGCATCGAGCGCTACCTTCCATGAGCCGTCCGGCTGTTTCTTCCAGACCGTCATATAGCGGCCGCTGGTCAAGCCTGCCGAACCGTCAGGCTTTTTGAAGTGGCCCTCATAATGTCCCCAGGTGAACCCCATGTCGCCGCCGGGACTCATGCGGCCTCCATCGGGCTTCCACGTCAACTGATAGTCGGCCGCCGACCAATTCGTGTCGGCAGCTATGGCGGCCTTCCCGATAACCGCCGCTTGTCCGTTCGACAGCGTGACTGCGTCATCGGCGAACCATTTCGCGAACGCGGCCCCTCCGCCCTTTGCAGTGTCGGCGGCGAACTTCGCTTCCAGGTCGAACAGGAATGCTACTTCAGGCGAGTAGGCAGGATTCGTCAGCGCATCCCCGCTCGGAACAGGCTTGGGAGGCTCGAGTGTCTGGCCGCCAGCCGGAAGCGCCAGAAGGATTCCGCCAACGAAAAGAAAGACTGCGCGAACCATTGCTCCTGAACCTCCGAAATGGGATCGCATGAAGCATTATGCTATACCGTCTTGACGATGACTTCGTGAGATGAGCATGGACGCGAGCAAGCGAAATTTGATGCTGTGGACGGCCGCCGGAGCTCTCCTATACGCGGGTGGCATCGGATCAGCCGCGCTCAATCATCTCCATACGGCGATGGCCATGCGCATCGCCGGGCTATTGCTTATGGCTGTCGCCGCTCTGCGCAAGCGCTCTCTCACCGGATGGATCTTCTTCGGCATGCTGGCCGGAGTGGAACTCGGCCTCGATGCTCCTCAGGCCGCCATTTCAATCAAGGTGCTCAGTGATATTTTCCTGCGGCTCATCAAGGTCATCGTCGCCCCCCTGATCTTCGGGACCCTTGTGACCGGCATTGCCGGCCATGGAGAACTGCGCGCCGTCGGGCGGCTCGGGCTGAAGTCCATCGTCTACTTTGAGGTTCTGACTACTATCGCGCTGGTCATCGGGCTCATTTCCATCAATGTCTCCAGGGCCGGAGCCGGTCTGAACACACCGGCCATACCACCATCCCCGACTCACAGCCACTCGCAGGTTCTAATTAACCCCGAACCCGAACAGCCCGCCCTTTCCTGGCAGCAGTTCCTGCTCCGGATTTTCCCCGAGAACATCGCCAAAGCTGTTGCCGACAACCAGATTCTGCAGGTTGCAGTTTTTGCCATTCTCTTCGGACTCGCGCTCGGGCGCCTCAGTGAGCAGAACCGCGCGCCAATGGTGCGCATCTGCGAATCGCTGACGCAGACGATGTTTGCCTTCACCAATCTGGTCATGTATTTCGCTCCGATCGGAGTTGCTGCCGCACTGGCATATACAGTCGCGCATTCGGGCCTCGGGGTGATGCTCAACCTGGGCAAGCTGCTCATTACGCTCTACGCGGCACTCGCGGCGTTTGCTTTGCTCGGAATGCTTCCAGCTGCACTCATAGCGCGCGTACCGGTGGGCGAATTTCTGCGCGCCGTCGCGGAACCGGCGACCATCGCCTTCGCCACCAGCACATCGGAGGCAGCTCTGCCCCGAGCCATCGAATCGATGGAGGCATTCGGCGTGCCTCGCAAAATCGTCGGCTTCGTCATTCCCACCGGATACAGTTTCAATCTCGCCGGATCGGCCCTCTATCTTTCACTGGCATCGCTATTCGTCGCGCAAGCTGCGGGCATCCACATGAGCCTGACCCAGCAGATCGTCATGCTCGGCACGCTGATGCTGACCAGCAAAGGGGTTGCGGGGGTGCCGCGAGCGGTGCTTGTGGTGCTGCTCGCCACGGCGTCCATATTCGGATTGCCCGAAGAGCCGATCTTTGTGCTCCTTGGCGTCGACGCCCTGATGGACATGGGCCGAACCACGGTCAACGTGGTGGGGAACTGCCTGGCCGCC
>Ga0213872_10002590_pt1 | contig 10518 bp, 10 predicted proteins | sample VelepicomBERX_R2_FD_160071 | JGI IMG/M metagenome (GOLD analysis project Ga0213872, IMG submission 160071) | Rhizosphere microbial communities from Vellozia epidendroides in rupestrian grasslands, the National Park of Serra do Cipo, Brazil - RX_R2 | ecosystem: Host-associated > Plants > Roots >... | reverse complement strand
GACAAGTCCAAAACCCTGGTTACGTACCATGTATTTGCCGATCCCGGGCCGGTGCCTTTCGGCCTCGGATGGATCGTCCACGCCATGAGCAAGATCAGTCTGCCGCGCACGCTTGAAGCCTTGCGAGAGAGAGTCGTGGCGCGGTAAATACATCGTCTGCCATCGCGCAGTAAACCATTTGGCCTTGCGCACAAAGGCTTGTATGATGGACAAAACGTTTGGCGCTGCTCATTTTCTAAAACTAATAAAACGACATCATGGAATGGATCAAGCAAAGTCAGCATAAGTCCCGGCTCGGCCAGCTTCTCGTCGACAGGAACCTCATTTCCGAACAACAGTTGGCCGACGCAATCGACCAGCAAAAGAAGACCGGTGAACTGCTTGGCGAAATCGTCACGAAATGGAATCTCATTTCGCATCAGCAGATCGAGAGCCTGCTGCGCAAGCAGCGCAATCTGCGTCTTACCGCGACCATCGTGACGGCCATGCTGGCTCCTTTGCAGGCCTACGCGGCGACGGCTGCGGCCGCTACCCCGGTTGCCCCCATCACGCAACAATCCTCGCAGCAAAACGGCTCCTCCTCGCAGAGGGGAAGCCTGCGTCCGCTGACCGAGGAAGAGCTGTCGAGCGTCTCCGCGCAAGGCCTGCTCAGCGACAACCTGAACGATTGGCTCAAGCTCAATACGCAATTTTCCTATTCCTCTCCGATGAACGGCATCGACAGCGGACTTCTCAACCTGACCTCCAAACAAACTACCGGCTTGCAGGTATTGGGCGACTTGGCCACGCTGCTCAATCCCATCCTGATGTTCCTGAACGCCGACACCACCATCAGGGACGTCGTCTACGATCACGCAAACGCCGCAGCCACCGTCAACAAGGATGGCTCGATCAACCTCAACCTGCCGAGCTCGATCGGCGAAATCAGTTTCGAAAACATCCGCGTCGAGGGGACGTCCGGAGCCAGTTTCGGCAGCGTCGACATCCGCAACATCAACCTGACAGGCACGACGGTCACGCTCAAAATGCACTGAGCGGCCGCAGTGCCCGCTGCGCCTCTCCGGTGCGGCGGCTCACAGCATGATGCCCGCCGCGAATCACGACACGATCACGGCGTAATCGCCACACGCATGCGTGCGCCGATCTGCTGCTTCAAGGTTTCCAGCTTGGGATTGATCTGCGCAGCCGATTGCGCGGCGATTTTTTCTCCCAGGGTCTTTTGCATTTCCGGCACCAATGCCTCGAACTTTGCCTTCACCGGCGATTCGAGTATCGCGACAATTTGACGCAACTCTTCCGTCGTGAACTTCTCGGCCAGCAAGGGAGCAACCGTCGTCGGAACCAGCTTTTCCGCGTTGGCCGTGACGATGGGCGTCGTCTCTTCCAGGAATTTTTTCGCGTCTTCGTTGATCTCCTTCATGGCTGCCGCTTGCCGTTCGGCTGACGCCCTGCCCTGCATCAGCGAGCGTGCCTGGCGCAGCGATTCGGCCACCGGTTCCTGCAGCATCGAAAGTCCAATGTTCTCGACATGCCACAGGTGCAGCACTTGTTGAATCAGTTTCTGTTTTTCCGCCGAATCCGCATTCTGCGCCTGTTGCGCCTGCGCGGTTCCAACCAGCAGAGACAAGGCAATAACCGTGCACAACTTGAACATGAAGCATTTCTCCTTAGCTGAACAAATATTTAAAACGGACGGGTGTAATTCAGCCCGAAATAGCGAACGACGATATCACCGGACACGTTCTCCGCGGCATACGGGTTGTAGATAAGGTTGAAGAATCCATCGCAATTCAAGTTGCAATCGGAACGCGCCGGTATGTGGTACGAACCCTTCAGGTAGCTGGCCGCCACATTCAGCGTGCCTCCGCTATCGAATTTGTATTGCAGACCGACGCTCTTGAGCTTGGTGTCCGGCAAGGGCGCGATCAGGGAAAGCGCACTCTGCGGCACCGAGCTCTTGCGCGGCTCATAGCCGGCACGCAGAGCAAGCTTGTTAGTCACGTGCAATTCCGTGCCAAAGCCGTAGTTGACTACACTGCGAAACCCCATCGGCAAGGTGAGTTGCGTCGAATTGGCATATCCATACAGGTGAGCCACTTCCAGCAAGCCGATATTGCGATCGAATTGCAATGTCAGCGCATTCCATTTCGACCATTCGGCATAACTGACATCCACATTGAATTGCAAGGCATCCACCGGTTTGAGCTTCAAGCCGAACTGGAAACGTCCCGGAAACGGAATCTTCGCGACCAGGTTTCCGCTTTGCAGGGGCGGTATCTGCACCGGCAAACCTGTAATGCCGGCCAGCACCGGACCGAACAGGCTCTTGTTCAAGCCCTCCACGAAATCCCGGATCATGGGATCGGTTTCAAATTGATAAGTGCCGTGGTAAACCGTGCTGGTGCCACCCTGATAAACGCCGCCGAGCGCGAACCAATTAGTGGGCTCCCAAAGAACGCCGAGATTAATCGTGGGATCGAATGGCGCCGTCATTTGCAATCCGAAATTGGCCGCCTTCTCGAATGGATTGAGCATGCCTTGCGGACCGCCGCCGCACAGCCCGAACAACAAGGTGTCGATGATTGTGCCGTTCCCATCCGGGCAGGTCCCCTTCTGCAGCTGCCCTATGGTTCCCAGCAAAGGATTAGGAAAGCGCATGTCGGTATTGATGGCAATCGACGCGTAAGAGATCGGTACCGACATGCCGATGCGTAAGGTGTCGGAAACCTTGTACCCGACCGCGGGCGAAAGATAGACCAGGCGCTGGATGTCGACCACCTTGCCGTCGAATGCGGCCGGATCGTTGGGCATGGTGCTGCGGTCTATCGTGAACGCCATCGGGATGTAGCTCAGCGTGCCGAAAGTGAACGGCGAACCCGGCTGGTTGAAGGTGAATCCCAGGCCCGGCACGGCAACCGCCGGCAGCCGCGCCGGCAACAAGCCGATCACCGGCAGGAACAGGCGCTGCTTGGTCGGACCCGAAGACGTGCCGCTGATCGGATCATCCTTGAATCCGCCGATGTCGAGGTCGGGCGCGGCATTGAACGATTCGTCGGTCCGGATCGAGGCCACGAACAGGCTGTCGGTGCGGGTATTGCCCGTCATGCGCGCCAGTCCGGCCGGATTGAAATGGATGGATTCAATTCCGGGCGGATCGGCGGTAACGGCGTTGCCGAGTGACATGGCGGTAGGACTGGTCGCCAGGTTGTCGGTCAAGTCGGCACGGCATACGGGGGATGCGAGCAGTATGCCGAACATCGCCAGCATGGCCACGGTCGGCAGCAGCGCGCGCGCGCTCGAGCGCGCCGCGCCAAGGGCAAAGGAAGATACAAACATCGATGAAACCGTGTTCAGTCGCGCTATCGCTTACAGCGCCAATGGCATGGTCACGTCGATCGAAACATTGGGCGAATTGGCCGTCAGTCCTATGCCCACCGAGGTATTGACGGTAGTCTTGGGTGATACCCGATAACCCATGCCAAAGCTCATGATGGCGGCGGTCTGCGTTGCTGTGTTGGCGACATTGCCGTTATCGAAGCTCAGCTTGGACGCTGCCGAAATCGACTCCTGGAACGAGACCGAAGTCGTGATGGCATACGACAAGGCATACGCGAAACCGGCGCCGAAACCAAAACTCATGCCCGGCCTGACCTGGTGCAATACATTGCTGTCGAGCGCCTGATCGAGATGCTTGGCCGGAAGGCTGTAGGTGAGATTCATCGATCCGAACAATGCGACCGGATCGACGATTTTGTTGACGTTCAGGCCGCCGGTGAGCGCGGTCACGCCGGCACCGCTCGCCAGCCCGGATCCGGCAATGACTTTGAACGGACTCGTACCGGTAGGCAGGCTCAGTCTACCCGTCACAGTCAGCGTGGGCAGGTCGCGTTGCAGTGAAAACGGCTGGTAACGCACGCCCAGAGAGACGTCGCCGACCGTATCGGAAACGCCGTCGACCGTCGCGGTCTGCGAGTACTTGCTCACGACCGGCAGGGTCAGGTTGCCGGTGAGATTGTCCTGCAAGCCGTAATCGAGCGAAAACGTATTGGTGATGGTGTGGGAATTGTCGTTCTCGATACTGAACAAAGTTGCCGTTCCCGACGCCAGGTCGGTATCGATTTTCTCCTGGCCGATATAGGTGTAATTGACGTCATAGGTGAGCTGGTAGCTGCCCTTCTTGATCAGGCTATACGATTTGTCGACCGCGGTCAGCGTCTGCTGCAGGATTTGCTGCGTCTGGTCGGTATCCCCTGCCTGCTTGGCGAGTGCGGCGCGCGCGGCAGCGTCGTCGGCGGGCGCGGCCACTTGGGCTTGTGCGGACATCGCGGCAAACGCAGCGGCCAAAGCGATCATCTTCGAATGCAACTTCATGAACGTTCCTTATCTAGGCAGAGGGAAAAATTATTGATGGTGTATCGACACGCCGCCGAATCCATTGATCAGACGCTCCATTCCAAGAGCGTTTTGCAAGGGACCGAGTTGGGCATGGTCCTTGACACGGTCCATGTCAGCCACACCGAGTTCCTGATCGCTCAATGCGAGCTGATGCAAGGCCGGGCTGCCGGCGTTAGGATAAACCATAAACAAGGTGTTACGATCCCACAGCTCGGCAAAACGCTTGACGGTAAACACGATGTTGCCCGCCGATGGATCGGCGATATAGACCAGGCCGTCACGCACGCCGCGCATAACCACGAAGTGCTTGGAGCCGCCAAAATCGATGGGAACGATGGCTGGATGCTCAAGCCCCGGCAGGTCGCTCGTTTCCGCCTTGAAGCCGGCGCTGTTGACGTTCATCGACGCGAGATAACGTTTCATGTCGAGCAGCGAAAAGCCGCGCCGCTCGATGATCTTTTCCTTTTCCCCGTATTGCAGCAGACCCTCCATCGCCTGCTGCTCGGTGATTTTCAGTCCAAGATCGTAGTTCAGGATGGTGACCAGGGCAGCCGAACCGCAGCTATAGTCATAGGCCTGATGCACGATATGGCGATACTTGAGCACCTCGTAGGGTTCCATGTGCACGGATTCCGTGATCGGCCCGCCGCCGACCTGCGCCTGCTGCAGCTCGAACCGGTCTGCCGGCCTATCCAGCGGTTCATGCTGCGACCAGGCAGCAGAACCCGAGATCGCAATCGCCAACAGGCCCGCCAACAGCATCAGCATGGCATGCCGCGCATGGCTTGCGCGCTCCGGTTGTTGTCGAGATGAGCCTGGGCTCGATTCATTTGTTCTTGCATCATTTGATCTTGATGTTGAGGTATTGAATCTGCATGGAACCGATGCTGCTGCTGCCGAGATTGACACTGCCGCTCGGCGTCGCAAAGCTGATGTTGTCGATCTGCAGGCTGCCGCTGGGAGCGGCGCCACTGGTGGGCCAGTTCACGCCGATTTGAATATTCGACGTGCCGCTCGCGTCGATGTTCGTGTTGAAGAACCCCGGTTGCGCCACGATGTCCGCAATCGTCCACGGTTGCCCCGGCGCGCCGGCCGCCCCCACCCTGATTCCGCTCAAACTCAATGCGCCGCTGGCGTTGCCGATGCCATTCGGCTGCAACAGCAAGGCATCGATCGACACGTTGAGGTCCAATCCGAAGTTGACGCCGCCGCCCGCAGCCGGAGACCACTGCGTGGCGCTGCCTCCGAACGCAAGATTCTGCAGCATGACGCTGCTGCCGAAGGTGCTGCCATTGGCAGTCACCGCCATATCGTAGGAAAGCTGCAGCGAGTTGGCGCCGGGTATGACAGGAAAGGTGAAACTTACATAGTCCTGATTGCCTGCGGTGCCGCTGATGACATCCGAAGTACCGGCAACGATGCCAGTCACGTTGAGATTGTTGATGTTCAGCGTCGCGGGATTGCCGGCAGTATCGCTGAAGCCCAGCGTTGACGAAGGCACGCTGGTGTTGAGCGCAGCGAGGAACGACAATCCGTCGCGGCCGACCACATCGGCCAGCGCTTCGTTATCGAGAGCGCGCATATCAGAGGCTGAAGCGCGCAAACACAGGCAGCACAAGCTCGCGAACAAGCCGACGAACAAAAGCCGGCGCAATTTCCGCTGTCCGCTTTGCATGGCCGCCTCGCTAATGACGCAACATCGCCATTGCGACGTTGGCCGGTATCAGGCCGCCGGTATTCAATGCGACGAGACGGTCGGTCCAATTCAGCCAGAATCCGGCCGCAGCCACACTGGGTGCGCTCATGCCGGCCTGGGCAGGGAATTGCACCGGCTGCGACAGCATCGATATCCAGAAATCGCGGCTGGGTCCCGACGCATTGCCGGCCGTTACTCCGCCGATCTGCGACAGAGGAATGCAGGTAGCCTGATTCAGACAGGCGGTAGTGGAACGGGAACTGTCGGTATGGAGCGTGCCGGCACTGCCGTCGGCTATTTGCAGCGAACCGCTGATATCCGACATGAGCAAACCGACGTCGCCCGAAATCCCGTTGAAACCGAGGCGCATGCCGACCACTTGGCCATTACCTGCCCCGCCGCTATTGTTATATACAAATTCGACGTAAGGATCCGTGATTTGCACAGTCTGTTGCGCAGTCGACGCATCGGTGCGTCCGAACTGCAGCACTGGAATATTGATGTCGGCGCTTGCGCCATTTCTGCTGGTCGCGCCGTATTGACCGAGTACGATATTCTGGAAATTCGCGTTCAGCGTGATGTCGGAGTTGAACGTCAGTGTCGAGAAATTCAAGCCGCCCGCGCTGCTATTGCTGAGCGTAAGCAGACCCTGACCACTCACAGCGGCCAACTCACCGTCGGACATTTCCTTTGGCGCGGCCCATGCCACTCCGCTTGCCGAGACACAAAACACCGCGCCGAGGGCGAACGCCATCGTCCGCCGCATCGACGGCAGCGCGCGCCTGAGCGTGCGGCAAATGCTGACAAGCTGCTTCATGATCACCGGGAGCGAAACAGAAACGCCAAACGAGAAACGGCTCCCAACCGAGGCTGGAGGCCGTTTCTCTCCTCAGCGTAAAGGTTCAACCTATTACATGAGATTAGTGAGCCCAGATCCAGGCTGTGGTGCCTTGCATGTTGATGTTGTTCATGGCCAGCGAGCCGAACGAAGGATTGGTAGCGCTTGCTGCGCCGTTCGTGCCCATGGTGATGCTGCCGACCTTGACCGTGATACCGGCAGCAGCAGCAGCGCCACTGACGACCGAGCTCGACGGGATTGCGATCTGGACCACGTCCGTGCCACTATAGAACGAAGTGCCCAGCGTCAGGCCGTCAGCTTTCAGGATACCGGCGAACTGGGTGGCGCTGATCACGTCCAAAGTAGCGCCGATCAAGCCGGTGATGCCGATGTTGTTGAAGCTGACGGAGCCGGCGTTGCCAGTGCCGTCGTTGGTGTTGGTGTAGGTGAATGAACCGATGTTCACGTTCAGGTTAGCGGCGATAGACACGCCGTCTTGACCGCTGACTTGGCTCAGAGCCGAATCGTCAATGGCGTTCATGGCCGAAGCAGCCATGGCGACGGAGGACAGTGCGAGTGCGAGTGCGGCTTTTTTGATCAGTTTCATGGTTAAGTCTCCAATAAATGAACTAATTTCAATGGTTTGAGTTGCCCGGTTACGCCAGCCGCGTCCAAGGTACGCAGCGAGCACTTGCTATATTTTTGATACCGACGGGAGTCCGCTCAATGTTTCTTTTAAAAACAGGTCGCTGTACTCGGTTGCCATCTGAGCAATCAGATGGCGCTCTTTGCAGTATCCGTTATTGCCTTTTCTTGTTGCACTTACATCAAATCAACCGATAGTTGACAAAATGAATACTAAAAAAACCGTTGTTTTCTTCATATCGTCCAAATGGATGGTTTGCGGTTAGTGTTGTTAAACGCTCACACATCAAACGCCATTTCACTTATTTCCCCACTGCAAAAAAGCTGGATATTGCGTCGCAAAAAAAGCCGACAATCTCAACTGTGCAGCGACAGTGCCGTATCCGGCCGCACCAGCCTGAGTCCGAATTAATCAAGGTATTTCGATATGCCAAATCGGCATAGATAGCATTGATTCATTGCAGCAAATGAAATTTCAATTAATGAATTTTTCATAATTGGCAATCATCAAAATGGATGATTTTTCTATGATTCGAACATCATCAAAAAGCGTATACTCCGCAAACTTGCGTTGGATTAAGCGATTCAAAAATGCCGCATAAGGCCGATGGGACGCCAGCCGAACCAGGCGCCGGCAACGGCAACTGCCGGAAAAGCGGCCCAAGTTCTGTGGACGTAGCGGCACTGGCGTGCTGAAGTCGGAAATGAACTCCCCCACAGTTCGGAAAGAACACCGCCTGCATCAAAAGGAAGCCGTGGCCCATGCCGCTACGATTCGCAGCAAGCTTCACGATCCCTCGGGAATCTCATGACATGCACAGGTGGGGCAGGTGCCAACGCCAAATGAAAAACGGCCCCCAGCCGAAGCTGGGGGCCGTTTCACTCCTCAACGTAAAGGTTCAACCTGTTACATGAGATTAGTGAGCCCAGATCCAGGCTGTGGTGCCTTGCATGTTGATGTTGTTCATGGCCAAGGAACCGAACGAAGGATTGGGGACGGGGGTGCCGCTGCTGTTGGTAGGTGTCGCGCCATTCGTACCCATGGTGATGCTGCCGATCTTGACCGTGATACCGGCAGCAGCTGCAGCGCCGCTGACGACCGCGCTCGACGGGATCGCGATCTGAACCACGTCCGTGCCGCTATAGAACGAGCTACCCAGGGTCAGGCCGTCAGCCTTCAGGATGCCGGCGAACTGGGTGGCGCTGATCACGTCCAAGGTGGCGCCGATCAAGCCGGTGATGCCGATGTTGTTGAAGCTGACGGACGCGGCGCTGCCGGCGGCGTCCTTGGTGTCAGTGTAAGTGAACGAACCGACATTCACGTTCAGGCTGGCGGCGATAGACACGCCGTCTTGACCGCTGACTTGGCCCAGGGCCGAATCGTCAATGGCGTTCATGGCCGAAGCAGCCATGGCGACGGAGGACAGTGCGAGTGCGAGTGCGGCTTTTTTGATCAGTTTCATGTTAAGTCTCCCAGTTTTGATGAACTAATTTCAGTGGTTTGAATTTCCCCTAACGCCTGCCACGTCGCAGATACGCAGCTGACATTTGCTGTTTTTCTTGTTGCACTTACATCAAATCAACGGATAGTTGACAAAATGCATACTATAAAAAGCATTGTTTTTTTCATATCATCCAAATAGATGATTTGCGGCCGGCGTGGCTAAACGTCCACATCGCTTAAGGACGGCAAGCTTTCATTTTGGATGGCATTGCCCATTCAAATATGCAGCGCAAGACTGGCAAGCCCCATGCCGAGCAAGGCGCCGGCGACCACGTCCGAGGGAAAATGCAGGCCAAGTACCGGACGCGACAGGGCCACCAGCGCACTGAAGCCGAAAAGGAGGGGCCCCAACTCGGGGAAATGCGTCGTCAAAATCAAGCTGAATGCCGTCGAATGGAGCGTATGCCCGGACGGAAAACTAAATGCATCCAAAGGCCGGGCCAGCAACACGATTGCCTGATCGATCTGATAGGGCCGCTTGCGCAGCGTCTTTTTCTTCAACAGGAAATACACAGCCAGGCCCAAAGTGCCAGCCCCCACCATCTGAACCATTGCATGCCAGGCCGCCTCTCCATATAAGAAGGGAAGCAAGGCCATCAAGACATACCAGAACACGCCATTGCCAAGACGGTTGGCCGCGCACAGCACGGTGCGTATGGCAAAAAAGCGGCCGGCCCGATTGAGTCGCAAGCACAAGGCAAGGTCAAGCCTGCGCATTTGATGCAGGCCCGAGCGTGAAAGGGTGATAGAAGTGTTCACGTTAGCAGCTTGCCCCTACACTTGGCATTTTGCTATCGTCAATAAGGATGAATTTGATACCTGGCTGGCCGCAGTTCACCCTCCCCCTCCCTCCGGCCTCCAGCCCCTGAGCTCATCTCCCGCGCCACGGAAATGTGCGTAGCGGTGAGGCTTCCCAAATTTTTTCAAGATTTACTTTCATAAAGATAGTTAGTGACCTATAATAGCTTTCACGATGCAAGTAACAAGGCGTTTTTCAACGTCCCTACAGGAGTTTCACCATGGCCGAACATGACAACTTACGCGTTCTGCGTTATCTGGAAGACCTGCAGGTGGGGGAGCGTTTCGTCAGCGGCACCTACCAATTGGACAATGCACAGATCAAGGCCTTCGCAGAGCAATTCGATCCGCAGCCCTTTCATCTGGATGAAGCGAGCGCAAGAAATACCTTCTTTGGCGGCTTGGCTGCGAGCGGGTGGCATACGGCTGCCATCACCATGCGCCTGTTGACCACCACCAGCGCCATGCATTTTGCCGGCGGCATGATAGGCGCCGGCGTCGAATTGAATTGGCCGAAACCGACCCGCCCCGGAGACGTGCTGCAGGTCGAAAGTGAAATCGTCGACATCAAATTTTCCAGGTCGAATCCCCACCAGGGCTTTGCCCTTCTCAAAGTCGAAACTCTGAATCAAAAAGGGGAAG
>Ga0213872_10002589_pt1 | contig 10523 bp, 10 predicted proteins | sample VelepicomBERX_R2_FD_160071 | JGI IMG/M metagenome (GOLD analysis project Ga0213872, IMG submission 160071) | Rhizosphere microbial communities from Vellozia epidendroides in rupestrian grasslands, the National Park of Serra do Cipo, Brazil - RX_R2 | ecosystem: Host-associated > Plants > Roots >... | reverse complement strand
ACCGGGGAATAGACTAATTCGGCGGAACTTGCAATTTCGACGGAGGAGTCTGATGAGCCTTCATGATCGTGTCGAGTCCCTCAAGGACAAGCACGCTGCCTTGGATGCGGCCCTGGAGGCCGAAACCCGCCGCCCCCAGCTCACTGCTGCCGCCGTTTCCGAGATGAAGCGCAAGAAACTGCGAATAAAAGACGAGCTAGAGCGCCTTTCGGCCTCGCTCTGACCTGACGATCCCGCCCCGGCTCGAAGGCCGGGGGCGGTTCGCACGGATCCAGATGATTAGTTTTTGGACTTTTTGACGGCGGCCGGCGTGTCGTCCGCGTCATCTTGTTCCTTGAACTTCTGCCAGCGCACCTTCTGGTCCGCCTTCAGCTTGGCGACCTGCTGCTTCTGGTCGGCCTTGAGTCGGGCCAGCTGATCCTTTTGCTGGCCGCGCAGCTTGGCGGTCTGATCCTTATGCTGCGCCTTGAGCTTGGCCATCTGGTCCTTCATGTCCGCTTTGACGCTGTCGGCGGTCTCCACCTTGGCGGGCGACGAGGCCGCCAGGATCGGGGTGCTGGCAAGCAACAGAAGGGCGCAAAAGGCGCTGAGAAAAATCTTCATGGGAAGTCCACTCCGGAAAAGAGAAAATGTTTCCGAAATGGAAAATAGCGTGAAATTCACCCCAAGGCCAGTGGCTACTCGCGCCGCAGGATGTAGTTCACCAGGATGCCCCACGCCCAGTTCTCCTTGAACGAGGCGTCGAGCTTGTCGCGGTCGTAGTCGCGGTCGATCCAGTCGAGAAAGGCGATGCCGCTCTTGGCGTGGGCGGCCATGTAGGTCTCGTAGAAGAAATCGATGACCCCGGTCTTCGCCTGGCGCATATGGCCGTAAGCCAGGGAGAGCTGCTTCTTCATCGCCTCCGCCAGCGGCTGGCCGCCTTTAACGTACTGATAGAGCGTGGCCATGAAGCCGGCGCGGTCGGCGCCCGACTTGCAATGCATCAGGATGGGATATTCCATCTGATCGAAGATCCGCACCGCGGCGTGCAGGGTTTCCTTGTCGAGCGGGCTGCGCGAGCGGATCGGAAAATCGACCAGCTTCAGCCCCAGCGCCTCGCAAGCCTCGCGCTCGAGGATATAGGAGCCGCAATCCTCGCGCTTGCCGCGCAGATTGAGGATCGTCTTGACGCCCAGCGCCTTGGCGCGGCGTAGCTGGCGCGGACCGGGCTGGGCGGCGCGCCACACGCCGGGCGCCACCTCGTGCAGGTTCCAATAGATGTCGCGGATGAAGCCGTGATCGACCAGCCACATGTCGAGGAAGGCCCGAAGCCGCTCGCGGCGGGTCATCCGGGGCGCCGGCGCCGCCGGATGGGGCAGATCGATAGGCAAAACAGCACTCCTTGAAGCTTTGCGCTGCAAGATAGTGACGTCGTTTCCCGACTGCAAGCACACCCGCCGGATCGCCGAGCCTCTGGTACAACCAATGCGAAAGTTTTGTGAAATCCGCAGCGGGCGCGTAATGCTACCTTTAGTATGTTCTTTTGTCCGCTGGAATTGTATCGTGTTGCTAAAATTTAATGATTCTGTAAATGGGCACGCGGTCGATTTTGGCGCATTTGATTAAAATTGTTTGCTTAAATCAGCGCTATATCTGGCAATCCGGCGTCTTTGGTCGTATTTTCCATTTACATCTTTCGATTGATGTAAAAACTATATACTCTCCCGGCGAGAAGAAGTTGGATGGTTGTCGTAACTACTTATACGATTAAAATCCGACGGTCGTCTGGGGTCGTGCGCTGGTTTCTGGTGTTTTGGGGGCGTTACCTTGCATCGTCGATTTGCCCGTTTCTTTCTGCTTCCCGTGGTTTTCGTGGGTTTGGGTCAAGGGGTCGAGGCTGCCGCACCCGTACAGATCGCCTTCTCCGACAAGCTTGGGGCCGAGGTGTTCGCCAATCCGGACGCCTCAGGGCAATGGTGCGGGGAAAATGTCAGTCTCTCCCTGCTGCTGAGGGATGACAGCCCGCTGATCGGTTCCGGGCTTTCGGACTTCGTCGGACGGGTCGGCGGAATGCTGCCCCCCAAATGCGCCGATGCGAAACGGGCCCGGGTGGCGGTCTATCGCACCTCGGACCGCAAGCTGGTCTCCGGCCCCTACACCATCGCCAAAGCCGAAAATTGGGCGGCGCCCGTTCCCGCCGTCACGGCCCAGCCGCCCCAGGGCGTCGCTTCTCAGCCTCAGCCTCAGCCGGAGACGAAGGCCGAGGCGCCGGCTCCCGCTCCAGCTCCCGCCGCCGTCTACACGCCTTCGGACATCAATCCGTTCAATGCGGTGCTGCTGACGAAAGTGGCGCAGAACCCGGCGCTGCTGAACGACAATGGCGTTCTGCGCTACTGGGCGAGACTGCGCATGCCCGGGGACTATAATCCCGTCGAGAATCAGGAATTCAAGCTACCGGCGGTGCTGGCCAAAGCCCGCGAGGATCTGCAGGAGCAGGTCGCCCGGTCGACCGGCGGAAAAGTCACCTTCGTGGTGAGCGCCCGACTCGGCGCCTACGATTTCGCGCATTCCGCGTTCCCCATCGCCGGTCTTGGCGAGACGGTGAATTTCGGCAAGCCGGTCTGGACGGTCCCGTCGATGGATGTGCTGGGCAACTCCGTGCAATTCGCGCTGCCCGACCTGCCCGCCATCGACAGCCTGCCGATGGAGCCCAAGGAGGCCGAAGCCTATATCGCCCGCCACACCCGTTGGGGAGCGATCGATCGCGGCATCGCGATCGCGGTCGCCGTCTCCTACAAGCCGGGCACGGAGACGGTCGAATATGGCATCGCCAAGATCAGCGCCCATATCGACACCGCCTGGATCCTCGACGGCAATCGCCCGATCCATACCTATGAGTCGGCCCAGCTCGCCGAGCTTCAGCATCAGCATGAAGCCCGGCAGGAGGCCGAGCGCCAGCAGAGGGAAGAGCAGGAGCGGACGCTGAGGCTTGCCGCTTTCTCGCAGCAGCGCGAGCAGAACGCTACCGTCCTGTCGCGCCTGCCCGCCGATGTCCGCCTCGCCAATTTTCTGTCCAATGTTCCCGCCGTGGAGTCCGGCGTCCGGCTGGACAATCTGGCGGTCGCCCGCGGCCGCGCGCTGACCACCCAGCAGCCGGTCGCCGTCCGCATGCTGGTCCAGGCCGAGTCCGGCGGCAGCGACCATGTCGATACGCGCTGGCCCGGCCATCTTCGCGTGACCGTGAAGGGGGTTCCCGCCCTGGAGCGCGGCTCCTGGTACCTCGTCGAAGGGACGCTCACCCTCGACGGACCGGCGGAAGAGCTGAAACCAGCCGATCTCACCGCCAAGACGGTGTTCGCCTGCAAACAGGATCTCTGCGCCGACGCTCAGGATCCGGGCGCCATCATGGACCGCAAAATCGCCGCTCTGAGCCATCTCTAAGACATAAGGAAACGTCGCATGGGTGCCTTGTTCAATTTCAACACGCTGATCACACCCCGCGTGATGAAGCTTCTGTTCGCCGCCGGAGTCGTGGTCAGCGCGCTTATGGCGCTGGGCCTGATCAGCGCGGGGCTGGAGCTGGCCCATAGTTTCGGTGGCGCGCTGCTGAGCCTGCTGGTCGTCATTTTCGCCATCGCCGCGTTTTTCATCGGCGTCATCGCCAGCCGGGTTTCCTGCGAATGCATCCTGGTCATGTTCATGATCCGCAGCGAACTCGCGCATATGCGCCAGAACTTCGCGTCCGCCGCGGCCCCTTCCAATCAGTGAGGCGCCGCGATGGCGAACAACGATCTGCTGCCGCCCGACGACGGCCTTCTGCTGCCGCCCGATGACGCGCCGGGCGTCGTGGGGACGCGCGACGACGTCTTCGACCAGATGAGCGAAAAGGTCGCCGCCGGCGCCAAGCTGCTCGGCGCCAAGGCGGCCGAGCTTACCGCGACGCAAGGGCCGGTGCTCAAGGAACAGGCGCAGAAGCTGGGCGCGAAGATGGCCGATGTGGCCGCTCAAGCGCGCGACCGGGCGGAAGAGGCCGCGCGGGAGGCATCGGTCACGCTGAAGGACCCGTCCCTGCGGAAGGGGTTCTGGCAGACCTACAAGCGCCGCATCCTGGCGGGCGCCGGCGCGTTCATCGTGATCGCCGGGGGCGGTTACGGTTTTGGCTGCTATCAGGCGACCAAGGCGGCCCGCGACGTCGTCGACACCTATCTGATCCGCGGCCATCTCCAGCAGCAGGTGAGCTATCGGGATATTTCCGCGACGCCGTTCGGCTCGGCGCGTCTGAGCGGGATCAGGCTGTCCGTCATGGGGCAGCCCGTCGAGATCGCGTCGCTGAGCGTCGGCGGCCTCAGGCCCGACGGCACCGCGCCCGAGCGGCTGGACATAGCGTGGTCCGGCCTCTCGCTGCCGGCCAGCAGCATCCTGTCCGGAGACGATCTGGCGGCCTTGATCGGCTCGGGCTTTGCGAAATTGCAAGGCGAGGGGAGCTTCCAGTACCGCTTCGACTCCTCCGCCCACGAGGTGGAAATCAAGACGGCGGGCAGCTTCTCCAAGGCCGGCAGCTGGGATTTCGCCTGGACGCTGGCCAATACGGATCCCGCCAGCCTGGGACGGATCGTCGAGGGCGGCAACGCCTTCCTGCCCGCGGTCCAGCTCAGATCGCTCAGCGGGTCGCTCGATGCGAGCGGTTTCGAGAAGCGGACCGGCGAAATTCCCCGTTCGGCCCTGCCGGCGGAGGAGGGGCGTCCGCTGCTGAACATCGCCTCCACTCAGTTCAGCCGCTCGCTCATCGAAGCGGGAATGAGCCCAGCCGATGCGCGCGACATGCTGGAGGCGCTGCAGAAGTTCGCCCGTACGGGCGACAAGATCACCTTGAAGTCCCGGACCGACTATCCGGTGCCTCTGTTTGCGACGGGCTTTCTCGGACAGCCCCAGCTCATCAGCTTTCCCGCCTTCCTGGCGGCGACCAAGCTTTCTGTGTCCAACTAAAGTCAGTGAAAGGTTTAACGATGGCAAAGTCGAATTTTCAGCGTGGCATTCTCGCTCTGAGCGCCGGCTCTTCCCTGTTGGTGCTGGCCAGCTGCGCCGCCGTCGACGCGAACGTCAATCATGGGGATCTGCAGATCAACACCCACCTGTCCGAGACGGTTTTCCTCGATCCGGTCCCGGTCGAGAAGCGCTCGATCTATGTCAGCATCCGCAACACCAGCGATCATCCCGAACTCGACATTTCCGGGCCGCTGAAGGTGGCGGTCGCCCAGCGCGGCTATCTGGTCGTGCAGGACCCGACCAAGGCGGAATACATGCTGCGGGCCAATGTGCTGCAGGCCGGCGAAGTCGACGCCAGCAGCAAGTCGTCCATGCTGCTGGCGCAGTACGGCCAGCCGCTGCTGGCCGGCGCCGTTGTGGCGGGCACCACCTCGGCCCTGGGCGGCGGTACGGCCGCGACGACGGGCCTCGGCCTGGGCGCCGCCGCCGCCACCTTCGCCGCCAACCAGATCTGGAAGGACAAGACCTATTCGGTGGTCGTGGACATCGAACTGTCCTCGCGTCCGCTGTCGGGCGCCAAGGTTAGTCAGACCACCGCCTCGATCGCCGGCCAGGCCAATTCCAGCTTCAAGGCCCAATCGTCGGGCACGCCGACCGGCGCCGCCATGCAGGGTTCGCTGAACACCGCCACCGCCACCTATAACGGCCGCGCGGTGGCGCAATCGATCAATGAAGAAGCCGATTTCAAGAAGTATCAGATCCGCGCGATGGCCTATGCCGACCAGGTGAACCTGAAATTCGACGCGGCCCTGGTTCCGCTTGAAACCAAGCTGATCAGCGCTTTGGCCAATCTGTTCGAGGAAGGGCCGACGCCGAGCCAGGCTCAGGTCGACGCCGCCTTCGCGGTGGCCGCCGCTCCGGCGCCGGCTCCGACTCCGGCGGCCAAGCCGGTCGCGGCCAAGAAGCCCGCCGCCAAGAAGCCGGCGCCGACCACGCAGACCGCGACGGGCACGACCAACATGGACGACACGCCGCCCCCGCCGCCTGCCCAGCAGTAAGCGTTCGACCAAAAGCAGGGCGATCCCACCAGGGATCGCCCTTATTCTTTCAGCCGGCCGCCATTACCCGAGTGGCCTCGGTGCGGTAGAAGTCCGGGAACAATCTCTTGAGCGCCGCGATCTTCGGCAACTCGTTATAGACGATGTAGGGATTGTGCGGATTCAGGGTCATGAAATCCTGATGGTATCCCTCGGCGCTATAGAAGGTTTTTCCCGCTTCCAGCTTGGTGACGATGGTGCCGGAATAGGCATGGGCCTGGCCCAGCTGCTGGATATAGGCCTGGGCGACCCGCGCCTGCTCGTCGGTGGCCGGGAAGATGGCCGAACGATATTGCGTGCCGACGTCGGGCCCCTGGCGGTTCAGCTCGGTCGGGTCGTGCGCCACCGAGAAATAGATCTGCAGGATCTTGCCATAGGAGATCTGGCGCGGATCGAAGGTGACGCTGACCGATTCCGCATGACCGGTCGCTCCGGTCTCGACCACGTCGTAATGAGCGGTGCCCCGCTCGCCGCCGGTATAGCCCGACACGGCGCGGGTGACACCCTTGACGTGCTGGAACACGCCCTGCATGCCCCAGAAGCAGCCGCCGGCCAGCACCACGGTCTCGGACTCGACGCCTGCCGCCGCTTCGTCGATGGCGGGCAGGGGCAGGGGACGCGGGCTTTCGTCGGCCAGGCTGCGGGCCGCGGTGAACCCGATGGCCAGGGCGCACAAGGCAGCGGCGGACCACAGAGTGATTTGCTTGTTCATGACGGAGTCTCCTCAGCCGAAGGTGAAGGCGTAAGCTTGGGCGCCGGGATCCGAGAAGCGGATCTCGAAGGTGTGGTCGGCAACCGGGCCGGATTGGCGGACCAGCTGATAGAGGCGCTGGCCGGTGATCACGCCATTGCCCTCGGCGTCGGTGTCGGCGCCGTGATTGTCGCCGGGCGACTGGCCGTCGATGGTGACGCGGAAATGCACCGGAGCGTCACCCTGCCGACCCAGCACCAGATGCAGGTCGCGGGCGTGGAACCGGTAGGCGATGGCGCCGTCCTTCTTGTCGAGCACGGCGCGCTCGGCGCCCACCGTCCACTCGCCCGACAGGCCCCAATGGTTCAGGGTCAGGCGGCCGGGGGCGTAGATGTGCGGCGCGTTTTCGGCGAAGCCGCCCGGCGAGGAGAAATTGTCCGCCCGCTCGAAGCCGACATAGGTCTCGCCGGACTGCACATCGGCGAAGTCGGGGGCGGCCTCGACACCGGCGGCCTTGATCACCGCATTGTCGGCAGGCAGCGAGGCGGACTGGCCGGCTTCGGCCAGCAGCTGGCGGATCACCTTCTCCGAGCCCTCATAATCGCCTTCGCCGAAATGATGGTGGCGGATGCGGCCCTGGGCGTCGATGAAGTAGTGGGCCGGCCAGTAGTGGTTATTGAACCCGCGCCAGATCGCATAATTGTTGTCCAGCGCGACCGGATAGGTGACGCCGAGATCGGCGACGGCCTTCTTCACATTGTCCGGGTTCTTCTCGAAGGCGAATTCCGGCGCATGCACCCCGATCACCACCAGGCCCTGGTCCTTGTACTTCTCGGCCCAGGCCTTCACGTAAGGCAGGGTGCGCAGGCAATTGATGCAGGAATAGGTCCAGAAGTCGACCAGCACCACCTTGCCCTTCAGGGCCTCGGCGGTCAGCGGCGGCGAGTTCAGCCATTCCACCGCGCCGTTCAACGCGGGCAGGCTGCCCTCGACCGGCAGGGCCGGCTCTTCCTTGACCAGATTGACCTGCTTCATCATCGCCCCACCCGCGGGGGCGGGACGCAGCTCGTCGAGCAGCTTCTGCTCCAGCGAACCGGTATTGGCCAGCGAAGCGCTGGTCAGGATGCCGGTGTCGGCGCCGGCCAGGATCGCCACCGAGGCGGCCAGCACGGCGATACCCAGACCGCGGCGGACCCATTCGCCGGCCCCCAGCGACCGCTTCATCGCCGCGAACAGCTTGCCGCCGGCCGCCAGGGCCAGGGCCAGCGAGGTGGCGGCGCCGGCCGCATAGGCCAACAGCAGCAGCGAGGTGCCGACATTGGCGCCTTCCAAGGCGGCGCCGGTCAGGATCAGCCCGAGGATCGGCCCGGCGCAGGGCGCCCACAGCAGACCGGTGGCGACGCCCAGCAGCAGCGACGGCAGCAGCGCGCCGTCCTGCTTCTCGGCCGAGTCGGACAGGCGCGAGCCCAGCGCCACCAGAGGGCGGCTCAGGCGTTCGGCCAGTTCGGGGATCAGCAGCGACAGGCCGAACAGAGCCATCAGCAGCACTGCGATGGTGCGTCCGGTCTGGTTGGCGGCCACCGCCCAGCCGCCGCCGACGGCCGCCAGGGTGGCGATGGCGGAGAAGGTCAGCGCCATGCCGGCCAGCATCGGCAGGCCGCTTTTCAGGAAAGGCTTGTCGGCGCGCGCGAAAATGAAGGGCAGCACCGGCAGGATGCAGGGGCTGGCGATGGTCAGCACGCCGCCGAGATAGGCGAGAAGAAACAAGGTCATTAGTCGAACTCCCGGTCGGGGAAGTGAATCTCTAAGAGAGGTTTCGCCGGCCCGGAGGTCTTTGTTACAGGGACTGCAAAGAAATTTTGCTCACGCTTCGAGAAACCCGGTGCCATTCTCCGGCGTGAAATTTGACGAGGATCCGCTTTTCCATGAATACCCAGCCCGCCAAGCTCAGCCTGACCGAGGAGGGCTCGCTGCGCCTTCTGCGCCGCCTGGTGAGCGAGTCGCTGCGGCCCTATTGGCTGGCGCTGTGCGCCGCCTCGCTCTGCATGATCCTGGTGGCGGCCACCGGCGCCGCACCGGCCGTGCTGATCAAGAAGGTCATGGACAAGGTCTTCGTCGCCAAGGAGGTCGCTTATCTGTGGCCGGTCGGCGGCGCGGTGTTCGCGGTGTTCGTGGCGAAGAGCATCGGCAGCTATCTGCAGGAAGTGCTGCTGGCCTATATCGGGCAGCACATTATTTCCGATACCCAGAATCGCCTGTTCAAGCATCTGATCAATCAGGATGTGGCGCTGTTCCAATCGACCAATTCGGGCAGCCTGGTCTCGCATTTCACCTATGACATCAACGCGATGCGCGACGCCGTCTCCAACACGCTGGTCGGCATCGGCCGCGACGCGCTGTCGGTGATCTTCCTGGTCGGCACCGCCTTTTATCAGGATTGGAAGCTGGCCACCGTCAGCCTGGTGGTGGCGCCGGTCTCGATCTGGCCGATCCAGCTATTGGCGAGGAAGATGCGCAAGGTGGCGCGCGCCACCCAGGTGCAGATGGGCGGTCTGACCAATGTGCTGGGTCAGGCGTTCCAGGCCGTCCGCATCATCAAGGCCTATCGCCTGGAAGAGGCCGAGCAGCAGCGCGTCGGCCAGATGACCGCCAACCTCAACAGGCTGGCGGTGTCGGCGGCAAAGGCGGGCGCGGCGGCCCAGCCGATCATCGACAGCTTCGGCGGTCTGGCCATCGCCGCCGTCATCATTTACGGCGGATCGCGGGTGATCGCCGGAGAAACCACGGCGGGCGCCTTTTTCTCCTTCATCACCGCCATCCTGCTGGCCTATCAGCCGCTGCGGGCTCTGTCCAAGGTCAATGTCTCGCTGCAGACCGGCCTGGCGGCGGCGCAGCGAGTCTTCGCCATCATCGACCGCCAACCGACCTTGACCGAGCCGGCCGAGCCCAAGGCCCTGCCGCGCGCCGCCGCCGATGTCGCCTTCGAGGGTGTCGAATTCTCCTATGACGGCGAGGAGCGGGTGCTGTCCGGCCTGAATTTCACCGCGCCGGCCGGCAAGATCACCGCTTTGGTCGGTCCCTCGGGTGCGGGGAAAAGCACTGTTTTGAACCTGATTCCGCGCTTCTACGATCCGACCGCCGGCCGCCTGACCATCGGCGGGCTGGATCTGCGCGAACTGTCCTTCGGCTCCTTGCGTGATGCCATCGCCCTGGTCAGCCAGGAGGTGGTGCTGTTCGACGACACCATCCTCGCCAATATCCGCTGCGGGCGGCTGGATGCCACCGACGAGCAGGTGCGTGAAGCTGCCAGAGCCGCGGCGGCCCTGGATTTCATCGAAAGGCTGCCGGATGGCTTCAACACCATGGTGGGCGAGCATGGCCTGCGCCTGTCGGGCGGCCAGCGTCAGCGCATCGCCATCGCCCGCGCTCTGCTGAAGGACGCGCCGATCCTGCTGCTGGACGAAGCCACCAGCGCGCTCGACACCGAGTCCGAGCGGCAGATCCAGGACGCTTTGGCTGTTCTGATGAAGGGACGCACCACCCTGGTGATCGCCCATCGCCTGTCGACGGTGCGCGACGCCGACGTGATCCACGTCTTTTCGCAGGGCAAGGTGGTGGAGTCCGGCAATCACGACCGGCTATACGAAAAAGGCGGGCTTTACGCCCGCCTTTACGACATGCAGTTCGCCTCGAACGGCGAAGAGCTTACTCGCTGAAGTGGCTGTCGTGGTCGTGCTCGTCCGGCTCGATGACGAGGGGACGGCCGCCCG
>Ga0213872_10002588_pt1 | contig 10529 bp, 9 predicted proteins | sample VelepicomBERX_R2_FD_160071 | JGI IMG/M metagenome (GOLD analysis project Ga0213872, IMG submission 160071) | Rhizosphere microbial communities from Vellozia epidendroides in rupestrian grasslands, the National Park of Serra do Cipo, Brazil - RX_R2 | ecosystem: Host-associated > Plants > Roots >... | reverse complement strand
CAGGAAGCAGGCAAACACGGTCAGCACGCTGATGGCCAGCCGCACCGGCGCGGGCGCCTGCGGCGCGATGAGCTGGGCCAGCGGCGCGCTGGTCGACTGTTCCAGCACGACCGCCAGCACGGCCAGGGCGGCGCCGGCGGCCGCCTCCACGCTGGGCTGGGTAAGGGTGATCGAGGTCGCCATGGCCGCCTCTCAGGAACCGGGCAGCAGGTGCTTGACCACCTTGATCAGCTCGGGGCCGGGCACCGGCTTGACCAGCCAGCCGGTGGCGCCCAGCTGCTTGGCCTCGTCGCGCTTCTTGGATTCCGACTCGGTGGTCAGGGCCAGGATCGGGGTGAAGCGCAGCACGCTGCGGGCGTTGCGGATGAAGTCGATGCCGTTCATCTTCGGCATGTTGATGTCGGTGATGACCAGGTCGGGCTTGAAGCCGGACTGGATGCGCTGGAAGGCGTCCTGGCCGTCCGGTGCGGTTTCGACTTTGTACTGGGCCAGTTCCAGCGTATGGCGCAGGCTCATGAGCATGGTGGTCGAGTCGTCGACCAGCAGGATGGTTTTTGCCATGATGTTCTCCTAGGGATGGGATGTCGGTTCAAGCCAGCTTTGCAAGGCCGGGTCGGCGGGCCAGGCCACGATGGCGGGACGGGCGTGCAGCAGGATCTGCAGCACGGCGGCGTGCAGGTGTTCGCAGAGCGCCAGGTCGAGGCGCGCCTGCGGGCGGGTTTGCAGCCAGGCCAGCAGGCCTTCGGCTTCTTCCACGCTGACCCAGCCGCTCAGGCGGGCCAGGTCGTCGGTCAGTTCGGTGGGCATCAGAGCAGCTCCTTCGGGTTGAGCACCATCAGCACGGCGCCGTCGCCCAGCAGGGCGGAGCCGGCGTAGGTCGACAGCCGTCCCAGTTCGCCGGGCAGGGGTTTCAGGATGACGTCGATGACGTCGCGGAAGCCGTCCACCAGGATGCCGATGCGCTCGCCGTGCAGGCGCAGCACCAGCACCGCCAGTTCGCCGTCGCTGTTGGCCTGCGGCTCGGCCTCGATGGCCAGCAGCTCGTTGAGCGGCTTGAGCGGAATCACCCGCCCGCGCAGGGTGGTGGTCATGGCCGACTTGATGTGGTGGATGGCGGACGCCGGCAGGCGCATGGTTTCCACCACCGCGTCCATCGGGATGCCGAAGATCTGGCCATCGGTCTCCACCACCATCACATTGGTGACCGCCATCGACAGCGGCAGCGACAGGCGCAGGGTGGTGCCGGCGCCCAGGCGGCTGCGCAGCTCGACGCTGCCGCCGGCCTTGGCGATGGTGGTGCGCACCACGTCCATGCCGACGCCGCGGCCGGACAGGTCGGTGATCGCCGCCGCGGTCGAGAAGCCGGGCGCGAAAATCAGCTCGGTGGCTTCCTGCTCGCTCATGGCCTCGGCGGCGGCGGGATCGATCAGGCCCTGGGCCAGCGCCTTGCGCTTGACCGCCGCGGTGTCGATGCCACGGCCGTCGTCGGCGATCTCGATCACCACCCGGTCCGATTCCTGGCCGGCGCGGATCAGCAGGCGGCCGCAGCGCGGCTTGCCGGCCGCTGCGCGGTCCTCGGGCGGCTCGAGGCCGTGGTCCAGGCTGTTGCGCACGATGTGGATCAGGGGATCGGCCAGCACTTCCACGATGTTCTTGTCGGCTTCGGTTTCCTCGCCTTCCAGCACCAGTTGCACTTCCTTGCCCAGCTTGCGCGAGATGTCGCGCACCAGGCGCGGGAAGCGCTGGAACACCACCGAGGCCGGCATCATGCGCACCTGCATGATGGCGTCCTGCATCTCCTCGGCGATGCGGTTGATGACGGCGTAGTTGGCCTTGATGTCGCGCGCCAGGTCGCGCAGGCCGTGCTGCTGCTCGGCGCGGTTGGCCAGGTAGGGCAGGCCGTTCTTGGCCACCACCATCTCGCCGATCAGGTTCATCAGGCGGTCCACCTTGCCCTGGTCGACCTTCAGCACCTTGCCCAACTGGCCGTCGTCGGCGCGGCGGTTGAAGGCCGGCTCGTCGTCGCCGCCGTTACGGCCCTGGCCCTGGGCCGGGGCCGCGCCGCGCCGATCGGCAGCGGCCGCGGCGGCGGACCGGGCGTCGTAGCCGGCCAGCCAGTCGCGCAGCGGCGCGGCGGCCGGTTCGGCCAGGGCGGCCGCCAGCGCCGCATCGAGGCCGGCCGGCTCCGGGCCGAGGCAGCCGCGCAGGCTGGCCGCCGTGGCCTGCAGGCGGCCGCGCAGCCAGGCCACGCCGTCCGGCAGTTCGAGGATCTCGCCCTGGGCCGCGAGCAGCGCCTGGCGGCAGGCCTCCAGGCCGTCGCCCGGGGTGACCGCCTCGATGCGCACCTGCTCCGGCGTGTAGCGGAAGTAGGCGTCCAGGGTGGCGCGCGGCGCGGCCGCCAGCATGGTATAGGTCAGCACGCTGCGGTAGCAGTCCATCTCGGCCAGCGCCGGCGGGGTCTCGTGCAGGGCGGCGCCGCCCCACAGCAGGCCGGGCAGCTGGCGCGCCTGGTGGAACGGGTCTTCGCCCTTGAAGAAGCACTCGGGCTCCGGCCGGTAGGCCAGCAGGAACAGCGGGGAGCCCTGCTGCAGCGCGCTGGCGGCGGCCTGGCGCGCCGCTTCCGGTAACTGCTCAAAGCGCGGCAAGGGCAGTTGGGCCGCGCCTGCGGCCACGGCGGCGGCGGGCGCGCCAACGGGCGCTTCGGCGGCCGGGGCCAGCGCGCGCAGGCGCGCCGCCAGCGCGGCCGCGTCGGCGGCGTGGCCGGCCCCGGCCGCGCCGCTGCCCTCGATCTCGTCCAGCTGCAGGGTGACGAAGTCCATCGCGTCCAGCAGGGTGTCGGCCAGCTCGGGCGAATAGGCCACGCGGCCGTCGCGCACCGCGCCCATCAGATCCTCGCCGGCGTGCAGCACCCGCGTCATCTCGGGGAAGTCGAACAGGCCGCTGTTGCCCTTGAGCGAATGCACCAGGCGGAACAGGCCGGCCATGCGTTCGCTGCTGGCCGGCGCGCGTTCCAGGGCCATCAGCTCGGCGCTGATGCTTTCCAGGCTGTCGCGCGACTCCTGGATGAATTGCTGCAGCAGCGGATTCATGTGGCGCTCCCCAGGCCCAGCAGCAGATGGCAGCAGGCCAGCAGCTCGGCCGGACGGATCGGCTTGAGCAGGTAGTGGTTGGCGCCGGCCTCGAAGGCGCGGCGGCGGTCGTGTTCCTCGGCCTCGGTCGAGATCATGATGGCGGGCGCCTGCGCCAGCGGGCTGGCGCGCAGCTCGCGCAGGAAGTCGTAGCCGTCTTGTTTCGGCATGTTGATATCCACCAGGTAAAGGTCGAAGGGGGCATTCAGCGCCTTTTCCAGCGCTTCGATGCCGTTGATGGCTTCTTCCACCGCCAGTCCGGCGCGTTCCAGCACCTGGCGGTGATACAGGCGCACGGTGGCGGCGTCGTCGACGACGAGGATGCGGCGGGCGGGGTTCATGGCGTCTCCGGTTTTTGATACACGATCGCTTCCGGGAATTTGCGGACCCGGAACAGCGAGGTGATGCGGCTCATGGATTCCGAATGGCCCAGGCAGATGAAGCCGCCGGGATTCAGGGCGTCGAACAGCACCTCGGCCGCCTTGCGGCGCGACAGGTCGTCGAAGTAGATCAGCAGGTTGCGGCAAAACACCACGTCGAAGTTGCGGTAGGCGCGCGTGTCCATCGGCTCGGCCAGGTTGACGCGGGTGAACTCGACGCACTGGCGCAGCTCGTCCGAGAGCTGGTACTCGCCGCCGGGCAGGGCGGTGAAATGCTTGTGCAGCAGCTCGGCCGGCACGTGCTGCACCGAGCGCGCCGAGTAGCGCCCGGCGCGCGCCTTGGCCAGGATGCTGGTGTCGATGTCGGACGAGATGATCTCGACGTCCCAGCGGGCGATCTCCGGCCACAGCTCCAGCAGGTACAGCGCGATCGAATACGGCTCCTCGCCGGAGGAGGAGGGCACCGACCAGATCCGCACCAGGCTGCCGGGCCGCTTGCGCGCGGTGATCTCGGGCAGCATCGAGGCCACCAGGCATTTGAACTGGTAGTCTTCGCGCAGGAAGTAGGTCTCGTTGACCGTCATCAGGTTGGTCAGGGTCTGCAGCTCCTCGCCCGAGGACTGGAAGCGCAGCATGCTGAAATAGCTGCGGAAGGTCTCGGCGCCGCTGAGCTCGATGCGTTCGGCCAGCCGCTTGTCGACGAAGTAGCGCTTGCTCTCGTCGAAGTGGATGCCGGTCTGGCGGTAGAAGAATTCGCGGAACTTGCCGAAGTCCTCGCTGCTGATGGCGATCTCGCTCACGCGCCTTCTCCCTGGATGCGGCGCAGCGCGAGGTCGGCCGCGAAGTGGATGTAGGGCTGGTCCGGAAAGCGCAGCTTGAGCCCGTGCAGCGCCTCGGTGGCGCGCTCGCTGCCCACCTCGCCCAGCAGGTCGACCGCGGTGGCGCAGACGTTGACGTGCGGGTCGCGCCCGATCACGCGCAGCAGCCAGCTCTCCACCTCCGGGTGGCGCAGCGCCTCGAGGATGTTGACGGCGAAGATGCGCACGTCGGCATCGTCGTCGGCCAGCAGGTCGGCCATCACGGTGGGCAGGGCGCGCGGCAGGTTCTTCATGGCCTCGATGGCGTCGTTGCGCAGCGCCACGTCCTCGCTGCGCAGGCAGGCCGCCAGGCCCTGCACGGCGGCCACGTCGGCCAGCTCGGTCAGGGTCAGCAGCATGGCCTGGCGCACCGCCCGTTCCGGCTCGCCGGCCAGGCGCGCGGCCAGCAGGGCCGAGCTGTCCGGGCAGGCGGCCAGGTCGCGCGCGGCCCAGCGCCGCACGGCGGGGTCGGGGTCGTCCAGGGACTGCGCCAGGCCGGCGCAATCGCGCGGGCGCTGGCGCTGGTCGTCGGCGCCGGGCGCGGCCGGCGTGCGTTTCACGAAGCCCATCATGCCTCCTTGCCGGCCCAGCTGGTGAGCTGGGCGGCGATGTCGTGCGCGGGCAGCACCATGCTGGCCCCGCCGCGTTCAATCAGTTCCTTGGGCATGCCGAACACCACCGCCGTGTCGGCCGATTCGGCGATGGTGCGGCCGCCCTGCTGGTGGATGCAGGTGAAGGCGTCGGCGCCGTCGTGCCCCATGCCGGTCAGCATCACGCCGATCAGGCGGCTGGCCTCGCAGTACTGCAGGGCGCTGCGGCCCAGCAGCTCGACCGAGGGATGCCACAGGTGTTCGCTCGACTCCGGCTTGGCCAGCACCGCCAGCTTGCCGGCGCGCAGGGTGATGGCGGTGTCGGCACCGCCGCGCGCGATGTAGACGTGGCCGGGGCGCACCTCCATCGGCGCGTTCACCTCGCACACCTCGAGCGCGCACAGATTGTTCATGCGCTGGGCGAAGGGCGCGGTGAAGGCGGCCGGCATATGCTGCGCCACCACCACCGGGTAGGGGAAGTCGGCCGACAGGCGCGGCAGGATGCTCTCCAGCGTGCCGGGGCCGCCGGTCGAGACCCCCATCAGCACCAGGCCCTCGGCGGCGCCACGCGCCAGGGTGGCCGGGCGCGGCGCCGCCGCACGCGCCGTGCGCTCCTGGCGCAGGCGGGCCGACAGCCCGCCCGTTTTCAGGGCCGGCGCCGCCACCCTGGCCTGGGCCGCCGCGCGGATCTTGGCCAGCAGCTGGTCGCGGATGGCGTCGATCGACAGCGAGATGGTGCCGCCCGGCTTGGCCACGAAATCGACCGCGCCCAGCGCCAGCGCCTCGAAGGTGGCCAGCGCGCCCTGCGCGGTGAGCGAGGACACCATCACCACCCCGACCGGGCGCGCCAGCATGATGTGCGACAGCGCGCTGAGGCCGTCCATCTCCGGCATATTGATGTCGAGCGTGATGGCGTCCGGCTGGAAGGCCAGGTTTTCCTCCACCGCCTCGCGCCCGTTGCGCGCGAAGCGCAGCACGAAACCACCTTCCTGTTCCAGCAGCTGGGCCAGCTGCCGGCGCATGAGGGCGGAGTCGTCCACGATCAGCACCTTGATGCTCATGGCTGCCTCACTTGGCCATCTCGGCCAGCGAGCGGGCGTCGCCGGCGTCCAGCAGGCACTCGGGCGCGATCAGCTGGATCATGCGCTTGTGCGCCTCCAGGTTGGCCACCCGGCCCAGCAGGCGGGCCTGCTCGCCCGACAGGCGCGGCGAGGCTTCGATCGCGCTGCGCGGGATCTTCAGCACCTCGGTCACGGCGTCGACGATGAAGCCGGTGCGGATGCCGGCCAGCAGGAACACCATGATGCGCTGGCGGTCGTTGCGCTCGATGTGCGGCAGGTCGAGGCGCTTGCGCTGGTCGATCACCGGCAGCACCGTGCCGCGCAGATTGATCACGCCTTCCACGAAGTGGGGCGCCTTGGGCACGTGGGTCAGGGCGTCCGGCAGGCGCACGATCTCCTGCACGCTGTCGATCGGCACCCCGAACTCGCCCTCGGCCAGGTGGAACACCACCACCTGTTCTTCGGCGTCGTCGGTGGCGAGGCCGTCGTCGTCCTCGCTGCTGCGGTCTGGGTGGTCCATGGTGGCGGCGGCCTTCAGGGCTTGTTGAACGGAGGACAGGCGGAACATGCGCTCGGCGGCGATGATGGCCACCAGGCGCTTGCCGCCTTCCAGACGGCAGATCTGGGTGATGTCGGCCAGGTCGCCGTCGCGCACCAGCAGCGCCGGCATCGTATCGACCAGGCCGGCCGGCACGCGCAGCACTTCCGACACGCTGTCGGTCACCACGCCCACCGCCGCGCTGCCCAGCGAGACCACCACCACCCGGCTGCGCTCGTCCAGCTCGCGCTGGGGCAGGCAGAACAGCGAGCGCAGGCTGACCAGCGGCAGCAGCCGTTCGCGCAGGGTCATCAGGCCCAGCACGTGGGGCGGCGCGTTCGGCACCCGCACGATGTTCTCCGGCACCTGCACGATCTCCTGCACGCTGCCGATGTCGATCGCGTACTCCTGCGACTCCACGCTGAAGTTCACCAGCTGCAGCTCGTCGGTGCCGGCCTGGTCGTCCTCGCCGGCGCTGTCGGCGCCCGGCAGGGCGGCGCCGGCGGCGCTGCGCGCCAGCTGGGCGATCTGGGCGAACTCCTGGGCGATCAGGCGGGCAAAATCGAGCACCATCACCATCGGATAGCCGGCCACGTCCTTCAGCACGCCGGTCAGCAGCTCGCTGTCGACCGTGCCGCGCAGGCCGTCCACGCCCTCGATGCTGCCCGGTTCGACGTTGATCACGCTGGCCACGCGGTCGACCACAAAGCCGAGCGGTGTGCCGAGGTCGATCACCACGGCGCGGCTCATGTCGTCCAGCGGCTTCTCCTCGAAGCCGAAGATGCGCCGCAGCGAGATGATCGGCAGCACCCGGCCGCGCAGATTGGCCAGGCCGTCCAGGGTGGGCGGCGCCAGCGGCACCCGCACCACATTGGGCACGCGGATGATTTCCTGTACCGGCGCCATGTCGACCGCGAACACTTCGCCGCCGGCCAGGAAGGTGACGAACTGGCGCGTGTCGCTGGCCGCGTCGTCGGCCTCGGCGGCGGCCAGGGGCTGCACGCCGGGTTCCAACACTTCTTCGCTCATAGGGCCTCCGTGTCAAGCGCTTTGCAGTTCGTCGGCCAGCGACGCGATCTCTTCGATCGCGGCCGCCAGTTCCTCGGCGCCGGTCGACTGCTGCTGGGCCGCGCCGGCCGCTTCGCCGGCCGCCTTTTCGGCCTCCTGGGCGGCGCCGGCGATCAGCTCGACCCCTTTCTTGGACTGGCTGATGGCTTCCACGATGTCGTTGGAGGCGGACAGGATTTCCTTGGTGCCCTTGTCGACTTCGGCGATGTCGGCCTCGATGATGACCAGGTTGGCGGTCGACTGCTTGGCCTGTTCGGTTTCGGCGATGGCGCTGCGCACGATCTCGTCCAGGTCGGTGCTGACGCGCACGATCTGGTCCTGCACCGACTTCACCAGGTCCTTGATGCGGTCGGCGTTTTCGGCCGAGTCGCGCGCCAGGTTGCGGATGTCGGTCGAGACCACCACGAAGCCCTTGCCGAACTCGCCGGCGCGGGCCGCCTCCACCGAGCCGTTCACGGCCAGCATATTGGTCTGGATCGAGACCGTGGTGATGGCTTCGACGATCTTGTCGATGCGGCGCGAGACCTGCTCCAGGTCCTTGACCTGGCGGATGCTGGCCTGGGTCGAGGTGACCGAGTCGACGATGCCGGTGATCAGGGCGTCGACCGCCGTCTTGTTGACGGTCAGCAGGCTTTGCATGTTGAGCACCTTCTCGCCGCTGGCGGTGGCGCGCTGCTGGGCGATCTGCACGCCTCTTTCGATCTGGTTGATGGCGGCGGCCGACTGCTCGGTGGCGGCGGCGGCGGTCTGGGCGCCTTTGCGGATCTGCTCGATGGCGGTCATGATCTGGCTGGCGGCGCGGTTGATCTCCTGCACGGCGGAGGACAGTTCCTCGGCGTTGGAGGCCACGTCCTCGGCGCTCTTGGCGACGTCGGTGGAGTTGCGCAGGTCGTCGGCCAGGTCGGACAGGGAGGCGGCGGCGCGCTCGCTTTCGGCCAGGGCCTGGGTCTGCTCGCCCACGGTCTTGGCCGACTCGACGGCGGCGGCCGACTGCTCCTCGGCGGCGGCCGCCACTTCCTCCGAACCCTTGACGGCCTGGGCCGCCGCCTCGTTGGACTGGGTGGCGCCGTTGGCGATGTCGCGCACGCCGGCCACCACCTCGACCACGTCGAGGCGGATCTGCTCGAGCTGGGAGGTGATGGTCTTGCCTTTCTCGACCTCGCTTTCCACCGTGGCGGCCGACTTGTTGATGCCGTCGGCGATGGCTTTCACTTCCTGCTGGATCTGGCCGACCAGGTCCTGGATCTGCTTGGCGCTTTTTTCCGAGGTCTCGGCCAGGGTGCGCACCTCGTCCGCCACCACCGCGAAGCCCTTGCCGTGCTTGCCGGCGCGGGCCGCTTCGATGGCGGCGTTGAGGGCCAGCAGATTGGTCTGGTCGGCGATGCGCATCACCGCCTTGACGATTTCGCCGATGGTGGCGGCCTGCTTTTCCAGCTCGGCCACCATGGCCACCGAGGCGGTCTGGCGCTGCGCGGCCACGGCCACGTTGGAGATCAGCCGGTTGATGTCGTCGCCGGTGCGCTGGATCAGGTTCTGCACCGATTCGCTGCGGGTCTGGCTGGAGCTGGCGTTGGCCAGCTGGCGCGCGATGGCCTGCATCACCTGCTTGAAGCCGGCCAGCGATTGCTGGGCCGCGCTGGAGGCTTCTTCCGCGCCGGAGGCGATCTGGTCGGAGGAGCGGCGCAGCTGGTCGGCCGCCGAGGCCGCCTCGTTGATGCCGGAGGACAGCTGGCCGGTGGCGGCGGCGATGCGCTCGGCCACCTGCTGCTGCTTGGCCAGGGTGCGGGCGCGCTTGCGCTGGGCGTCGGCTTCGCGGCTGTTGGGGACTGCGGCCTTGCCGGATTCGGCGACGGCGGCCAACTGTACTTTTTTCACCAGTGCCATGGGAATCTCCTTAAGAAATGGCTGTGTCACTACACGAGGGGCGAACGGGACCACAACGCCTGTGGCGCCGGGGCGGGACAACATCGGAAAAGGGCGGAGTCAGCAGCTCAGGAAGGGCCGGCCAGCGCCAGCTGGGCCGGCGGGCCATGGTTGGCGGCGGCCTCGAAGTCCTGGTGCCAGGCCAGGTAGCACTGGCAGTCGAGCGGCTTGGAGAACAGGTAGCCCTGGCCCAGGCTGCGGTGGTCGAGCAGGGCGCGCACCAGTTCCAGGTCTTCCTCGGTTTCGATGCCTTCGGCCACGGTGCACAGGCCCAGCGAGCGCGACAGCGCGGCGATCGACTCCAGGATGGCCAGCCGGCGCGGATCGCGGTGGGCGCCGGTGACGAAGCAGCGGTCGATCTTCAGTTCCGAGAACGGGCTGCGGCTCAACTGCTGCAGCGAGGAGAAGCCGACCCCGAAATCGTCCAGCGAGACGGCAAAGCCGTGCAGGCGCAGGCGCAGCAGGGTTTCCAGCAGGCCGTCGTTTTCCTGCGCCATCACGGTTTCGGTCAGCTCGATGGTGACGGCCTCGGGCGCCACGCCATGGCGCCGTACTTGCTCCAGCAGGCGCGGCGCGCTGTCGACATCCTGCAGGGCGGTGGGCGAGCAGTTGATGGCCAGGCCGGGCCGCACGCCAAAGCCGGCCCAATAGGACAGGCAGACCAGGGCCTGGTCCAGCAGGTCGGCGGTCAGGGCCTGGCCCATGCCCTCCAGCTCCATCTGGTCGATAAAGTCGAGCGGCGCCAGCACGCCCAGGCGGGGATGCTGCCAGCGGGCCAGCATTTCCACGCTGTGCACGCGGCCGCTCCTGAGGTCGACCTTGGGCTGGAAGTAGGGCAGGAATTCGCCGCGCGCCAGTGCGCATTCGAGCTCGCTGCGCAGCCAAGTGCGGGGGGGGCGCAGCGCACCCCGGCTGCGCCGCAGGGCGCGCTCCGGATGCAGCACGAATTGCTCGATCAGTTCGCGCAGGGCCAGCGCCTGGAAG
>Ga0213872_10002587_pt1 | contig 10529 bp, 8 predicted proteins | sample VelepicomBERX_R2_FD_160071 | JGI IMG/M metagenome (GOLD analysis project Ga0213872, IMG submission 160071) | Rhizosphere microbial communities from Vellozia epidendroides in rupestrian grasslands, the National Park of Serra do Cipo, Brazil - RX_R2 | ecosystem: Host-associated > Plants > Roots >... | reverse complement strand
GGCTTCCGGGTGAAATTGCACGCCCTCGATGGGGAGGGAAGTATGCCGCACGCCCATGATTTCGCCGTCATCCGTCCAGGCCGTGATTTCCAGGCAATCCGGACAGCTTTCCCGCTCGATGACGAGCGAATGGTAGCGCGTGGCCGTGAAAGGCGAGGGTAGGTCGGCAAACACGCCGACGCTGGTGTGCTGCACGGGCGAGGTCTTGCCATGCATCAACTGTTTGGCGTGCACGATCTTGCCGCCAAAGGCCTGGCCTATGCTCTGGTGCCCCAGGCACACGCCCAGGATCGGAATCTCGCCCGCGAAGCGCTTGATGGCCTCAACCGAGATGCCGGCCTCCGACGGGGAACAGGGGCCAGGTGATACGACCAGGTATTCCGGCTGCTTGGCCGCAATCTCGTCCAGCGTGATTTCGTCATTGCGATACACCTCGACCGTCTGGCCCAGTTCACCGAAATACTGGACAAGGTTGTAGGTAAAGCTGTCGTAATTGTCGATAACCAGGAGCATGTTTCACCTTATGCCGTTGATTCTGCGCAGAGAATCAAGCAAGCCGACTTGTGTAGTGAGTGCGCGCGACGCGCAGATTGCATCAGGCGATGCAGGGAAACGCAAAGGGACAGGCTAGCCCCGCCATCGGCGGAGCAAAGACAGGGCGGGGAAGGAAGCGGTGGACTTCATGGCCACATCCTACCAACGACCGCGCCTGGCGTATAGAGGCAAGACGCCCCCATCGTCCTACCCTATGTCAACATCGCCAGCATTTACCCTACGCGATAGGTTCGTCCCGTCTGCGCGCCCTCGATACTCTTAGCGTAGGCCAACGCAGCATCTGCCACCGGCACAGCCTTGAAACCGCGGAAGAAGGGCGCGTACTTGTCCATGGACTCGACAAATACGTTGGGGCTCACGCTATTGATGCGGATGCCGCGCGGCAGCTCGATCGCCGCAGCGCTGACGAAGGTATCGATCGCACCGTTGACCATCGAGGCAGACGATCCGTGGACGATAGGGTCATGGCTCAGCACGCCGCTGATCAGGGTAAAGCTGCCGCCATCTTGGATGCGATGCTGGCCAGCCAGCACAAGGTTCACCTGGCCCATCAGCTTGCCGGCTAGGCCCACGCCCATCTGCTCCGGCGTTATCTCCTTCAGTGCACCAAAATGCACCTCACCTGCCGCGCAGGCAACGGCATCGAACGCGCCAATCTGGGCGTACATGCGCTCGATGCTTGCGCGGTCGGTGATATCGACCTGCACATCGGCCCCTTGGCGACCCGCCCGGATGATGTCGTGCCGCGCGCCCAATTCGCGCACGACGGCTGAACCCAGGGTGCCGCTCGCTCCAACGACGATGATCTTCATATTGTTCCTCCTTCTCTTCCCGATTGGCTTGCCGGCGTTATAGCAGCATCGCTGCATGCTGGCATCCAGCCGACCCACGGTGCGGCTTGCATTTTCGCATTTGTTGGTGAATCATAGAGAACGTTCGTTCTCTTTGCAATCATGTCGTACGCAGAACTGCACTGCCTGTCCAACTTCAGCTTCCAGCGCGGCGCCTCGCACCCGGAGGAGCTGGTAAGACGGGCGCACGAGCTGGGTTACCGGGCCCTGGCGATCACCGACGAGTGCTCGCTGGCGGGCATCGTGCGTGCCCACGTCGTCGCCAAGGAGGTGGGAATGGCTTTGATCGTAGGGGCCGAATTCACCCTGGTCGACGGATTGAAGGTCGCCTTGCTGGCACCCGATCGCGATGCATATGGTGACTTGTCACAAATTATTACCATCGCACGTCGCCAGGCGGATAAAGGTAGTTATCGCCTGACGCGTGAGACGCTGGCTGCCTATGCCTCTCACCTGCTATTGCTCTGGTTACCAGCGGCCGAACCGGCACTGGCAGATGGCCATTGGCTGGCCCAGCATTTTAACGACCGCGCCTGGCTGGCAGTCGAACTGCACCTGGGGCCGGATGATCGCGCAAGGCTGCGGCAGCTCAAGGCCATTGCGGCAACTTGTGGTCTGCGTTGCGTGGCGGCAGGCGACGTCCATATGCACGATCGTCTGCGCCAGCCCTTGCAAGATGTGATGACGGCGATCCGTTTGGGGAAGCCCGTTAGCCACTGCGGCATGGCACTGTTTCCCAATGCCGAGCGCCATCTGCGGACCTGCGAGGCGTTATCCCGGTGCTATCCAGCGGCGCTGCTAAACGAGACATTGCGCATCGCCGAGCGTTGCCAGTTTTCGCTGGACAGCCTGCGCTACGAATACGCTGACGAACTGATTCCGCCAGGTCGGACAGCCGCCCAGCATCTGGCGATTCTCACGGAAGCGGGGCTGCTGCGCCGCTATCCGGACGGCGTACCGACCATGGTGCACGAACTGGTGGAGAAGGAGCTCGCACTGATTGCAGAACTCCATTACGAACCCTTCTTCCTGACGGTAGAAGACATCGTACGCTTCGCACGTAGCCGGCATATCCTTTGCCAGGGCAGGGGGTCGGCAGCCAATTCCGCCGTGTGCTATGCGCTAGGCATCACCGAAGTCGACCCGCAGCTCGGCACCTTGCTGTTCGAGCGCTTCGTCTCGAAAGAGCGCGACGAACCACCCGATATCGACGTGGATTTCGAGCACGAGCGGCGCGAAGAGGTCATCCAGTACATCTACGGAAAATACACGCGCGATCGTGCCGCGTTGGCCGCCACGGTCATCACCTATCGTCCCAAGAGCGCATTGCGCGATGCCGGGCGAGCCCTAGGGTTCGACGAGGACCAGTTGGACCGGTTGTCGAAGACCCTGGTCTGGTGGGACAAGCACGAGGACTTGCCGAAGAATATGGCCGAAGCAGGCTTCGATCCTGCCTCCCGGCCTGTGCGCATGCTGATGGCGCTGGTCAGCCAATTACTGCGTTTTCCGCGTCATCTATCGCAGCACGTGGGTGGCTTCGTCATCTCGCGCGGTCCCTTGGCGCGGCTCGTGCCGATCGAGAACGCCGCCATGCCCGATCGCACCATCATCCAGTGGGACAAGGACGACCTGGAGGCCATGGGGCTGCTCAAGGTCGATGTACTGGCCCTGGGTATGCTCACTGCGCTGCGCCGGGCGCTGGATATGGTTTCCGTCATACGTGGCCGGCGCATGCGGTTCCAGGACATTCCCAAGGAAGACCCTGCCGTATACGGCATGATTCAGCAGGCCGACACCATAGGCGTGTTCCAGATCGAATCACGCGCCCAGATGTCCATGCTGCCGCGCCTCAAGCCCGCCTGCTATTACGACCTGGTCATCGAGGTCGCCCTGGTGCGGCCCGGGCCTATCGTTGGCGATATGGTGCATCCTTATTTACGCCGGCGCCGCGGGCAAGAGGCCGTTGAAAAATTTACGCCAGAGGTCGATCTGATCCTGGGGCGCACTTTTGGGGTGCCCATTTTCCAGGAACAGGTCATGGCCTTGGCCGTAGCGGCAGCCGGGTTCACACCGGGTGAGGCCGATGACTTAAGGCGGTCCATGGCCAGCTGGCGCAACACGGGCAAGCTGGAACGCTACCGTGACAAACTCTATAAGGGCTTGACGGGTAACGGCTATACCGTTGAGTTCGCCGATCGCATTCTCGACCAGATCGAAGGCTTTTCGGAGTACGGCTTCCCCGAAAGCCACGCCGCCAGCTTCGCCATCCTGGTCTACGGTTCGTCCTGGCTCAAGCACTATTACCCGGCAGCGTTCACCTGCGCCTTGCTCAACAGCCAACCCATGGGCTTCTATTCGCCTTCGCAGCTGGTACAGGATGCTGCGCGCCACGGCGTGGAAATCCGGTCTATCGATGTGCAGCATAGCCACTGGGATTGCACGCTGGAGCCACCTGACGCACCCAAGCCCGCATTGCGCCTAGGCATGCGGCTGGTAGTGGGCCTGGGCCAGTCGGCCGCAGAACGGATTGCCGAATGTCGACCCGCCGCGGGTTACGCTGCCTTAGGCGATCTGCAACGTCTCGCAAGGCTGGACAGCAAATCCCTGCAGGCATTAGCCGAGGCCGATGCCTTGGCAAGTCTTACGGGCCATCGCCGGCAAGCCCTGTGGCAGGCAGCGGGGCTGAACCTTCATGACGACCTCACTCGCGAGCAAGACGACTCACAAGCAGTTGATCTGCCTGCGCCTACACTGGGTGCCGACGTCGTCTCGGACTATGCCAGCACGGGCCTGACACTTCGCGCACACCCGCTCAGCTTGCTGCGCAATGGTCTACGCAAGGAGAAACTGCTGACCGCGGCCGAAATCCTGCAAGGCCAACCCAAACAGGCCGCGCGTGGCTGTGGCCTGGTGGTTGGCCGGCAACACCCCGGCACGGCCAATGGCGTGATCTTTGTTACCTTGGAAGACGAGACGGGCAACGTCAATGTGATCGTCAAGCCAGACCTGGCAGAGCGCCAGCGCAAGGAGCTGATCGGCTCGCAGTTGCTGGCCGTCTATGGCGTTATCGAGCGAGACGGTGCGGTGGTGCACCTGCTGGCCAAGCGCCTGGTCGACAAGTCCGACCGACTGGGCAAGTTGCATATCGACAGCAGGGATTTTCGATAAATCGCGAAATGGACTTGCGCGGAGAACGATCGTTCTCCATAATGCAGTCATACACCGAACGGGAGTTCACCATGCACAGCGCGATTGCGGAAATCCTCAAGCACCCCGGCATCTGGCGCGGCGACGGCTTCAGCCAGGCGCACCCGGATACCTTGTCCAGCGGCCATTTGCAGTTGGATGCAGTCCTGCCCGGCGGTGGCTGGCCGCAAGCGGCTGTAAGCGAAATCATCGCCCGCCAGGCTGGCTGTGGTGAGCTTAAACTCTTGCTACCTGCCTTGGCAAACTTGACGCAAGCCCGTAAACAAGTGCTGCTGATCGCACCGCCGCATATTCCCTATGCGCCCGCATGGCAGGCTGCTGGCATCGATCTGCGCTACCTGACCTGGGTCGACCCGGAATCGGAAAACGACGCCCTGTGGACCATGGAACAAGCGCTGCGCGAACCGGATTGTGGCGCCGTCGTCGCCTGGTTCGAACACGCCGTGGCCGACCGCAACTGCCGGCGCCTGCAGGTAGCGGCCGAAACGGGCGGTGGCTGTGGCTTCGTACTGCGCCAGGGCAGGGCGGATAACGTGGTTTCGCCCTTCGGCCTGCGGCTTGCCGTCGAACCGGCTGCTGGCGGTGTCGGCGTACAGGTCATCAAGCGCCGCGGCTCGCCGCTTGCCCGTCCTATCTTCCTGCCGCACCGGCAGCTTTCCGCCCCCAATCCGTCCGGTATTCGCCATGTTGTGGCTGGCACTGCATTTCCCCTCGCTCCCGCTCGACGCGCTGCCGATCCCGTCAACGCCTGCGTCGCCTGAATCCGCAGTAAACGGCCCTCAGGACGACATCGAGGAGGCAACTTCCGCACAGCCATGGGCTGTGGTGGAAATGAGCGGGCGATACGAACGGGTGATCGCCTGCAATGCGGCAGCGGCCGAGCTGGGTATCAAGCTCGGTCAGCGCCGCTCGGCGGCACAGGCGCTTGCCACATCTCTGCACATCACCCCCCGGCAGCCGGCACAGGAGCTGGCCTTGCTGGAAAGCCTGGCAAGCTGGGGCCTGCAGTTCACTCCCATGGTCGCACTGGACCCACCGGATGGCCTGCTGCTGGAGATTGAAGGCAGCCTGCGCTATTTCCGTGGCCTGCCGCGCCTGCGCACCTTGATCATGCAAGGGCTGGCTGAGTTGGACATGCAGGTACACGCTGGCCTTGCCCCCACACCGCTCGCAGCTTCTTGGCTGGCAAGGGCAGGGGACGTGGAGCCGATTCTGGATGCGCGAACCCTGGCACAACGACTAGGCCGCCTACCCCTGCATTGGCTGCCCTGGCCTGCAGACTTACGCCACAAACTGCACGGGCTCGGCCTGCGCCACCTGCGGCAGGTGCTGGCGCTGCCATCCGGGGGCCTAGGCCGCCGCTTCGGGCCAGACCTACCGCTATGGCTTGCTCGCGCACTCGGTGATATGCCCGACCCACGCCAACCCTATATCCCGCCTGACCAATTCCAGCGGAAAATTGAGCTGAACTGGGCAACCGATCAGGTCGAAGCCTTGGGATTCGTCGCCAAGCGCCTGCTTGCGGAGCTGGCTGTATTCCTTATGGGCCGCGGCCTGGGCGTGCAGCAAGTCGTATTCACGCTACGCCACGAAGACCGCACACAAAGCAGCCTCGACGTCGGTTTCGGCAAACCCACCCGGTCGGCCGACGCCATGCTGGCCATCGCGCGCGAACGCCTGGCCCGTCTGACGCTGCCTGCCGCGGTTACCCATATGGGCCTCTCGGCCCAAAATCTACATCGCCTCGACGGCCAAGCGCTCACGCTGTTCAATGACCACGAACAACGCGGCGACTTCTCCTTACTACGCGCGCGCCTTGCCGCTCGCCTGGGTGAAAGTGCGGTCAGGAACATGGTCTGCGTCGCCGACCACCGTCCAGAACGCGCCTGGCAAACGACGAACATGCCTGTATCGTCACCAACGCTAACGCATGGCGAACGACCAAGCTGGCTGCTGAGCCAACCAAAACGTTTGGAAATTCGCTTCGACCAACCCTGGTACGGCGAGCCGCTAGCCCTGACCAGCAACGCCGAACGCATCGACGCCGGCTGGGAGGATGGCGAACGCATGGAGCGCGATTACTTCCAGGCGGAAGCACCATCAGGAAAACGCTACTGGATCTTCTTGGACCGAAGCGAAGCAACCTGGTATCTGCATGGACTGTTTGGGTGAACCCTGGGCATCGGCCAGACCAGGCCGCCAAGGCGCTAATACATATGCTCGATGTCTGCAGGCATCTGAACCCAGCCATGCATGCGTTCTTCGTACACCGAGACCGTGGGGGCGGGAAAGGTAGGGTCTGCGAATGCACCGACGGGAATGGCGATGTTGTCCTTAAGGCCCTCGTTGATGAAGTAAACCGTAGCGCTGCACGTGGGACAAAAGTGGAACGTGCACCTGCCGCCTTCATCACCAACCAGAACGAAGGTGCTTGAAGTGCCAGCAACAGTTACCGAGTTTGCGGGGAATCGTGCTTGCGTAGCAAACACGCCGCCCGTTCTACGCTGGCAGGCCAGGCAGTGGCAAACGGAGATACGGATGGGCTCGGCCGACGTGATAGCCGTGAGCTGTCCGCAAGAGCAACTGGCGGTTCGGGTCGTCATTTTCAGTGTCATCCCATGAGCACTCGTCGGATGGAGTATACACACCCAAATTCCTACAGTTTGAACGACCTCGGGCGCAACGAGCCCTAGGCGGTAGCGGCCAAGGGAGCTTGCCATGCAGTGTTACAATGGCGTCCGTCGAGAACTTGCCCAGGAGACCGCCGCCGCGGTAGACGAGGGCAGGGACCGAGGAAGCTGGCCGTTCTGTATTGAGCGTACAGCGGACATTTTGAGCATTATTTTGGAATTCTCCCATGGAAATTAAGGTCAACTTCCTCGACAAGCTGCGTCTTGAAGCCAAATTCGATGACTTCACGGTGATCGCTGATCAACCCATCCGCTACAAGGGTGATGGCTCGGCGCCTGGTCCGTTCGACTACTTTCTGGCCTCATCCGCTTTGTGTGCGGCTTACTTTGTGAAGTTGTACTGTAATACCCGCAATATTCCCACCGAGAATATCCGCCTCTCGCAAAATAATATCGTCGACCCGGAAAATCGCTACAAACAGATTTTCAAGATTCAAGTCGAATTACCGGCTGATATATCCGAAAAAGACCGCCAAGGCATATTGCGCTCCATCGACCGTTGCACGGTGAAAAAGGTGGTGCAGACGGTGCCCGATTTCGTGATCGAAGAAGTCGAAAACCTGGACGCCGACGCCCAGTTGCTACTGGCGGTGAACCCAGCTTCTGAAGCGAGCACCTATATTCCGGGCAAGGACCTGCCACTGGAGCAAACCATCGCCAATATGTCGGGCGTCATGGCCGGCTTGGGCATGAAGATTGAAATCGCGTCGTGGCGCAATATCGTCCCCAATGTATGGTCACTGCATATCCGCGATGCACACTCGCCAATGTGCTTTACCAATGGCAAGGGATCGACCAAGGAAAGCGCATTGGCGTCGGCATTGGGCGAATACATCGAACGCCTGAATTGCAATCATTTCTATAGCGTCCAATTCTTGGGCGAAGACATTGCCAACGCGGCATTTGTGCATTACCCGAACGAACGCTGGTTCAAGCCTGGCCCCGGCGATGCACTGCCGGCTGAAATTCTCGACGAGTACTGCCTGGATGTTTATAACCCCGATGGCGAGCTACAGGGATCACATCTGTACGACACCAACTCCGGCAACGTAGCGCGCGGCATCTGCTCGCTGCCGTTCGTGCGCCAGTCCGACGGCGAAGTAGTGTACTTCCCGTCCAACCTGGTCGAAAACCTGTATGGCAGCAATGGCATGAGCGCCGGGAATACGCTGGCCGAAGCGCAGGTGCAATGCCTATCGGAAATCTTCGAGCGTGCCGTAAAGCGCGAAATCCTGGAAGGCGAAATCGCACTGCCCGACGTGCCACAGGATGTGCTGGCGAAATACCCCAGCATTCTGGCCGGCATTAAGGGCCTGGAAGAGCAGGGCTTCCCAGTGCTGGTGAAGGATGCGTCGCTAGGCGGCGTGTACCCCGTAATGTGCGTCACCCTGATGAACCCGCGCACAGGCGGCGTATTTGCCTCGTTCGGCGCGCATCCAAGTTTTGAAGTAGCGCTGGAACGCAGCCTTACGGAATTGCTGCAGGGTCGCAGCTTCGAGGGCTTGAACGACCTGCCTCAGCCCACGTTTGAAAGCAACGCCGTAACGGAGCCGAATAACTTCGTCGAACACTTCATCGACTCCAGCGGCGTCGTGTCGTGGCGCTTTTTCAGCGCCAAAGCCGATTACAAATTCGTCGAGTGGGATTTTACGGCCCTGGGCGAACACTCCAACGCCCAGGAAGCCGCTACCTTGTTCGGCATCCTCGAAGAACTGGGCAAAGAGGTGTACATGGCGGTGTACGAGCATTTAGGCGCCACGGCCTGCCGCATCTTGGTGCCAGGTTATTCGGAAGTTTTCCCTATCGAGGACTTGGTCTGGGACAACACCAACAAGGCGCTGCTGTTCCGAACTGACATCTTGAACCTGCATCGCCTGGACGACGCCAGCCTGGAAGCACTGCTCGATCGCCTGAACAACAGCGAGCTGGATGAATACTCCGACGTCGCCACCTTGATCGGCATCGAATTCGACGAGAACACGGCCTGGGGCCAGCTGACCGTCCTGGAACTGAAGCTGCTGATCCATCTCGCCTTGCAGCAATTTGAGGACGCGCAAGACCTGGTAGGTGCCTTCCTGCAATACAACGACAACACAGTCGAGCGCGGCTTGTTCTATCAAGCCTTGAACGTGGTGCTCGAGGTGCTGCTGAACGATGACCTTGAACTGGACGACTACGTAGTCAACTTCCGCCGCATGTTCGGTAACGAGCGGATGGACGCAGTGTTGGGCTCAGTGGACGGCAGCGTACGCTTTTACGGCCTGACGCCAACGAGCATGAAGCTGGAAGGACTCGATCGACACCAGCGCCTGATCGACAGCTACAAGAAATTGCACGCCGCGCGGGCCAGTGTGGCAGCTCGATTCGGCTAGGGCTACAAGAGGCCAAGCAGACCGTTACGACCAGATCTGCTTAGTCTCCAGCCCCGGTTGCGAACTCAGGGCACGACGGCTCAGTCGGTCAACAACGCATGTAACCATCGTCTCCATAACGGCGGCGATCTTGCCTGGTCAGGCTCGAAGTACAGTTCGGTCCACCCTTTGCGCGAGTGTAATGAAATGCTTCCGCGGCGGTAGTCGAGCAGCTTGTCGGGAGGCGTTATGTCGGCAATCGGCGGCGGTGTTCGAGCGACACCGTCGTGAAGCGGCAGGGTGAAATCCAATTCCATACAGCATGGCGCTTCGCCCCCGAGCAAAGTGCCATGTTTATACTCCGCGGCATAAATTCCCATCTCCTTGTACTGATCCCAAAAGTCATCGGAGATCACGACATCACCCAACACCCATGGCCGCCAGGCGTGGGTAAACGACTGTTTCGTGTCGGGAAAGTCGACCGTCGCTGAGATCAGTGCTTGATGGTACTGTGCTTTGCTATCACCTGACGGCGCCAAGTCCGGCGCACCGGTGAAAATGGTGTAACTTCCATGTAGATGCTCACCAACGTGAAACTGGCTGGCCTCGGGACCCTCGATAGAACTCACGACGCCCGAAAACCCGATCGTGACCTGGGGAGCCGCCTGATTGAGCGTTGACCGCGCACGTATCAGCAAGATGCTGTGACCGTCGAGGAGCCACAAACCTGCCATGCCAAGAATCACTACTAGAAACAGTCGTATCGTCATGGAACTCCAGAATGTGCGTGAGTGACGGTGGAACCGATGCCACGGGCAAAACACTTGCGGGAGTATATCGACGATTTGTGTCGCCAGTTGCCCCTACACATGCAT
>Ga0213872_10002586_pt1 | contig 10531 bp, 6 predicted proteins | sample VelepicomBERX_R2_FD_160071 | JGI IMG/M metagenome (GOLD analysis project Ga0213872, IMG submission 160071) | Rhizosphere microbial communities from Vellozia epidendroides in rupestrian grasslands, the National Park of Serra do Cipo, Brazil - RX_R2 | ecosystem: Host-associated > Plants > Roots >... | reverse complement strand
ATGAGCTGGTTGGAGATCAGCCGGGGCGATGCTCCGCTGGTGGTGTCGTTCCCGCATACCGGGACCGACATTCCGGCGGGCATCGAGGCGCAGTTCGTCTCGCCCTGGCTGGCTCGCAAGGATGCCGATTGGTATGTGAACGAGCTTTACGGCTTCGCCCGGGACCTGGGCGCCACGACGATCCGCACGGCGATCTCGCGCAGTGTCATCGACGTCAATCGCGACCCGTCGGGCGCCTCGCTTTATCCCGGCCAGGCAACCACCGAACTATGCCCGATCACCAGCTTCGACGGCGAACCGCTCTATAAGGCGGGAACCGAGCTCAGCACGGCGGAAATCGATCGCCGCCGCGCCGTTTGGTTCACGCCCTATCACGTCGCCATCGAAGACGAACTGGCGCGTCTGAAGGCCCGTCACGGCAAGGTGGTGCTGTATGACGCGCATTCCATTCGATCCGTGGTGCCGCGCCTGTTCGACGGCGAGCTGCCGCATTTCAACATCGGCACCAATCACGGCAAGACTTGCGACCCGGCCCTGACGGCTGCCGTCGAGGCGGCGTGCGGAACCGAGTTCTCGCGCGTGACCAATGGCCGCTTCGTCGGCGGCTGGACCACCCGCCATTACGGCCGCCCCGAAGCCGGCTTCCACGCCATCCAGATGGAACTGGCCTGCCGCGGCTATCTCGACGAACCGGCCGACACCAATGAGAAGACCTGGCCGGTTTCGTATTCCCCCGCCCGTGCCGCCAAATTGCGCGAGCGGCTGCACGCCATCCTGTCCGCTTGCATCTCTTTTTGTGAGGATCGTTCATGACCCGCATCGACAATAGCCGCATCATCCGCGCCGCCACCGGCAGCACGCTGACCGCCAAATCCTGGCTGACCGAAGCGCCGCTGCGCATGCTGATGAACAATCTCGACCCGATGGTGGCGGAAAAGCCCGAAGAACTGGTGGTCTATGGCGGCATCGGCCGCGCCGCCCGCAATTGGGAAAGCTTCGACGCCATCGTCAAGACGCTGGCCAAGCTGGAAGCCGATCAGACCCTTCTCGTACAGTCCGGCAAGCCGGTCGGCGTGTTCCGCACCCACACGGACGCGCCGCGCGTGCTGATCGCCAATTCCAACCTGGTGCCGGAATGGGCCAATTGGGACCATTTCAACGAATTGGACAAGAAGGGCCTGGCCATGTACGGCCAGATGACCGCCGGTTCGTGGATCTATATCGGCTCGCAAGGCATCGTGCAGGGCACCTACGAGACCTTCGTCGAGATGGGCCGCCAGCATTACAACGGCTCGCTGGCCGGACGCTGGCTGCTGACCGCGGGCCTCGGCGGCATGGGCGGCGCGCAGCCGCTGGCGGCCGTGATGGCCGGCGCCTCGTGCCTGGCGATCGAATGCCAGCCCTCGCGCATCGAGATGCGCTTGAAGACCGGCTATATCGACGTGGCCTGCGACAACCTCGATGAAGCCATGGCCATCATCGAGAAGAGCGTCGCCGACAAGAAGCCCCTCTCGGTCGGTTTGCTCGGCAACGCGGCCGATCTGCTGCCCGAGATGTATAGGCGCGGCATCCGCCCCGATCTCTTGACCGACCAGACCTCGGCCCATGATCCGGTCAATGGCTATCTGCCCTCCGGCTGGACCCTGGAACAATGGTTCGACAAACGCGAGAGCGATCCGAAATCGGTGGAAAAGGCCGCCAAGAAGTCGATGGCCACCCATGTGCGCGCCATGCTGGATTTCCAGAAGGCCGGGGTGCCGACCGTCGATTACGGCAACAATATCCGCCAGATGGCCAAGGATGAGGGTGTCGAGAACGCCTTCGACTTCCCAGGCTTCGTGCCGGCCTATATCCGCCCGCTGTTCTGCCGCGGCATCGGCCCGTTCCGCTGGGCCGCTTTGTCCGGCGACCCGCAGGACATCTACAAGACCGACGCCAAGGTCAAGGAGCTGCTGCCCGACAACAAGCATCTGCACAATTGGCTCGACATGGCCCGCCAGAAGATCCAGTTCCAGGGCCTGCCGGCGCGCATCTGCTGGGTGGGTCTGGGCGATCGCCACCGCCTCGGCCTCGCCTTCAACGAGATGGTGGCCAAGGGTGAATTGTCGGCCCCCGTCGTGATCGGCCGCGACCATCTCGACAGCGGCTCGGTCGCCTCGCCCAACCGCGAGACCGAAGCGATGAAGGACGGCTCGGACGCCGTGTCGGATTGGCCGCTGCTGAACGCGCTCCTCAACACCGCCTCGGGCGCGACCTGGGTGTCGCTGCATCATGGCGGCGGCGTCGGCATGGGCTATTCGCAGCATTCCGGCATGGTGATCGTCGCCGACGGCACCGAGGACGCGGCCAGGCGCCTGGAACGCGTGCTATGGAACGATCCCGCCACCGGCGTCATGCGCCATGCCGACGCCGGCTACGAGATCGCGATCGAGTGCGCCAAGCAGCACAAGCTCGATCTGCCGGGGATCCTCTGACTAGTGCAGCAATCCCAGCAGAAGGATCGTGAACACATAACAAGCCAGCACCACGATCGCGATCGAGGACAGCAGGCAAGTCCGCCAAAGGGCACCGAAAGCGCCAAGCCGGTAGGTGCCCTTCAGGTGGAAGAACATGTGGACCGGCGGCACCAGCAAAGCCCAGATCCACAATTGCTGGGCGACATGGAATTCCAGCCCGACGATCAGCGCCGTCACCAGCAAAGCCATGAAGCTGAGCGAGTGAAGCGAGAAGATCACATGGTCATAGAGATAGACGCGGCGCTTCCAGAAGAACATCAGCCATAGGAACGGCACTGAGGCCGGCACCAGCAGAAAGGAGAATTCCGACGCGGCGCTGCGCAGCTTGAAGACCAGCAAGTCCGGATCGTCCAGGCTGGTCTTGATCCGCTTCTCGACCTCGGGCCCGGCGAAACTGAACATGTCGGGGTTCTTGGCCATCTTCTTCGAGATACCCCGCCAATCTAGGCCGAGCGGATGCTGGAACAGGTCCCTCGCCTCGTCCCCGCCGTCGTCGGCGGGCTTGGCGCTCGGCGGTTTGGCGCTTGGCGGCGTGGCATCGGCGTCCCGCTCAGCCTTGTCGAGCGCGGCTTCGGCCGCCGCGATGCCCGCCGCATCGCCGTTGGCGTGGCTCTTCAGCTCCTGCCGGGCGGTGTCGATATCGTGCTGCAGCTTGGCGCGCTCGGCCACGGAAGCCACCGTGTCGGGACGGACCACCTGCTCCGCGTCGATGGTCGCCACCGCGAAGAACATCAGGAAGATGCAGAACAGGAACAGCCCGATCGGCGAAACGAACCGCACTCGCTGACCCTCGACATAGCGCCGGGTCAGGATGCCGGGACGGACCAGCAGCAACGGGATCGTGCGCCAGATCTTGCCGTCGAAATGGAATATGCCGTGGAAGAATTCCTCGGCCAGATGCAAGAGCGAGCGGTGGACATGCCCGATCTGGCCGCACACATGGCAGAACCGCCCCTCGAGGGCCGCGCCGCAATTGCCGCACGCCAGGTCATGGTCCTGGGGCCCTGCTCCGCCACGCTCGAAAGCCGCGCCGAGCAAGGCGGCATCGGCCAATTGCCCCGCCGCGTCCTCGCCGATTCCCATCATCCATCCCCCGATCGACATTCGTTTCGAGCACTGTCGATAGACATGGCGATTTTGTCGAGAAAGAATAATGACATAATGATTATGCCCGATAAAAATCGAGTTCAGTTTTATAACGAAACTGTGTAATCAGGTCCAACCGCCCCAAAAGGAACGACCATGAAAAACCTCTCGATCTTCTCGCGCATCGCCATCGTCATGCTGATCGCGGCGATTTCCATGGCGGGCCTGTCCGCCTATCAGATCTGGAATCTGAAGCGCACGATCTATAGCGAACGCGAAGTGAAGCTTCGGCACATGGTCGACGGGGCCGTCGGCACCCTCAAATTCTATGAAGGCGAAGCCGCCGCCGGCCGCATGAGCCTCGAGCAGGCGCAGGACGCCGCCAAGGCCGCGCTGCGCGCCATGCGCTGGGGCGAGGGCGACTATTTCGGCGTCTATAAATATGACGGGCTGACCCTGGTCCATGCGAACCCCAAGAATGAGGGGCAGAACCGCATGGACTACAAGGATCCGACCGGCTTCCCCCTGATCGCCGAGCTGATCGCCACCGCCAGGAAGGGCGGCGGCCTGGTTACCTACATGGTCCCCCGGCCGGGCGCCGCCGACCAGAAGCCGCAGTTGAAGCTGGCCTATTCCAGGGGATTCGAGCCCTGGCAATGGGCGGTGCAGACCGGCGTCTATGTCGACGACGTCGAGCAGACCGTGCGGGGACAGGCGCTGAGCATCGGCGGGCTGGCGGTGGCGCTACTGCTGGCGTCGGGCCTGGCCGGGCTGGTGATCGTGCGGGGCATCACCCGGCCGATCGGCGCGATGACCAAGGCGATGGGCCAGTTGGCCCAGGGCAATCTTTCGGCCGAAGTGCCGGCCCATGATTATAAGGACGAGATCGGCGCCATGACCCGCGCGCTGGTGGTGTTCAAGCAGAATGCCATCGACAAGCAGCGCGCCGAAGAACACGCGGCCGACGCCAAGCGCCAGGCGGAAACGGAGCGGCGCGGCGAAGTGCGGCGCCTGGCCGGCGAGTTCGAGGGCAGCGTCGGCACGGTGGTGACCAAAGTGTCCGACGCCTCGGCCTCGATGGAGGGAACCGCGCAGGGCATGACCGACCTCGCCGGGCAATTGCGGGTCCAGGCTAGCGCCGTCGCGGCGGCGTCCGAGGAAGCCTCGGCCAATGTCCAGACGATCGCCGCCGCCATCGACGAATTGTCCGGCTCGGTGTCCGAGATCGGGCGCCAAGTGACCGATGCCGCCAGTGTCGCCCATCACGCGGTGGACGAGGCCGCCCAGGCGGACAACATCGTCCGAGGCCTGGCCGGCGCCGTCGGCCAGATCGATGCCGTCATCAAGCTGATCGAGGACATCGCCGGCCAGACCAATCTGCTGGCGCTGAACGCCACGATCGAAGCGGCCCGCGCCGGCGACTCCGGCAAGGGCTTCGCCGTCGTCGCCAATGAGGTGAAGACGCTGGCCAACCAGACCGCCCGCGCCACGGGCGACATCGCCCAGCAGATCGGCTCGATCCAATCCGAGACGGCAAAGGCGGTGGAGGCGATCAAGGGAGTGAGCGGCACCATTGGCCGGATCGACGAGATTTCGTCGGCCATCGCCTCGGCGGTCGAGGAGCAATCGGCCGCGACCCAGGAAATCGCGCGCAATGTCGAGCAGGCCGCGCACGGCACCCAGGAAGTCTCGGCCAACATCGCCGGCGTCACCCACGCCGCCAACCAGACCACCGCCGCCGCCGGCGCCGTCCTCGACGCCGCGCGGCTGACCTCCTCCGAGGCATCGACCCTCAAGGAAAAAGTCGGCGGCTTCGTGGCAACCATGCTGGCGGAATGACCCGGCTGTAACGAATCCCAAGGTTCAATCGAACTGTGTTTAGGAGTCTCAAGCTCTTATAGGAGTTCACTATGACCAAGGTCCTCACTCTGGCTCTGGCTGCCGGTTTTGCGACCGCCGCTGCGTTGCTGTCGCCCTCCGCCGTCGCCGATACCGCCGCACCGAAGGATAGCAACGCCTCGCCGATCTATGGGGTAACGATCCCCGAGGGATATCGCGACTGGAAGGTCATTTCCGTGGCCCAGCTGCGCGGCAAGGCCAATCAGCTGCGTGTCCAGCTCGGCAACGACATCGCCATAAAGGCCATGCGCGAAGGAACCCGCCCCTTCCCCGACGGTGCGATGATCGCCGCGATCCATTGGACCAATGACGAGAACGTGGAAAACGACAAGGTCTTCGAGGCCGTCAATTTCCCGTTCCAGTCCTCGACCGCCGGCAAGCCGGTGAACGTCCAGTTCATGGTCAAGGATTCCAAGAAATATCCGGATAGCGCCGGCTGGGGCTTCGCCGACTTCAAGGACGGCAAGCCGCAGAGCGAGGAACTGCACCAGGCGTGCTTCTCCTGCCACGCCCCCGCCGCCGACAAGGATTTCGTGTTCACCGACTATGCCAAGAATCCCTGACGCAGCGCGCCGGAACGCCGGCCTGATCCTGGCCGGCGTTCTGCCCTATCCCTTTCTGCTCGATGGCTTCCATCGAGCCATCGCCGGGAATGAACCGGTCATCGCCGCGCTGTGGCTGGCTCTGGCCTTCCTGTCGCCGGCGCTGTGCCTGATCGCCGCATTGCGGCTTTCGGCGCAGTTGCCTTTGCGCCGCCTTGCCCTCGCCTGCGTGATGGCGCCGACGGCCTACGTCTTTCTCGGCGTCCTGGCTTATATGGCCAAAAGCCCGGTGCCCGACGAGGTCATCTGGCTGATCCTATGGGTGCCGATCTGCGCCCGGGTCATCCTGTGGCCGCGCCCGAGCGATGGGGAAGGACCGGTTCCGGCGGCCTTGCGGGTAACCCACGGCATCGTCGCCGCCCTGGTTTCCGTCTATGTGCTGTTCCATCTGGGCAATCATCTGTTCGGGCTGATCGGGCCCGAGCGCCATCTCGCGGTCATGAAGCTGGGGCGGCTGGTCTATCGCAATCCGTTCGTCGAGCCGCTGCTGGTGGCGCTGATGCTGTTTCAGATCGGCAGCGGCCTGTTCCTCGCCTGGCGGTGGAGCGCCAAGCCCCTGGAAGGATTCCGCGTCTTTCAGCTCGCTTCGGGCTTTTACCTGTCGCTGTTCATCCTCGGCCACATGAACTCTGTGTTCGTCTTCGCCCGCTCTTATTTGCATATCCAGACGGGCTGGGATTTCGCCACGGGTGCCCCGACCGGCCTGATCCACGACGCCTGGAACATCCGGCTGGTGCCGCATTACTGGCTGGGCGTGTTCTTCGTGCTGTCGCACCTGGCTTCGGGCCTGCGCGTGGTGCTCGCCGCGCACGGCGTCAATGCTCGCGCGGTAAACGGCACCTGGATGGCCGGACTGCTGGCGAGTGCGGCGATCGCGACGCTGATCTTGCTGGGAATGTGCGGAGTCAGACTATAGGCGGCGAAACGCGACCCGCTGGAACTGTCTGAACTCTATAAGAAGAGAATGGCGAGCCCAAATGATGGCCGACATCACGACTAGGTAATCGGAAGGCAGCCACTCAGCTCAGAAACACGCACATTTACAATTAAGTGAACAGATGTTTAAAACATTTACTTCTTTTAGTTGATTAAATACATAAGTATAGTCTCCACCCCAGGGCACAAAGATCGCCACCAACGTTTGGGGGGAAACGTGACTCGGTCAGACCACGCGATCGCGGGTATAGTCGCCGGGATCCTCTGTGCGGCGCTGTGTTCGGGCGCCGCGGCGCAGCCTGAACGCTGGTCGCGGCTAGAGGACACCGCCTTCCACCATCTCGGCGTCGATCAGGGCCTGCCACACGATGTGGTCACCGCCGTCGCCCAGGACGGGGATGGCTTTCTTTGGGCTGGGACCGAAGGGGGGCTTGCCCGATGGGACGGATACCGCTTCCGCAGATATGTACCCGCCCCCGGCGTTCCGGGAGCCCTGCCCGACAACTTCATTCTTTGCCTCCACACTGATCCGAAGGGCGTGCTGTGGATTGGGATGGCCGCCGGCGGCTTGGCGCGCTATGACCCCGCTCTCGATCGCTTCGACATTATTTCGGCGGAACAGGACCGCCTGAACACCTCATCGGTCCACGCGCTTGCCGATGACGGGGCGGGCGGACTGTGGGTAGGAACCGATAACGGCCTCGACCATCTGGACCCCGTAACCGGCAAGCTCAGCCGGTCGAGCCAGGAGGGTGCAGACAATGCGGCGTTACTCGACAGACAGGTTCGTGCGCTGCTTCTCGATTCCGGCGGCGCATTGTGGGTGGGCACCGCCGGCGGCTTGGCCCGCCGGGAGCGCAACGGCGTTTTCCACGTGGTCCCGCTTCCGGGCAACGCACAGATATCTGTCTGGACCCTCTTTCAGGACAGCGCCAGCCGGATCTGGATCGGGACTCAAGCCCAGGGCGCCTTCGTCATTGATGGTGATGTCCACACTGTGCCCGGCGCTTCCATTCGCGGTGATCGGGGCAACGAACTGAATGGAGAGTGGGTTTACACCATTGCCGAAGGCAAGCCGGGCGAAGTCTGGCTCGGCACCTATGGGCACGGCATCGTCGCAATCGACGGCAAGACGGGGGAAATGCGCCACATCGTCCATGAACCGGCAGAGCCGGCCAGCCTGGGCCATAATGGGGTCTGGACCCTGTTCCGAGATCGGGCCGGGATCATGTGGGTTGGCACCTTCGGCAGCCTTGACCGCATCAGTCTCGATCTGCCTGGGGTAAGCACCCTGTTCGGCTGGGCGAACCGCGCCAACGGATTGTCGGATTCAGATGTGAGTGCCGTGGTCTCCGGCGAGGACGGACGTGTGTGGCTGGGCTACTCTAACAACGGCATTGCAGCAATCGACCCAATCTCGGGCCACATTGAGACTATAGGTCCAACTTCCGGAGATCCCCGGCACGGGTTGGCGCGCAGTTGGGTGCGGACCCTTGCGACTTCCGGTGGCGAAATATGGGTCGGCATGAGGCACGGCCTCTACCGGGTCTCGGCGAGGAACATCGAACGCGTAGTCGTTACAGCGAGCAATCCGGAAATGGGCGTGGAATCGTTGCTGGACCGCAGCGACGGATTGTGGGTTGGCGCATATCAGGATGGCCTCTGGCAGCTCGTCGATGGCAAGGTCGCCGCACACTACGCCGCGAGCCGTCTGGGAGGCGGAAGCGTAATCTCCCTCAAATCGGCTGATGGAGGCCGGCTGTGGGTCGGCACCACGAATGGCCTCAACCTGATCGATCCTGCTACCGGGGAGATCGAACGGATTTCTGCCGACCTGCACGACCCGCAGGCTCTCGCTTCGGCTTTCATTTCGTCGTTACTGGTCGATCGGCAGGGTCGCCTTTGGGTCGGGACGCTCGGCGGCGGAATCTCCGTCATGCAGGGAAGGGACAACGGCGGCAGGCTTCGGTTCCGCCGGATTGACAGAACCCGAGGCCTGGCGAGTGACAATATCGGCATGTTGGTGATGGACGATGATGGGCGGATTTGGGCCAGCACGGCCGACGGACTCGCAATCATCGACCCCGGAACTCTTGCCGTCGTCAGCCTGCACAGCGCAGATGGCGTAGCGATCCGGAATTACTGGACAGGGTCGGGAGCAGTCACGTCCGCAGGCGAAGTTCTCTTCGGCGGGCTGGGCGGCCTGACTGTGGTAAGACCGAACCGTATAGCGGCTTGGAGCTATCACCCCCCGATCGTAGTGACCGACCTTCAAGTGAATGGCAAGGCCGAGCCCTTCGGGCAATTCAATGAACCCACCAACACACCTCCCCTGCTCATCCCGCCCGGACGAAACACGCTTGCCGTGGAATTCGCCGCGCTCGACTACACCGATCCTGCGCGCAATCTATACAGCTATCGGCTCGACGGCTTCGACCAAGACTGGGTAGCGACGGACTGGACCCGACGTGTGGCGGCCTACACCAATCTCCCGCCGGGCAATTATACGTTGCACATTCGCGGATCGAATCGTAACGGGCTATGGAGCGAGAAGGTCTTGGCGATACCGATCCGCATCCTGCCGGCTTGGTGGCAGACCGGGTGGTTCAGGTTGCTGACAGCCTTCATGGCCTTCATGGCGATCGTCGGTATCGTCAAGATCCGGACCACCCAATTGCGCACGCGCCAGGTCGTGCTCGAGCGCAGGGTTGCCGAGCGGACGGCTGAATTGGAGCAACGCACTGGCGAGCTACAGGAGGCAAAGCAGGAGCTAGAACAGATCGCCTATGTCGACGCATTGACCGCCCTTGCCAATCGCCGCATGTTCACCGAGTTCTTCCAGAAGCGGATGGCGTTGTCCAATCGCCATGGCCGGCGTTTCGCGCTATTGCTTATTGACCTAGACCGGTTCAAGCAGATCAATGACACATTGGGACATGACGCCGGTGATGCCCTGCTGGTCGAGGCAGCTCTGCGTTTCAAGTCCTGCATCCGGGAAGCGGACTTCGTGGCGCGTCTGGGCGGCGATGAATTCGCGATCTTACTCGACGAGACGGGAGAGCCCGACGACATTGATGATGTCTGCCTCCGCATCGTCGACTGTTTCGTAGAACCGGTCCCGTTTAAGGGCCAATTCATGAAAAGCAGCCCCAGCATTGGCGTCGCCCTTTACCCTGAGCATGGGGCTAGCCATGAAGATTTGTTCAAATCCGCCGACATTGCGCTTTACGCGGCCAAACGGGCCGGCCGCAATACCTGGCGGTGGCACGGCGCGGACGAAGGTAGCGACACCACCACCGCGGCGGAACTGCGAAGACCATAGGCATCGCAACCGCGATCCGCTGGAACTGTCTGATTTCTATAAGAAGAGAATGGCGCGCCCGGAAAGACTCGAACTTCCAACCCCCAGATTCGTAGTCTGGTGCTCTATCCAATTGAGCTACGGGCGCACTGGCCGGGGAACGTCCCCGGTGAAGAGGCCGGGAACATACT
>Ga0213872_10002585_pt1 | contig 10537 bp, 10 predicted proteins | sample VelepicomBERX_R2_FD_160071 | JGI IMG/M metagenome (GOLD analysis project Ga0213872, IMG submission 160071) | Rhizosphere microbial communities from Vellozia epidendroides in rupestrian grasslands, the National Park of Serra do Cipo, Brazil - RX_R2 | ecosystem: Host-associated > Plants > Roots >... | reverse complement strand
CATGACCGACCACCGCATCAACCTGACCTTGTACAAGCTGGACTTCATCATGGACGGCGATCTGACCGAGCTGACCAATGCGCTGTCGGCCGAGCACCAGGCCGAGCAGCTGGCGGCGCTGGGTGACTGAGCCCGTTTTGACAACTTTGTGCGAGAATGGCCCGCTCATTCTCTCAACCGGAATACTTCATGATGCAATCGCGTAATCTGCTGCTGACCATTGCCGCCATCTGCCTGGGCCTGATCGGCGTCGCCCTGTACCTGCAGCACGGCCTGGACATGCTGCCGTGCCCGCTGTGCGTGATCCAGCGCTACCTGTTCATCGCCATCGCGGTGGGCTGCCTGATCGGCGCCTTCAGCGGCAAGCCCAGGCTGGGCGCGGGCCTCGGCCTGCTGGGCGCGCTGGGCGGCCTGGGCGTGGCGGGCAAGCATCTGTGGGTGCTGGCCCATCCCGGCCTGTCCTGCGGCATCGACCCGATGGAGACCGCGCTGAACAAGATCCCCACCGCGACCTGGATGCCCTTCCTGTTCCGCGCCGACGGCCTGTGCGAAGACGCCACCGCGCCGTGGTTCGGCCTGTCGATTCCGCAGTGGGCCTTCCTGTGGTTTGCCATCGTGGCCCTGACCACGGCATGGCTGCTGATCCGCCGCAGCCGCTGATCATCGCTAATCCCATGAGCCGTATCGAGCAAACCGGCCAGATCCGCGCCGGCGTCACGCTGGCAGCGCTGCAGCTGCAGTCGCTGCTGGATCCGCTCGATTACCGCGTGCTGCTGTGCCACGCGCTGCAGCTCAGCCGCGTCGGGCTGATCACCCAGTCCGAGCGCGCCCTGACCGAGCAGGAGGCGCAGCAGTTTGCCGCCCTGGTGCAGCGCCGCCTGGACGGCGAGCCGGTGGCCTATATGGTCGGCAGCCGCGAGTTCTACGGCCTGCCCTTCGAGGTCAACGAGGCGGTGCTGATTCCCCGTCCGGATACCGAACTGCTGGTGGAACTGACCATCGAACGCCTGCCGCCCCGGGGCGCCGCGCTCGATATGGGCACCGGCAGCGGCGCGATTGCCGTCAGCGTGGCGCACAGCCGCCCGGACGCCAGCGTGACGGCGCTCGATGTCAGCCCGCAAGCGCTGGCCGTGGCGCGCCGCAATGCCACCGCCAATGGCGCGCACGTCAGCTTCCTGCAAAGCGACTGGTATGGCGCACTCGATCTCCAGCAGCGCTTTGCCGTGATCGCTTCCAATCCCCCCTACATCGCCAGCGGCGACCGCCACCTGTCGGAAGGCGACCTGCGCTTCGAGCCGGTCGGCGCCCTGACCGACCATGCCGATGGCCTGTCCGCCCTGCGCAACATCATTGCCGGCGCGCCGCGCCACCTGGAACCGGGCGGCTGGCTGCTGATGGAACACGGCTACGACCAGGCCGCCGCCGTGCGCGAGCTGCTGAGTACGCAGGGCTGGCTGGAAGTACAGAGCTGGACCGACCTCGCCGGCATCGAGCGGGTGAGCGGCGGCCGTCTCGCCTGAATTTGCTAAACTACCAATCCATCTGCGGCAAAAAGCGGCAGCCAGGGCCCTCCCCGACGCGATTTTCTGTTTTCGGTTACTCTCGCACCTCACGCATGCAGCACAGAATAAGATGCACAGAAAGGGAAGATGAAATTGTCCAATCTACTGACTCGCCGCCTGGCCTTGCTGGCCCAGCCTGAGCACCGTTCGGTCCTCACTGGTTTGCGCGGTATCGAGCGGGAAACGCTGCGGGTGGATCCGCGCGGCCACCTGGCCGCCACCCCGCATCCGCGCCCGCTCGGATCGGCCCTGACGCATCCACAAATCACCACCGACTACGCTGAAGCGCTGCTGGAGTTCATCACCCCGGCCGAGTCCGATATCGCCACCACGGTGGACAAGCTGGACGGCATCCACCGCTTCGCCTACAGCAAGCTGGGCGACGAGCTGCTGTGGAGCCAGTCCATGCCCTGCCAGCTGCCGGGCGAGGAGGAGATCGAGATCGCCTGGTATGGCAAGTCCAATCTGGGCATGCTCAAGCACGTCTACCGCCGCGGCCTGGCGCTGCGCTACGGTAAGGCGATGCAGTGCATTGCCGGCATCCATTACAACTACTCGCTGAACGAAGACTTGTGGAAAGTGCTGGCCAAACACGAGGCGGGCGACAAGCGCCAGTCCGCCATGGCGGTGCAGTCGGAAGCCTACCTGGCCACCATCCGCAACTTCCGCCGCTACAGCTGGCTGCTGATGTACCTGTTCGGCGCCTCGCCGGCGCTGGCCAGCAGCTTCCTGCGCGGCCGCCCGCACCGCCTGGAGGCGCTGTCGGACGACACCCTGTATCTGCCCTACGCCACCAGCCTGCGCATGAGCGACCTGGGCTATCAGAACGATGCCCAGTCCGGCCTGCGCCCGCATGAAAACTGCCTGGACAGTTACGTGGCGGCGCTGACCAAGGCGGTCAACCAGCCTTACGAACCGTACGCGGCGCTGGGCACCAAGCGCGACGGCGAATGGATCCAGCTGAGCACCAATGTGCTGCAGATCGAAAACGAATACTACTCGACCATCCGCCCCAAGCGCGTGATCCGCACCGGCGAGCGGCCGATCCAGGCGCTGTGCGCGCGCGGTGTCCAGTACATCGAGGTGCGCTGCATGGATGTCGATCCTTTCGAGCCGGTCGGCATCAACGTCAAGACCGGCCGCTTCCTGGACACCTTCCTGCTGTACTGCGCGCTGGAAGAAAGCCCCATGAACACGCCGGAGCAGACCGCGATGTATACCGAGAACTTTGCCCGCACCGTGAAGGAAGGCCGCCGTCCCGGCCTGCTGCTGAACAATGGCGAGCGCGAGCTGAGCCTGCAGGACTGGGGCCGCGAACTGCTGGCGCGCTTCGCGCCGGTGGCGGCCCTGCTGGACGCCCAGCGCGGCGACAACGCGCACGCCGAGGCCCTGGCCGACGCCGCCGCCAAGCTGGCCGATCCGGAACTGACGCCGTCCGCCAAGGTGATGGCGGCGCTGCGCGCCAACGGCAAATCGTTTGCCGCCTTTGGCCTGGAGCAGAGCGAGCAACACGCCGCCTACTTCCGCGCCCATCCGCCGACTGCGCAGGAAGAAGCCTACTTCCAGCAGCTGGCGGCCGAGTCGCTGGCCGAGCAGGCCGCCATGGAGGCGGCGCCGCAAGCCGACTTCGACGATTACGTGGCGGCCTACCGCGCCAGCAACCTGTGCCACACCTCGCACTGCAATTAATCCACTGAGGCGCCGGTGCTGACCTTCTACAACGAATTCCACGCACAGCACCGGGGCCGCTTTGAAATCTTCCGCGGCGAGATGGTGCCCTGCTTTGAAACGCCGGAACGCGCCGACAGCGTGCTGGCCGAGCTGGGCAGGCGCGGCCTGGGCCGCATCGTCACGCCGCACGGCGTGCCGCTGATGTCGCTGGAGCGCATCCATACGCCGCGCTACCTGCACTTCCTGCGCACCGCCTGGGGCGAATGGCTGGCGCTCGATCCGGCCAATGCGAAAAAGGATGCCTTTCCCGCCGTGTGGCCGGTGCGCAGCCTGCGCGACGATATCGAGCCGGACAACTTCTGCGCCAAGCTGGGCCTGTATTCGATGGACAGCGGCACGCCGCTCACGGCCGGCACCTGGACCGCCGCCAAGACCGGCGCCGACTGCGCCGTCAACGCCGCCCACGCGCTGCGCCTGGGCGAGCGCGGCGCCTTTGTGCTGACGCGGCCGCCCGGCCACCACGCGGGCGCCGATTTCTTCGGCGGCTACTGCTTCCTCAACAATGCCGCGCTGGCGGCCCAGCACATCCTGGACGATGGCGCCCAGCGCGTCGCCATCCTGGACATCGACTACCACCACGGCAACGGCACCCAGAGCATCTTCTACCATCGCGACGACGTGCTGTTCATTTCGCTGCACGGCGACCCGCGCTTCGAATATCCCTTCTACCTGGGCCATGCCGATGAAAAAGGCGCGGGCGCCGGGCTGGGCTTCAACATGAACCTGCCGCTGGCGGCGGGCACCACGGCCACCGCCTGGTTTGCCGCGCTGGAGACGGCCTGCATCCGCCTGGCCAGCTACCAGCCGGAGGCGCTGGTGGTGTCGCTGGGCGTGGATACCTTTGCCGGTGATCCGCTGTCAAAGTTCAGCCTGCACAGCGCCGACTACCTGCGCATCGGCGAGCGCCTGGCCTGGCTGGGCGTGCCCACCGTGTTCGTGTTCGAGGGCGGCTACGCCGTCAAGGAGCTGGGCATCAACGTGGTCAATGTGCTGGAAGGCTTCGAGACCGCCCTGTAGGCCTCATTTTGCCAATCTGAGGATAGGCGCGCGATGCTGCGGGTACTGCGCCAGCAGGGCTTCTGTGTCCGCCAGCTCGAATTCGCTGAATTCAAAACCCGGCGCCACCGTGCAGCCGACCAGGGCTAAGGTGGCCGGATCGGCGCACTCCGCGGCAAACCACAGGCCGGCCGGCACCACCGCCTGAAACACCGCGTCCGGATGCTCCAGCGCGTTGCCCAGCCGCAGACGCGTCAGCGCGCCATCCTGCTGCAGCACATACACATCCAGCGGCGCGCCGGCGTAGAAATGCCAGGCCTCGTCCGACTGGATGCGGTGCCAGGCCGAATGGGCGCCATCGCACAGCAGGTAGTAGATGGCGGTCGAGGCGCTGCGCTGGTGGCTGGCGCCCGCCGGCGTGACGCGCATGCCGGCACGGTAGGTTTCGCGGAAAAAGCCGCCTTCCGGATGGGGCTGCAGTTGCAGGCGGGCGATCAGTTCGTCTTTGCTCATCATGTTGCTCAGAATACCACTGCCGCGGCGCAAGCAGGTCAACTGCGGCGCAGAAGCGAATTGATCGCTGCGCGTCTTGGTACTATCCTGAAACTCAGGAGGTCACGCTGATGCAACGCCGCACCCTGTTCGGACTGGCACTTGCCGCCGCGCTGCCCGCGCTGGCGGCGGAACATCTGCACGAAATCAATATTTCCACCTTGATCGGCAACGACCCGGCCACCGCCATTGCCGAGCAGATCATGCGCGAAGCCTACCGCCGCCTGGGCATCAAGCTGGTGCTGCACAATTTGCCGGGCGAACGCACCCTGGTGTTCGCCAACGACGGCAAGATGGACGGCGAGCTGTACCGTAAGCTGGGCATGGAGCGGGATTATCCCAACCTGGTGATCGTGCCAGTGCCCCTGCAGACCTATGAAATCGTGATCTTCTCGCACGGCACGAATTTTGTCGTAAACGGCTGGGAAAGCCTGCGGCCCTACACCCTCGGCTTTGTGCGCGGCATCAAGATCGTGGGGGAAAACACGCACGGGATGCGCGTTGAACCCGTTCCCACCATGCCGATGGCCTTTGAAAAGATGATGATGGGCCGCACCGACCTGGTGCTGGGCAACCGCAGTTCCGGCATGGCCGTGATCAAGTCCATGAACCTGGACGGGGTGACGGTGCTGGAACCGCCGCTGGCCTCCTTCCCCGTGTATCACTACCTCAACAAGAAACACGAAGCCCTGGTGCCGGAGCTGACCCGGGTGCTGCGCCAGATGCAGGCGGACAAGACCATCGAGCGCATCCAGAAGGCGCAGCCCGAAAAATAGTCTTCGCTTTGCGCTTCCGCGCGCTCTTTTGGCATATCACAAATCTCCACGCCTTTGTGCCCCTACCATGAGTTGGCGGCGCTGCTGGCGCATGTCTATAGCTAAAGATTTCCAAAATAAAATTACGAAAAGGGCTATTTTTATTTCTATTTAGAAATTGCTGTAGTACACTATTTTCAAGTTAATAACCATCTTTTACTTGCAAGGGAAATCATGAGTAGCTGTGCCAAATGTGGCAATCTCAATAAGCCGGGGGCGAAGTTTTGCAAGTCGTGCGGAGAGAAGATGGCGCTGGAGGCTGCCCAGGTCGGGCCGGCCTGCCGTCAATGTTCGGCCCCCTTGCAGCCGGAGGTGAAGTTCTGCAAGCAATGCGGCACAGTGGCCGCTCCGCAAGCCGTTGCGCCAGCAATCACGCCAACAGCCGAGCCAGTAGTCGAGCCGGCAGCCAAGCCGGCGGCAGCGACACCCACAGCGGAGACTGCGCCAATCGGCCCAACGCCACCGCAGGCGGCCACTTCGCCAGCCATCAAGATCGCCGCCGCAGTCAGTGCGCTTGCTGTGCTGGCGGGCGGCGGATTCTACGCCTATCAGCGCACCACCGCGCCCGCGCCGGTGGCCGAAGTTGTCCCCGCCGCTCCCGCACCCGCCAAAGTCGAAGCAGCCGCGCCAGCGCCCTCGGCCCCCGTCGCGGCGAGCGCCCCGGCTACTGCCGAGGCCCCGCCAGCCACTACGCCAACTCCTGCGCCAACTCCTGCGCCAGTGCCCGAGCCGGCCTCCGGGCAGGCCAGCAAGGCCAGCGCCGAGCCAGCGTCGCCGCCCAACAAGCCGATCCGTGCCGCAGCGGTGAAAGCGCCCGCACCCGTCGCGCGCGCAGTGCGCGCCGAAGCGCCGCCCGCGCCGGACATCAATGAAACCATGGCCCGCAAGGTCTCGACCCTGATCTCCAAGGCCAACGGCTACCTGGACAACAAGCAGTACGACAAGGCCATTGCCACCGCCGAAAACGCACTTGAACTCGATCCGCGCAGCAGCGCCGCGCAGGCCATGATCAGCCGGGCCAAAGCACGCCAGATGGACGCCCTCCGAACCGGCAGCACCCTTGAATAAGAAAAGGAAACAACATGTTGAAACACACGATTCTCGTTGCCAGCATCACCTCCCTGCTGGTCAGCGGCTGCGCGGCCCCGGGCGGCCAGAACAACTCCGCCATTGGCGACAATAACACTGCCCTGCGCTGCGCCGGGATGGGCCTGGGCGGCGCACTGCTGGGCGCTTTCGTGGGTGGCAAAAACGCCGCCGTGAAAGGCGCCCTGGTCGGGCTGGCGGCTTGTGCCGTTGTTGAAATCGCTTCACAGCAAACCAAATCGTCCGACGCCGTCGAGCAGCAGTACCGCAGCAACAACCGCAATCAGCTGCCGCAAACGGCCAAGATCGATGGCTACACGACCTCGGTCAGCCCGAACGGCATCGCCAAAGCGGGCGACGCCATCCGCGTCCAGTCGACCATCCGCGCCGTTTCCGGCGTACGCGAGCCCGTCACGGAAGTCAAAGAACAGTTGATCGTCTACGCGCCCAGCGGAGAAGAATTCAAGCGCGGTGAGAAGAAAGTGAATGACAGCACCGGCAGCGGCGAATACGAGAATGCCTTTACCTTGCGCCTGCCGGATGGCGCACCGCAGGGCGTGTACAAGTTCAGGACGCAGCTCTTCCTGAACGGCAAGCCGACCCTGCTGCGCGAGAGCAATGTGCAAATCGCCGCCCTGCCGGCGCCCGACCACCAGGCCATGCTGGCCGCCCGCTAAGCGAGGATCATCATGAGTGCACACATCAACGGCGCCGCCCCCAGCTATGGCTTGCTGCGCGCGGCAGAAGCGGTCACCAACTGGCGGGCGCTGGCGGCGACCGGCCTGTCCGGGCTGGCCGTACTCCTGAGCGTCTTCCTCACCGGCGCCCTGTTCAAGGCCAGCTTCGTGCTCGGCGCGCTGGGCTCGGTGCTGAGCGTGGTCGTGCTGCTGGCGGGCTATTCCGCCGTCGGCATTCTGCTGATGCGCCAGGCCCAGCAGCAGCCGATCAGCATTGGCGACGCCTTCACCCAAGCCATCTTCACCGTGCACCGGCTGCTGGGCGTGGCGCTGATGCTGTTGCTGTGCGTGCTGGGCGTCAGCCTGCTGGCCCTGCTGATCCTGTTCCTCTGCAAGCTGCCGGGCGTCGGCAGCCTGCTGTACGCCGTGACGACCCCGGTGCTGACGGTATTGATCGGCGCCACCATCGCCGGCTTGCTCTATGTCGCCCTGCCGCTGGCGGCGCCGGCGGTCTGGGAAGGCAACACCGTCTGGCAAACCACCGCGCGCCTGCTGGTGATCGTGCGCCAGCGCCTGATCTTTGTCATCATCCAGCTGGTGATTCTGAGCGTCCTGGTGCTGGTGCTGGCGGGCGTGGTGTACGTGGTGCTGTCGTCCGGTTATGTGACGACGGCCGCCTTGTCCTCGGCGGTCGGCATCAACACGCTGGGCAGCCTGACGCAGTCGCTGACGGGCATGATGATGTCCGGCCTCGCCGACAGCGGCCGCTTCGACGGTGGCCAATCCTATGCCGGCGCCTTCATGTTCTCCTCGGGCGTGCTGATCATCGTCGGCAGCATCATTCCTGCACTGACCTACATCAACGGCACTTGCCTGGTGTACCTGCAGACCGTCGACGGCCTGAACTTCGGCGAGGCGGAAGCGCACCTCGAGGCACGGATGGAAGAAGCCAAGCGCCTGGCCAAGGAAGCACGGCAGCGGGCCGACGCCCAGATGCAGAAAGCCAGGGCCGCCAGCCAGCCAAGCGCGGCGCCGCCGGCGCCCCGCAGCTGCAGCGCCTGCAGCGCCACCCTGGCGCAGGATGATGTCTTCTGCGGCGAATGCGGCATGAAGCAGGCCTAGTCATGGCGCAGTTCTGTACACAGTGCGGCACGCCCGCCGATGCCGACGCCCGCTTCTGCGACGGCTGTGGTGCGATACGCCAGGCGCGGCCGGCGTCCCGGGCCGCCGCCGACACCATTCCCGCGCCGCCACGGCGGCTGGGAAAACGGGCGCTCGCGATTGCTGGCGGCATCGGGGCGGGGTTTGCGCTGCTGGGCGGGCTGGCCATACTCACCCGCGATGAGCCCGCTTCAGAAGCGGCTTTCACGCGGGCGATCAACCGCTACTATGAGCAAACCCCAGCCGCCGCCAGCAAGCTGCTGTGCGTGGGCAATCTGCAGCTGGAGGCGGACCCGGTTCAGCTGAACGAATTCGAGAGCCAGCGCCGTGCCCTGATGGATGGCCTGGCGGCCGCAGGCCTCTACACACCGGCGGACGTCCAGGTCTCCGGAAACTTTTTCAGCTTGCGGACCTACCGCTACCACCGCACAGCGGAAGGCGCGCGCGCCATCAAAGACGGCAAGCTGTGCCTTGCTCCGGCCCTGCACGTCACCCAGGTGCGCTACCGGCCGGAAGACCGGGGCGCCCAGATCGTCGCCTCGTTCCGCTATGACTTCAGCACGCCAGCGCCCTGGCTCAAGGATGAGCTGGCTCAGCGCCTGCGCCGCAGCAGCGGGCAGGAAGACGAGCACAGCGCCGTGCTGGCATTACAGAACGGTCAATGGACCATGGTCAGCGACGAACGCTCCGCCGCCCGCCGGGCCAGCAGTCTGGCGGCCTTGCCCCAGCCCACGCTGATGCAGCGCGTGCAAAGCTGGTTCCGGACCGGCAATCCGTTGATCGGCCAATGGCGTGTCACCAATTCACCCTGGCTGGCGGGCATTACCCTGCGCTTTGACGTGGACCAGGCGGCGGTCGGCCGGCCCAGCGAGGCAGTGCGCTATGAGCTCAAAGGCGATGCGGTCACGGTGCGCTACCTTAACCGCCAGGACAGCGACGTCTTTTATATCCAGGATAACGACCACATCAGCATCGCCAGCGACGCCGGCCTGCTCCAGCTTGAACGCATCAAAAACAATCCATGAGCTACGAATTCAACCCTGAAACGAAGGTCTTCGAGTTTCCCAATCCGTACAAGATCGAAAACCTTGCCTTGCTGAGCGCGGGTGGCCTGCTGACCCTGGCAGGCATAGGCACCGTCGTGGCCGTTCGCGGCCACATCGCGCAAGGCGCCGATCTCGCAGCGCTCAAAGTCATCGGCATCGCCGTGACCTTAATGCTGCTGGGCTTTGGCTTGCTGGCCTGGGCCTTTACCCAGCTGCGCTACTTTTTCGGCCGCAACCGCCCGGAGCCGCTGGCGCCGCTGCTTGCCAGCGATGCCGACGGCGACAGCCCGCGGGCGCATCATTACAAGGAAACGCTGCGGCAGAACGCCGTCAGCTATGACGAACCCAAAGGCGCCCTGAACGGCCTGCTGTACTCGCTGCTGCGGACGCTGATTTTCGCGCCCCGGCAAGTGCAGTGGTCGGCCCAGGCCCAGTTCTACAACTTCCTGGTGCTGGCGGCCACGCTGATCAGTTTCCTGATCTGCTGGCTGGCTTTCGGCCAGAGCTCGGCCGCCAGATGGATCGGCCTCATCTACGGCGGTTTCGCCTTCGTCCAGATCATGCGCCCGATGGTGGGCGCGCCGGCCGGCCAGCGGGTCGCGCGCCAGGTCGGTACAGGCAGCCTGATCGGCCTGGTACTGCTGGCGGTGCTGGGCCCGGTGGTACTGGGCATGGTGGCCAAAGGCTTGCCGTCCCTGGGCCAATGGTCGATCAACGGGGTGGTGCTGCTCGCCTTGTTGTGCGCGCTGCTGGGTTGCGCGATCTTCGGCCTGGCCTTGAAAAACCAGCTGCGCCCCGCGCCCGAGACTGTCGGTTCGGCCCGCGTGGTGGAAACCGTGACGATGAACGCCCATCCGAACAAGCTGATCGAGGAGCTGGACCGCCAGCTGATGAGCCGCTGGTACAGCAAT
>Ga0213872_10002584_pt1 | contig 10540 bp, 10 predicted proteins | sample VelepicomBERX_R2_FD_160071 | JGI IMG/M metagenome (GOLD analysis project Ga0213872, IMG submission 160071) | Rhizosphere microbial communities from Vellozia epidendroides in rupestrian grasslands, the National Park of Serra do Cipo, Brazil - RX_R2 | ecosystem: Host-associated > Plants > Roots >... | reverse complement strand
AAGCGGCCCGCATCGATGGCGCGGCAAGCCTCGCACACCCCGCAAGGCGTGGCGGTGATGCCGCCCGTGCCATCCGGCCCCACGCAATTCAGCGACTTGGCCAGAATCCGCGACAAGGTGGTCTTGCCCACCCCGCGCGTGCCGGTGAACAGATACGCGTGATGCAGGCGGCCGCTATGCAAGGCATGCGTCAGCGCACGCACGACGTGCTCCTGGCCGACGAGCGTTTCGAAATTTTTCGGGCGGTATTTACGGGCGAGGACTTGATAGGACATGCTGAGATTTTACCGTAGATAGCGGGTAGCGGGTCGGTCCGCCAGAGCGGAAAGGACCAATTGTAACAAGCTGAAGCAAGATTAGGTAAAAGGAAAAACTCCCCTTACAATTTGTTTTTCTTTTAACATGCCAAAAATGAAAAAACTTGCTCTGCTGTCCCTGCTGCTGGCCGCCGCCGTCCACGCCGAAGAACGCGAATGGATACCGTACAAGAAGCTGATCGAAGAATCGCGCCTCGATAAGTTCTATGCCATCCCGCCCGCCGAACGCGACAAGATCCAGCTCTTCCTCAAACTGGTGCCAAGCAACAAGGCCATCAAGCCAGGCGAACTGACCCTGGCCGTGCTGGACGGCGCCGAGCGCCAGCCCCTGCCCATGCTGGGCGAAGGCCGCATCCACCTGGTGCCCAACCCCAAGTGGATGGCCGACAACGCCAAGACCCTGATCTCCCTGCCCAAGACGGAAAAAGCCGGCTTCGGCTACGACATGGTCACGCCGCTGCCGGAAGGCACCCAATGGCAGTACGCCCCGCTGATGGGCAGCGTCGACCAGTCCAATGCCGCGATCAAGAAAATGGCGGGCGCCTTCAGCGTGTTCGCACCGACGGTCAAGGTGGTGGTGTTCAAGTTTGCCAAGCCGGCCCAGCTGCGCATCGAATCGCGCGACGGCGTCAAGACCTACACCAGCGACGCCAAGGGCCACATCAAGCTGGCGCCTGAGCGCGCCTTATTAAAAGAGAATCCCCTGATCGTCGCCTCGGAACGCCCCACGGAAGCCGAGCTCGATACGGAATAGAAATAAAAAAAGCTGCCGATGGCAGCTTTAGTAAGGAGGCGAGCCTGATCTGCGGCACTTATGGGAAATAGCTGTGGCTGCTTCGTTCCCGACCTGACCAGGTTGGCTATGCCACAATGCGCAGGGGCCCGCCCGGCGGCAATTATAGGCTATAAACCCAGTTGCTGCCAAATTCCGTCCACGCGCGCCTTCACTTCCGGCGTCATGGTGATGGTGGTGCCCCACTCGCGGCTGGTTTCGCCCGGCCATTTGTTGGTGGCGTCGATGCCCATCTTGCTGCCCAAGCCGCTGACCGGCGAGGCAAAGTCCAGGTAGTCGATCGGCGTATTGTCCACCAGCGTGGTGTCGCGGGTCGGATCGACCCGGGTCGTAATGGCCCAAATCACCTCCTTCCAGTCGCGCACGTTCACGTCCTCGTCCACCACTACGATGAACTTGGTATACATGAACTGGCGCAGGAAGCTCCACACCCCGAACATCACCCGCTTGGCATGGCCCGCATACTGCTTCCTGATCTGCACCACCGCCATGCGATAGCTGCAGCCTTCCGGCGGCAGGTAGAAGTCGGTGATCTCGCTAAACTGCTTTTGCAGCAGGGGCACAAAGACCTCGTTCAGCGCCAGGCCCAGCACGGCCGGCTCATCCGGCGGTTTGCCCGTGTACGTCGAGTGGTAGATCGGATCGCGCCGCATGGTGATGCGGTCGATGGTGAACACCGGGAACCAGTCCTGCTCATTGTAATAGCCGGTGTGGTCGCCATACGGGCCTTCCAGCGCATGCTCGTAGCCGGAAGGATGGTTCTCGTCCGGGTAGATATGCCCTTCCAGCACGATCTCCGCCGAAGCCGGCACGCGCAGCTCGCTGCCGATCGCCTTGACCAGCTCGGTGCGGCTGCCGCGCAGCAGGCCGGCGAACTGGTATTCCGACAGCGTGTCCGGCACCGGCGTCACCGCGCCTAATATAGTAGCGGGGTCGGCCCCCAAAGCGACGCAGACGGGATATGGCTTGCCTTTGTTTTGGATGGCGTGCTCGCGGAAGTCCAGCGCGCCGCCGCGATGGGCCAGCCAGCGCATGATGACCTTGTTCGGCCCCAGCACCTGCTGGCGGTAGATGCCCAGGTTCTGGCGCTTCTTGTTCGGTCCCTTGGTGATCACCAGGCCCCAGGTAATCAAAGGCGCGATATCGCCCGGCCAGCAGTGCTGGATTGGCAGCCTGGACAAATCGACATCGGCGCCCTCCCACACGATCTCCTGGCACGGCGCGCCGCGCAGCTCCTTGGGCGACATATCCCACACCGCCTTGACCAGCGAGCCCAGGCCCAGCAAGTCCTTGAAGTCCCTGGGCGGCTCCGGCTCCTTGAGGCGCGCCAGCACGTGGCCGATCTTGCGCAATTCGCCGACATCCTCCGCGCCCATGCCCAGCGCCACGCGGCGCGGCGTACCGAACAGATTGCCCAGGACAGGCATGCTGTGGCCGACAGGATTCTGGAACAGCAGAGCCGGTCCGCCAGCGCGCAAAGTGCGGTCGCAGACCTCGGTCATCTCCAAGTGTGGTGAAATTGGCAATGAAATGGTCTTTAGCTCGCCATTTTTTTGCAATTGGGAAATAAAATCGCGTAAATCGGAGTATTTCATCAGTTTTTAAGAATTTCTTACATTGAAGTCCACTGTTTAAAAAAACAGGTCAAGTGATTGATTCTATTGGTTTTAGACGCAATCCATCTAGAAAAATAAGATTTAAAAGTTATAGCTTTCGTTTTTGTTAGTATTGACTTGATATAATACGGCTTCTACAATTTGCCCTACTCGATGAGGACATGGCCACTGTGCCAAGCAACATTGCTTCTCATTCATTCACGGAGACGGGGCTCCACATAACATTTTAAGGAGTGTTTTCAAAAGGCGTCTGCCTTACCTCCCCGAGTAAGTTGTACGGCGACAGGTTTCCGCCCAAGTGACGCGGATCTGCTCAGCCAAGCAATATCGTCGTCCTGCGCGCGCTCCCAGCGGCAAGGATGGTTGAATTTTCTGATGCACGGCATTGGCAATTCTTTGCGTAGCTGCGTTTTAACGCCGGCAAGGGTTCGTTTTTGCGTACATTTCAGGGGAAGTCTATGACTAATCGTTCTATCGGCGCCACTTCGGGTGGCCCACTCATGGCCCTGCAGCCTGTCCTGCGCCTGGCCGTGGAGCGTGTGACTGTCCGCAGTGTGTTGACCACTGCCCAGCATGCGCTGACTATTTTTGGTGTATCCGCCCTGGTGGTGATTGGTGTTCTCTTCACCCGTCCCGACCTGGCCAAACAACTGAGCAAAATGCTGGTCAATGAACCGCCAGCGCCGGTCATCACGGTACCGCCGCTGACCGAACTGATGGAAGCGCCGTCCAGCGCTCCGGCGCCCAGCGAAGCACCGCTGACGGCGGAAGAGCGCGCCCTGCTGGGCACGCCAAAACAGCAGCAATGGGTCACCACCTGGCTGTCCAAGCGTTACCGCGTGGCTGGCGATGCGGCCAATATGCTGGTCTCCACCGCCTACCTGACGGCGCGTGAGATCAAGCTGGATCCGCTGCTGATCCTGTCCGTGATGGCGATCGAATCGGGCTTCAACCCGTTCGCCGAGAGCCCGATGGGCGCGCAGGGCCTGATGCAGGTGATGTCCAAGGTCCACAGTGACAAGTTCGAGGAAATGGGCGGCGTGCAGGCAGCGCTGAACCCGGTTGCCAACATCCGCGTTGGCGCACTGATCCTGAAGGATTACGTGAACCGTGGCGGCTCCGTGGAAGCCGGCCTGAAGAGCTACGTGGGCGCCGCCGCCTTCGAGACCGACGACGGCTACGGTTCGCGCGTCTTGGCCGAATACAAGCGCCTGAAGGAGGTTTCGTCCGGCAAGAAGGTGCCTTACATCACCCCAGTACTGGCCGCCGCGCCAGCCAAGGTGAACGTGGCGGCCGCAGACAAGCCCGCCAAGACCGAACCCACCCAGCTGGCCGGCCTGTAATTCTCCGCCAGCCAATCAAAAAGCCACCGCTCAGGTGGCTTTTTTCATTTGGAAAATCGGAAAATCCGGTGTCAGGTCTGTCATTCGGACAACCGCGATGCACATTTGAGACAAATCAATGGGCCGTTTTATTCGGCCCTGTAGATCAAAGACTTTCGCGGCAATGAGTTTTGTCAAAGTTGCTACGTGCGTGTCCGAATGACAGACCTGACACCGAATTTAAGCAACAAAAAAAGCCACCACAGGCTACCCTGGGTGGCTTGAGACGATACTTTTGGCGAAGGATCAGCGCTTCTTGTCGGCAGCGACTTCGTCGGCGCGCAGCTGGGCGGCCAGCTTGTCCAGCACACCGTTGACGTATTTGTGGCCGTCGGTACCGCCGAACGACTTGGTCAGCTCCACCGCCTCGTTGATCACGACGCGGTAAGGGATTTCCAGCTGGTTCTTCAGCTCATACGCACCGATCAGCAGCACCGCGTGCTCGATCGGCGACAGCTCGCCAATGCCGCGGTCCACCAGCGGCGCGAAGATCTCGCGCAGCTCGACCGATTGCGCGATGGCGCCGCGCAGCAGCTCGGAGAAGTACTCGCCGTCCGCCTTCTCGAAGCCGTGCGCGGCACGGATGTTGGTGACGACCTTGGCCGCCTCCTCGTTATTGAGCAGCCACTGGTACAGCCCCTGCAGCGCGAACTCGCGTGCGCGGTGACGCGGCGTGCGGTTCTTGCTCGGGTTGGCGTGGACAGTCTTGTCGTTCATGGTATCTACCTATTCTTAAAAACTTATGGGTGGGGGATTAGTCGTCGTCGCCCAGGTCCTGGTTCAGCTCTTCCAGGGCGATGGTCAGGTTGGCCATTTCCACCGCGACGCGCGCCGCATCGGCGCCCTTGACGGCCATGCGCACTTCGGCCTGCTCGTCATTCTCGGTGGTCAGGATGGCGTTGGCGATCGGGATGCCGTAGTCCAGGCCGATGCGGGTGATGCCCGCGCCCGATTCGTTCGACACCAGCTCGAAGTGGTAAGTTTCGCCGCGAATCACGGCGCCCAGTGCGATCAGGGCGTCGAACTGCTGCGACTCGGCCATCTTTTGCAGGATCAGGGGCACTTCCAGCGCGCCCGGCACGGTCACGTGCAGCACGTCCTCGTCCGCCACGCCCAGGTGCTTGAGCTCCGCCAGGCAAGCGGACAACAGGCCGTGGCACACGTCTTCGTTGAAACGGGCCTGGACGATACCGACGCGCAGACCTTCGCCGGTCAGATTGGTTTCGTAGCTTCCTACGGTCATGGTATGCCTCTTTTTAGTGTAAATGGTTTAAACGGTATAAATGGTTTAGCAGTGCTCTGGCTTGGCCATATAGCCGGTGACTTCCAGATTGAAGCCGGTCATCGACGGCATCTTGCGCGGATTGGCCATCAGCTTCATCTTGCACACGCCCAGCTCGCGCAGGATTTGCGCGCCGATGCCGTAGCTGCGCAGGTCCATGCTGGCGGCGCGGCCTTTCGGCTTGGCGTCCGGCTTGCCCAGCGCTTCGAACTGGGCAAAGAACTGCTCGGCGCTTTCCTCGCAGTTGAGCAGCACGATCACGCCGCTGTCGGCGCACTGCACGGCGGCCAGCGAGGCCGACAGGTTCCACGAGTGGGTGGTCGCTTCCGATTCCAGCACGTCCAGGATCGACACCGGCTGGTGCACGCGCACCAGGGTTTCCTCGCCAGGCTGGATATTGCCGTGCACCAGGGCCAGGTGGGCCGAGCCGCTTGGCTTGTCGCGGAAGGCGATCATGCGGAAGTCGCCCTGGGCGGTCTTCAGCGGACGCTCGCCGATCTTCTCGACCAGCGACTCGTTGCGGCTGCGGTAGTGGATCAGGTCGGCAATAGTGCCGATTTTCAGGCCGTGTTCTTCGGCGAAGGCCAGCAGGTCCGGCAGGCGCGCCATGGTGCCGTCGTCCTTCATGATCTCGCAGATCACCGAGGCCGGCGTCAGGCCCGCCATGGCGGTCAGGTCGCAACCCGCTTCGGTGTGGCCGGCGCGCATCAGCACGCCGCCCGGCTGGGCTTTGAGCGGGAAGATATGGCCCGGCATGACGATGTCAGAGGCCTTGGCATCCTTGGCCACGGCCACCTGGATGGTCTTGGCGCGGTCGGCGGCGGAAATGCCGGTGGTCACACCCTCGGCCGCCTCGATCGAGACGGTGAAGTTGGTGCCGAACGGGGTGCCGTTCTTGGACGACATCATCGACAGCTCCAGCTGGTCGCAACGCTCTTCGGTCAGGGTCAGGCAGACCAGGCCGCGCGCGTACTTGACCATGAAGTTGATGGCTTCAGGCGTCACGAAGTCGGCGGCGAGCACCAGGTCGCCTTCGTTTTCGCGGTCTTCTTCATCCACCAGGATCACCATGCGGCCGGCGCGCAGTTCGGCGACGATTTCTTCGGTGCTGGAAATAGGCATTTTTGTTCCTTTGTAGCGAGGCTGGAAGGTTTCTAACCCGCTATTTTAATGGATTTGGCGGCGCACCTGCGCGATGGCTGGAAAAATGCCTTTATGACAATTGAATTACTTGCCCTCCGCCGGCAGCCGCCCCACCGCCCGCAGCCCGGCCGGATAGACGTAATCGCGATAGTCCGGCACGGCGGCGGACTTGGCCAGGCCGGCCGCCATCGCCCAGCGGGTCTCATCGCGCAGCGTGTTCAGCAGATTCGGCTCCAGCCCGACCTGGAAGCGGAACACCGGCCACACCTGCTGCACCAGCGGCAGATCGACGTGGCTGGCGGCGGCCATAATGGCTTGCGCCTGTTGCGGCTGCTCGCGGACAAAGTGCTCCGACTGGATCAAGGCGCGCAGCAGCCGCGCCACCACGTCGCCCCGGCGCCGCACAAATTCGTCCGACGCCACCAGGTTAAACGTTTCCGTGTAGGTGCCGCTATCGAGCAGCACCACGCCGCGCGTGCCCAGGGCATTGGCAATGGTCGAGAGGGAGTAATTCCAGGTCGACGCGGCATCCACCGCGCCGGTTTCCAGCGCGCGCAGCATCTCGCCGGGCGCCAGCGGCCGTTCCGTGACGTCCCGCCGCGCGAGCCCATGCGCCGCCAGCAAGGAACTCAGGAAAAAATCGGAGGTCGTCCCGGGCGTATAGGCCACGCGCTTGCCTTTCAGGTCGCGCAGGCTCGCCAGCCCGGCCGAACGCAAGCCGACCACGGCATTGTTGGCATTGCTCGCCACCAGGGTGGCCAGCAGCCGCAGCTGCTGCCCCGCCAGGATCTGGAACATGATGGGCGTGTCCGCCGCCGTGGCGACGTCGGCCTTGCCCTCGACCAGGGACTGCAGCGCCAGCTTGCCGAAGGGGTGAAGCTGGGGCCGAACGTCCAGCCCCTGCTCCAGGAAATAGCCTTTCGCCAAAGCGACCTGCACCAGGGTTCCCTGGGGCTGGGCGGTACAGGCGAGGATCACCACCTCCCTGGGCCGAGGCGCCTCCGGCTTGCCGCAGCCGGCCAGCAAGGCCGCAGATAGCGCACAGACCATTCCCAGCCGCATAGAGCCCTCCTCAAAAGCCACCATTGACCTGCTGATGCTGTCTATGATGGCCTGCCCTATGCAATCTGGCAAGCGCTTACCAGATAAGCTTGGCGGCGCTGTCCTTGATCTGGGCTTTCCAGCTGTTTTCGATCAGGGTCACGACCGAGGCGGGCATGGGGATGTAGTCCAGTTCGCTCGCCATGCCGGCGCCGTTCTTGTAGGCCCAGTCGATGAACTTCAGCACTTCCTTGCCCTTGGCGGCATCGGCCTGCTGCTTGTGCATCAGCACGAAGGTGGCGCCGGTGATCGGCCACGCAGTCTTGCCCGGCTGGTCGGTGACGACCACGCCAAAGCCCGGGGTCTTGGCCCAGTCAGCACCGGAAGCGGCGGCTTTGAAGGTGGCATCGTCCGGCTGCACGAACTGGCCATCCTTGTTCTTCAGCTGGGTAAAGGCCATTTTGTTTTTCTTGGCATAGGCGAACTCCACATAGCCTACCGAGCCCTTCAGGCGCTGCACGTTGGCGGCCACGCCTTCATTGCCCTTGCCGCCCACACCCACCGGCCATTTGACGGCGGTGCCGGCGCCCACGGTGCTCTTGAACTCGGCGTCGACCTTGGACAGGTAGTCGGTGAACAGGAAGGAGGTGCCGGAGCCGTCGGCGCGATGCACCACGGTGATGTCCAGTTCAGGCAGCTTCATGCCCGGGTTCAGGGCGGCGATGGCGGCATCGTTCCACTTGCTGACTTTGCCCAGGTAGATGTTGGCCAGCACGGTGCCGTTCAGCTTCAGCTGGCCTGGCGCCACGCCGTCCAGATTCACCACCGGCACCACGCCGCCCATCACCACCGGGAACTGCACCAGGCCTTCCTTTTCCAGCTCGTCGGCAGGCAGCGGCATGTCGGAGGCGCCAAAGTCCACGGTCTTGGCCTTGATCTGCTTGATGCCGGCGCCGGAACCGATCGACTGGTAGTTCAGGCCGTTGCCGCTGATCTGCTTGTAGGCTTCGGCCCACTTGGCGGCGATCGGGTAGACGAAGGTGGAACCGGCGCCGGTGATGTCGGCCGCCAGCGACGGCAGCATCAGGGTGGCGGCCAGCACGGCGGTCATCGGTTTCAGCAGGGTCTTGAATTGCATGGTCAGTCCTTAGCGGTGGGAAAAGCGCGCAGTCTAAGTAGGCAAAATGACCGCTGTGTGACATGAAAAATAAAGCCGCCAAACTGCGGCGTGCTGGACAAACTGCCATGAAATTAAGTGGGAATTAAGTGCGTTTCGGCAAAATATTGCGGCCGCATTTAGCCGGTTGCGCCGCGGCCGGTTCGGACTAACCATCGATAAAATCGCCATGAAAAATATCCTGATCTGCGCTGCCACCGCAGCCCTGCTGGGCGCTTGCGCCAGCACTCCGCCAGCCGCTCCAACCCCGGCTCCCGCGCCGCAGCCTGCTCCGGCCCCAGTCGCCAAGCCAGCCGCGCCTGCGCCAGCTCCGGTAGCCGCCCTGCCACCGTACAAAGATCCTAGCAACATCCTGTACAAGGAACGCAGCGTCTACTTCGACTTCGACAAATACGTCGTCAAGTCGGACTACGACACCGCCCTGAGCGCCCACGGCAAATACCTGGCCACCCAGCCGCAGCTGAAAGTGCGCATCGAAGGCAACTCCGACGAACGCGGCGGCGCCGAATACAACCTGGCGCTGGGCCAGAAGCGCGCGGAAGCCGTCAAGAAGGTGCTGATGGTGCAAGGCGCCAAAGACGGCCAGCTGGAAGCGGTCAGCTACGGCAAGGAAAAGCCGAAAGCCACCGGCCATGACGAAGCCTCGTGGTCGCAGAACCGCCGCGCGGATATCGTGTATCCTTAAGGCGATTCGTTTCTATCCCTGCGCCGGTCATGCATGTCCTGTTAATTGAAGACGACGCCCTGATCGGCGACAGCGTACGCCAGGCCCTGGGCAGCGAAGGCATCCAGGTCACCTGGCGCCGCAATGGCGCGGGCATCCTGCCTGCGCTGGAAGCGGAACGGCTCGACGCCGTTCTGCTCGACCTATCCCTGCCCTGCCAGGATGGCATCGACGTGCTGAACACCATGCGCCGCAACGGCCATGACGTGCCGGTGCTGATCCTCACCGCCCGCGACACCGTGGCCGACCGCGTACGCGGCCTGAATGCCGGCGCGGACGACTATCTGGTCAAACCCTTCGATCTCGACGAACTGCTCGCGCGCGTGCGCGCCCTGGTGCGGCGTGCGCGCGGACGCCAGCAGCTGGCCTATCTGCATAACGGCGTGGTGCTCGATACCGACGCCCGTCAGGCCACGCGCGACGAGCAGCCGGTCACGCTGTCGGCCAAGGAATGGGCCCTGCTCGACCTGCTGGTGGCGCGCCCCGGCATGATCTTCTCGCGCGCGCGGCTGGAGCAGCTGCTGTACGGCGACGCGGGCGATATCGACAGCAATGTGGTGGAGGTCCATATCCACAGCCTGCGCCGCAAGCTGGGCCAGGACGTGATCGTCAACGTGCGCGGCCTGGGCTACATGGTCGCCAAGAGCCAATGACCGGCATCCGCCGCCGCCTGCTGATTCTGCTGGGCGTACTGATTGTGGCTATCAGCGCTGTGCAATTTGCCGTCTCCTTTACTGCGGCGCTCAGCCAGACCAACCGCCTGTTCGACGAACAGATGCAGCAGATCGCCCACTCCCTGCGCCTGTCCAAAGAGGGCGCAGTGTTCGGCGCGGACCAGGACTTCCATACCGAATTCGACCTCGTGATCCAGATGTGGCATGCGGGGCAAGTCACCGTCTACCAGGAACGCCAGCACCGCATGCTGCCTTTGCGCGCACCGTTCGGCTATTCCAACGCCACGCTGGCCAATGGCGAGTGGCGCGTCTACGCCATACAGCGCGGCGACGGCGTAGTGCAGGTGGCGCAGAAGCTGGCCGCACGCCGCGCCGAAGCCATCAAGCTGGC
>Ga0213872_10002583_pt1 | contig 10542 bp, 8 predicted proteins | sample VelepicomBERX_R2_FD_160071 | JGI IMG/M metagenome (GOLD analysis project Ga0213872, IMG submission 160071) | Rhizosphere microbial communities from Vellozia epidendroides in rupestrian grasslands, the National Park of Serra do Cipo, Brazil - RX_R2 | ecosystem: Host-associated > Plants > Roots >... | reverse complement strand
GCGAGCCCGGCACCCAGCTCACCATGCGTACCTTCCACATCGGTGGCGCGGCGCAGCGTGGCGCCGAGCAGTCCTCGATCGAAAGCGCGTTCGACAGCAAGGTGCAGATCATCAACCGCAATGTCGTGACCAACTCGTCCGGCCAGGTGGTGGTGATGAGCCGCAATTGCGAAATGGTACTGCTGGATGCCAACGGCCGTGAAAAGGCCCGTCACCGCATCCCCTACGGCGCCAAGCTGCTGGCCGATGAAGGCACCCAGGTCGGCAAGGGCACCAAGCTGGCCGAGTGGGATCCCTACACCCTGCCGATCCTTACCGAGCGCGAGGGTATCGCCCACTATGTCGACCTGATCGAAGGCCTGTCGATGCGCGAAGTGCTCGACGAAGCCACCGGCATCACCTCCAAGGTGGTGGTCGATTGGAAGCAGCAGCCGCGCGGTTCGGATCTGCGTCCGCGCATCACGCTGCGCGACGAGGCCGGCGAGGTCGTCCAGCTCGGCAATGGTCTGGAAGCCCGCTACTTCATGTCGGTCGACGCCATTCTCTCGATCGAGAACGGCGCCAGGGTGCATGCCGGCGACGTGCTGGCCCGCATCCCGCGCGAATCGTCCAAGACCCGCGACATCACCGGCGGTCTGCCGCGTGTGGCGGAACTGTTCGAGGCGCGCCGTCCGAAGGATCACGCGATCATCTCCGACATCGACGGCCGCGTCGAATTCGGCAAGGACTACAAGTCCAAGCGCCGCATTCTCGTGGTCCCCGAGGATGGCGATGCGATGGAATATCTGATCCCAAAGGGCAAGCACATCTCGGTGCAGGAAGGCGACTATGTCCGCCAGGGCGATCCGCTGATGGATGGCAACCCGGTGCCGCATGACATCCTGAAGGTGATGGGCGTCGAGGCGCTGGCCAACTATCTCATCAACGAGATCCAGGAGGTCTATCGTCTGCAGGGCGTGAAGATCAACGACAAGCACATCGAAGTGATCGTCCGCCAGATGCTGCAGAAGGTCGAGATCACCGAAGCCGGCGACACCACCTTCCTGGTGGGCGAGCAGGTGGACCGCCACGATTTCGAGACCGAAAACAACAAGGCCATCAAGGAAAACGGTCGTCCGGCCGCCGGCATCCCGGTGCTGCAGGGCATCACCAAGGCGAGCCTGCAGACCCATTCCTTCATCTCGGCGGCGTCGTTCCAGGAAACCACCCGCGTCCTCACCGAGGCGGCGGTTTCGGGCAAGACCGACGACCTCATGGGCCTGAAGGAAAACGTCATCGTCGGCCGCCTGATCCCGGCCGGTACCGGCGCCGTGATGAACCGCCTGAAGGAGATCGCCGCCAAGCGCGACCGCGAACTCCAGGGTCCGGAAGGCGAGGGCGGCGACATTCCGCCCGCCGCTTTGACCGGTTCCGAGGCCGCTCCGCCGCCGGCGGAATAAGCTTCGAGCCACAGGCTGAAAAGCAACCCCCGCATCGCAAGGTGCGGGGGTTTTTCTTGGACCAAGCATCGATATCGTTTGCGGTCAAAAATGTTCAGTTCCGCAACGGGCCGACCGGCTTTATCCTGAAGACTAGTGTCGATCGGCGCCCCTCAGGTGCCCCTGTCAAGCTTGGCCGCACCCGGATTCCCGGTGTGCGCCGCTTCCTCTCGAAACCGAATTGGCATAAGGTTTTCTTAGCCGCCATTCCTGACAGGATGCCGCCATGCTCGAGCTAAACGAACTGACCGGACCCTTGTCGCGTTGGGCGCCGGGCGAGAACCCCGAAGCGAATTACGCCTACATCACCACCCATCCCCGATTCCAGGAAGCGATCCGCGAGCTGCATCGCGGCAAGGTGGCTACCGTGGCGGAAGACAAGTCGATGATCGGCATCTTCCGGGATGCCGGTCATTATCTTGCTACCTTATGGGCGCTTTCCCTGCATGCCGAAGGCAATCTGACGTTGCCGCGCCTGAAATCGGTCTGCAGCACTTCGCGGCAGCTAAGTCCCGGCCGCAGCCGGGCGCTTCTTTTCTATCTTCAGCATGTCGGTTACATCATCCAGACCTCTCCCGACCGCGGCACGGTCGCCGCCCGATATGCGGTGACGCCCCGCTTCGTCGAAAGCTGGAGCCGTCATCTGCGCGCCGGACTGCTGGCGGCCGGGATGATCGAGCCAGCCGTACTGACGCTGATCGAGCGGATGGAGCGCGATCCGCGTATCGCGGCGATCTTTACCAAGGTGCATGGCGATACCATCTTGCAGGCTTTGACCAACGCGACCTATCCCATAACCACTCCGATGCAACGGATCTTTCAAGCGCGCGCCGGCGCCGGCATGATTCTCAGCCTGCTGGTGAGCGAGGCCGATCCCGACTGGCGCTCGCCAGCCATCCATCCGATCAGCGAGCTGGCGCCGCGGGTCGGAGTTTCGCGGATGCATGTCAAGCGTCTCTTCCAGGACGCCGAGTCGGAAGGACTGCTCCACCGGGATCGCGATTTCTTCATCTGGTCCGAATCGGCCCGCACCTTTCTTTCCTATGTCACCACCATGGAGTTCACGGTGCTCTTGGCCTGCGCCGCGACAGCGATCAGCGCTGCCTCCTTCGAGGGAAGTCACATACGGTAGGTCAGAGTGGCCCCGATGGTGAGCGGTCGTAGGGTAGTGTCGGTGAACAATGTCGAGCCCGGCACGTCCTGATAGCGCCAGAGGGCCGGATGGGCGTTCAGCAGATTTTCCGCGAACAGGGCTGCCGTCAAGCCGCCCCAGACTGAACTCATCCGCAGATTGAGCTGATTGAAGGCCGGATTGGCCGGGATCTCGGGCGAATAGTTCGGGGAGTCGGGGAGGCTGCTCGAAAAAGGGCCGGGATTGCGGCTGTGGAAAAGATCCTCCAGGGTGATATCGGCTTCCTGGCCGAACAAGCTCACCGTCTGGGTGACGGACGCCGCCAGATTCCAGGGCGCATCGACCAAGGGCGGGTTTCCGATTGCGTCGCCCCGCTGGAACAGGGGCTTGCCATTGACGACGACGTTGCTGGCCATGCGGGCATCGGTATAGGCTGCCGAGAGGGAGACCAGCATCGAAGCGATCGGCCTCGCCTTGACCGCGAGATCGAAGCCATTGCTCGTGGCGGCGCCGACATTGTCGATATAGTCGAGGGCGCAGGCCGGCACGCCGATCAGCTGCTGCATGTTTTTCCAATCGACATGGAAAACACTGGCGTCGATCTGCAGCCTGTCGCCCAGCCGCCGGTCCTTCGCGCCCAGTTCATAGCTCCAGAGCGAATCGGAATTGTAGGAGGTGAGTGTCGCCACCCGGTCGCAGGCGGGGGAGACCTCGACGAAGGGCGGGGGATTGCCGCCGCCGGCGCGATATCCCTTGGCGGCCGAGGCATAGATCATGGCGCCGGGCGAGACATCATAGGACAGGGTGAGCTTGGGGGTGGCGGGGCGTTCCGATTGTTTGCCCGAGGCAATGCCCCTTGAGGAAACGATAACACCCGCCGCGGCCTGGGAGAAAGCGGTCCAGGACTGGGCGTAGCGCAGTCCGAGCGTCAGGGTCAGCCCCTCGGCCAGCCGCTCGTCCAATTGGGCGAAACCGGCGATCTGGCTGTCGAGCTGGGCCAGGCTGACATAGGCGAAGAGGGTCGGAGCCGGCAGCCCGAAAAAGGCGCCGATATAGAAGGGGTCATGGGCGACCTGCCGGTCATGCTGGTCGCTGCGGTCGTAGAACAGGCCCGCGGTCCAACGGAGGGGCGCGTCCGCATCGATCGAATTGACACGAACCTCCTCGGAGAATTGCCTTTGTGAAATCGTCGCGGCCACCGGCGCCGCATCCGCCGGCGAGGTGGGAAAGGCATTGCCGAGTGGACTTCCATAGCTGAGCAGGGGTCCGAAAACGGCGCCGTTATAGCTCGTCCCATCATAGATACTGTGCCCGGACCGGGCAAAATAGGAGGTCACCGAGGTCAGCAGGACATCGCCGGAAGTGGCTTCCATCTTGAAGGAGGGCAGCAGGAAATCGTCCGTGACGGGTTGGCGCAGCAGACGGCCATTGCGAAACCGCCCCTCCGCCGGATCGGAAAGCCCTTCGAAATAGGCCGGTGAATCATGATTATGCACCGATTGCTCGAACAGGCTGGCGGTCACTTTCAGCCAGTCGGTCGGCGCCGCCGAGAAAACCGCCCGTCCGGATCGCGACAGGGAGGAGTTGGCGGCCCGGTCGACCATGGCTCCCGTGAAAGGATCGACCCGATCGACGAAGCCTCCCAGCTCCTGCTGCCAGAGGCTGAACCGCAGGCCGGCCTTGCCCTCCGCAACCGGACCGCCCGCGGCGGCACCTGTTTCATAAGTGGGCCCGCTCACGACCGTCCCCGCAACCGTGCCGCGAGCCAGTGCCGACCAGGATTGCAGATCGGGGTCGCGCCCGATCAGGCGGATGACACCTCCCTCGCTGCCGGCGCCGAACAGGGTTCCCTGCGGCCCACGGTCGATTTCGACCCGGTCGAGGTCGAACAGCAGAGGCATCGGATTGCCGAACAGGCTGACGGTCCCGGTCCGGCTGTGAATGGGGGTGTCGTCGATATAGATGCCGGTGGTGGATGTGCCGACGCCCGACGAGATGCCGCGTATCGCCAGATTGGTCTTGCTGCCTGGGCCGAAGCCCTGCGAGACGTCGTACTCGACACTGGGGGCCGCCGCGGCGAGTTCCGCCAGGGAGGATATGCCCGAGCTGTCCAGCGCATCCGCGCCGTAGGCGGCGATGCTGATCGGCACCTTCGAGGCCTGCTCCTGGCGGCGGGTCGCGGTCACTACGATCTCGTCGAGCGACGGCTGCTCGGCCCAGGCCCCGCAAGGGCCGGCCGCCAACAGTAAACAAAGTGTCTCGAATCCCCTCCGATACCGCATCGCCCCCCCTGACATCGGCAGCCAATGACAATCACGGTATGACCCGTTAGCAAAGCGTCCTGCGCTCTGTGATCAAAAATGTTCCGCTCTGGTCAAAATGGTGCACTGCCAGGACGGGCGGCAATAGGTATCTTGCTCGGGAATTTGGCCCGTTTCGACCGGGCGGGGCGGCGAACCCTAGACGCCGCATCCGTCTGCTGGGGCGGAGGAGCGGCAGCACCTCCGCCCTTTTTGCTAGTGTCCCGATCGCGAAGTTCGTGATGCCAGGATCAGACGACATACGAACTTCGCGATCGATCAGGACACTAGCTTTATCAAACATCTAGTGTGGCCGAGAAGATTGTCCGCTACGCGTTCACTTCGTTCCTTAAGTTCCTAAAATCGCTGGTATCGAGGACGTAGGAACTTAAGAATCGCCACATTAGAGCGCGCTGCGTTAAGTCTGCCGAGCTTGTGATTCGAAATGACCCTTTCCGATCAATAATGTTCGTATGGTTGAATGTGTATGAAGAATATGCTCGCGAAGATTGCAAAACCAAGGATGGCGATCATGCGAATTTCACTTCTTGCCACTCTGTTCATCGTCCCGGCTCTCGGCACGGCCCCGGCTCTGGCCGGCGAGGACGCCTATTCCTATACGCAAGCGACGGCTGAGAAGCCGGCGCAGGTTCGGGTCGATTTCTCCGACCTCAATCTCGCCAGCAATTCCGGACGGGCGCAACTTGCCGAGCGGGTTTCGGCCGCCGTCCGGCAGCTGTGCGGCGAACCGGCCGCGCGCAACTCGCTCGAAGCGAAGGCCCATCGTGAGTGCGTAACCAAGGCGAAAGCCTCGGCCCAGTCTGACATCGATGTTGCCCTGGCGGATGCGGCGCGCACCACCCGGAACGTCGCGGAGCTCACCCCGCGCTAAGAACAAGGTCTCTGAAACAGGCTTCCTATCGTTTCGAGGCGGGCGTAACGACCCGCCTTTTCTCTTTGTCTTCCCCCGAGGCTCTTCAAAGGGAACCGAGCAGCGATCCGGCGTTTTTCTAGTCGACGCCCCCGTTTCAGGAGTTCCAGCATGCAACCCTTTACCCTCGACACGGATAAGATTCGCAAACAAGCCCGCAAAGCGACCGAGGAAGGGGCGGTGACCGCCGGCTACCGGGCTGACCGCGAAGCGGTGGTGAATGCGCTCAATGAAGCGCTGGCAACCGAATGGGTGTGCGTGCTGCGCTACCGTTTTCACTATTATATGGCGTCGGGTCTGGAGTCCGAGGCCATCCGCGCCGAGTTTCTAGAGCATGCCAATGAGGAGATGGAGCATGCCGATTGGCTGGCCGAGCGCATCATCCAGCTCAATGGCAAGCCGATCCTCGATCCAGCCAAGCTGACCGACAACAGCCACAGCGACTATGTCGAGGCCAAGGAACTCAGGGGCATGCTGACAGAGGATCTGGTGGCGGAACGCATCGCCATAGACACCTATAGCGCGATCCTCGATTGGCTTGGCGACAAGGATCCGGTCACTTCCCGGCTGCTGCGCCGAATTCTCGAAAAGGAAGAGGAGCATGCCGAGGATCTGGCCACCCTGCTGACGCGGGCGCACTAAACCCTATCTGGCCGCCGGATCGCCGGGGAAGTCGGCGTTGCGGCCGCGCCGGTGGCACCCGCCCAAGAGAGGAATAGAGCGGCAATCAGGAGACGCATGGCGGATTCTCCTTTTTCTTGAAATCTTGATGACTTTGTCAACGAGTCCGGGCCGATCCTTGACCTGGATCAATGCCTCTGTTACCCATCTTTTAGTAGTAATACTAGGGGGTGAGTATGCTGAAACGGTTATTCCCGCTGGCGCTTGTCGCTTTACTTGGCGCCTGCACGCAAAGTCCGTATTTTCCTGGCCGCACTCCCAGCGACGTGCCGTCCCATGTCGATGTGGTGTATCTGAAGAACATCTACATCACCACTTGGGGCGGAGAGAATGTCAGCGATCCGAAGTCCGAGCCCAACCGCGACATGACGCCCTCCGACAATGACAAGGAGGTTCTTGCGCTGGCCAAGGCCAATATCCTGAGCCAGATGCAGAATTTCGGCTATTCCGTCACCGAGGACGAGACCAAGGCCGCCGACGCCGTGATGGGTTTCTACGTTGCCTATCAGCCCGAGCGCTGGCCGCTGGTCGATCGCTCGGTCGGCATCTCGGGCAAGCTGTATGCGCTGGACGGCACACCGCTCTTCAAAATGTATGTGGGGCGGGTGAATTCCATCGGTCTGATCGGCGCTCTCGCGGGCCCATCGCGGGACGACATGGTTTCCGATGCGGCGCGCGAGGTGGCGGTGAAGGTCGTCACTGAAATGCGCAAGGGCACCAAGGACAACAAGCCGGTCGCGGCGCAGCCGGTCGCCGCCGCCGCGGCGGGAGTCGAAGGTAAATGACGGCGTCGGGCAAGCTCCGCGGGGCAACGGCTCTGCTGGCCCTGGCGCTGGCGCTGGGCGCGTGCGCCAAGAAATACTCTCCGGATGAATATAGCTCCGGGGGGATGCAGCAGGCCAACAAGGCGGATCGCGCGGTGGTGATCAATGTGCGGTCCGTCGACGTCAACGACCCCAGCCTCGGACTGGGGACCGCCGCTGGAGCCGCGGCGGGCGGATTGGCCGGGTCGCAGATCGGCAAGGGCAGCGGCAACGGCCTGGCCGTCCTCGGCGGCGTACTGATCGGCGGCGCGATCGGGGCGGCGGTGGACAACAGCGCCAAATCGACCACCGCATTCGAGTATGTCATGGAAAAGCCCAATGGCGATCTGATCACCTTGGCGCAAAAGCAGGACGTGCCTTTCCAGATCGGACAGCGCGTCTTGATTCTCTACGGTGTCCAGGCCCGCATCATCGCTGATGCCGGCGTAGAGGTGCGCCAGTAGGAGCCGGGGCCCCGCTCGGGCGGGGCCCTTTTCTTGTGGTCGGCAGGCAGTTTTGCGCTAAATACGGTAGGTAGAGCAGAAATTCGCGCAAAAGCTGGGTTTTTGGCCGGTTTGGCGAAATAAAATATCTGAATTGTCAGATATTTTTGCTTATACGTTGCGCCACTAGATATAGAATTGTACAAATATTTCAATTTTCAACCCCCTTGCGGATTCGCTTGACGGGGGGTATGGGCCTCCCTATTATCCGGCCCTCTCGCGGACCTGGTGGTAGGGGTCCAACCTAAACGCTGTGTCCGCGAAGTGTTTTTGATCGACATTCGAACGCCGTTCGGGTCGGCGCATAAACAACCGATAGGTCTGCGGAGGCTTTTTGGCGCTCCGCCGATCGTTTTTTTATGGCTTGGCCTGTTTTTGGCGAAAAGGAACGATGTATGCCGACGATTAACCAGTTGATCCGCAAGCCGCGCGAAGCCGTCGTGGCCCGCAATAAGGTCCCGGCTCTGCAGGAATGCCCGCAGAAGCGCGGTGTCTGCACCCGTGTCTACACCACCACGCCGAAGAAGCCGAACTCCGCGCTTCGTAAGGTCGCCCGCGTGCGTCTGACCAACGGCTTCGAAGTGACCAGCTACATTCCGGGTGAAGGCCACAACCTGCAGGAACACTCCGTCGTGATGATCCGCGGCGGCCGTGTGAAGGATCTTCCCGGTGTGCGTTACCACATCATCCGCGGCACCTTGGATACCCAGGGTGTGAAAGATCGTCGTCAGCGCCGTTCGAAGTACGGCGCCAAGCGTCCGAAGTAAGGAGAGAGACCGATGTCTCGTCGTCACGCCGCTGAAAAGCGCGAAGTTCAGCCCGACGCCAAGTATGGCGATATCGTTCTGACCAAGTTCATGAACTGCCTGATGCTCGACGGTAAGAAGTCTGCCGCCGAAGCCATCGTCTATGGTGCCCTCGACAAGATGGCCAAGAAGGGCGGCGGTCAGGAAGCCCTGACCATGTTCCACACCGCGCTCGACAATGTGAAGCCGGCTCTGGAAGTCCGCTCGCGCCGCGTCGGCGGTGCCACCTACCAGGTTCCGGTCGAAGTCCGCGCCGAGCGCCGTCAGGCTCTCGCGATCCGCTGGCTGATCGACAATGCCCGCAAGCGCGGCGAGACCACCATGGTCGACCGTCTGTCGGGCGAGCTGCTTGACGCCGCCAACAATCGTGGCGCCGCCGTCAAGAAGCGCGAAGACACCCACCGCATGGCGGAGGCCAACAAGGCCTTCTCGCATTACCGCTGGTAAGGCAAGAAGGCTTAGCGGACGTCCATCATGGCCCGTCAGACCCCCCTCAATCTGTATCGTAATATCGGCATCATGGCGCACATCGATGCCGGTAAGACGACCACGACCGAGCGGGTTCTCTATTACACGGGCAAGTCCTACCGCATGGGCGAGGTCGATAACGGCACCGCCGCGATGGACTGGATGGAGCAGGAGCAGGAGCGCGGCATCACCATCACGTCTGCCGCGACGACCTGTTTCTGGAAGGGCCATCGCATCAATATCATCGACACTCCCGGCCATGTCGACTTCACCATCGAAGTCGAGCGCTCCTTGCGCGTGCTGGACGGGGCGGTAGCGCTGTTCGACGGGGTCGCCGGTGTCGAGCCGCAGACCGAAACGGTGTGGCGTCAGGCCGACAAGTACGGCGTGCCGCGCATCTGTTTCGTGAACAAGATGGACCGTCAGGGCGCCAATTTCGCCCGCACGGTCGAGATGATCGCCGACCGCCTGGGCGCCCGCCCGCTGGTGGTGCAGTTGCCGATCGGCGTCGAGACCGGTTTCGTCGGCCTGGTCGACCTGATCCGCAACACCGCCGTTCTGTGGAAGGATGACGGGCTCGGCGCGCATTTCGCCGATGCCCCGATCCCGGCCGAGCTTCGTGAGGCCGCCGAGACAGCCCGCAAGGCGATGATCGAGATGGCCATCGAGGGCGATGACGCCGTGATGGAGGCCTATCTCAATGGTGACACTCCGGACGAGGCGACGCTGAAGCGCTGCATTCGCCAGGGCACCATCGCCATGTCCTTCACCCCGGTTCTGTGCGGCTCGGCCTTCAAGAACAAGGGCGTGCAGACCCTGCTGGACGCGGTCAATGATTTCCTGCCCGCTCCGACCGATATTGCGGCTCCCGAAGGGGTGGGCGCGGTTTCCGACGATCAGCCCTTCGCCGGACTCGCCTTCAAGGTGATGAACGACCCCGTCGCCGGCACGCTGACGTTCGTTCGTCTCTATTCCGGCCATGTCGCCACCGGCGCCGACGTGCTGAACAGCACGAAGGACAAGAATGAGCGTCTGGGCCGCATGGTGCAGATGCACGCCAATTCCCGCGAAGACATCAAGGAAGCCTTCGCCGGCGACATCGTCGCCTTCGTGGGCCTGAAGGAAACCAGTACCGGCGACACGCTGTGCGCCCACGGCCATCCGGTCGAGCTGGAGCGCATCGAGTTTCCCGAGCCGGTGATCGAAGTCGCCGTCGAGCCCAAGACCGCCGCCGACCATGAGAAAATGGGCGTCGCGCTGGCCCGCCTGGCCGCCGAGGATCCGTCCTTCCGCATCGCCACCGACGCCGAGACCGGTCAGACCGTGATCGCCGGCATGGGCGAGCTGCATCTCGAAATCATCGTCGACCGCATGAAGCGCGAGTTCAAGGTCGACGCCAATGTCGGTTCGCCGTCGGTCGCCTACCGCGAGACCATCGGC
>Ga0213872_10002582_pt1 | contig 10545 bp, 12 predicted proteins | sample VelepicomBERX_R2_FD_160071 | JGI IMG/M metagenome (GOLD analysis project Ga0213872, IMG submission 160071) | Rhizosphere microbial communities from Vellozia epidendroides in rupestrian grasslands, the National Park of Serra do Cipo, Brazil - RX_R2 | ecosystem: Host-associated > Plants > Roots >... | reverse complement strand
CTAGACCTGGCGCCGGATTGGATTCAACTGGCCACGCGTTTCGATCCGGCCGCCTACGGCATCGATCTGATGCGCGGCGCGGTCTCCGGCCAGTTCGCCATCGCGCCTGGCCGGTCCGTGCTGCTGCTTGCGCTTTGCCTGTTGGTTGCCGGCGTCTGGGTGCTGGCGCGGCTACGCCGCGCCGCGGAACAATAGACGGAAGCCTAACGCTCCTCCGCGCTCTGTTTCGCCTCGGCCGTCTGTCCGTCCTTCATTCCCTCGCGGAAGCCGCGCACGGCGCCGCCCAGGTCCTTGCCGATGTTCGGCAGTTTCTTGGTGCCGAACATCAGCACCACGATCAGCAACACGATCAGCCAGTGGAAAATGCTGAGTGAACCCATGGTTGTTGACTCCTCTTGCTTGCGATTAAAAAGATGCCTTGGTTTATTCCTGCAGCGGCTTGATGGGAATGTAGTGGCCGTCCTTGCCGACCGGGGTCAGCGGCAGGCCGGCCTTCCCGCGGCGCTTGCGTTCTTGCGCCAACGGCGGGCAGCTGTGCTCGTCGTAGTACATCACCATGCAGTCCAGACACAGCAGGCACTCCATTTGGTCGATGCGGCCCTGCTCGTCGATGGCCAGCGATCCACAGCCTACCGCGCAAGCATGACAAGTCGTGCAGCCCGGCTTGCGTCTGAGCGCGAAGAGCCGGAAACGCGTCGGCAGCGCCAGCGCCGCGCCCATGGGACAAAGGTACTTGCAGAACGGCCGTTCGACGAAGATCGATAGCCCGATAATGACGGTCCAGAACAGTACGAACGGCCAGCTGCGATGCAGCACGCCGACCAGGAAGGTGGTCTTGAACGGCTCGATTTCCGCCAACTTCTCGGCCCACGGCATGGAAAATACCGAGACCGCCAGCAGGACGAAGAACGCCAGGTATTTGATCAGGCGCAGCCGGCCGTGCCAGCGTGCCGGCAGCCGCCGTTGCCATTTCTTCAATCCCAGCGCGCCGCCCAGTTTGTAGATGAGTTCGGTCAGCGAACCGAATGGACACATCCAGCCGCAGAACAAACCGCGCCCCCATAGCAGCAGCGTCACCGCAATCACAATCCAGAACATGAAAATGAACGGATCGGACAGGAACAGGTTCCAGTGCCAATCGCCGAACAGCGCGTGAATCAGTGTCAGAACCTGCGTCACCGACGGCTGCGCCATCTCCAGCCAGCCGGCGAAGCCGATGGCGATGAGCCAGCTCGCGGTTTTGGGCCAGGACACCCAGCGCTTGTCGGCGCGCTTGGCCTTGCGCACCCAGCGATCGCGCAATGCGTGGAACAGCATCACCGCCAGCGCCCAGAGACCGAACAGACTGATGGCTAGCGGCTTGGTTTGCCAAGCCTTGATCCAGGTGGGCACTTCCTCGGGTACGTAGGGCCGTCCGCCGGCCAGAAAGTCTCCCGGCAGCCAGTAGGTCGAGGAGAATACCGAAAAGGTCTTGGCGCCGGTTTCCTTGTCGAGCTTATGGCCGAGGAAATCGAATTGCCACGGGTAGGCGGCGCTGAATTTGCGGCTCTTCACCACGAAGATGCCGGTCTCGTTGAATGACGGCGCGCCCGCGGCCTGCAATGTGTACAGATTGAGATAGTCGGAATCTTTGAAGGTGAAGGCGTTGATGCCTTGCTTGACCTGGATGCGGTCGTAGATGCCGCCCCGCACGAACCCGGATCCCTTGAACGACTCGGTGCCGTTGGCCACCACGAACAAGGCGTGCTCGCCGGGCTTCAGGCCGCTCATCAGCTGAGCGTAATCGTATTCGCCCAGAATACTCTTGCCGATCGCCGGCGCGTTGAGATAGCCGTAATACAGGTCGAGGTAGGGGGCGCCGGAGTCCGGCGCGCCGACGTCGGACGGCTTGACCGTCAGATGCTGGATCGCGCCCATGTCCATGAGCGCCTGCCAACTATACTGGCGGGTGGCCGGCTGCAGTTTGGCCTGGGGCAGGATGGTTTCCTTCAAGATGCCGACTTGACTCGCGACCGCGACGGCACAACGCGAAATCAGCTGGTTTTCGGCGATGACCGTGACGGTGGCGCCGGAAATGGCATCGAGACCCGTGGCGCCGTCGTTGCCCTTGCCGATTTCAAAACGCGAGCCGGCGAACTTGCCGACGTATTGCTGCAGGAAAGCCAGCAGCTTGTTTTCCGGAATGCCCACCAGCAGGATCGGCTCGCTGTGCTTGAGCACGCGCACGCCGGTGATCGTGCCCTTGGTATCCATGCCAATCAGCGTGACGATCGGCTTGCCGGAGTAGCCCATGGTGTCGACGATGTCGGTGGATAGAAAGACGTACCCGCGCAGCACGCGTTGCGACCCCTGCTGGGAATAGGCTTCCACATAGGGCGGGTTGCCCTTGCGGGCCGAGAAGGCCGTGGCGCCGGGCAGCACCGCGCCGCAATCGGTCCATTTGCACATCTCGGGTTGGGAAAAGAGTTCGGCAGGCAGCTCCTGCTCGTAGATCGACGCCATGCCGGGCCTGGCGAGCAGGCACAGCAGCGTAAACAGCATCAGGCGGAATAGCGCGCGCATGACAAGACTCTCGATAAGCGATAAAAGAGGTTCATGATCGGACCGCGGACATGTGACAAACGGCCTGCAGCAACCGGTAAGGTTGTTCAGGATGCTGCCAAGTCACTTTTCTGAGCAGCCGTGGCGAAGCCCATAACGTACCGTCATTCATCTCGACCAGCAGCGGCATGGCAATAAGCCGGTGCACGCGGCGCATGTCCCGCCCCGACAAATCGGCGGGCGTGACGCTGGCGGCGCCGCTGCCGTCGTACAGCACCGCCTGGCGTACCGGGCCGCCGCCCGACATGATGCGCATCACCTCGCCATCGCCGAGCGTCAAGACGGCGAGCACCTTGCCGGTCGCCGCGCTGGCCAGCGCGAGCCGCCAAGGGCTGCCGCCGCGGGTGCCCTGGGCGGCGGCGGCATGGTCGAGCACGATCAGCGCCGGATAAACGCCGGCCTGACGCAGTGCCTGGCCGATACCGCCCGCAAGCTGGGCGTCGTTCGCCGTCCGCGCCGCGGATTGCGATAGCAGGCGCTCGGTGATTTGGCGCGCCCGCGTCTCGCTGCCGCGCGGCGTAACCAGGCCAACGGCGTGGCCATGACTTTGCCAGGCCTGGGAGAGGCAGGGCGGCGTCAAGCGGCTCGCGCACAGCGGCAGCGACAGCAGCGGCACGGACAGCAGCGAAACCAGCGGGCGGATCGGCATGAGCATGGCGGTTGTGCCGGTTAGGTTCAGCTGGCCTTGGCCACCATGTAGTCGACCGCGGCCTTGACTTCCTCATCCTTCAGGCTCGGATTGCCGCCGTGTGCCGGCATCGTGCCCTTGCTGCCGGTGAAGCCTTCCAGCGCATGCTTGTACAGCGTGTCCTTGCCCTCGGCAATGCGCGGCGCCCAATCTTGTTTGTTACCGAATACCGGCGCGCCGGCGGCGCCGCTCTGATGACACATCGAGCAGACGGTCTTGAAGGTCTTGGCGCCCACCGGGTTCTGGTCTTCCAGGCTGGCCGCGGGCGCCGGCTGGGAAGCGGCGGGGGCCGCGCCGGCGGTGGCGTTGTCGCCGCCTTTGCCGCAAGCGGCTAGCCCCAGGCTCAACGCCATGGCCAGAATCAACATGCTGCCGTTTTTCATTGTTTACTCCTTATAGGGTGGGGTGAATCCAAGCGCCCGCGCGCTCGGTGGATGGCTGCTCATAGCCCAGAAGCGGGGCGGCGAGCAGGCGTTCGACGAGCCGCACGGCGTTGTCCCAAGGGGCGGCGCCGACATGGCTCAACGGATCGGCGACCACGTTGCCGTCGGGAAGGTGCAAATGATTCGGCGCGCTGGCGAGGCCGGGATGGGTCGGCGCCGTGTCGATGCGCATTTCGGCATCGCCCCAGCGCCAACTCATCGAATATTCCGCCGCACTGGCGAAGCAGAGCATCAACGCCACACCGTTGGCGAGCTGCAGTTGCAGCGCGTCGCGGCACAGGGTGATGGCGGCGAGCTGTTCGGCCACGGCGTGGGCTTCCAATCGTGCTTTCAATTCGAGCGGCAGCATGGTCAAGCTCCTTGTGCCAAGAGCAGGTCGCGCAATTGCTCGCGTGTCGCCTGGCGTGTGTCGGCGAGGCTCTTCGCCGACAGATAATGTTCATAGGCCGGGTGTTCGGCGACCTCGCCGGCGGCGATGCGCGCCAACAGCGCCGTTTCGTCGTCGGCGCCGTATTGCGCCAGGATCCGTTTGCGGTCTTCGCGCAGGTCATAGGCCAGCCGGCTCAGCGCATCGATTTCCTGCGCCGTCTCATGAGGGGTGTTGCGGAAAAACGAAGTCATGGCTTGTCCTTACATGTTTTGGTCTTTGACGACACCGCCGTCGGTCGTGGCCATGTCGATGGTGATCTGATCGAAACGGTAGAGCTTGCCGCCCTCTGCCTGCTGGAAGTGCTGCGCGTCGCCTGCGGTGGCGAAAGACACAAAGGTTTGTCCCATGGCGCCGAGCTTTTTCGAGCCGACCACGTAGTACGCGGTTTTGGCGTCGATCCAATGGCCGGCCGGCCGCTGCCAATCGGCTTTGCCCATATCCTGCACGTAGACGGCCAGCACCTTGCGCGCCTGTTCCGGCTTGAGATAGACCGAGAACATGCCCAGCGTGTCGCAGAAGAAATCGGGCTCGCCCTGGTCGTAAAGAATTTGCGCCTTGGGCCCCGGATAGTCCTTGAGGCTCATGCCGTCGAGCACGCTGACCGTGCTGGCGGTGATCTCATGCGGCGGCGGGGGCGTCTGCGGCGTCTGCTGGCAGGCGGCAAGCGACAGCGAGAAGCACAGCGGCAAGATGGCGGCGAACGAACGTCGAATCATGGCTTGAATCTCCAGGCGGCAAGACCGAGCGGCGCCGCGACCCATAACAGCATGATCGAGCCGAGCAGCAGCGGATCGGCGAGGCCCGCCGGAAATACGCTCAGCAGGCCGAATAGGGTGTGCAGGTCCGCGGGACCGAAAATATTCAGAATGCGGAAGATGTCGGCCGGATTGAGCATCAGCAGCACCGGGAACAGCGCGCCCAGCGCCGAGCCGCCGCTCAATACCAGCACGCCCAACAACAGCAGGTCGTACACCAAGACAAAAAAGAACCAGATGGCGATGGCGGCGCCGCTCGCGGCTGTGCGGCTCGCGCAAAACGCCGAGGCGGCCACCGCGAGACTGAGAAAGACCCAGCCGAGCAACACGGCGCTCACCATGAAGCCGGCGTATTGGAACCAGTCGGCCATCGGCAGCTTGATCACCACCACCAGGCCCGCCAGGCCGAAGCCGGCCAGCGTCGAGCAGGTCATCGCCAGCGCGAGCCCCAGGTATTTGCCCAGCAGCAGTTCCGCGCGGCTGATCGGGTAGGACAACAGCAGGTTGAGCGTGCCGCGCTCGCGTTCGCCCACCAGCGCGTCGAAGCCCAGAATCAGCGCGATCAGCGGCAGCAGGTAGATCGATAGGCTCACCAGGCTCGCGATCAGCGGCTCGATGCCTTGGAAGCCGACCGTGCCCTGCGACACGGCGCCGAAATAGCTGATGGCCAGGGTAAACACGGTAAAGACCAGCGAGACCGCCAGTACCCAACGGCTGCGGATGCGGTCGCGGAATTCCTTGCCGGCGATGACGCGGATGGGTTGCCACTGCAGTGCGAGGGTCATCGGGGGTTACTCCACATGGCCGAGAAACAGTTCTTCCAGGCTGGCTTCACGTACCTGGATGTCGAGGATATGCGCGGCGAGGCCGGACAAGTCCCGCAATAGCCGCATCTTGTCGTCGCGCGCGCAGGGGAAGCTAAGGCGGCTGCCGTCGATCGCCGGTTCGCAGCCGGCGAGCCGCGCCACCGACGGCGCCAGCGCCGCCATGGCGCCGGGCTGGGCGGTCAGCACGATCCAGGCGGGGCTGTTGCGGCCTTGGCGCAGCGCATCGAGGCTGCCCATCGATTCGATGCGGCCATTTTTCAGCATGGCCAGGCGGTCCACCCGTTGCTGGATCTCCGCCAGGATGTGCGAGGTGATGACCACCGTCATGCCGCGCTCGCGCAGCGCCGACAAGGTTTGGTAGAACGCGCGGATGCCCTCCGGATCGAGGCCGTTGGTCGGCTCGTCGAGAAACAGAATGTCCGGTTCGCCCAGCAACGCCTGGGCGAACCCCAGCCGTTGCCGCATGCCCTTCGAGTAGCCGCGCACTTTGCGCGCGCCGGCTTCCTGCAGTCCGACCTGTTCGAGCAGCGCAGGGCTCTGCGCCGGGTCGAACCCTTTGAGGCGCGCGAAGAATCGGAGCGTCTCTAGGCCGCTCAAATTGTCGTACAGCACCACGTTCTCGGGCAGATAGCCCAGGCGGCGGCGAATCGGCCGGAAGCGCTTGTCGTCCACCGTTTGGCCATGGATGCGGATGTGGCCGCTATCGGCGCGCAACAGGCCGAGCATGATCTGAAACAGCGTGCTCTTGCCTGCGCCGTTGTGGCCGATCAGGCCGAACAGCTCGCCTTGGCGGACCGACAGGTCGACGTCCTGCAGGGCCTGGACCGGGCCGAAGGCTTTGCTGACGCCGGACAATTCAATCATGGTGTTGGCTCCATTGACGCCAGTCGGCATGGACCGGCTTCATGCGCGGCGCGTCATCGAACACACCGGGCACCGACAAGAGGGGGAACTGCTGTGCGATCAGGCGCAGCGTCTGCAACGCCGGGCTGTTCATCAATACCTTGACGAGCGGGTAGCGCCACGTCAGGCGGTCGACCAGATCGTTCGATTTGTAGGGGATGTCGCCGGTGCCGCGGCCGCGCTGGTCCCAGCCGAAATAATTGCTCCAGTAGTTGCGCGGCCAGGCCACGTCGTCGGCGGCGACGTAGCGGATCTGTTCCTTGTTCTGGATGAAATCGTTGCCGCTGACGCGGTTGTTGATCGAGCCGCCCCACAGGTGGACGCCGACGTGATTGTTGATGACCAAGTTGCCGCGCAGCGTGTTGTATTCGGCGTCGTAAATGAACAAGCCGCGCTGATTGCCCTCGACCACGTTGTTCTCGATCAGCGAATCCTGAATGGTGCGCAGCATGATGCCGTGGTCGGTATTGCCCCAGACGCGGTTGTTGCGCACGATCTGGTTGCGCGTTTCCATCAGCGCGAGTCCACCGCGGTTGTGGTACACCTCGTTGCCGTCCCAGGTGTTGTAATACGAATTCATGTAATGGGTGCCGTAGCGCACGTTGTGAATGCGGTTGCCGATGAACTGCGCGTGGTGCGAGACGTCGACATAGATGCCGTCGCGCGCATAGCTGACGGTATTGGCGATGATGTGCGCGCCGGTGGTGTTGTAGATCTGGATGCCGTTGCCGCGCTCGGGCGAGGGCAGGTCGCGTTTGCCGACGATCAGGTTTTCTCGAATTGTGACGTTGGCCGAATGCTCGATCCACAGCCCGAACAGGTTGTAGACCAGATCGCATTGGCTGACCTCGGCGCGGTCGGCGCCGGGCTGAATGTAGATGCCGGCGTTTTGCGCCGTCAGATCGCTGCCGCTGTTGACCACGATCAGGCGCGCGATCTTCACGTCCGGCGCGGTGACGCGGATGACGTCGCCTTTGAGGCCGCCATCAATGGTCGGCCGGCCGACGCCGATGAGCGTCAAAGGCTTATCGATGCGCAAATTCTCGCGATAGACGCCGGCGGCCACCTGGATGCGGTCCCCCGCATGGGCCGCGTCGATCACGCGTTGGATGCTCTGTCCCGGCGCGACGGCAAGGGTTGCCGCCGTGGCCGCGCCCGATAGCAGCAGGGCAGAGACAAACCATCCAAAGTGCCGGTGATTGCGTCGCATGGTCTCGATCTATCGGTTGGCCGTTTCCGGCCTGGGAAAAAGGAGGGGGGGCGAGCCCCCCTCAGTGCTCGTTGCTAAACAGCTGGATTGCTCGTTAGCCTTCCACCAACATGCGCGAGCGCATTTCCAAGTGCAGCGCGTGGCAGAAGTTGGTGCAGAAGCACCAGTACACGCCCGGCTTGTCGGCGATGAAGGTCACCGACTGCGTCTGCTGCGGATGCACGACGAAGTTGATGTTGTACGACGGGATGGCGAAGCCGTGCGTCAAGTCCTCCACCTTGTCCAAGTTGGTCAGGATGATGGTGACCTCGTCGCCGCGTTTGACCGTCCACTCGCGCAGACCGAAGATCGGCGCTTGCGAGGTCAGATATACCGTCACCTTCTTGCCCTTGCGCTCGACGCGGCAGTCCTTGATGTTCTTGACCGCCAACGGGAACTCGTCGAGGTTGTAGATCTGCCGCGTCTTGATGATGTCGCGGTGCACGATGATCGAGTCGTGCGGCTCGGGGTAGGTCGGGTGATCGGCGATCAGTACCATCTTGTCGCCGCTGATGTCGATCAGCTGCGCGCTGTCCGGGTGCAGCGGACCGACCGGCAGGTAGCGGTCCTTGGAGAACTTGTTGTCGGAAATGAAGAACTTGCCATCCGGTTCCTTGGTTTCGCCCATCGAGGTGAAGCCGTGGCCCGGTTGATAGTGTACGTCGATGCGGTCGACCACCGGCTTGGCGGTCTTGTCGCCCTTGAACGCCTTCATCGCCTCGTCCAGGCTCCACTTCACGATCTGGCTATCCAGGAACAGCGTGGTGTAGGCGAAGCCCTTGCCGTCGAAGCCGGTATGCAACGGGCCGAGGCCGATTTCCGGTTCGGCGACCACGGTGTCGCGCGGTTCCTTCAGTTCGCCGTTGAACCACTTGAGCATCAGCTCGTGCGAGATCAGCGTGCAGGTTGGTGACAGCTTGCCGGCGCAAGCGTAGTACTTGCCGTCCGGCGAGATGTTGACGCCGTGCGGGTTTTTCGGTACCGGCACATAGCAGGTCAGCGCGGTTTTCGGATCGGTGTTGGCGGCCTTGGTGCCATCGACCACCGGCACCTTCGAATTGCCGATGTGGAACACCTTGCCCGCCGCTACGGCGGCTTCGATGCGAGCGACGTTGAAGAAGATGCACGAGTCGCGCTCGAACGCCATCATGTCTTCGTAGTGCACGCCGTTTTCGGTGTTGTACTGGTTCGAGCAGGCGAGCTTGCCATCGTAGGACGTGGCCACCAGGTCCATGTTGCCGTCGATCTTCACTTGCCAGCGCGGCTGCATGGTGGCGGCGTCGATGCAGGTGAACAGGCAGAAATACTTTTTCGGATCATTCAGATCACGGCCGTCGTTGGGGTGCGGAATATGGAATTCGTTGCCGCAGAACACGCGCGTGGTGTGATTGATCTTGTCGTCGACCGGGTCGCGCTTGTCCGGGAAGATGCCGTGGAAGCCCTGGACGTTGGGCAGCTCGGTGATGTGGTCGCACTCCATCGTGTCCAGGCGCACACGGGCGATACGGCCGTTGATCTTGTCGTTGACGAAGATGTACTTGCCGTCGTAAGTGCCGTCGGTATACGACATGTGCACGTGGTGCGTGTCGCCGGTGGTGTAGTTCAGCTGGCCGTTGGGGCGCGTGCCGATGATCTTTTTCGACTCGTTGGTGTAGCCCCAGCCGGACATGCAATCGGTGTTGTATACCGGGATGCGGCGGATCTCCCGCCCGGAGGGCAGGCCGCGCACGCGCACGTCGCCCGAGTGGCCCCCGCTGGAGAACACATAGTAATTGTCGAGCTTGCCCGGGGCGACTTCGTACTTGTTGTAGTCGATCGCCGTGCCCGCCGCGCCGGCGGCGCTGGCGTCGCCCCCGCTGGCGGCGGCTGTGCTGCCGCCTTGGTTGTTACAGCCGGTGAGCCCCAACGACAGGCCGGCGCCTGCAAGCCCGGCAAGTGCCGAGGTGGTGAGGAATTGACGCCGGCTGGGATCTTGCGCCGCCGGGGCGTCCGGTGTGTTGTCATGCGAAGTAGTCATCACATTCTCTCTCTGTGAATACCTGTGGACGCCAAGAGGCGAGCCTCGTCGAATCCTCCCTGAGCGCGCTCTTGGCGACGGGGATCTGCTTCAGGGTGCGGCAAATTGTCGCGGGGGTCAGCTTACGCTTGCGTCATAAAGATGTTTTTGATATGCATCAATATGACAAAAGAACATGTATTTATTGCACATCTTTAAATTGGCTTTAACGCGTGGTCCTCTATCTGTGACGGAAGTCTGGCGACGAGCCGCGCCAGGCGGAATGATTTCAGTCAAGGATTCGAATGGAATAGGATAACGGCATTACTAGTGGAGGCTGCCGGATGCGCTCGGAAGGAAAGATGGTTCGACAAGATGATTGGCATTGCCACCTGCCGGTGGTCGATGAGGTCTTGCGCGTGGTCGGCATGGTGTCTCAGTCCGACCTGTTGGCGTGTGCGCTATCGTTTCTGGCCTATCGCGCCCATGCGCCGCGTCCGGGTTGAAACGGCGAAGTCATTTCGCTGTGGCCGGAATGGCCTTATTGATCAGATAGCCGCCCTGGCTGATGGCAATCAGCGTGATCATGTTGGCGCTGATCGGTGGAAAGCCGTGGGTTTGCGGTATGACGCCGTGGATTTGTGGCGTGATGC
>Ga0213872_10002581_pt1 | contig 10546 bp, 10 predicted proteins | sample VelepicomBERX_R2_FD_160071 | JGI IMG/M metagenome (GOLD analysis project Ga0213872, IMG submission 160071) | Rhizosphere microbial communities from Vellozia epidendroides in rupestrian grasslands, the National Park of Serra do Cipo, Brazil - RX_R2 | ecosystem: Host-associated > Plants > Roots >... | reverse complement strand
ACCGGCCAAGGAAATCGTCAAGCGTTTCGCCACCGGCGCCATGTCGCTGGGTTCGATCTCGACCGAAGCCCACGCCACCCTGGCCGTCGCCATGAACCGTATCGGCGGCAAGTCCAACACCGGTGAAGGCGGCGAAGATCCGAAGCGCTACCAGATGGAACTGAAGGGCATCAAGATCAAGCAGGGCGACACCATGTCGTCCGTGGTCGGCAAAGACAAGGTCGAAGTCGACATCCCGCTGCTGGAAGGCGATTCGATGCGCTCGCGTATCAAGCAGGTGGCCTCGGGCCGTTTCGGCGTGACTGCTGAATACCTGAACTCGGCCGACCAGATCCAGATCAAGATGGCCCAGGGCGCAAAGCCGGGCGAAGGCGGCCAGCTGCCAGGCCACAAGGTGTCGGAATACATCGCCCAGCTGCGCTTCTCGGTGCCGGGCGTGGGTCTGATCTCGCCGCCGCCGCACCACGACATTTATTCGATTGAAGATCTGGCCCAGCTGATCCACGACCTGAAGAACGCCAACCCGCGTGCTTCCATTTCGGTCAAGCTGGTGTCGGAAGTCGGTATCGGCACCGTTGCCGCAGGCGTCACCAAGGCCAAGGCCGACCACGTGGTGGTGGCGGGCCATGACGGCGGCACCGGCGCTTCGCCGCTGTCCTCGATCAAGCACGCCGGCACTCCATGGGAACTGGGCCTGTCCGAAACCCAGCAGACCCTGGTGCTGAACGGCCTGCGTAGCCGTATCCGCGTCCAGGCCGACGGCCAGATGCGTACCGGCCGCGACGTTGTCATCGCCGCCCTGCTGGGCGCCGACGAAATCGGCTTCGCCACCGCACCGCTGGTGGTGGAAGGCTGCATCATGATGCGCAAGTGCCACCTGAACACCTGCCCGGTCGGCGTTGCTACGCAAGACCCTGTGCTGCGCGCCAAGTTCTCCGGCAAGCCTGAGTACGTTGTGAACTACTTCTTCTTCGTTGCGGAAGAAGCCCGCCAGCTGATGGCGCAACTGGGTATCCGCACCTTTGACGAGCTGATCGGCCGCGCCGACCTGCTTGACAAGTCGAAAGCCATCGCCCACTGGAAAGCACGCGGCCTGGACTTCACCAACGTGTTCTACCAGCCGGACGCACAGGGCGCCAAGGTCTACCACACCGAAGAGCAGGATCACGGCCTCGACAAGGCACTGGACCACAAGCTGATCGCCCAGGCCAAAGCGGCGCTGGAAAAAGGCGAGCGCGTCTCCTTCATCTCGCCGGTGAAGAACCTGAACCGCACTGTCGGCACCATGCTGTCGGGCGAAGTGGCCAAGCGTTATGGCCACGCCGGCCTGCCGGATGACACCATCCACATCCAGCTGCAAGGCACCGCCGGCCAGTCGGCCTGCGCCTTCCTGGCGCACGGCATCACCATCGACCTGGTCGGTGAAGGTAACGACTACGTGGGCAAGGGCTTGTCGGGCGGCCGCATCATCGTGCGTCCGAACACCGAGTTCCGTGGCTGGGCGGTGAACAACATCATCATCGGTAACACCGTGCTGTACGGTGCAATCAGCGGCGAGGCCTTCTTCAACGGCGTAGCCGGCGAGCGTTTCGCCGTGCGTAACTCGGGCGCCACCGCCATCGTCGAAGGTACCGGCGACCACGGCTGCGAATACATGACCGGTGGTACCGTGGTCGTGCTGGGCAACACCGGCCGTAACTTCGCGGCGGGTATGTCGGGCGGCATCGCCTACGTGTACGACCCGGACGGCGATTTCGAATCGCGCTGCAACACCTCGATGGTCAGCCTGGAATCCGTGCTGACCGCCGCCGAGCAGCACGTCGACCGCTCCACCTGGCACACCCAGCACCGCGATGGCGAACCGGAAGCGGACGAGACCATCCTCAAGCGCCTGATCGAGCGCCACTTCAAGCACACCGGCTCGACCCGAGCCCGTCTGCTGCTCGACAACTGGGCCGAGGCCCGCAGCAAGTTCGTGAAAGTCTTCCCGAACGAGTACAAGCGCGCTCTGGCCGAAATGGCCGAGGACATGGCTAACGAAGCGATCGCCGCTTAAACAGGATCAAAAGGAACTATCGTGGGTAAAATCACCGGCTTTATGGAATTCAAGCGCCAGGAAGAAGAGTACCTGGCCCCAGCGGCGCGCTTGAAGGACTACAAGGAATTTGTCATCACCCTGACCAACGACAAGGCCAAGGTACAGGCGGCGCGCTGCATGGATTGCGGCATCCCCTTCTGCAACAACGGCTGCCCGGTCAACAACATCATCCCGGACTGGAACGACCTGGTCTATCGCGGCAACTACCGCGAGGCGCTGGAAACCCTGCACTCGACCAACAACTTCCCCGAGTTCACCGGCCGCATCTGCCCGGCGCCTTGCGAAGCCGCCTGCACCCTGGGCATCAACGAAGATCCGGTCGGCATCAAGTCGATCGAACACAAGATCATCGACGAAGGCTGGGAACACGGCTGGGTCGTGCCGCAGCCGCCAGCCAAGCTGACCGGCAAGAAGGTCGCTGTGGTCGGCTCCGGTCCTGCCGGCCTGGCTGCCGCCCAGCAGCTGGCGCGTGTCGGCCACTCGGTCACCGTGTTTGAAAAGAGCGACCGCCTGGGTGGCCTGCTGCGTTACGGCATCCCCGACTTCAAGATGGAAAAGTCGCACATTGACCGCCGTATCAAGCAGATGGAAGCCGAAGGCGTCGTGTTCCGCACCAGCGTCCTGATCGGCAAGGACTTCCCTGCCAGCGTCAACAACTGGGCCAAGGAAACCATCTTCCCTGAAGACCTGGAAAAAGACTTCGACGCCATCGTCATGGCCGGCGGCGCCGAGCAGCCGCGCGACCTGCCGGTGCCGGGCCGCGAGCTGAAGGGCGTGCACTTCGCCATGGACTTCCTGCCGCAGCAGAACAAGATCAACGCAGGCGACAAGGTCAAGGACCAGATCAAGGCCACCGGCAAGCACGTAGTGGTGATCGGCGGCGGCGATACCGGTTCCGACTGCGTCGGCACCTCCAACCGCCACGGCGCTGCATCGGTGACCCAGTTCGAACTGATGCCGATGCCGCCCGAGCAGGAAAACAAACCCTTGGTGTGGCCATACTGGCCGACCAAGCTGCGCACCTCGTCCTCGCACGACGAAGGCTGCGAGCGCGACTGGGCTGTCGCCACCAAGCGTCTGGAAGGCAAGGGCGGCAAGGTCGAGAAGCTGATCGCCTGCCGCGTTGAATGGAAAGACGGCAAGATGAGCGAAGTGCCGAACTCGGAATTCGAAATGAAGGCCGATCTGGTGCTGCTGGCCATGGGCTTTGTCTCGCCAGTGCAGCAAGTGCTGGACGCCTTCAACGTCGACAAGGACGCGCGCGGCAACGCCAAGGCCACCACCGATGGCGAAGGCTGCTACAAGACTTCCGTGTCCAAGGTCTTCGCCGCCGGCGACATGCGCCGTGGCCAGTCCCTGGTGGTCTGGGCTATCCGCGAAGGCCGCCAGTGCGCCCGCGCGGTCGATGAGTTCCTGATGGGCTCCTCCGACCTGCCACGCTAAACCGAATCATTGCAAGCCTCAGACCGGCTGCCGGGAGATCCCCGGCTCGCCGGTCTTTTTTTGCGGATATGGCTTGTGCGCCGCAGCAATGTAACAAATCTTGACGGGTGTAAATTGCTGACTGGATGTTCAGTAATGTTGTATTATCTGCTACTTGGCCCTTCTGCCGTTCGGCCAAAAGAGGGGCGTCCAGCAGAGATTGACCTTTCTGCACTACAATACGGCATTCAAAAATATTGAGTTCTGTCGTGCCAAATCTTGTCGAAATCCGTGATTTACACTTTTCCTATGGCAAGCGCCCCATTTTGTCGGGCCTCCATATGGACTTTCCTAAAGGGAAAGTGGTGGCCGTCATGGGCGGTTCCGGGAGTGGCAAGACGACGGTATTGCGCCTGATCGGCGGCCAGCTGCGTCCCAAGAAGGGGCATGTCAAAGTGCACGGCCAGATCGTGCACAAGCTGAATACCGCCTCCTTGTACCTGCTGCGTCGCAAAATGGGCATGCTGTTCCAGCATGGCGCTTTGTTTACCGACCTGACTGTTTTCGAAAACGTCGCCTTCCCGCTGCGTGAACATACCGACCTGCCGGAAGAGCTGGTCCGCAACCTGGTGCTGATGAAGCTGCACGCCGTCGGCCTGCGCAACGCCGCCAACCTCAAGCCGGGCGAAATCTCCGGCGGCATGGCCCGCCGCGTGGCGCTGGCGCGCTCCATTGCGCTCGATCCAGAGCTGATCATGTACGATGAACCGTTCGCCGGCCTCGACCCGATCTCGATGGGCGTGACCGCCAACCTGATCCGCAACCTGAACACGGCCCTCGGCTCGACCACCGTGCTGGTGTCGCACGACGTCAAGGAATGCTTCGCCATTTCCGACTACGTCTACTTCCTGTCGAAAGGCAAGATCGTCGCGCACGGCATCCCGGAAGAAATGATGGTGTCTACCGATCCTTACGTGAAACAATTCGTCAACGCAGAAGCGGACGGCCCGGTGCCGTTCCACTATCCAGGCAAGTCCCTGGCCGATGACCTGGGTCTGGGAGCACGCGCATGATCGCCGGCCTGATTGCCCGCGTGGGCGCCAGCGCCCGCGACTACGTCGAAAGCATCGGCTTCGGCTTCCGCGCCTTCGTGACCATGCTGGGCCTGTCGCCTGGCCTGGTCAAGCGTCCGCGCCTGGTGATCGAGCAGTTGCACTTCATCGGCAACTACTCGATGCTGATCATCACCCTGTCCGGCCTGTTCGTCGGCATGGTGCTGGGCCTGCAGGGCTACTACACCCTGAACAAGTACGGCGCCGAGCAGTCGCTGGGCCTGTTGGTGGCCCTGGGCCTAACGCGCGAACTGGGTCCGGTGATCACCGCCCTGCTGTTCGCCGGCCGCGCTGGCACCTCGCTGACGGCTGAAATCGGCCTGATGAAAGCGGGCGAGCAGCTGTCCGCCATGGAAATGATGGCCGTGAATCCGATCCAGCGCGTGCTGGCGCCCCGTTTCTGGGCTGGCGTGATCTCGGTGCCTCTGCTGGCTTCCGTGTTCAGCGCCGTGGGCATCTTTGGCGGCTACCTGGTCGGCGTCAAGCTGATCGGTGTCGACGAAGGCGCCTTCTGGTCGCAGATGCAGGGCGGCGTGGATATCTACAAAGATATCTTCAACGGTTTCGCCAAGAGCGTGGTGTTCGGCATTGCCATCACCTTTATCGCCTTGTACCAAGGATATGAAGCGCAGCCGACGCCGGAAGACGTGGCGCGCGCCACCACCCGCACGGTGGTGATTTCTTCGCTGATGATCTGGTGGCTGGACTTTATCCTCACCGCTCTGATGTTTAGCAAATAACGAATACGCAAATAGGAATAAAAATATGCAACGCAAATCTCTGGATGTCTGGGTCGGTCTGTTCATCGTGATCGGCGTGGCCGCTCTGATGTTCCTGGCCCTCAAGGCTGGCGACACCAGCAAGCTGTCCTTCGCCAAAACCTACCCGATCACTGCCAAGTTCGACAACATCGGCAGCCTGCGTTCCCAGGCGCCAGTCAAGGCCGCCGGCGTGGTGATAGGCCGTGTGGGAGAGATCAAGTTTGATGACAAGAGCTATCAGGCGCTGGTAACCTTGAACATGGAAGAAGGCTACAAGTTCCCTAAAGACAGCTCGGCCAAGATCCTGACCGCCGGCCTGCTCGGCGAGCAATACGTGGGTATCGAAGCGGGCGGCGACACCGCCAACCTGGTGGGCGGCGACAAGATCGCCCGCACCCAGTCGGCCGCCGTACTGGAAGACCTGATCAACCAATTCATCTACAGCAAAGCTGCAGAAGGAAAGGACAGCAAATGAGCAAGCGTACTTCCACCCTGGGCAAAGCCGCGCTGGCCGCTGGCCTGACAGCCCTGCTGGCGGGCTGCGCCGGTCCTAATCCGCGCGACCCTTACGAGGGCTACAACCGCGCCATGTTCAAGTTCAACGACACCGTCGATGAATACGCCCTGAAGCCGGCCGCCACCGCCTACCGCAACGTGCTGCCGTCCTTCGTGCAGACCGGCGTCAACAATTTCTTCGGCAACCTGGGCGACGCCTGGACTACCGTTAATGACATGCTGCAAGGTAAAGGCCAGCAAGGCCTGAGCGACCTGTCGCGCTTCGCCATCAACTCCACCGTGGGTCTGCTGGGCCTGTTTGACGTGGCATCGGATGCTGGCTTGTCCAAGCACAAGGAAGACTTCGGCCAGACCCTGGGCACCTGGGGCGTAGGCTCCGGTCCGTACCTGGTGCTGCCGCTGCTGGGTCCATCGACCGTGCGCGATACCGCTGCGCTGCCGCTGGACATCAAGGGCGACATCTGGGGCTACAAGGATCCGGTCTACCTGCGTAACATCGGTATTGCGGTGCGCACCGTGGACATCCGCGCCAACCTGCTGGACGCCTCCAGCCTGCTGGAAGACGCCGCCCTGGACCGCTACGAATTCATCCGTGACGGCTACCTGCAGCGCCGCGAGAGCCTGATCTACGACGGCGAATCTGGCCCGAAAGGCAAGAAGTCGGACGACGACGACTACGTGCCGCCATCGCAGCCGGAAGCCAAACCGGATGCCAAGCCCGAAGCCAAACCGGACGCCAAGGCCGACGCAAAAGATGGTCAAAAAGAAACTTCTGCAATCGTGTCATCCGAATCGGCCCCAAAAGAGTTAAACTCCGGCACACCGGCTGCAAATACTGTCAGCCAGTGAACCGTCGAGAACTCACATAGGTATTGAAAAAGATGAAACTGAGCAAACACCTCATCGCAATCGCCGTCGCTGCTCTGGCCGCCGGCGCCCTGCCAGTCCAGGCTGCCGCTCCGGCCGCCCCTGCTGCAGCTGTTGCAGCCACTGAAGCACCAGACGTTCTGGTCAAGCGTATCAGCCAGGACGTGCTCGACACCGCCAAGGCCGACAAAGCCATCCAGGCGGGCGACCAGAAGAAGGTGATGGATCTGGTTGAAAGCAAGATCCTGCCTTACGTCGACTTCCAGCGCATGACCGCCCTGGCAGCCGGCCGCTTCTGGCGCGACGCTACCCCGGACCAACAGAAAGCGCTGCAGGACCAGTTCCGCCAGCTGCTGATCTTCACCTACTCGGGCGCCCTGTCGCAGGTGAAGGACCAGACCGTTGAGTTCAAGCCGCTGCGTGCTGCGGCCGACGACACCGACGTCGAAGTGCGTTCCCAGGTCAACCAGGCCCGTGGCGAACCGATCCCGCTGAACTACCGCGTGGAAAAGACCACCTCCGGCTGGAAGATCTACGACATCAACGTGCTGGGCGCATGGCTGGTCGAGACCTACAAAGGCACCTTTGCTTCCGAAATCAACAAGGGTGGCATGGACGGTCTGATCAAGGCCCTGACCGAGAAGAACAAGAAGCTGGCCAGCAAGCCTATCAAGGCGGCCGCGAAGTAATTAGCACCCCAATATCATGAACGCCATCACCGAAAACCTCGAAAACATGCAGTCGCTGACCTCGCTGACCGTGCTGAACGCCACGGACACGCTGGAACGTGGCCTGACCGCCATCAAGGCCGGCCAGACCTCGTTTGATCTGCGCCATGTGTTGACGGTGGATTCGGTGGCGGTGTCCGTGATGCTGGCCTGGCAGAAGGCGGCCCGCGACGCCGGTCGCGAGCTGGAACTGAAAAACCTGCCGCCAGCCCTGCAAAGCCTCACCAAGCTGTACGGCGTGTGCTCCCTGCTGTTCCCCACTTCGGAACAGCTGGAACCTGGTGCGTCCCCTGCGGACAATCCGGCCCACGCCGATTTCGCCCCCGTCAAGGGCGGCTATGACCGTCCCGCCAAGGTCAACCTGCCCGGTTCCGAAGCTGACGCGCACCATCACCATTGACCCCCGCCCCACCCCGCCGCTTGTAGTAATCGCCGGTATTACCGGCTCCGGCTCTGCCGATCTGAATTTCCCCTATAATTGAACGTTGCTGCTGCCAAAATGATGTGCAGCGGCGCCCGCAGCACCTTCCACGCGATGGCACCGTCGTCGCACCAACCGACAAGCAAGCATGACAGCGATCCAAATTAGCAATGTCCAGAAGCGTTACGGCACGCTCCAGGCGCTGGGCGGCGTCTCCCTCGACATCGAGGAGGGCGAGTTCTTCGGCCTGCTGGGGCCCAACGGCGCCGGTAAAACCACTTTGATCTCCACCGTCGCCGGCCTGATCCGGCCTGACGCGGGCAAGGTCACCATCCATGGTCACGACGTCACCAGCGACTTCCGCAATGCCCGCCGCAAGCTGGGCGTGGTGCCGCAGGAACTGGTGTTCGACCCCTTCTTCACCGTGCGCGAAACCCTGCGCCTGCAGTCCGGCTACTTCGGCCTGCACAACAACGACGCCTGGATCGACGAGGTGATGCATAACCTCGACCTGACCAACAAGGCCGACGCCAATATGCGCGCCCTGTCCGGCGGCATGAAGCGCCGCGTGCTGGTGGCCCAGGCCCTGGTGCACAAGCCGCCCGTGATCGTGCTGGATGAACCGACCGCCGGTGTCGACGTCGAACTGCGCCAGACCCTGTGGAAGTTCATCACCCGCCTGAACCGCGAAGGCCACACCGTGGTCCTGACCACCCACTATCTGGAAGAAGCCCAGGCCATGTGCAAGCGCGTGGCCATGCTCAAGGGCGGCAAGGTGGTGGCGCTGGACACCATGGCCTCGCTGATCCGCCGCATCTCCGGTTCCCAGCTGATCGTCAACATGGCGCAAGGCCAGTTCCCGGAAGGCCTGCGCCCGCTGGTGACTCACGACGAACGGGGCGAACACGGCCAACGCTACACCCTGCGCATCAACGATTATTCCGAAGTGGAAGGCATCCTCGCGCGCCTGCGCGAAAGCGGCGCCACCATCGACGAAATGCAACTGCAACAAGCTGACCTGGAAGACATCTTCATCCAGATCATGGAGAAGGGCACCGTATGAACTTCATCTCAACCGGTTTCCGCACCCTGGTCTACAAAGAGACCCTGCGCTTCTGGAAAGTCGCCACCCAGACCGTGGCCGCGCCCATCCTGACCGCCATGCTCTACCTGCTGATCTTCGGCCACGTGCTGGAAGGCCGCGTGCAGGTGTATCAGGACGTCAGCTACACCGCCTTCCTGATCCCCGGCCTGGTGATGATGAGCGTCTTGCAGAACTCCTTCGCCAACTCGTCCTCCTCGCTGATCCAGTCCAAGATCACCGGCAACCTGGTGTTCGTGCTGCTGACGCCTTTGTCGCACTGGGAGATCTTCTCCGCCTACGTGCTGGCAGCCATGGTGCGCGGCATCGTGGTGGGCTTCGGCGTGTTCGTGGTGACGGCCTGGTTCGGCCACATGTCCTTCATCGCGCCGCTGTGGATCGCCGTGTTTGCCCTGCTGGGCGCCGCCATCCTCGGCACCATGGGCCTGATCGCCGGCATCTGGGCCGAGAAATTCGACCAGCTGGCCGCCTTCCAGAACTTCCTGATCATGCCGCTGACCTTCCTGTCCGGCGTGTTCTACTCGATCCACTCGCTGCCGCCGTTCTGGCTGACGATCTCGCATCTGAACCCGTTCTTCTACATGATCGACGGCTTCCGCTACGGCTTCTTCGGCCAGTCCGACGTCAATCCGCTGATCAGCTTCGCCATCGTGTCCGCCTTCCTGGTGGGCCTGTCGCTGACTGCGATCCGTCTACTGAGCAGCGGCTATCGTCTTCGCCATTAAGGATTTATCGTGACCACCACTCCAGAACTGATCCACGGCTACATCAAGGCCGGCCTCGAATGCACCCACCTCGAAGTGGAGGGCGATGGCCAGCACTTCCAGGCCGTGATTGTCTCGCCTGCGTTTGCCGGCAAGCGCCTGATCCAGCGCCACCAGCTGGTGTACGCCGCGCTGGGCGACCGCATGCGTGAAGAAATCCACGCCCTGTCGATGAAAACCCTCACCCCAGAAGAATTCCAAGGCTAAGCATGGACAAACTCCTCATCCAGGGCGGCAATCGCCTGAACGGCGACATCACCATCTCCGGCGCCAAGAACGCGGCGCTGCCGATCCTGTGCGCCGGTCTGCTGACTTCCGGCGATGTTGAACTGTCCAACGTGCCGCATCTGCACGATGTGGCCACCATCCTCAAGCTACTGGGCCAGACCGGCCTCAAAGTGACCCAGGATGACCACCGTGTCACGCTGAACGGCAGCGCCATCGACAAGCTCGAAGCCCCGTACGAACTGGTGAAAACCATGCGCGCCTCGATCCTGGTTCTGGGCCCGCTGCTGGCGCGCTTCGGCGAAGCCAAGGTCTCGCTGCCGGGTGGCTGCGCCATCGGTTCGCGTCCGGTGGACCAGCACATCAAGGGCCTGCAGGCGCTGGGTGCGGAGATCCACATCGAAGCCGGCTACATCTACGCCAAGTGCAAAAAGCTGAAGGGCGCCCGCATCGTCACCGACATGATCACCGTGACCGGCACCGAGAACCTGCTGATGGCTGCGACCCTGGCAGAAGGCGAAACCGTTCTG
>Ga0213872_10002580_pt1 | contig 10549 bp, 10 predicted proteins | sample VelepicomBERX_R2_FD_160071 | JGI IMG/M metagenome (GOLD analysis project Ga0213872, IMG submission 160071) | Rhizosphere microbial communities from Vellozia epidendroides in rupestrian grasslands, the National Park of Serra do Cipo, Brazil - RX_R2 | ecosystem: Host-associated > Plants > Roots >... | reverse complement strand
AGACCCTGGTGCGGACCCGCAATTCCGTCGTCGCCGCGCTGCTGGTGCGCCGCGGCGAGGCCGACGCGATGGTGTGCGGCGTGATCGGACGCTATGCCCGCCACCTGGAGCATCTCCAGGCGGTGATCGGCAAGCGCCCGGGCGTCAAGACCACCGCCGCCATGGCCCTGATGATCCTCGACAAGGGCACCTACTTCCTGTGCGACCCCTACGTCTCGCACGATCCGACCGCCGAACAGATCGCCGACATGACGATCCTGGCGGCCGAGGAGGTGCGTCGTTTCGGTATCGAACCGAAAGTGGCGCTGGTATCGCATTCCAATTTCGGCGGCCGGAACAGCCCGAGCGCCGAAAAGATGCGCAACGCGCTGGGCCTCCTGCGCGAGCAGGCGCCGACGCTGGAAGTCGACGGCGAGATGCATGCCGACGCGGCCCTGTCCGAGGAAATCCGCAAGGCGCGCTTCCCCGGCAGCACGCTGAAGGGCGCCGCCAATCTGCTGGTGATGCCCAACATGGATGCGGCGCATATCTCGCTGAACATGGTGAAGATGCTGGCCGACGGAATCATGGTCGGCCCGATCCTGCTCGGCATGGCGGCCCCGGCGCACATCGTCACCCAGTCGGTGCGCGTGCGCGGCATCGTCAATATCACGGCGCTGGCCGTGGTCGATGCTCAGATGGCGGCCAGCCGGAAAGGCTAATCCGCTGATGGGATGGGCTGCTTGAGGGACACCCTCAAGCGCCTGCCATCCTTGGCGAGGTCGATCCCTCTGCCGTCGATCCCCGCCACCCGCCAGCCATTCAGCGAGGCGCCGGGCCCCACCTTGACCTCATGTCCGCCGTCCGGGCTGATCAGCGCGACCGGGCGGCCTTCTTCCACGGCCAGTCCGGCCAGGCGCAACGAGGACGACGCCAACGTCGCCGCATGGAGAATCGCGCCATGCCGAGACGGCGTGAAGAGCGGCCGCGTCACGACGTCGGGAAAGCTCGCGGCGGGAATATCGGCCGCCGGCGCGGCGGGCTCGTCCTCGCCGCCGCCGAGATAGCCGTAGAGGTCGAGCGCCATGGTCAGGCGCTCTTCCTTGTCGGCGGTGATCGCAAGCGTCTGGATGAACAGGGTCGGCTGGGAATATTCCAGCCGATAGAGCAGGTTGGGCAGGCCGGCCCGCGGCAGCGAGACGCGCAGCCGCAATCCAACCCGCTTGACCGCTTCGTCATCCTTCAAATCGACCGCTTCGCTGCTGACCAGGTCGCCGCCCATCGCCTTGATATCGGCGTTGAGGCGGCCGGCGAGGGCGGCGGCGGCGAGCTGAGGGTCGGACCCGGGCAGAAAGCCGGACGCGGCGGTCGGGCGGGAAGCGGCCAGCGTCGCTTTTTCTTCGGTCAGAGCGGGAAGGCGTTCGGTGACGCGGCCAATCTCCTCGCGGTCATGCCGGGCCCTGGCGAGAGGGCCGTTGCCGCCGACGAGGTCGATCGCGGGCTGGGCCAGCCCTTCCCAGAGCAGGAAAAGCGCCATGGCGAGCACCGCCACGGCAAGCAGGCGGCTCGGAAGTGTGCCCGGGGTGATTTTTCCCTCCATCATCGCGCACCCGGCCCGGTCGAGCGTGCCGATAAGGCGAAGGCCTGCCCGCCCTTGACGGACGTCACCGGCGCGTCGAATTTCGCGTCCGGGAAGGCGGCCCCGACCAGCGGCAGCAGCTTGGTGGCATCCGCCGACAGCCCGGTCATGACCAGCCTGTCGTTCCGGATCGTTACCGACTCCGCCCAACTATCGTCGGGAACGGCGCGGGCCAGCGTATCGAGGGTGCCGAGCGCGCTGGGTGTTTCCTGCCGCTTAAGGTGGGGCAGGTCGCGCTGCCGGCGCAGATGCTCGACCTCGGCGGCGAGGCTGCGGACCTTTTTGACGTCCTGGCGTGCCGTGGCAAGCCGCGCTTCGGCAAGGCCCAGCCACACCGACTGGACCGCGACCGACAGGGTCGCCAGGGCCAGGAGCGCCGCCAAAGCCGGAACTGCGCGGCGGCCGGCCGCGAAAGAGCGGCCTGCGCCGCCGGCCAGCGGCGCCTCGGCGCCGTCAGCGAGCGAGATCGACTGGGCGGTGAGTCCCAGGCGGGCAAACGCTTCCAAGGCGGGGGCGGCGGCGGTCCGGGGAAGGACTGTCAGGGCGACCATCATGCGGCCGGGCTCGGCGGGCGCCGGGTCGGGGGCGACGTGGAAATAGACCTGGTCGGCTCGCCAGGGGGTGCGGCGATCCATTTCGCCGGCCACGATCTGGCGGAGATAGCGGCGCGCGTTCCTGGGCAAATCGAAGGTCCGCCGCCAGGGCTTCGCTTCCGGCAGGCGGAGGATTACCGGGTGTCCCTTGGGCAAGGCGGCTTCGTTGACGATGCGGCCCTCCTGCCAGATGGCGATGGCGGGATCGCTTGTCTTGAGCCAGGGCAGGAGAGAGGCCAATTCTCCCAGCCACCAGGCCAGGAAGGCATCGAGCTTGGCTTTCATTTTTCTTCCTTTCGCCATTGCGGCTCATGCCATTCGAGGATCGTCACCGGATGCTGCTCCCGCGGCGACAACCGGACGATCGCCTCGGCGCTGGCGGTCGCGCCCGAGCCCAGACGTACCGCCATCTCCAACGTCACATAGAGCGCGCGGGCGGTGTCTGGCCAGCTTCCCTCCATGACGCCCGCCGCCGCGAAGGCCTGCGCGGTCGCGAGGTCGGGAGTGTAATCTTTCCGCCCATTCGCGGCCAGCAGCCCGGCGCGGGCCTGGCTGGAGAGGCCGGGGATCATCGACAGCGTGTCGGCATCGGCCATCCGCCAATCGAGCCGTCCGGACTCGTTATGGACCGTGCTCGCCCGCAGCAGGCGATGATAGGTGGAGACGGTGATGCCCGGCAAAGCCGCGAGTTCGGAAACCGCGAGCAAGGCGCGGCCGCCCAGGCCCGGCGTGGTCCAGGCCGAGAAAGCGGAGAACAGCCGGTCGGCTTCGGCGCTCGAAGAGGCCGACTGGTCGAACAGGGACCGCAACAGCACGGGCGGCGCGTGGTTGAGATCGATTTTACCGGTTTCGCTCGACGCGACGATTTCGGCTTCGCCGAAATCGAAAGCGACGCGGTGCGGCGTTCCATCGGGCCGCCAGGCCTTGGCGGGGTCGGCGTCGGCCAGCGCCAGCTCGGCGGCGGCCGCCGCCGTCTCCAGCGCCGCATGCGCCTGGGCGGATTCGATCGCATGGGTCATGCGCCGGACCGCGAGGCCGCTGGTGCTGGCGAGGCCGCCGGCCAGCAGCGCCAGCAGGGTGACGCCCCACAGCACGATGACCAGGGCGATGCCGCGTTCGCCGCTGCGGATCATGGCGCCGTCTCCGCTTTCGCCGCCGCGACCAGCATCGGCCAGGGCGGGTTGCTGAAACCGATGAGGCGCGGGGCGGGCGATTGCGGGCTCCAAGTGTCCTGCCAATCGCCGCTCCCGCCGCGATAGCGAAAGCGCATCGGCGCCGTCCCCGCGATCAGCATCGTCGAGCGGACCGGAATCTCGGCGACCTGCACCACGCCGCCCGGCTTGAAGGGATATTCCCGATAGAACAATTTGGACTGGCCATTTTCCTCGACGATGTCGAAAACCGCCAATGTCAGGCCGGCCGGTCCGGCCGCGGGCGGGCGCAGGATGGGAAAGGCCAGCCGGTCGGCCCGCGCGGTGAACAGCGGGCGGGGCGGCGAATCTTCGGTGGATATGGGAAATTCATTGGCAAGCTGACGGACCAGCAACAGGCGGATGACATCCATCGCCTCGGCTTCCTCGATCACCGCGTCGGCGCGGCCCTGGCCGGCACGCACGAAGCGCAGCCCTCCGAACAGCGCCAACAGCAGCAGGGAGAGCAGGGTCATCGAGACCAGCATCTCGATCAGGGTGAAGCCGGCCTGCCGCTTCATGGCGCCGCCAGCCGGACCGTCGACAGCGCCACCGCCCGGCCGTCGGCGGTCTGGGCGTCGCTTTCCAGCCGCCAGGCGGCCAGATGAGCGGCGGCGGCGCGGGCAAAGGGGCCGTCGGCGGCGGGGCGAACCCGCTCATGCCAGACGATCCCGTTCTCGCGGCCGCTTCTCTCGATCGGCTCTAGCCTGTCCAGGCTTTCGAGGGCGGCCAGATGTCCTTGCGCGACGGCCAGCGCCTGGCCGGCGCCGCGGGTCGCGCCCGCGGCGTTGGCCCCGCCGGCCAGGATGCGCACCGAAACCCCTAGCACCAAAGCGAGGATCGCCAGCGCGCACAGCATCTCGATCATGGTGAAGCCGCGCTGACCGTTCATGGCAGCAGGGCCGCCTTGCCGGTCAGCCAGTCGATCTGCACGCGGTCATGGCCGGCCGGGTTCACCAGGTCGATCTGCCCGCCGCTGGCGCTGCCATCGGCGAAGAAATGGATTTCGCCGGGATGGGCGAGCGGCGTTTCCACGGTCAGTTCCACACCATCCTCCAGCGCCTTGTCGGTCTTCTCGACGCCATAGAGGCGATGAGGGGCATCGACCCTGAAGGCGATCGTCCGTCCCGACAGGATCGCGTCGCTGCGGGCCTGGCGCAGCAGGTCGAGGATCACGCGGCGGTCATGGTCGAGCCGGGCCCGGTCGCCGCCCTTGTCGAGCAGCGGCGGGACCAGCGCCATCGCCAGGCCGGCCAGCACCAGCACCGCCAGCAACTCGATCAGGGTGAAACCGGCCTCACCAGTTCGTGACATCCTGGGCCTCGCCCTCGCCGCCTTCCTTGCCATCCTTGCCGAGCGAATAGAGGTCATAGTCTCCATGCTCGCCGGGGCAGCGATAGTGATAGGCAAAACCCCACGGATCGTCGGGCAGCTTGCCCTTGGCCAGATAGGGGCCGTGCCAGCGCGGAGCCCCGGGCGGCGCCGACACCAGCGCGGCCAGTCCTTGCGAGGTGTCCGGATAGGCCCCGTTGTCGAGCTTGTAGAGGTCGAGCGCCGCGCCCAGTTCCTCGATCTGAAGATGCGCCGTCTTGGTGCGCGAGGTGTCGAGATAGCCCAGCACCTTGGGCCCGACCAGGCCGGCCAGCAGGCCGAGGATGACCAGCACCACCAGCAGTTCGATCAGGGTGTAGCCGCCTTGACGGCGATTTTTTTCAGAGGGCGAGATCATTAATCGACACCACGGCTAGAAGAATGGAAATGACGATGGTTCCGACCACCAGGCTGAGCAGCAGGACGCAGGCGGGCTCGAACAGCGCCATGGTGCGTTTCAGCCCCTGCTCCAGGCGGCTGTCGAACAGATCCGCGAGGTGGCCGAGACTTTCCGCCAGTTGTCCACCCTGTTCGCCGACCGTCAGCAGGGCCAAGGCCGGATCGGGCAGGGGAGCGCTCGCGCTCATCGATCCGGTCAGGCTCTTTCCGTCGCGGATGCCGTCCTTCATGGCGCCGATCATGGTCTGCAGCGACCGATGGCCGGCCACCGGCTTGACGAGTTCCAGCGCGGCGGACAGGGAAACGCCGCCTTTCAGCAACACGGACAAGACGCGCATCCAGCGCGTGCTGGCGGACAGCAGGAGCAGCCGCCCGGCCACCGGCAGGCGCAGCACCATCTCATCCGCCCACGCCGCCACCGCCGGGCGGCGCGCGGCGATCAGGCCGACACCGAGCAGCAGCGCGAGCCCCGCCACGCCGACCTGCCAGTCTTCGCGCAACGCGTCGGAGGCGGCCAACACGATGCGGGTGGTGAGGGGAAGCGCCTTGTGCGAGCCGACGAACAGGGGGGCGAATTGCGGCACCACCATGCCGAGCAGCAAGGCCACCGCGCCGATGCTGACGCACAGAACCATCGCCGGATAGATCAGCGCCGAGACGATCTGGTCGCGCAGCTTGGCTGAGCGTTCGAGCAGGGCCGCAAGCTCGCCGAGCTGGCCGGGCAGGGCGCCGCCCGCTTCGCCGGCCTGCACCATGGCGCGGTAGATCGGGGGGAACCCGGCATGCGCCAGGGCTTCGGACAGGCCGATGCCTTCCCTCAGGCGGGCCAGCGCCTCGCCATAGGGCTTGCGCAGCGCCTTCGGGGCGGTGGTGGTGGCCAGCAGATCGAGCGCCTGCTCGACGGTCTGGCCAGCCTGGATCAGCATCGACAATTCACGCGTCGCGGTCGCCAGGGCCTTGAGGTCCATGTGTTTGCGCGGAACGGCCAGAGTCATCCACGCGGCGCGCGACGGCCAGGCGGCGATCGGCATCAGGCCCTGGCGGCGCAGGGCCTGCAGCACGCCCTCGGTATCGGGCGCTTCCATCCTGCCGCGCAGGACGGTGCCGGAATTCGACAGGGCTTTGTAGGAAAAGAGCGCCATGCTGGACCCGGATTACGACAAATCGACCACGCGCCGGACTTCTTCGAGCGTGGTCAGTCCCCTGCACACCTTGTCGAGGCCATCCTCCCACAAGGACCGCATGCCGGCCTCGTGCGCGGCCGCCTCGATCCGGTCGCTGCCGGCGCGCTCCAGGGTGAGGTCGCGCAAGGCATTGTCCATCCGCATCAGCTCGAACAGGCCCAGCCGTCCCTTATAGCCGGTGCCGCCGCAGGATTCGCAGCCGGTGGCCTGATACAGGGTGAGGACCGACACCGGCTCGAACAGGCGCTGTTCGTCGGGCGTGGCGTGACGGGCCTTCTTGCAGTGCGGGCACAGGGTGCGGACCAGCCGCTGGCCGATCACCAGCCGCAGGGTCGAGGTCAGCAGGAAGGGCTCGACGCCCATGTCGATCAGGCGGGTGATCGCGCCCGCCGCCGAATTGGTGTGCAGGGTCGACAGCACCAGATGGCCGGTCAGCGAGGCATGGACGGCGATGTCGGCGGTCTCGGCGTCGCGCATCTCGCCGACCATGATGACGTCGGGGTCCTGGCGCATCAGGCTGCGCAGGATGGCGGCGAAGGTCAGGCCGATCTGCGGCCGCACCTGGACCTGGTTGACGCGCGCCATATGGTATTCGACCGGGTCCTCGATGGTCAGCACCTTGCGGCTGCCGGCATCGATCAGGCTGAGCGCCGTATAGAGCGTGGTGGTCTTGCCGCTGCCGGTCGGGCCGGTGACCAGGATCATGCCGTTCGGCATATGCATCAACTGGCTCAGAATGTCTTCTTCCTCGGACCGCAGGCCGAGGCTGGACAGCTGGCGGACGCCGGCCGAGTGGTCGAGCAGGCGGATCACCGCGCTCTCGCCATGGACGGTAGGCATGATCGAGACGCGCAGGTCGAGGGCATGGCCGAGAACCAGCTGCGAGACGCGTCCGTCCTGGGGCAGGCGGCGCTCGGCGATGTTGAGGTTGGCCAGGATCTTGATGCGCGAAACGGCGGCGCGGGCGAAGGAAAGCGGCGGCGAGGGCAGATCGCGCAGCACGCCGTCGATGCGGAACCGCACCGCGAGCCGGTCGGGGAAGGGCTCGACATGGATGTCGGAGGCGCCGAGCCTGACCGCTTCCTCGATCAGATGCGAGACCAGCCGCACCACCGGCGCCTCGCTGGCGAGATCCTTAAGCCGCTCGACGTCTTCGTCGCCCTCCGCCGGGGCAGTCTCGGCAGGATGATCCGAGAAGAGCTGCATCATCTGGGCCATGATGCGGCCGCGATCGGCCTCCTGCACGGTCACGCGGCGGCCGGTGGACAGGACCAGCGCCTCGACCAGGGAGTCGTCGACCGGCGGCGCCATCGCGACGGTCAGATGGTCGGGGCCGAAGGACAGCGGAAGAATGGAGGATTCGCGCAGGAACTGGAGCGAGACGCACTCGGCCAGGGCGGAAAGATCGAGTCCGGTCGAAAAAGACGGCGCCGCGCCGGTTTCGTCGACTTTAAAGGCTCCGCCATGCGCCGATACAGACTCCATAGCTTCCCCTAACCTGCAAACAGAGCGAACACTAACGCAGCCGCGCTGACGGTCATTATGACGCATTTGTGAAGACTTGTGATCAAAATGGCTGGTGTCTGGCGTGCCTTTTGGAGGAATGATACTAGCCCAAGGGAGATTATTGCGGGGGCAAGGTGAGGCGAGGGGGAATTTCAGGGCGTCGCGCCGCGCTGTTCGGCGTCGTCGTGGCGCTGGCAGGGTGTCAAACCGAGCCGAAGGTGGCGCCGACGGTCGCCGCCAACAATACCCTGGACGATCTCAAGCTGACGACGGCCGTGCCGCCGCCGACGGCGTTCGATCTGTCCCCTCCCATTCAGCAGGCGACCCTGGTCGAGCCGGTGATCGTGCGCCGGGTCGGGACCGCGGCGCCCAAGCGCCAGGTGACCGCGCCGGGCGCCGGCGTGCCGGGGTCCACCGAGGGCACCATCTCGCTCAATTTCGACAAGGCCTCGCTGAGGACGGTGATCGACACCGTGCTGGGCGACATGCTGCAGCTTCCCTATACCGTCGATGACCGCGTCGACGGCACCGTCACCATGGTGTCGCCGGGCAAGCTGACGCGGGAACAGGCGCTGGATACGCTGGACGGGGTCTTGCGGATGAACAATGCCGCGCTGATCCGCGGCGAAAATCTCTATCGCGTCGTCCTGGCGCCCAACGCCCGCCAGAGCCTGCCGGCGCCGGGACCGGTCAATCAGTCCGGCTATTCGGTCAGCGTCTATGTTCCGCGCCACACTACCGCGGTTGCCCTGCAGAAGCTGGTCGAGCCGCTCTATCAATTGGCCGGCGCGATCACCGCCGACAAGGACCATAATCTGCTGGTCGTCACCGGCACCGCCGAGGAGCGGCGCGCCTTGTTCGACGCCGCCGCTTTGTTCGACCAGGATTGGCTGGCCAGTCAATCGATCGGGCTGTTCCCGCTGCGCCAGGTGGCGCCGCGCCAGATGGCCGCCGATCTGAAATCGGTGTTCGGCCTGTCCGCGGGCGCCTCGGAGGCGCCGACCCTCCGCATTACGGCGATCGACCGCATGAACGCCGTGCTGGTGGTCGCGCTCGATCCCGCCGATCTGGATCGCGCGGCCGGCTGGATCGAAAAGTTCGACCTGTCCGGTCCGGGCGAGCGCACGTTGCACGCCTATCCGATCCATTACGCCAAGGTCACCGACCTCGCCAAGGCGCTGAGCCGCCTGTTCTCGGGTGATACGGGCGGCACCGAGACCGGCAATGCGGCGTTGCCGCCGGGTACGGCGGGCGCCAAGATCTCCACCGCCTCGACCACCGGCCAGGCGGCCGTGCCGCAGGGCGTCGCGGCGGGGGCCGGGCAGGCGGCGGGAACCTCTTCGTCCGGCTTCGGTGCGGGCGATCACGCGCTGAAAACCGACGATGGCGCCGCAGACCAGGAAGTGTCGTCCGGCGGCGGCGACCGCCCGCGCGTGGTCGCCGATGCGGCCAGCAATACCTTGTTGGCCATGGTCAACCAATCCGAGGCGCGTACCCTGGCCGAGGCGCTGGCGCGGCTCGATGCGCGGCCGCCGCAGATTCTCATCGAGGCCTCGCTGATCGAGGTCACGCTCAACAAGACCCTGCAGTTCGGCGTGCAATATTTTCTGCGCGGGACGAAATTCGCCGGGCAGCCCGACAGTTCGGTTGGATTCACCGGTACGACCAGCACGACGATCTCCCAGTCGGCGCCCGGCTTCAACGGGGTGATCGGCACCTTGACCAATCCCTCGGTCATCCTGTCCGCGCTCGACGCCGTGACCGACGCGAAAGTGCTGTCCTCGCCCCAGCTCATGGTGCGGGACGCGCGCGAGGCGGTGCTGAAGGTCGGTTCCCAGACACCGCTGCTGACCCAGCAGGCGGTCAGCACCCAGGGCGGCAGTTCCCCGATCGTCAGCAATGTCGAATATCACGATACCGGCGTGATCCTGCATGTCCTGCCGCGCGCCAACGAACTCGACATGGTCAGCCTCGACATCTCGCAGGAGGTCAGCCAGGTGGTGCCCAATGCCACCAATCCCCTGACCCCGATCATCGACGAGCGCCGCATCGAAAGCTCGGTCACCGTGCAAAGCGGCCAGACCGTCATGCTGGGCGGGCTGATCTCCGAGAACAATTCGCTGACCACCAACGGCTTGCCTGTTCTCGACGAATTGCCGGTGATCGGCCCGCTGTTCGGCACCCGGTCGAACGCCAGGAGCCGCACCGAACTGGTTATTTTTCTCACCCCGCATATCCTGCGCACCAGCGACGACGCCCGCCGCCTGACCGAGGAGCTGACGCGCCGGCTGACCGCGATCCGGCCGCCGGACGCGGCGAAATGACCCTGGACGCGGTCCTGTCGATCGGGCTGGCCGTGGTGCTGGTGCTCGCCGCGCTGATCGATCTGCGCGAGATGATCCTGCCCGATAGGCTGACGCTGCCGCTGATCCCGCTCGGCTGGGCCATGGCCTGGCAGGGAGCGCCGGATCTGTCCGACCGGCTGATCGGCAGCGCCGCCGGATTCGCCGCCTTCGCCGGAATCGCCGCGCTTTACCGGCGTTTGCGCGGGCGCGACGGGCTGGGGCTCGGCGATGCGAAATTGCTGGCGGCGGCGGGCGCCTGGGTCGGCTGGCGGGATTTGCCGTCGGTCGTGCTGGTGGGCGCGGTCAGCGCCCTCGTCTGGGCGCTGGCGACCCGGCGCGATCC
>Ga0213872_10002579_pt1 | contig 10552 bp, 9 predicted proteins | sample VelepicomBERX_R2_FD_160071 | JGI IMG/M metagenome (GOLD analysis project Ga0213872, IMG submission 160071) | Rhizosphere microbial communities from Vellozia epidendroides in rupestrian grasslands, the National Park of Serra do Cipo, Brazil - RX_R2 | ecosystem: Host-associated > Plants > Roots >... | reverse complement strand
GCCGCTTCAAGCGCGCGGTGGAAAAGACCGGCCTCCTCACCGAACTCCGTGCTCGCGAGTTCTACGAGAAGCCAACCACCGAACGCAAGCGCAAGCTGGCTGCAGCTGTGAAGCGCCATTACAAGCGTCTTCGCGGTCAGCAATTGCCGGCCAAGCTGTACTAAGCTTCGTTTTCGCGTCCTTCGCGATCAGAGCCGCCGGTTTATACTGGCGGCTTTGTGCATTCTGGGTTTCGTATTTGCAGCGCTGCTGTACCATGAGCGAGCTGTGCGGTACCTCTCTCCATACCATTCCCTATTCGTGAGCCTGCCATGAGCCTGAAGCTACGCATTACCGACGATATGAAAACTGCCATGCGCGAGAAGGATGCCGCGCGGTTGGGGACGATCCGTCTGCTGCTGGCGGCCATGAAGCAGAAGGAAGTCGATGAGCGTATCGAGCTCAATGATGAGCAGATCGTGGCGATCATCGACAAGATGCTGAAGCAGCGTCGTGACTCGATTGCGGCTTATGAGTCTGCCAATCGCCAGGATTTGGCGGATGTCGAGAAGTTTGAAATGACGGTGCTGGCCACCTATATGCCGCAGCAGGCTGATGAGGCCGAGATTGCTGCGCTGATTGAAGCCGCGGTGGCGACGCATGGTGCAACGGTGGCGGCCATGGGCAAGATCATGGCTGACATCAAGCCGAAGCTTGCGGGCCGTGCGGATATGAGCAAGGTGTCGGGGCTGATCAAGGCTCGTCTGGCCTGATTGCATTCTGGCCGCTGGTGCGGCCTTGTCGTTTGATTGGCGCGCCTGCGGCATGTGGGGCGCCTACTGTCGTTTGAGGATGTAACGCCACCGCATGGCACGTATTCCCGAAGATTTCATCCAGGACTTGTTGAACCGCGTCGATATTGTCGACGTGGTGGAGCGTTACGTGCCGCTCAAGAAGACGGGTCAGAATTATTCGGCCTGTTGCCCCTTCCATAAGGAAAAAAGCCCCTCGTTTACCGTGAGCCCGACCAAGCAGTTTTACCATTGCTTTGGCTGCGGGGCGCATGGTTCGGCGGTGGGCTTTGTGATGGAATTCGAAGGGTTGGGCTTTCACGATGCGGTGGAGAAGCTGGCTGAATCGGTCGGCATGCAGGTACCGAAGGCGGTGGGCGGGCGCGACGATGCGCCTCGACGCGAGCGGCAGACCAATTTGGTGGAGCTGAATACGCGAGCGATGAACTTCTACCGCGCGCAGCTGAAACAAAGCCCGAAGGCGGTTGACTACCTGAAGCGGCGTGGGCTGACCGGGCAGATTGCGGCACACTTTGGCCTTGGCTATGCACCGGATGACTGGCACCCGTTGGCGGGTTGCTATGGCGACTATGCGACTAATCCGCAACTGCCGGAGGTGGGCTTGGTGATTGACCATGCCGATACCGGACGGCGCTATGACCGGTTCCGCGATCGGATCATCTTCCCGATTCTCGATGGCAAGAGCCAGGTGATTGGCTTTGGTGGCCGGGTGATCGACCATGGTGAGCCGAAGTACCTGAATTCGCCGGAAACGCCTTTGTTTCAGAAGGGCCTGGAGCTGTATGGCCTGCCGCAGGCGCGGCAGGCGATACGTGCCACCAACCGGGTGTTGGTGGTGGAAGGGTATATGGATGTGGTGGCGCTGGCGCAGCTGGGTGTGGAGTACGCCGTGGCGACGCTGGGGACGGCCTGCACGCCCGAGCATGTGAAGAAACTGATGCGGCTGGCGGACCATGTGGTGTTCAGCTTTGACGGCGACAAGGCCGGCCGCAAGGCCGCTTGGCGTGCGCTGGAGAACAGCCTGGCGCTGGCGAGCGATGGCAAGACGCTGTCATTCCTCTTTTTGCCGACGGAGCATGATCCGGATAGTTATATCCGCGAGTTTGGCAAGGAGGCGTTCGAGGACTTGATTGGCCGTGAGGCGTTGGGCCTTGTCGCCTTTATGACGCGTGAGCTAGCTGCGCAGGTGGAGTTGAGTAGCGAAGAGGGGCGGGCGAAATTTCTGTACCTGGCCAAGCCCCTGGTGGAGCAGATCAAGGCGCCGGCACTTGGGATGTTGCTGCGTAAGAAAATTGCGGAAATGACGGGGCTTGATAGTGGCGATGCTGCCCAACTTTTGGGTGGCGTGGCGCCGAGCCCGCAGGGTGGGCAAGGCCAATCGCAGCGTTGGGCCAAGAACGGCGGCGGTGAGAAGGGCCAATGGCAAAAGCGCGAGTGGACGAAAGATAAGTCGGGCAAGTGGCAGCGCGAGGAGCCCCTGGCGCCGCCGACGCCGAAGCCGCCTGCCGATATCGGGCGGGAGCTACTGCAGCTCTTGGTGGCGGTGCCGAGCCTGGCGATGGATATGCCGCACTACGAATGGCCAAGCGAAGGCATGACGCCGACTTTGCGGGCGATTCTGCGGGTGGTGGATTTTGTTACCGAGCAGGTAACGGCGCCGGCGCCGGGGCATCTACTTGAATTGATGCGCGATGACCCCAGTTACCCATTGTTGCTGGATGCAATGCGCAAGGGCGAAGAGCACTACGGCCGGTCGGATGCGGCGTCGGTGAAGCAGAGTTGGTCGGAAGGATTAAGCCAGTTGTTCAAGGCTTTGAGTAAGCGTGCCAATGATCAGCGTTTGCGCGAGTTGGAAGCGATTGGTATTGCACATTTGTCCGATAGTGAAAAAGCGGAGCTATTGCGGCTAACTGGCTTGCGCTGAGCGGCGTTGAACGAATGGTGCGGTGCGATGGCGATGCCGCGCATCTGAACTTTTCAGCAAAAAAATGATCCACAGCCTACACTGACCTTACATGCAGGGCGGATGCCACGCGCATGGACCAGCACTATATCGGTGCAGGATCGATTGAAGTTACTGTTTTTGATGGCAGATTCCGTGCGTTAAGACGGCATCTGTGATAATATTTCCCGTTTCCCAGAATCAAGATTCGAGATCACTTCAGATGGCGGCAGATCAAGAACTCGACAAATCCGAAGGCAAGCGCGACAACGAGCCGCGCCTTGACAGCGAAGCCCGTAAGGCACGATTCAAGAATCTCATCGTACTCGGCAAGGAACGGGGTTACCTGACCTATGCCGAAATAAACGACCACCTCCCAGAAGACATGCTGGACGCCGAGCAGATCGAAGGCGTCATCAGCATGATCACCAATATGGGTATCCAGGTGTACGACGAGGCGCCGGATGCTGAAACGTTGCTGATGTCGGATGCAACGCCTGCTGCCGTGGCTGACGATGACGTCGCCGAGGAAGCAGAAGCTGCCCTGTCGACCGTGGATTCGGAATTCGGCCGTACGACCGACCCGGTGCGGATGTACATGCGCGAAATGGGCACGGTTGAGCTCTTGACGCGCGAAGGCGAAATCGAGATCGCGAAGCGGATCGAGGAAGGCCTGAAGCACATGATCCAGGCGATCTCCGCCTGCCCGACGACGATCAGCGATATTCTGGGCCTGGTTGACCGTGCGTTGGCGGATGAGATCCGTATCGACGACGTGGTGGATGACTTTATCGATCCGAATGCGATCGAAGAAGAAGAAGCGCCGCCTGAGTTGAGCGAGAACGAAGACGACGACGTGCCGATCGAAGGCGCGGAGGAAGAGGAAGACGAAGATGGCGACGGCTCGGCCGCGGCCAGCGCCAACCTCGAAGAGTTGAAGGGCAAGGCGCGCGAGCATTTCGATGTGATCCGCGACTTGTTTGCCAAGATGGTGAAGGCGCTGGAAAAGGGCGGTGCCCACAGCAAGCCTTACCTTGCGCTGCAAGAACAGATTTCGGCTGAGTTCCTGAAGATTCGCTTCTCGGCCCGCCAGGTTGAAGCCTTGTGCGACAACCTGCGCACGATGGTCGATGAAGTGCGCAGCTACGAGCGCGAGATCATGGATATCTGCGTGCAGAAGGTCCGCATGCCGCGTGAGCACTTCATCAAGGTGTTCCCTGGCAATGAAGACAATATGCAGTGGGTTGCCCAGGAAATCGCTGCGGGCTCGGCATACTCGCCAGCGCTGAACCGCTACCAGCATGCTGTGATGGAAAAGCAGTCGAAGCTTGCTGAGCTGCAAAAGCGCGCGATGATTCCGATCAAGGATCTGAAAGAGATCAACCGTCAGATGTCGACGGGTGAGGCCAAGGCGCGCCGTGCGAAGCGCGAGATGATCGAGGCCAACCTGCGTCTCGTGATTTCGATTGCGAAGAAGTACACGAATCGTGGTTTGCAGTTCCTCGACTTGATCCAGGAAGGCAATATCGGCCTGATGAAGGCGGTGGACAAGTTCGAATACCGTCGCGGCTACAAGTTCTCGACGTATGCGACGTGGTGGATTCGCCAGGCGATTACGCGTTCGATCGCTGACCAGGCACGTACCATCCGGATTCCGGTGCATATGATCGAAACGATCAATAAGATGAACCGGATCTCGCGCCAGATTCTGCAGGAGACGGGTATCGAGCCTGATCCGGCGACCTTGGCTGCGCGCATGGAAATGCCGGAAGACAAGATTCGCAAGATCTTGAAGATCGCCAAGGAACCGATTTCGATGGAGACGCCGATTGGCGACGACGACGATTCGCACCTCGGCGACTTTATCGAGGACCAGAACAATCTGGCCCCGGTGGACGCCGCCGTGTACGCCAGCCTGCGTGATGCAACACGTGACGTGCTCGACACGCTCACGCCGCGCGAAGCGAAGGTGCTGCGTATGCGCTTCGGGATCGAAATGAACACCGACCACACGCTGGAAGAGGTGGGCAAGCAGTTTGATGTGACGCGTGAGCGGATTCGTCAGATTGAAGCCAAGGCGCTGCGTAAGCTGCGCCACCCGACCCGGTCGGAACGCTTGAAGAGCTTCCTCGATAGCCTGGCAAACGAGTAAGCTAGCGAGCCTTCGGGCCTCTAGCTCATGCCTGGTTAGAGCAGTGGACTCATAATCCATTGGTGCCGAGTTCGACTCTCGGGGGGCCCACCAGTAATGAAACAAAAACCCAGCCGCGAGGCTGGGTTTTTGTCTATTGCCACGACGGTTTCTAGGAGCAGGATAATCGATAATTTCTGGGGGGAGTATGAGGTTTTTTATCTTGCTGATGATGTGTATGGGTTGCTGCTTTGCAGCGGAGATGGATCACTGGATCGCGGATCAGAATGGTTGTAAGCATTTTAATTATGCTCCGAAGCCCGAAGAGTCCATTACTTGGAGCGGTGGTTGCAAGAATGGATATGGAGATGGTCTCGGAGAGTTGAAGTGGTATAAGAATGGCGTCGTGACGCAGGTTATTCAAGCGGTACTGATGGAAGGTAAGTTAAATGGCAAGGTCAAGTTTGCTGGCGTGAATGGTCGTAGCTACGAGGGGGATTATCTGAATGGGGAAATGACTGGAAAAGGAGTGATGATTTGGCCGAATGGCAATCGTTACGAAGGAGGCTTCTTGCGCGGGGAGATGAGTGGGAAAGGGGTGTTTGTTTGGGCTAATGGGGATCGTTATGAAGGGGATTTTTTGAATGGGAAGCGCGATGGGCAAGGTGAAGGTATAGATAAGAATGGCAATAAGTATAAGGGTGGATTTTTGAGTGGTAAAAAAGATGGGTATGGTGTTTATTATATGAGTAATACTGGCAATACCTATGAAGGAATGTTTAAAGAGGGTAAGGCCAATGGTAAAGGTTTGTTGACTATTGGTTCAAAGCAGGATGACGCTGGGTATCGATATGAAGGCAATTTTTTTGATAATGAACTGAGTGGGGCTGGAAAGATTATCTATCCGAATGGGCACGAAGTATTGTGCATCTTTGTACACAGTGAATGCCGATTCTAGTTGCGGGTCGCTGATTGCAAAAGCCTTTGCTTACTGAGCTGAATCAGCTGCTCGCCTACGTTTGATCAGGTGCACGGCAAGCCATAGTATACGTAGTGAAGTGGCGATTTGGCGGCACGATTTAAATAGTGCCGCCAAACTATTGCAGGGTGCCGAATTTACAGTGCCCGCCCGTTGTAGTATTTGACCGGGATGGCGTCGAGGTTGATGTCTTCGAGGCAACGGATGTTGATCGCGGCCATGGGTTCGCCGGATGGGGCGTTGGCTTCGGCGTAGGGTTGGACACCGCATGTGGCGCAGAAGCGATGGTGGATGCGGTGGGTGTTGAAGAGGTAGGTGCTGGCGTTTTCTTCGGGCGTCAGCAAGTGCATGGCGGGGCGGGGCACGAACCAGAGTAGGGTGCCTTTGCGTTGGCAGATGGAGCAGTTGCACGCGAGCGCGGATTCGATTTCGCCTTCCACTTCGAACTTGATGCGGCCGCAATGGCAGCTTCCGGTGTATTTCATGTCATGCCTCCTGTGTATGGGTATATAGATAGGTATCGAGCTGCGGGAAGAAGGTGAGCCAGCCTTTTTCGTGGTTGTCGCGGGCTTGGGCGTCGTAGAAGCGGTCGTGAACGAAGGTGAGCTCGGTACCGTCGTCGACGGGCTTGAGATCGATGCTGATGCGGGAGATGCGTTCGGGGGTGCTGACCCAGGACCAGGTGAAGACCAGGCGGCGGTTGGGGATGACTTCTTGGTAGGTGCCGGAAACCTGGTGCGTTTCACCGTCGGATGCATGAAAGCGGATCAGGTAGTGGCCGCCTACGCGAACATCGAATTCTGCGTGGGTCTGCGCTGCCGTGCTACGGGGGCCGAACCAGGCGCTCAGGGCTTTGGCTTCGGTCCAGGCTTGCCAGACGCGCTCGGGGGCGGTGGGGTAGTGTCGCTGGAGGCGGATGCTGGGGGAGGCGTGTTGTTGGCTTTCCATGGTGAGACTTGCTCCTGATGATAGAGGTAGCGCCCGAGTGCATCGAGTTGGTCTGTCCAGAAGCGCTCGTAGCGGGTGATCCACATTGCGGCTTCCTGCATGGGGGCGGCGTCGAGTGCGCAATGCACGACGCGGCCTTCTTTGCTGCGGGCGATGAGGCCTGCGGCTTCGAGTACGGCAAGGTGTTTCATGAAGCCGGGCAGCGACATATGGAACGGCTGAGCCAGCTCGGTGACGGTGGCGCTGCCTTGCTCCAACCGGGCTAGTACGCTGCGCCGCGTGGCGTCGGATAGCGCGGCGAATACCAAGTCGAGCTGCGATGTCTTATTGTTAACCATTTGGTATAGTATTGGCGCAGTGATGCTGGATGTCAAGCGGATGGGGCGGCGTGGATTCTTCGGGGGATTCGCGTGCGGTACTTATTGGGTCGGCAGCGGATGGGGCATGCGTTACAATAGCTTGCAACAGGGATGGTCGTCTTGAGGCGCATTGTCTGTGACCTATTGGCTTGAGTAGCTAGGGTCGATCTGTTGTATGCAAGACCCAGCCGGCGTGGCTGGGTTTTTGTTTGCGGGCGAGGAAAAACAATCGCTTGTGCTGTTGGCTGAATCATCGGGCTATGCTGGCGTGACCAGAAGGTTGCGCGAGCTGTCGAGGTGTTCAATGATGGCTGGCGCCGTCGCGGCGGCGGTTGACTGTGCACCGTTGTGGCGGCGGTGTTTCAATACTTAGAACATATTTATTCGCATTGGCACAGGCGTAAGCGCCCTGCCTTTGTGGTGATTTTGGCGTTGGATGACGATGCATCGGTCTCAGAAAAATACACGGACATGGTTTTACTCCATCGTTTTTGCACTGTCGTGTGCGGCACGGGCTGAGGATGCGTCGAGCGATCTGACGACGGTTCCGTTTGAGAAGCTGTTGCAGACCGAGGTGATTACGGCGTCGCGCCTGGCGAAGCAGGTGAGTGATTCGCCTTCGGCCGTGGTGATCGTGACGTCTGACGATATCCGTACCTACGGGTATCGGACGCTGGCGGACGTGATCAACAGCATGCGTGGCCTCTATACGACGTCGGACCGGCGATATGCGTACCTGGGTGGGCGTGGGTTTGGTTCGCCGGGGGACTATACCGGTCGGATCATGCTGCTGATCGACGGCAATGTGTCGCAGGACAATATCTACAACCAGGCGTTCATCGACAATTCCGGCCTGTTGGATATGGAGTTGATTGACCGCGTGGAGTATGTGCCGGGTACGGGCTCCGTGACCTATGGCAATAATGCGTTGCTGGGCATTATCAATGTGATCACCAAAAAAGGTGAGGATTTCGATTCGGCACAGGCGTCGGTTGAGCGATTCAGTTTTGGTGGGGAGAAGACGCGATTTACGGTCGGCAAGAAGCTGGATAACGGGTATAGCTTTTTGGTGTCGGCATCACATTTGCATAGCGATGGGCAGAACCTCTATTTCCCTTATTTTGCGGCGATTGGCGAACATGGTGGGCAGGAATCGGGGCAAGACTATGAAACGGCCGACCGTTATTTTGCGAAATTGGACCATGATGGGCTGACGATCGAGACAGCGGGCGTTTGGCGAACCAAAGCGTCGCCTTTGCCCAAGAAGGAAGGGGCATTTGATTTACCTTATGCGGTGAATGATGTTTCGAAGAGTTCTAGCCTGACCTACGACATGGATTTGGGTAAAAACCTGAAATCGTCTTCGCATCTTTATTATGGTTTGTATGAAGACCGCGCTTTACGCGAGTATGGTACGCCGGACCCGATTGAGCAGTATCGGAAGAATCGAAATAAGGGCCAGTGGTGGGGGGTTGACCAGAAATTTGTGTCGACGGCTTTTCATGACCATATTCTGGTTTTTGGCGGCGAATTCAGAAATGATTTTCAGCAACGTTTGTCGTCGGCGGCATTGGCGCCTGATCAGCATATCAGCTTTTTGTACGACGATTCGCCCTTCAATAATAAGACGTATAGTTTGTATGGCACCGACGAATATACGGTCAATAGCGTATTGACGACGAATATTGGTATACGACTCGATAAGCCGGATGCGCGCGACTGCAGTCTGACGCCTTGTGACGTCTATGCGCATAAGGCGGCGTGGAGCCCGCGTGCGGCGTTTACGCTGGCGCTGGACGATGTGACGACGCTGAAGGGCTCGTTCAGCAAGGCGTTTCGGATTCCCAATGCGAGCGAAGTCAGCGGGCCGACTGACGACAATCTGCTGCGGCCAGAGCATGTGGATGCCACGGAATTTGTGCTGCAGCGCGAGTTGTCGCCGACTTCGCGCGTGGTGGGTTCGGTTTACCACGATGTGCTGACCGACCAGTACTACGTGAGCTCGACCTCGGGAACTGGCGTGTATAACGGGGCAAGCAAGGCCAATGGCCTTGAAATGCAGTACGACAATATCTGGGACGATGGCATGCAACTGCGTAGCAGCGTGGCCTTGCAGCATGCGACGGACCCGGAGGGGAAGCGGCTGGTGAATTCGCCGCGTGTACTAGCGAAGCTGAATCTGGGTTTGCCGGTGCTGGCCCATGCGGCGCAGATGGGCTTTGAGACCCAGTATATGGGGCCACGACCCGCCATGCCGATTACCGACGATAACAATATCGTGATTCGCGAGGGTCGGTCGGTGGGTGGGGCAACGTTGTTCAACTGGACCTTGAGCTCGACCCGTAGCTGGAACGGCTTGTCGGCATCGTTCAGTGTCAAGAATGTATTTGACCATCGTTATGAGGTGCCGGCTGCGACAGTGCGGGTGGCAGATAACGGGGCGGTGCTCGATACCATCCAGATGGATGGCCGTAGCTTCTGGCTGCAGTTGAACTACGCGTTTTGGAGATGAGGATGAGAACGCCCTCTCTCCAATTGTGGCTGGTGATTGTTGGGTTGGTCGGCGGCGCTGCGCATGCGGCGATTCCGGAGTACCTGATGAAGGCGACGTATCTGTACAACTTCATGGTGTTTACGGAATGGCCGAATACGGACCCGGCAGCGGCGACTGAACCTTTGAACCTGTGCGTAATCGGACAGGATAATTTTGGCTCGGCGCTCGATACGCTGGAAGGGAAGAGTGCCAATGGTCGGCGGATCGAGGTCAGCCGCTTGAGCAGTCGGGTGAGTGTGCGCAAGTGCCACCTCCTGTTTATTGCGGAGAAGGAGGCGACCAATATGCCGGCGATCCAAACTGCGATTGGCGACGCGGCGGTGTTGACGGTGGCGGATACGCCCGCAGCAAGCGGTGCGACGATCATGTTGTCGCTCGACGGTAAGCGCCTGGTCTTTGATGTGAATATGCAGCGGGCGAAGAAAAGCGGTTTGACGCTGTCGTCGAAATTGCTGCAGCTTGCCCGTAGTACCAGTCAGTAAATGAAAGTATCCATGGATGCTGTGCATCACCAGTCGTTGATCCATCGCCTTGAGATGATCTTGGGCGCGGCCATGAGCGCGGCGCTGATGATCGGCTTGGTGTTGATCACGTCTGAAGAATTCGTGAAGCGCAAGGATGCTGCGGTCGAGGCGAGTGACGCCTGGCTGAGTACGCTGGTGATTCAGGCGCAGTCAGCCATGCTGTTCGACGATGAAAAGACGGCAGCGGAGATTTTGCAGGCGGCGAGTGTGTACCCGGGCGTGCAGGCGGTGAGTGTGTTCCGGGTGGATGGGTCGGTGCTGGCGCAGCATATGAGCGAGCATCAGCCGGCACTGTCGGTGGCTGATTTCGACCGCGCGGAGACC
>Ga0213872_10002578_pt1 | contig 10554 bp, 7 predicted proteins | sample VelepicomBERX_R2_FD_160071 | JGI IMG/M metagenome (GOLD analysis project Ga0213872, IMG submission 160071) | Rhizosphere microbial communities from Vellozia epidendroides in rupestrian grasslands, the National Park of Serra do Cipo, Brazil - RX_R2 | ecosystem: Host-associated > Plants > Roots >... | reverse complement strand
TCAGCACCGAGCCGCAGTCGCCGTGCCGGTGCAGGTCTTTGCCCCAGCACAGATTGAACTGCTCGACCAGGTCGCGGTCGGTGCCGGCATGGGCGGCCAGCTCGATGTTCTTGTCGGTGTCGTGCAGGCCACGGCCGATCCAGGCCAGGCGGAAGCCGCCGGCTTCCACCAGCTGTTCGCAGAAGGCTTGCAGCAGGCCGTTTTCATCGCCGGCCTCCGCCACCGCCTTGGCGCAGGCGGCGCGCAGCAGGGTGGCGCGCTCCAGCTGGGCGATGCGCTCGCCTTGCTCGTGCACGATCTGTGCGGTTTGCCGCGCCTCCTCCAGGATGGCGTTGACTGCGACAGACAGCGAGTCGAATTCACTGCCGCTGTGGAATTGCAGCTGCTGGGGATTGCGCTCCTCGGCCACGTCGCGGGCAAAGTTGACGCAGTCGCGCAAGGCACGGTAAATGCCACGGGTGATGCGGCTGGCCAGTAGCAGGCCCAGGGCCAGCGCCAGTCCGGGGACGATCAGCAGGGTCAGCGTGGCGTTGCGCTGCCCCTCCTGCAGGTCGGCCGCGGCGGCGGCGCGGCTTTGGATTGCATGGCGGCTGAATTGCGCCAGGCGCGCCGCCAGTTGCGCGGGCGGCGTGCCGCCATAGCTGAGCAAGCCGATCTCCTGCGCTTGCCTCTTCAAGCCGCCTTCGGCCAGGGCTGCCGCGTCGTGCAAGTCGCTGCGGATGTCACGCAGGGCGGCTTGCTGGCTGTCCGCCGAGGCGCCGGCCGAGGCCAGGGTCAGCTGGCTGCGCAGCGCGAGTTCGCAGATCCGGTTGTCCTGCTCGTGAAAGGCATTGGTGGCCGTCAGCAGGCGCTGATACGCCAGCAGCACCACCAGCCCGGCCAGCAGCATGGGGGCGATCACGGCGGTCAGGCCGAGCGCCAGCCGGGCGCGCAAGCTAAGCGGGGTGGCAGCCATCTTCACTTACTCCCATTCAAGGTTTGGGAAGATGGTACATCGCTGACAAGGGCTTGAGGTATCGTGCGCGCCAATCTCAGCCGCATGTGCAAACGCTGCAACACTAGCGAAAGAATAGCCCGGGGTTATTGCCGCGGTTATTGCATATACCAGCCGTGGCTGGTGATCAGCGACTGCCCCGTCAGCGCATTGGACGGGAAGCTGGCAAACAGCAGCGCCACTTCCGCCACGTCCTGCACGGTGGTGAATTCGCCGTCCACGGTATCCTTCAGCATCACGTTTCTGACTACGTCTTCTTCGCTGATGCCCAGGGTGCGGGCCTGTTCCGGGATCTGCTTGTCCACCAGCGGCGTGCGCACATAGCCTGGGCAGATCACGTTGGCGCGCACGCCATGCCCGGCGCCTTCCTTGGCCACCACTTCGGCCAGCCCGATCAGGCCGTGCTTGGCCGTCACGTAGGCCGCCTTGAGCTTGGAGGCTTCCTTGGAGTGCACCGAGCCCATGTAGATGATGCTGCCGCTGCCGGCCTGGTACATATGCGGCAGGCAGGCTTTGGTGGTGAGGAAGGCGCCGTCCAGGTGCACCGCCAGCAGCTTCTTCCAGTCGGCGTAAGGGAATTCCTCGAGCGGGTGGACGATCTGGATGCCGGCGTTGCTGACCAGGACATCGATCCGGCCCCAGTGCCGCATCACGCTGGCGATGCCCTGGTTGACCTGGGCTTCATCGATCACGTTCATGGCGAGACCGATGGCGTCCGCGCCGCTGCGCTGGATTTCCTGGGCGGTATTCTGGGCCGCGTCACCGTCCAGGTCAGCGATGACGATGCGGCCGCCTTCGCGCGCAAAGGTCAGCGCGATTTCCTTGCCGATGCCGCTGGCGGCGCCGGTCACAATGCACACCTTGTCCTGTAATCTCATGGCTTGCTCCTTTCCTGGCTGGATGGCCGTTGTAGCACGGCGGAGCAGGTCACGGCGCGCGCTTGCGCCTAGGAAAGGTGTCCTTGCCGTCGATGGCCAGCTGGTCCTTGGCCTTGTCCACCAGGGCTTCGGATGCGGCAATGCTGTCGATGCGTTTGTTGTATAGAATGGCCGTTCTGGAAATCTTGGGGACATTGAATACATGAAAATCAGTCAGTGGTTCTGCCTGGGCGGCTTGCTGGTGACCGCCAGCCTGGCGCAGGCCGCGCCGGCGTATGTGCGCCAGGGCAACAGCGTGATCGTCACCCGTGCCGACGGCGCCAGCCTGCGCCTGACGGCTTATGGTCCCCAGATCGTGCGAGCGCAAACGGTGCGCAAGGGCGAGGATTATTTCCCCGATGATTACTACGGCATGGTCGACGCCAAATCCCAGGGCGCGCTGCGTGTGCGCGATGAGGGCGCGACGCTGAGCGTGCAGCCTGCCGGTGCTGGTCCGATCAGGCTGGTGCTTGATAAGCAGACCCTGGCCGTGTCCTGGTTCCAGTCCGGCGCGCCGGTGCTGACGGAACAGGGCGGGCTGCAATGGCGCGAGCAGGCCATCGTGCGTGGCTTTGTGCCCGATCCGAAAGAGCACTTCACCGCGCTGGGCCACGGTTATTATGGCCGTGCGTCTTCCGTCGATCTGAAAGGGCAGGAGCTGAGCCGCAACTACGGCGGCCAGCAGATCCAGCAGGCGCCCTTGTTGGTGCCGTTCTACATTTCCAGCAAAGGCTATGGCGTCTTTTTGAATTCCAGCTTCAGCAACCGCTTCGATTTCGGCGCCAAAGGGCGCTACGAAATGGCGCTGGAAACGCAGGGCTTCAATGCCCGCATGGATTACTTCTTTATCGCCGGTCCCGAGCCGCGCGACGTGCTGCGCCATTATGTCGAGCTGACCGGCAAACCGCGCCTGCCGCCCAAGGCCATGTTCGGGCTGGCGCTGTCGGACAAATCGCACGACCACGATTCGCCCACGCCATCCGATGAGAACTGGTGGAAACAGAAGGTGGCCGAGCACCGCGCTGCGGGCTTCCCGATCGACCACCTGGTCAACGACAACCGCTGGCGCGCGGGCGGCGGCAAGCGCTGCGAGTCCTATCTGGACTGGGACCGCGGCCGTTTTGCCGATCCCGCCGAATACGCGCAATGGCTGAAGCAGAACCAGCTGATGACCACCATCGACGTCAATCGCTGCATCCTGCAATATAGCGAGGGCTGGCAGGCATCGTTCAATGTGCCGGCGATTGACGGCATCGACTTTGCCCGCAGCGCGCCGGACCAGACCAATCCCGCCTTCCATCAATGGTTCTGGGATGTGCTGTACCGTCATTCGCTGGATCCCAGGCTGCACTATCCGGGCGACGCGCTGTGGATCGACGAGTTTGACGAGATGGGCGGCGCGCCGGGCGACATGATCTTGTCGAATGGCCGCAGTTTCGCAGAGATGCGCAATGCATGGTTCCTGCTGATCGCCGAGGCGCTGGTGCGCGATGGCTGGGATAAGCCCGGGGCAGGTTTGCGCCAACGCCCGTATGTGTGGGTGCGTGGTATGACGGCGGGTGCGCAGCGCTATGCCTCGCTGTGGAGCGGCGACATCGAGCCGAATTTCGATGAGATGAAGATGCAGATTCGCGGCATGCAGCTGGCCGGATTGTCCGGCTTCCCGTTCTGGGGCCATGACGCGGGCGGCTTCTACGACTGGGAAACCAAGGTGGAGCCGGATGCCGATATCTACCAGCAGTGGGCGATGGGCTTCGGCAGCTTCTCGCCGATCTGGAAGCCGCATGGCATGGGCCCCTCGCGCTGGCCGCTGGACCGCAGCGCGCCGGAGCAGGCGGCCGCGCATCAGTTCGCACAGGCGCGCTATGAGCTGATGCCGTACATTTACTCGGCGGCGCGCGAGGCGGCCGACAGCGGCCTGCCGATGGCGCGCGCGATGCTGCTGGCCTATCCGCATGAGGAAGCGGCGTGGCGCCACGATCTGCAGTATCTGTGGGGCCCCGATCTGCTGGTGGCCCCGCGTACCAGCCGCGATGGCGCGACCAAGGTGTGGCTGCCGCCGGGTGTCTGGTACGACTTCTGGCAGCCGAAGCAGGTGCTGGAAGGTGGCAAGGAGATCAGCGTCGGCGCCGAGCGCGGACTGTTGCCGGTGTTTGTGAAAGCCGGCGCGCTGATTCCGCGCCAGGCTTACACGACCAGCACCGCCGCGGCGGACAAGAAGCACATGATGCTGGACGTGTATCCCGGCGCCGATGGCAGCATGGTGCTGCATGAGGATGACGACCTGACCGAGGACTACCGCAGGTCCGGCGGCAGCATGGACACCGAAATCCGCTGGGACGACCGTACGCGCCTGCTGCAGATCAGCGCCGCGCGCGGACGCTACGCCGGCGCCCCAACGCAGCGCAGCTGGCAAGTGACTGTGCATGGCGCAGCGGCAGCGGCCTGCTACCGGGTAGACGGCAAGCAGGTTTCAGCCAAGGTCGACGAAGCAGCCGCCAGCGCCACGCTGGAGTTGCCGATGGCCGCGCTGACCCGCATCGTCCGCATCACCGCCTGCCGTTAAAAACCGGGGTTATTTGAGGCGGGCTTCCAGATTTTGCAGGTCGAAGGCGGAGCCGGTGCGGGAGCCGTCGGCGAAGTAGACGGTTGGCGTGCCTGAGACGTGCAGCTTCTTGCCCAGCGCTAGCACTTGCTCGTTTGGCGCCGGGCAACCTGCTGGCGCGGATGGCGCGACCTTGGAATTGACGATCCATTCGTGCCAGGCCTCGCTGCGGTTGGCGGCGCACCAGATGTCGCGCGATTTGGCGGCGGAATCGTCGGAGATGATCGGCAGCAGGAAGGTGTAGATCGTCACGTTGTCGATGTGCTCCAGCGTCTGGTGCAGCTTGCGGCAGTAGGGACAGTTTGGATCCTCAAACACCGCCATCACGCGCTTGCCATTGCCTTTCACCGTGCGGATCGCGGCCTCCAGCGGCAGCTCGTTGAAATGGATCGCGGACAGCTGGTCGACCCGCGTGCGGGTCAGGTCCTGGTAGTTGTTGGCCGTGTCGACCACCTTGCCGACAAACAGGTAGCGCGCGCTTTCGTCGGTATAGAAAATATCGCCGTTGGTGCTGATTTCATACAGACCGCCGTAGGGCGTCTTTTTCACGGAATCTACCTTGATGTTGATACCCAGGCGCGGCGTGATCAGGGTCTTGATGCGGGCTTCGTCCGGCGTTTCGGCCTGGGCCAAGCCGCAGGCGGCGAGCAGAAAATACAGGAATGCTTTTTTCATGCGTGTGTCATGGCTGGGTTATTCGATGCCGCTGGCGCGCGCGCGGATGCGCTCTCGCTCGGTGGGGAAGATTTTCTGCTGCAGCGCGCCCAGCTGCTGCTGGCGCTGCGCGGGATCCGAAACCTGCAGGCGGGCAGCGGCGGCGCGGTAGTTCAGGAAGCGTTCGCGCCACTGGCGCTCACCGGCGGCGGCGTCCTGATAGCTCAAGGTGGCCTGGGCAAATACCTCGGCCAGATCGGCGTCGCGCGCCGCGTCCTGTGCGGGATTGTGCAGGCGCCGGGCGCGCAATGTGTTCGAGTCGGGCTCCTGGTCCGTGGCCGTGGCGCCGGCGGGATTGCTGGCGGCATCACCGCGTGCGCGCAGGTCGGTGATGGCGTCGGCCAGCGCGGCATCGTCAGCGGCAAACCAGAGATCTGCCAGCGCGGGCGCAAAGCTGCTGCGGCGCAGGCGCACGCGCTGTTGCTGCCATGCCGCCAGCTGCTCGAGCTGCTGCGCCGACGGCAGGGCGCCAGGCTGCAGCGTGATGTGCTGGCTGGCCAGCTGTTCGTCATGGGCGCGCACGTAGGCGACGTATGCGCTTGCCAGCGCCTTGGCCTGTTCCAGCGCCGGTCCGCGCACCTGGCGCTCGAGATGGCCGCGCAGCTGGGCGGCGCGCGCATCCAGATCGGCGCCTTCGCCACGCACCAGGAAGAACTCGAACACCATGCGCAACGGGCGGTCCGGCCGCAGTTGGCCGCTGGCATCCACCGACAGTCCTTCCGGCGCTTGCGCATCGTCGGGTGACAACTCCATCGACTGGCGCAGACCGTTGTCGTGCGGGGTGGATTTCAGCATCCCATCCAGCAGGGCGGCGGCGCCGCTGGCGGCGCTGACAGGCGCCTGGGCGGGCTGCTGGTCGCCGGACGGCCAGTACTACACCAGCGCCACGCCCACCAGCGCAGCGGCGCCGTACCAGTAGCGGGCCTGATGGAGCAGGGAAGCCATGGTGCGCCTCAGTATTTCTTGCGGATGGCCGGCGTGGCGGCATCGCTGCCGGGCACCAGCTTGGCGCCGGCATCCACCGGCGCTGCATAGCGGATGATGGCTTTCCAGCCGCTGTCGGTCTGCTTCCAGGTGTCGACCACGAAGACCTGCCGCGCCACGGCGGCATCCTTGGGCGCATCGATTTTCCACAGGAAGCTGACCACCGCCAGCTCGCCGAATTCATGCACCGCCATCTGCTCGATGCTGGACTCCATCGGCTTGGCGGCAAAGGCCTGCTGCTGCCATTCGGCGCGCGCAGTCGGGCGGCCGGGAGCGGCGGCGCTGCGCAGTTCAAAGTCTTCCGACACCACTTTGTTCAGGGCTTCGGCGTTGCGATGGTTGACGGCGTCGAGCAATTCGTTTTCCAGGATGCTGAATTGCTGGACGGTGCGGGTGACGGTGGGGATGGTGCGTTGTGGCTGCGCCTGCGCCAGTAACGCGGCCAGGGCTGCCAGACCAATCAGGGATTTCTTGAGCATGAGTGTTTCCATTAAAGCAGCCGCCACATCGGAGCGTGGCGGCCAATTGCTAAATTACCGTGGCGCCGGGAACATCAAGGATAGTGCTGTGCGCAAGCCTGGGTTGGCGCCAGTACCCAGTTCTGCTGGATCAGGTAGTGCAGGCCGCCGATAGTCTGATTGTACTTGGCGCCGTTGGATGCGGTGGCGGTGGTGCCGAAGTTCCATGCGCACTTGTCGCCGTTCTCCATGCCGTCGCGGGTCGAGTACCAGGCATTGCCATCCGGGTCGGTCACGGCTTCTTCCAGTTCATGCGAGAAGATGGAAGCCATGGCATCCGCGCCCGGGGTGCCGTTCGGGCTGGGCGTATTGGCGCCGCAGGCCGAGGCGCACTGGGTTTCCGGATTGCCGACGAAGGCGTACTTGATGTCCTTGCCGCCGTAGCTGACGTTGGTGTGCCAGCCGCAGTACTGGGTGCAGAAGCCCGAGGTGGCGGTGGTGTTCTTGTCGGTCATGACGAAGTACACCGCGTCCGCATCCAGCGGCAGCTTGCCGGAGGAGATGGCGTTGGTGACGATGGTCTGGATGTTGGCGTCGGACAGCTTGGTGCCCAGCGAGCCGCTGTCGGAGGTGGCGCCGGCGTAGGTCACGCTGTTCACCACGTGGGTGTTGGAGGCGTTGTAGTAGGTGGTGTTGATGTTGAAGTAGGGCGAACCACCGATGTGCGAGGCCAGGTTGGTCAGCACATTCTGCGAGGCGCTGTCCCACGCGGAGCCGTACCAGATCATGTAGACCTTGTTCGGATTGACCATCAGCGGGCCGCCCTGGTAGGTCAGGTTGGACGTGCGTTGTGCCTTGAGGGTGGCGGCGCGCTCCGGACGGCTCATGGAGTCCAGATCGAGTTCACCCCAGCCTTTGCCGGTCGGCTTGTACAGAGAATCTTTGTCCTCCGCCACGCGTGGCCTTTGCATGGGTGAGAGTGTTCCATCATACGCCGCTGGTGGCGGCGTACCTGAAATCGGCGGAGCAAATCTGGTGGTGCGGTGCGCTGTCAGCGCGGGACGGGCAAGGGCGGAGCGGCAGTGGCAGAGGGGAGGACTTGGCGGCGGCTAATCCAACTTATGTTGAAGCTCCGGGAAAATGATTTATATCGTTTTCTGCTGCATCGAAAGTGGATTTGATTTTACTGAAACAATTTTAATTTGCTATTGAATTCGCGCATCTTGTGGCGCGGATACGCCAAAAGTACCACTAGTATTTTTCCATACCGTGATAGCTGGTGAGGATTTTTTCAAAATTAAACAAGGCGCGACTCCCTGCCGGCACCGGCCGGCGGCGCCGGGGGAGGAGGGAGGAATTACGGCGCGAGGTGGATCTGGTCCAGCACGCTTTTGATCTTGCTGAGCACTTCCGGCGACGGGTCGACGAACATACAGCCGAGGTGCAACTGGTCGCCCAGCAGGAAGGAGTGGAAGGCGCGTGTGAAGCGGATTTCCAGTTCCCCGATCTCCACGGTTTCATTGCCCAGTTCGAGCACGACGTCATGCACCTTGCGGCCCTTGATCAGGCCTTTGGCCTCGGCCTTGGCGCAGTGCAGGCCGATCCCGCCCAGCGAGATATCGTAGATCGGCCACTCATGGGTGTGGCCGTCGTTTGCCACCATGGTGGCCGTGAAGGTGGTGCCCAGCGGCGTTTCGACGCGCTCGGTGGTGCGGCGGTTGAGCACCATGCAGGTCTCGGGGAAGGTCATCGGAATATGCAGCGGCTGACCCGGCAGCGAGTCCCAGTCCAGGCTCGATAGCCGGAACTGCAGCTTGGCATTGGGCAGCGTGGCGACGAAAGTGACCCTGCCCGGGGTGAGCACGGAGCCTTCGTTCAGCTCCATTACGAAATGCGGCAACTGGGGATCGACCGACAGAATGCGGCCCAAGACCGGCTCGCGGCTGCCAGAGGTGTACATCGAGATGGCGTCGCCGTGTTCTGCGAGGAGGGTCAGGGTGTCGCCGATCTCGTCTTCACTCGTCATGGTAAATGAGTTCGCCGTAGCGGGGATCGGGGCTATCGCATCGCTGGGTCGGGGCGGTCCTTTGCGGACGTGCGAGACATGGGGCTCATGGAGCAGCATAATAGTATTGATGAAACTTCAGACATGTGTTAGGTCATCGGTACTTTCATCATAGACCCTGTTTTGCCTATTGGCAAGATATTTTGAATGGTGAAAAAAAAGCCCCGGACCGAAGTGCGGGGCTTTGGGGGAATGCGGTGGCTTAGCCGGTGTTGCGCAGGCCGGCGGCGACGCCGTTGATCGACAGGTGGATGCCGCGATGGACCCGCTCGTCGGTCTTGCCGGCGTCCTTGGACAGGGCGCGGTGGCGCTTGATCAGCTCCACCTGCAAGTGGTTGAGCGGGTCCAGGTAGGCGAAGCGGTTCTGGATCGAGCGCGCCAGCAGCGGGTTGCTGGCCAGGCGTTCCTGGTTGCCGGTGATGGTCTTCAGCAGCTCCAGGGTGTTGCCATACTCTTCGCAGATGCGCTTGAAGATGCGCTCGCGCAGCTCAACGTCCTGCACCAGCTCCGAATAGCGCGAGGCGATCGCCAGGTCGGTCTTGGCCAGCACCATGTCCATGTTGGACAGCAGGGTGGCAAAGAACGGCCACTGGCGGTACATGGCCTGCAGCTGGGCGATGCGTTCCGCACGGTCGCCGTCCGCAATCCAGGCGCCCAGCGCGCTGCCAAAGCCGTACCAGCCGGGCAGCAGCAGGCGGCACTGGCCCCAGGAGAAGCCCCATGGAATCGCGCGCAGGTCTTCAATGCGCTTGGTCGATTTGCGCGAGGCGGGACGGGAACCAAGGTTCAGTTCCGCGATCTCGGCGATCGGGGTGGCGGCAAAGAAGTAGTCGGTAAAGCCCGGGGTCTCGTAGACCAGGTTGCGGTAGGCCTTGTAGGCGCGATCGGAGATGTCGGCCATCATGGCCTCGAAGCCGCGCAGCTGCGCCTGGTGGCCGGCGTCTTCCGACTGCGGCATCAGGCTCGCTTCCAGGGTTGCCGCCACCAGCAGCTCCAGGTTGCGGCGGCCGATGTCCTTGTTGGAGAACTTGGAGGCAATGATCTCGCCCTGTTCGGTCAGGCGGATCTGGCCGTTGACGGTGCCATGCGGCTGCGCCAGGATCGCCTCGTACGAGGGGCCACCGCCGCGGCCCACCGTGCCGCCACGGCCGTGGAACAGGCGCAGCTTGATGCCGGCTTTTTCAAACACGGTCACCAGGCGGGTTTCGGCCTTGTACAGCTCCCAGTTGGAGGTCATGAAGCCGCCGTCCTTGTTGGAGTCGGAGTAGCCCAGCATGACTTCCTGGATCTGGCCCTGCTTGGCGATCAGGCGTTTCATCAGCGGCAGCGAGATCATGGTTTCCATGATGCCGGCGGCGCGCTGCAGGTCGGGGATGGTCTCGAACAGCGGGATCACCATCAGGTCGAGTTCTTCCTCGGCCAGGCGCAGCAGGCCCATTTCCTTTTGCAGCAGCAGCACTTCCAGCAGGTCGGACACGGTTTCGGTGTGCGAGATGATGTAGTTGCGGATGGCGCGCTTGCCGTAGCGGGCGCGGATCTCGCGCGCGGCGCGCAGGATGGACAGCTCGGAATCGGTCTCGGCCGAGTAGCTGATGTAGGGCGAATACAGCAGGCGTGGCTGCGCCAGTTCGCCCAGCAGCAGCTTGACCCTGTCGTCTTCTTCCAGCGCGGAGTAGTTGGCCTGCACGCCGCTCTTGGCAAACAGCTCGGCCAGCACGCGCTCGTGAATGTCGGACGACTGGCGCATGTCCAGCGAGGCGAGGTGGAAGCCGAAGATGTCGGCCGCGCGCTTGAGCGTGGACAGGCGCGGCTTGGCC
>Ga0213872_10002577_pt1 | contig 10555 bp, 8 predicted proteins | sample VelepicomBERX_R2_FD_160071 | JGI IMG/M metagenome (GOLD analysis project Ga0213872, IMG submission 160071) | Rhizosphere microbial communities from Vellozia epidendroides in rupestrian grasslands, the National Park of Serra do Cipo, Brazil - RX_R2 | ecosystem: Host-associated > Plants > Roots >... | reverse complement strand
GCATTCCCTCCAAGGGCAATAGCGAAGACCATGTCTCCAACTCGACCTGGTGCGCGCGCAAGGCCATGACGGTGGTGCAGAACACGCAATACATCGTCGGCGTGGAAATGCTGCTGGCGGCGCAGGCGCTGACCATGACCGAGGACTTGCTCAAGGGCTTTGCACTGGGCCAGGGTACGCAGGCCGCCTATGCAGAGATCCGTCGCCAGATTCCGGCTTGCCTGGATGGGGATCGCTGGTTCCATGATGACATCCAGGCGGCGCATCGTTTCGTCACCACCGGTTCGGTGCGGCAGGCAGTGCTGGCCAGCATCGGCGAGTTCGTCTAGACACGGGACTCATGCCGGCCGGCAACGATCATTGTTCTGGCGACAATCAGGTTTCTCCTGATGGTCGCCGGTGAGATCCAGGTCCAGACTCCCCCTACGCAGCTCAACCGTTTGGCGCCGCTGCGTGCAAAACATCACCCTCGGTGTGCTTGCAAAAAACGTGGAATGGGGAGCTACGATGAAACTCAAGGACATCAAGATCGGCCTGCGCCTGGCCGCATGCTTTTCGGTACTGATCGCCATCATGGGCCTCATTGCCGCCGTGGGAATGCAGAGCCTGTCGCGCGTCAGTGGCGACGCCACCGACATCGTCGAGGATCGCTACGCCAAGATCGCCCTGGTCGCCGAGATTAACGACAACGTCAACACCGCCGCGCGCCATCTGCGCAATGCCTTGCTGGCCCCTGACGCGGAGAAGGCCAAGGGCTTCCTGGAGCGGGGCGCAGCCAGCAGTGCCAAGACCCTGGTGTTGCTGGACAAGATCGACAAGCTGATCTCGGCGCCGCGTGGCCGCGAACTTCTCAACGCAGTCCAGGACGCGCGCCTGGCCTACAGCGTCCAGCGCGACAGGCTCAGCGAGTTGATCGCCCAGCAGAAGAAGGAAGAGGGAACGGCCTTGCTGTTCGCCCAGGTGATTCCGCTGCAAGACAAGTATTTCGAGGCGCTTGGTCAATTCACGGCCTTCCAGCAATCGCGGATGGAAGCCAGTTATGCCCAGAGCAAGCAGACCGCGGGTGCGGCCGCTACCACGATGCTGGTCTTGTCGGCGCTCGCCATCGGCTTGTGCATCCTCGTCGCATGGCTGGTGACGCGCTCGATCACCCGACCGCTCAACGAGGCCGTCGAGATCGCCGGTGCCGTGGCCCAGGGTGACCTGACGGTACAGATCGCCGCCACGAGTCGCGACGAGACCGGCCTGCTGCTGGTGGCCCTCAAGACCATGAACGAGAACCTGCATCGCATCGTCACCGAGGTGCGGCAGGGCAGCGATACCATCCATACGGCTTCCAGCGAGATTGCCACCGGCAACCTGGACCTGTCCTCGCGCACCGAGCAGCAAGCCGGCGCGCTGGAAGAAACCGCCTCGGCCATGGAGGAACTGACCTCCACCGTGAAGCAGAACGCCGACAATGCCCGCCAGGCCAATACCCTGGCCGCCAATGCCTCGGAGGTGGCAGTGCAGGGCGGCAGCGTGGTCGGCCAGGTGGTACAGACCATGGGCGAAATCAATCATGCCTCGCGGCGCATCGTGGACATCATCAGCGTCATCGATGGCATCGCCTTCCAGACCAACATCCTGGCCTTGAATGCGGCGGTCGAGGCCGCCCGTGCCGGTGAGCAGGGACGTGGCTTCGCCGTGGTGGCATCCGAAGTGCGCACGCTGGCCCAGCGCAGTGCTGCGGCGGCCAAGGAGATCAAGGTCCTCATCGATGAATCGGTGGCGCGCGTGGATGACGGCAGTCGCCTGGTGGAACGGGCCGGCGCCACCATGGAAGAAGTGGTGGCCAGCGTCAAGCGGGTCACCGACGTGGTCGCCGAAATCTCCGCGGCCAGCAGCGAACAGAGCCAGGGCATAGGACAGATCAACGATGCCATCGTGCAGATGGACCAGGTCACCCAGCAGAATGCCGCGCTGGTCGAAGAGGCAGCGGCGGCGGCGCAATCGCTGCAAGAACAATCGCAACGGCTGAGCAAGACCGTGGGTGTCTTCAGGCTGCATGCGAGTGACGCGCCGCGCAGCCATGTCTCGGCGCATCGACCCGCGACCAGGTCCGCTCTGGCCGTGCCGGTGCGCCAGTCTTCACCGGCTCGGCCAGCTGTCAAGCATGTCGAAGAGCCTGCCTGGGAACAGTTCTGAGCATCATCCCGCGCAGGTAATTCTGACCGTTGCCGACCACGCAGAAGCACCTTCAGGAATGGTCAGCAAATAAGCTTGGCGCAGAGCGCCGCAAGGCATCCCGAGGCCCGCAGTAGTGGCTAGAATCGCCGTACACGATCGACGTGACGGCGATTTTTTTTGCATCCTCCTGTCGCAGCAGACTTGGCAAGGCAGCACGCGACAGAGGGCAAGCACTCTTGCGAGAGGAGGGACATGGATATCAAGAACATCAGGATCAGCACCCGACTGACCATTGCCTTCAGCGGGCTGCTGGTGGTCATGGGGATCATCGCCGTGGCAGGCTTGATCGGTTTGTACAGTGCGGGCGCGGCCACCAAGGAGATCGTGGACGAGCACTATGCGCGCATCGCCCTGGCCACGGATATCCGCAGCAGCACCAACAGCGCCGCGCGTACGCTGCGCAGTGCCATGCTGGCACGCAGCGAGGCGGAGATGGACGAATTCCTGGCCCAGACCGAGAGCGTCGACAAGGACGCCACCACCGGACTGCTTGCGCTGGCGGCACGGGCGCACGATACCGAGCGCGGCAGCGCGCTGTTCAAGCTGGTCAACCAGGCGCATGACGACTACGTCGACATCGAGAAGAAGATGGTGGAGCTGGTCCGCCAGCAGGAACGCGAGGTCACCACCGACTACCTGTTCGACCGGCTGGTTCCGCGCCAGAAGAGCTACCTCTCGGCGCTCGACAATTACGTCAGCTACCAGAGGAGCCTGATGGATGAGAGCGTGGCCAGCGGCGAGCGCGTGATCAGCTCCGCGGTGGCGCTCATGATCAGCCTGGCGGTACTGGCCATCCTGTTCTGCGCCATCAGTGCGTGGCTGGTCACGCGCTCCATTACCCGGCCATTGAACCAGGCGGTCGATGTCGCCAGCGCGGTCGCCAAGGGTGATCTCACCATGCAGATCACGGCCACCAGCCGCGATGAAACCGGCCTGCTGCTGGCGGCGCTGCACGCCATGCGCCATAACCTGCATCGCATCGTCACCGAGGTCCGCCACGGCAGCGACACCATCAGTTCCACCTCCGACCAGCTGGCCGCAGGCAACCAGGATCTGTCGGCGCGCACCGAGCAACAGGCCGGCGCCGTGGAGGAGACGGCATCGGCCATGGATGAACTGACCGCGACCGTGCGCCAGAACGCCGACAACGCCCGCCAGGCCGATACGCTGGCCAGCAAGGCATCCGAGATCGCGATGCAGGGTGGCAGCGTGGTCAGCCAGGTGGTGCAGACCATGGGCGAGATCAACGAGGCTTCGCGCAAGATCGTCGACATCATCAGCGTCATCGATGGCATTGCCTTCCAGACCAATATCCTGGCGCTCAATGCGGCCGTCGAAGCCTCCCGCGCCGGCGAGCAGGGCCGTGGTTTTGCGGTGGTGGCCGCCGAAGTGCGCACGCTGGCCCAGCGCAGCGCCATGGCCGCGCGCGAGATCAAGGAGCTCATCGATGATTCCGTGGCGCGGGTAGACAATGGCAGCCGCCTGGTCGAGCGCGCCGGCGCCACCATGGCCGAGGTGGTGGCCAGCGTCAAGAGCGTCAGCCATGTGGTCGGCGAGATCGCCGCCGCCAGCCAGGAACAGGGCGATGGCATCGGCCAGATCGCCGGGTCCATTGCGCAGATGGACAAGATGACCCAGCAGAACGCGGCCCTGGTGGAAGAGGCCGCCGCTGCCGCCGGGCTGCTGCAGGAGCAATCGCAGCGCCTGGGCCGCACGGTGAGCGTGTTCAAGTTGCACGACGTGCAGATCGTCGCCACTGCACCCAAGGCCGTGCCGCCGCTGCCGCCCACGCGGATCGCGGCCCGGCCCGCCAGCGCGGGCGTACCCGCCAAGGCGGTGGGTGTCGAGGAAGCGGCCTGGGAGCAGTTCTGAAGCGAGCCTGGTTTGCGCCCCGGCATCAGGCGTCGGGCGCAACGAGCAAGAAGGCGAGACCTCACCTGGCGATTGCCGATGGCGTGAGATACAATGTATCTCAATCAGTCACATTAGGAGGCCGTCATGCCTGCCACCACCATGGTCCACGTTCGCGTGGACGAGAACGTCAAGGCGCAAGCTACAGAAACGCTGGCCTCGATGGGTCTTACCCTCTCCGATGCGATTCGCGTGTTCCTGACCCGTGTCGTCGCCGACAAGGAACTGCCGTTCGCGCTCAAGGCACCGAACGCCACAAGCCGCGTCGCCATCGCCGAGGCTAACGAGATCGTCAAGAGCCGTCGCGCTCGTTTCGCAACGGCGCAGGCTCTGCTCGATGACCTCGAAGAAGCCGGCCGCAAGTAAGCGGGCCAAGCTGCCGCGCGCGTCGGACTACACCAGGGACTTCCTCAAGGACTGGCAGCGCCTGTCCCATTTCGGCCGGTACGACATGAAGCGGCTGAAAGAGGCCATGACACTGTTGATCGCCAACGACGGGCCGCTGCCGCCCGAATGGCTCGATCATCCTCTCATCGGTGAGTGGACTGGCCATCGCGAGTGCCACATCGGCGGTGACTTCCTGCTGATCTATACGCTCGACGACGCTGGCAAGAGCGGCTTGGTCGTCTTCGTGCGCAGCGGTACTCATTCCGAGCTGTTCTCTTGACCAGCCAAATGGCAGGGCCTGCTTTCGCTTCGGCGAAAACCTAGATGGTCCGCAACTGCACCACCCCGGTAAAGGCGATGCGCACCACCAGGCCCTGGCCGGAGGCGGGCGCGGCCAGCGTCACGCTGGCGTGGTGCAGGGCGGCGATCTCGCGCACGATGGACAGGCCCAGCCCGGTGCCGCCCGGGTTGACATGCTGGGTGGTGCCGGCCCGGTAGAAGGGTTCGAACACGCGTTCGCGTTCGGCTTCGGGGATGCCGGGGCCGTTGTCTTCCACTTCCAGCACCGCGCCGGTGGGCTCGCCGGCCACGCTGGTGGCGCGCACCCGCAGGGTCACCTGGCCATGGGCGGGGGTGTAGCGCAGGGCGTTGTCCAGCAGGTTGACCATCAGCTCATGCAGCAGCAGGGCATTGGCCTGGATGCCGATATCGCCCTCTGTGTCGAAGGCCAGGGCGATGTCGCGCTCCACCGCCAGTTGCGACAGTTCCAGCGCCACCTGGCGTGCCGCGTCGGTGAGCGAGACCCAGGTGGTGCTACCTTCGGCGGCGCCATGTTCAGCGCGCGCCAGCGTGAGCAGGCGGTTGGCCAGCTGCACCGCCGCATCGGTGGTGCGCGCCATGCCCTGTACCAGTTCGCGCATCTCGTTGGCATCGATATGCTCGCGGCGCAGCTCGCGCAACGTCAGTTCGGCCTGGGTCTTCAAGACCGTCAGGGGCGTGCGCAACTGGTGAGAGGCATCTGCGATGAAGCGGCGCTGGCCGCTGATGAGGGCCTGCAGGCGTTCCATGTAGCCGTTCATGGCCAACACCAGGGGGCGCATCTCCTTGTGCACCAGTGCCGGATCGAACCCGGACAGGTCGGTGGGCGAACGCGATTCCACCTCGCCGCGCAACTGCATCACCGGACGCAGCACGAAGCGCACCGCAAACCACACCAGCAGCGCCGCCACTGTCACCAGCGTGCCTTGCCGCCATAGCGTATCGAAGAGGATCTTGCGCGTCATGCCGTGGCGCCCCTCCATGGTCTCGCCGACCTGGATCAGGGCGATGCCGCGCATGCTGTCGTCATACACCGGCTGCAGCAGCGCGGCGATGCGGATGGGTTGGCCGTGGTAGTCGGCCTGGTAGAAGCGCACCAGCGCCGGATAGACCTCGGAGCGCTTGACCCCCGACGGCACCGGCGGCAGGTCGCCATAGCCCGAGACCAGTTCCCCTTCCAGGCCGGTGACCTTGTAGTAGATGCGACCCAGGTTGTCGGTCTCGAAACTGTCCAGCGCCACATACGGGACATCGGCCGTGACGCGGCCATCGACGATGGCCACTCGCTCGGCCAGGGCGCGGGTGGATGCCAGCAGCGAGCGGTCGTACGCCAGGTCGGCCACCTCCAGCGCGTTGTAGTAGACCGAGACCGCATCCACCGCCACCAGCAACGTCAGCGGGATCAGCAGCCAGCGTACCAGCTGGCTGCGCAGGTTACCCAGGCGGCGCACCGCCTGCGTCATTGCACGACCTGCAGCAGGTAGCCCAGGCCGCGCAGGGTGGTGATGCCCACGCGGCCGGGACCACCCTGCTCCAGCTTCTTGCGCAGGCGGTGGATGTAGATCTCGATGGCATCCATGTTGGCGTCGTCTTCCAGCGAGAAGACCTGCTGGAACAGCTTTTCCTTGGGCACCGTATGGCCATTGCGCACCATCAGCGCTTCCAGCACCGCATGCTCGCGCGGTGTCAGGGCCAGCAGTTCGCCGCCGTAGCTGAAGGTGCGCGAGACGGTGTCGAAGCTCAGCGCGCCACAGGTGAGGGTGATGGCTTCATTGTTCTGCGAGCGTCGCAGCAGGGCCTTGATGCGTGCTTCCAGCTCTTCCAGTTCGAAGGGCTTGGCCAGGTAGTCGTCGGCGCCCATGTTGAGGCCGCTGACGCGATCTGCCAGTCCGCCACGCGCGGTCAGGATCAGCACCGGTGTGCGGTTGCCGCGACCGCGCATGCGTTTCAAGACTTCCAGTCCATCCATGCGCGGCAGCGTCAGGTCCAGGATCACCAGCGCATAGTCCTGGGTGAGCAGCAGGCTGTCGGCATCGGCGCCGTTGTGGGCACAGTCCACGGTGAGGTGGGCGTCGCGCATGGCCTTGGCCAGCCAGCGCGAGAGTTCGATATGGTCTTCCACCAGGAGGATGCGCATGATGCCGCCTTTTGATCTTGTCTTGTCGGTGTGGCGCGATGTCACCGTGTCATGGTGATGTGGCCACTTGTACTTGTCTCAAGCGCGGATGCTAACAGATGGCCCGCCGTCTTTGAAACGTCAGGAGCTGACAATTGCGGAAACTGCGTAGCGCGACAGGTACACCGACAGCTTCACTGAAAGCCGACTGAAAGCCTTTTCTTGTACGATGCGCCCATATTCAAAAAAACCATCCCGGAGACACAGCATGAACTTCCATCCCGCAGCACTCCATCCCGTCCTGTCCTGACCCGCCATGCAGGCGAGTCGCTGGCGCAGCTTGTTGGCCGCATGCCTGCTGGCGTGTGCGCTGCCGTGCGCGCTGGCGGTGGAGTGCATCGTACCGGCCAAGCCCGGTGGCGGCATGGATGCCTCGTGCAAGTTGCTGCGCCGGGTGATGCAGGAACAGGGCAGCAAGGAAGCCTTCAACCTCAGCTATCTGCCCGGTGGCATCGGTGCGGTGGCATGGGGTTCGGTGGCCGCGCAGCGGCGCGGCGGGCCGGACAGTCTGGTGGCCTTCTCGGGCGGTTCCCTGCTCGGACTGGCGCAGGGAAAGTATGGTCGCGCCGATGTGAGTGATGTGCGCTGGGTGGCCGGCATCGGCATCGACCACGGCATGGTGGCCGTGCGCAGCGACGCCCCCTGGCACGACCTGAAGCAGTTGTTGCAGGCCATGCGCAAGGACCCCGCCAGCGTCACGGTGGGTCTGTCGGGCACGGTGGGCAGCCAGGACTGGCTGAAGTTTTCCATGCTGACGGCGCGTGCGGGCATGGCGCCGCGGCAGTTTCGCTTCGTCGCCCTGGAGGGCGGCGGCGATTCCTTCGCGGCCTTGCAGGCGGGGCATGTGCAGGTGGTGTCGGGGGATGCATCGGAGGCGGCCCATTTCATCGCCGAAGGCCGCGTCAGGATACTGGCGGTGCTCTCCGAACAGCGCCTGCCGGGGTTGCTGAAGCACGTGCCGACGGCGCGCGAGCAGGGCTATGAGGTGGTGTGGCCGATCATCCGTGGCTTCTACATGAGCCCGCATGTATCCGAGGCCAGCTACCGGTATTGGGTACGGTATTTCGACAAGGCGCTGGCTGATCCCGCATTCGATCGCCAGCGCAGTCAGAGTGGCTTGCAGCCTTTTGCCATGACCGGCAAGCCGCTCTCGGATTACGTCGCGCAGGCAGTGGCGCGATATCGCAAGCAGTCCCAGGAGTTGGGCCTGGTGCGCTGACAAGTATTGCCGCAAACGCCGTCAGGCGTGTTCTGTGGGCTTGCCGGCACGGGCCGTCTTAATCATCAAGGAGAATCCATGTTGCATCAACGTCGCCTGAGCCTGGCGCTCGGTCTGGCCCTCGCTTTGCCTGTCACTTTCAGCGGTGTGGCGCATGCCGACACGCCGGCCACCGCCCCGGCTGGTTATCCGGCTGGTTATCCGGCCGATTACGCCAAGGTCATCGAAGGCGCCAAGAAGGAAGGCAAGATCGTCATCTACAGCACCACCGACTCCAAGGCTGCCGAGTCGCTGATCAAGGATTTCAGTGCGCTCTACCCGGCCGTCAAGGTCGAGTACAACGACATGAATTCCACCGAAGCCTACAACCGCTTCATCTCCGAAGCCGCCGCCGGTGGCGCCACCGCCGACGTGATGTGGTCGGCTTCGATGGACCTGCAGGTCAAGCTGGCCGCCGAAGGCTACGCGCTGGGCTACAAGTCGCCCGAGGCCTCGCATCTGCCGGGCTGGGCCAACTGGAAGGACACCGCCTACGGCACCACCTTCGAGCCCGCCGCCATCGTCTACAACAAGCGCCTGGTGGCCGAATCCGAAGTGCCGACCACCCACGCCGAATTCACCCAGCTGCTCACCAGCAAGCAGGACAAGTTCAAGACCAAGGTCACCACCTACGATATCGAGAAATCCGGCGTGGGCTTTAGCCTCATGACCTACGATCTCAAGTACAACCCGCAGTTCTGGGACTTTGCCAAGGCGATGGGTGGCGTGTCGGCACGGGTGCAATCGTCGACCGGCACCATGCTCGAACGCATCTCCTCGGGCGAGAACCTGATCGGCTACAACATCCTCGGCCCCTACGCCCTGGTGCGCGCCAAGAAGGACCCCTCCATTGGCGTAGCCTTCACCAAGGACTACAACCTGGTGCTCTCGCGCGTGATCTTCATCAACAAGGCCGCCAAGAACGTCAACGCCGCCAAGCTGTGGGTGGACTACATCCTCTCCAAGCGCGGCCAGACCATCATCGCCAACGATGCGCAGCTCTTCGCCATCCGCGGTGACGTCACCGGCGCCACCACCTCGGCCGAGCTGAGCAAGCAACTGGGCGCGGCCTTGAAGCCCATGCCGGTCTCCACCGAACTGCTGGAATACCTGGACCAGAAGAAGCGCCTGGATTTCCTCAAGCAGTGGAAGGACGCCACCAGGAAGTAAGTCATCCCCCTCCGTTCGGACTGAGTAGACCGGCAGGCAGGTATCGCAGGCGCGGGCGCGTCTTCGATACGCCGCTGTCGCGGCTACTCAGCCCGAACGGCAGGCAAGACGCCACCGTCATCCATCGCTGTTTCCGGAGTGCGGGGTGGTCCGCCTCTGTAGGCGGCCTGTTGCCGTCGTTCTGCCGGCCTCCGATTTTCCAGCTCATTCATGAGGCATTCCATGCAATCCTCCACCACGCTCCCTCGCAGCGAGTCCGCCCTGCCGGCCCGCCGCCTGCGCCTGAACTGGCCGCGCGGCCTGGTCGTGCTGCTGGCGGCACTGGCCATCTTCGTGCCGCTGCTGCTGATCTTCTACCAGAGCTTCCTGTCGGCGCCGTTCTTTGCGCCTGTCAAGGAACTGACCCTGGATTCCTATCGTTTCATCTTCGACGATCCCGACTTCCGCCAGGCCTTCATCAATGGCTTCACACTGGCCGCCGGCCTGACCGTGATCGCCGTACCGCTGGGCGGCATGCTGGCCTTCCTGATGGTGCGCACCGACCTGCCCGGCCGCAACTGGATCGCGCCGGCCCTGATGGTACCCATCTTCGTCTCGCCCATGGTGATCGGCTTCGGCTATGTGGTGTCGATGGGCCCGGTGGGCTTCTACACGGTGTGGTTCAAGAGCCTGCTGGCGGCCATCGGCATCGAGGGCGATCCCTGGAACATCTACGCCTTCCCCAGCATCGTCCTCATCGCCGGCCTGACCCACGTGCCGCACGTCTACCTGTACGCCTCCTCGGCCCTGAAGAGCCTGGGCTCGGACGTCGAGGAAGCCGCCCGCGTGGCCGGCGCCTCGCCGCTGCAGGTGGCGCTGAACGTGTCGCTGCCGATGATCATGCCGGCGCTGGCCTACTCCGGCGTGCTGGTGTTCTTCCTGGGCTTCGAGGTGTTCGGCCTGGTGCTGGTGCTGGGCGATCCGGAAGGTCACCTGGTCCTGCCGACCTATCTCTACAAGCTCACCAACAAGCTGGGCACACCCTCGTATCACCTCATGGCGGCGGTGGCCGTGTGCCTGGTGGCGGTGACCATGCCGCTGGTGATGATGCAACGCTGGCTGCTGCG
>Ga0213872_10002576_pt1 | contig 10556 bp, 5 predicted proteins | sample VelepicomBERX_R2_FD_160071 | JGI IMG/M metagenome (GOLD analysis project Ga0213872, IMG submission 160071) | Rhizosphere microbial communities from Vellozia epidendroides in rupestrian grasslands, the National Park of Serra do Cipo, Brazil - RX_R2 | ecosystem: Host-associated > Plants > Roots >... | reverse complement strand
TGAATCCGGCTGCGCCGGTTACGAGAATCGTCATGGAAGGAAAATCCGCTGGGGAGGAGTCGATTGGACAATGAAAACGGCATTTTATCCCGTTGCTCCGTGAAACGGCTGTGAAATGACCGTATTTGCTAGCTGTAATGCCGTGCTTACAACGCAAATCGGCTTCACAGGCACGAGATTTCCTGCCGCTGCGGGATATCGGGGATGCGTAGCGCCCGCTCGCTTGGTATCTTCCCCGCTCCGTGAAGGATTTAGGAACCTCGGCAAGAGCCCGCTTTCGAGCGTGAGCGACGCTCCGTGCGTGTGTTCTTGGCGCTTTAGCGCCTTTACAACCACGGCATGCCCTTTACGGGTACGGCGGTACCGCAAGGGCATCCCGTGGTTGTATGTCGCTTCGCTCTGACATCCACGTCACGAGGGCGGGAGGAGTGGAGTCAATCAGCGAAAAGCGGGTGATTTTATGATGACGTTGAGCGCACGGCTTTGCCAGGCGAAGGCTGAGGGCTCAGGTTGTCACTGTTTGCAGAGCTTTTTTAGGAGTAGTGTGTGAATCGGTGGTTGTCCTACGGCTGTCTAGCGCTCAGCATGTCCCTGGTGGGTAGCTATGTGGCGCTCTCGAAGCCCCTGGCCGCGGCCTTGCCCATCTTCCTGCTTGCCTGGCTGCGCTTCTTCCTGGGCGGTGCGGGCATGGTTACCTGGCTGCGCAAGCCCGCCAACGAAGCGCCAATGACCCGACGTACCAAGGGCCTGCTCTTCCTCGAATCCTTCCTCGGTAACTTCCTGTTCACGATCTGCATGCTGTATGGCGTGAGCATGACGAGCGCCGTGTCGGCGGGTGTGATCATGGCGGCCATCCCGGCCGTGGTGGCGCTGTTGAGCTGGGTGTTTCTGCGCGAGCAGCTCAGTCTGCGCATCTGGGGAGCGGTGGCCTGTGCGGCGTGCGGTATTGCGCTGCTGGCCATGAGCAAGTCCGAAGCCGCGGCCCATGATACGCATTCCTGGCTGGGCAACGTATTGGTGTTCGCCGCTGTCGTGTGTGAAGCGTCCTATGCAGTGATCGGCAAGAGCCTGACCCGCGTGCTCACGCCCAAGCGTATCACGGCACTTATTAATCTGTGGGGCCTGGTGCTGATGACACCATTCGGCCTCTACCAGGCGCTGCACTTCAACTTCCACAGCGTGTCGCTTGGCATATGGGCGCTGCTGCTGTTTTACGCGCAGGCGGCCAGCGTGTGGACGGTATGGCTGTGGATGACGGGGCTTAAAGGGGTACCGGCCAGTCAAGGCGGCGTGTTCACCGTGATGTTGCCCATTGCGGCGACGGCGGTAGGCGTGGTGATCCTGGGCGAGCCCTTGGGCGGCACGCGCATCGTGGCCTTTGGGTTTGCGTTGGCAGGTGTGGTGCTGGCGACCTTGCCGGGGTCGCGCGATACGCTACCCGTTCATTGAGCCCGTCCCGATAGGCTAGGCAATCTGTCCTAGCAGGGCAGTGGCGGCATCAAATTCGAAGTTACGAATGTGCCAGTCGAGCCGCGTCAATGTCTTCTCGTCAAACACTCGCTGCAGTGCCGTACGCTGGCTATCGAAATACACCGGCGCATCGCCGCTCGACGCGCTCAGCAGCTGCTGCAGGCGCATGAATACCCCTGTCGTGATGGGGTCGAGCGCCGGCTTGTCGGCGGCGCGCTTGGCGTCGATGGATGGCAGCATCGTGTCGAGCTGCGTCAGCAGCGCGTCGAGCGCCTTGTCGAAGGCCTGATGTACGGCGGCCAAGTCTACGCAGGTCTGATCCGGCTGCTGCGCAGATTGCAGCGCAAGCTCCATGGCGTCCGCGCTGCGCTGCAGCCGCTTGGCGCCTATGCTGCCAGCCAGGCCCTTGATGGTGTGGGCTGCTCGCTGTGCATCGGCGTAGTCGCCGTGCAGCAATTGGTTGGTTAGCCTCGCCTGTGTCTTGCGCTCGTTGACGCGGAACTTCTCCAGCACTTTGAGGTAGAGCTGGCGGTTGCCCGCCATGCAGTGCAGGCCGACCACGCTGTCGAGTTCAGTGAGCGCGTCGAAATCCACGCCGTGCGTGGGCCGGCTGGCAAACGTATTGGCCGTGCTCGATAGCGGGCTTTGCTGCAGCGGGCGCTGCGATAGCCAGTAGGACATCACTTCGAACAATTGGTCTGGCTCGATGGGCTTGCCCAGGTGGTCTTGCATGCCTTCGTCCAGGCAGCGCTGGCGGATATCGGCCATGGCGTGCGCCGTCATGGCGATGATGGGGATGGCGTCAAAGCGGCTGTCGCGTCGGATGGCGGCTGTCGTCGCATGACCGTCCAGCCCGGGCATCTGCAGGTCCATCAGGATCAGGTCGTAGGTATTCGGCGCGTCGGCGGCGAGACGGTCGAGCGCTGCCAGGCCTGAGTCCGCGATCTCGACGCGCATGCCGGCTGATTTGAGCAGCTCTGCCGCAATCTCCTGATTGATGTCGTTGTCTTCCACCAAGAGTACTTTGCGGCCACGCAGCACGCGCATTTGCGCATTGGCGGCGGTGGGTTCGGCTGCAGCAGCCGTTTCGCTGGCCAGTTCAAAGCGCACTGTAAACCGGAACACGGAACCTTTGCCGTAGACGCTGTCCACGCGGATATCGCTGCCCATCAGCTGCAATAGACGGCGCGAAATGGACAGGCCCAGGCCGGTGCCGCCGTACTTGCGGCTGGTCGAGCCGTCGGCTTGGGTAAAGGCCTCGAACAGCTTGTCGATCTGCGCCTGCGTCATGCCAATGCCTGTGTCCTGCACGGTAAAGGCCAGGCGTACGGCGCCCGGTTCGCGCGCGGCCAGCCGTATGCCGATGCGCACCTCGCCCTCGTCGGTGAACTTGATGGCATTGTTGGCCAGGTTCACCAGCACCTGGCCCAGGCGCGTCGGGTCGCCCAATACATGGCGCGGGATGTCGGAGGGGCAGTCCAGCAGGAAGTCCAGGCCCTTTTCGGCCGCGCGCTGCGCGTTCACCGTCTCGATATGCTCCAGCACGTCGTCCAGCGAGAAAGCTACGTGCTCGACCTCCAGCTTGCCGGCCTCGATCTTGGAGAAGTCCAGGATCTCGTTGATGATGCCGAGCAGCGATACGGCGGAATGCTGGATCTTGGCGATGTAATCGCGCTGCTTGGGCGGTAGGTCGCCGCGCAGCGCAAGGTGTGCGAGGCCGATGATGGCGTTCATCGGCGTGCGGATTTCATGGCTCATATTGGCCAGGAATTCCGTCTTCAGGCGCGCCGTCTCTTCAGCCTTCTGGCGGCCGATGCGTTCGGAGTCGACGGCATGCTGGTTCGCCAACACCATCAGGTCGAACATCTTGGTGCCATTGAGCAGTACAGCCTGGCGGCGGGCGAATTCCACGTGGGCCGCCAGCGCACCTGCCAGGTCGTTCATGGCCGTGCGGCACAGATAGATTTCGTGGTGCACGTCCATCACCAGCCAGAGCGAGTCGCACTTGTCGAACACGTCGTCGGCCGACTGCAGCGCGTCGATGGCTTCCACATGGCGACCCTGCTGGCGCCGCAGGCTGCCCTTGGCCCAGGCCAGGTAGACGAGATAGGGCTCGGCACTGGCGAGGTCGCCGCGCACGCGGCGTGCGTCGATTTCTGCCTCGACCTTGGCGACCCAGGCTTCCGCCAGGTCCCAGCGCGAGGGGTGGCGCGCGGCGATATAAATGGCGGTGAGATAGCCTTCGAGGATCTGGTATTCCAGCTTTTCCTCGCCGAAGCGGCTCATCCACTGCGCGATGGCGGCTTCCGCCTCGGAATGCTCGCCCAGCGCGATGCAGGCACGGGCCAGCAAGGGCAGGGCGTTGCGCAGGCGGTTGAACAGGTCATGTGTTTCGGCCAGCGTCATCACTTCGCGCAGGCAGGCGCGCGCTTCCACGAAGTTGCCGAAATTGAGCTGGGCATCCGCGATATTGCGCAGGCTCAGCGACACGATGGCCGGCACGTCGATCTGCCGCGCCAGTGCCAAGGATTCGTAGCTATAGCGCAGGTAGGCGACGTTGTCGCGCCGGCCTGCTGCCACGCACAGCAGCGCAACGTAAGCCGTATAGCGGTGTACCGGCTCCATCTGATGCAGATGGGGCAGGACTTCGCGCTCCAGGATGTCCTCGGCCTGGTCGCTGCGGCCCAGGTAGTAGAGCAGGATGCTGCACTGCACGTGCACGAGCCGGATGCCCGCCTCGTCGCCCAGCGTTTCGAACTGAGGCATGAAGGACAGGTAGGCGTCCAGCTGCTCGATGTTCGGGCTGCGCAGTGAGTCGGCGATCAGCATAAAGAAGCGCGCCCAGGTTTCGTCGCGCAACTTCTCCGGGCCATCGCACAGGGCAAGCGCCGCTTCGGCCAGGGCGCGGCCTTCCGCGACATTCTTGTAGCGGACGGGCCAATATTGATCGAGCAATGCGCGGGCGGCGGAACGGGGCGTCATCTAGCGTTCTGTGTCTTTGATGCAAAGTGCGGATGCAGCAGTGATTGTACGGCACGCCTGCTGTCGGGAATTGCCGGAATCTAATCGAAGATCATGCTGGCGTCATCACCCATTTGTGCGACAGGTTAGCCATGGCAATAGTAGCGGGCAAGCGTTGCGAGGATAACGCACTTTGCGCCAAGGGCATGCCCAAAAAGAGACGGGCAGGGAATCATCCCTGCCCGGACTGCAACGGTTCAGCTTGCATCAACCTAGTGGTAGGCCGGATTGCTGCGCGAATCCGCCCTACCGTTACTGCGCGCTGGCGGTCTTGTCGGCGGTATTCCACCAGCCGCCACCTAGCGCCTGTATCAACATGGCCGAGTCGCTCAGGCGGTTGGCCTGCGCATTGATCAGCGCCAAGCGCGACTGTAGCCAGGCCTGCTCGGCGGTCGTCACCGTGATGCTCGGCACATTGCCCAGCTGCTGCTGCGCCAGTGCGATGTCGAGGCCGCGCTTGGCTGTCGTCTCGGCGTACTGGTTGGCGCGCAGGGCGTCGGCGTCGGACTCGATGGCGTGCAGCGTGTCGGCCACGTTCTGGCAGGCCGCGATCACTGTCGAACGGTACTGCGCGGCCGCCTGGTCGTAGGCGGCCTGTGCCGCACCCTGCTTATGCTTGAGCGTGCCGGCGTCGAAGATCGGCTGCGTGATGGTGCCGCTGATGCTCCAGAACTCCGTGAGCGATTTGAACAGATCTTTCAGTTCCGTCGCGGCACTGCCGTAGGAGCCGTTGATCTGCACATTGGGCAGGCGGTTGGCGATGGCGACCCCGACCTGCGCGCTGGCCGCATGCAACTGTGCTTCGGCCGAACGCACATCGGGGCGCTGGTCCACCAGCTTGATGGGCAGGCTGACCGGCAGATTCTGCGGCAGCTGGATGTCGCGCATGTGAAACTGGGCGGCCGGCTCGTTGGCTGGCAGGTCGCCCACCAGCGCCGTCAGCAGGTCGCGCTGCTGCGCCAGCTGTTTCTCCAAGGGCGGCAGGGTGGCCTGGAACTGCGCCAGTTGCGTCTCCTGCGCCATCACGTCCGTATGGGCTGCCTGGCCCAGCACCAGCTGCTGGCGATAGGAGTCCAGCACCTTCTGCTGCGCGTCGACGAGCTTGCGCGTGGCGTCCACCTGATCGCGCAGAGAGGCTTCCTGAATGGCCGCCATCACCACGTTCGATGCCAGCGTGATGCGCGTCGCTTCTAGCTGGAAGCGCTGGTACTCCTCTTGCGCTGCCAGCGATTCGACCTGGCGGCGGTTCGCGCCGAACACGTCCGGCACGAAGGACACGCTCAGTTCCGCCGTGTGCAGCGAGTAGTAGTCGTAGCCGGATGAGGCGGGGCTGGCCAGCGTCGTGGCGATGCGCTGGCGCGTCGGGTTGAAGCTGCCGGTCACGCTGGGGTAGTAGGCACCGCGCTGCGCCGCCGTCGTCTCCCTGGCCTGGCGCAGGGCTGCCTGCGCGGCTGCGATGCTGGGATTGCGCTCCAGCGCGCGCTTCACAAGATCATTCAGCGCCGGCGAGTGGAACAACTCCCACCACTGCGCCGGGATATCGCTATCCACGGCCAACTGCTGCGCGCTGCCCGTGGCTGCGTCGCCCACCTGGGCGGGTAGCGGCTTGGCAGTGTAGGCGTTGGCTTCCGGTGCGGCAGGGCGGTGGAAATCGGGGCCCACCGCGCAGCCGCCCAGCATGGCTAGGGCAACGGCCAGGCCGACGGGGCGGAGTTGGGTAAACATTGCATGCTTCGACATGATCAGACCACCCTTTCGTGCGGCTCGTCAGCAGCGCGGCCTGCGGAGCGGCGCTCGATGACGTAGTAGTAGGTGGGAAGGATATAGAGGGTCAGGAAGGTGGCGACGACCAGGCCGCCGACGATCACCGTCGCCAGGCCGCGCTGCACGTCCGTACCCACACCGGTAGCCAGTGCCGCGGGCAGCATGCCCACGGTCGCCACCGTCGCCGTCATCGTCACGGGGCGGAAGCGTTCCACGGCGGCTGTCAGTACGGCCTCGCGCAGTTCTATACCTTGGGCGCGCACACGGTTGAAGTTCGCCACCATGATGATGCCGTTCTGCACCGCCACGCCGAATAGCGCAATAAAGCCCACCGCCGTGGCGATATTGAGCGTTTCCCCGCGCACATGGAGCGCGATCAGCCCCCCCAGCGTCGCCAGCGGCACCACGCCCATCACCAGGAAGGCCTGGCGAGTGTTGCCGAATTCGGCGATCAGCAGCACACCCATGATCACCAGCACGAGCAGCATGATGGCGCTCAGGCGCTTCTGTGCACGCTGCTGGTTCTCGAAGGTACCGGCCCATTCCATGCGGTACTTCTCGTGGTCGAAATGCACCTTGGCGTCGATTTGCTGCTGCGCGTCGGCCAGGTATTCCGATAGGGCGCGGTCGCGGTTGTCCACACGGATGGTGATCTGACGCTTGCCCATTTCATGGGCGATGGTGCTCTCGCCCATCTTCAAGCCGATGTGCGCCACGGCCGACAGCGGCACGCGTGCGCCCGAGGTCGAGTTCAGCGGCAGCTGGCCCAAGGCCTCGCGGTCTACCGCGACGGCGCGCGGCACGTGCAAGGTCACATTGTAGGTACGGTCGCCCACATAGACCTGCGTGATGGGCGCGCCGCCAATGGCGTTCGCGATCACCGTGTTCACGTCTGCCACATTGATGCCGTAGCGGGCGGCCGCCGCGCGGTCTGTTTCCACGACCAGTTGCGGGATTTGCGGTTCCTGGAAGATGGATGCGTCGTTCGTACCGCGGATGCCCTTGAGCACGTCGACGATCTCGCCGCCGACGCGGCGCATTTCCTTGAAGTCGTCGCCGTACAGGCGCAGCACCAAGGCGCTGTGTGCGCCACCGATCATGTCGTTCTCGCCGTCCACGATGGGCTGGCTGATACCGACGGAGATACCGGGAATCTGCTTGAGCCGCGCATTCAGGCGGTTGATGAACTCATCCTTGCTCTCGCCATGCCAGGTGCTGTAGGGCGTCAGGCCGACGGCGGATTCCACGTGCGAAGGTGTCCACGGGTCGGTACCCGTGTCGTTGCGGCCCATCTGCGTCACGATATAGGACACCTCCGGGAATTCGCGCACGGCACGGCGCACTTCGGCCGCCATCTCGATGGACTTGTCGATGGACAGGCCGCTCGGCATCTGTACCTGCATCCACAGCGAGCCTTCGTCCAGCTCCGGCAGGAACTCGCGACCCACGGTGGCGCCCAGCAGCAGCACCAGCGTCAGCGCGACGGCGCCGATCAGGTAGGACAGCTTGGCGTTTTCCAAGAGCGAATTGAGTGTCCGGCGGTAGGCCTGCTGTACGCGCTCCAGCACCTTGTTGTGGTGCACGGCATGCGGGCGGCGCAGGGCCATGAAGGCCAGGCCTGGCACCAGGGTCAGCGTCGTGAGCAGGGCACCCAGCAGGGCATAGCCCACCGTGTAGGCCATGGGCGAGAACAGCTTGCCCTCGGCGCGCTCGAAGGCGAACAGGGGCAGATAGGCCGTGATGATGATGATGGTGGCGAACACGATGGGGTGGGCCACCTGGCGCGTGGCCTGCAACACCATCTTCTTGGTCAGCTTCTCGTTCGGGATGCTCTCGCGCTTCTTGAGGATCGTCTCCGTCACCACGATGGCGCCGTCCACGATCACGCCGAAGTCGATGGCGCCAAGCGAGAACAGGTTGGCCGGCATCTTGGTCAGGTGCATCAGGATAAATACAGCCACCAGCGCCAAGGGGATCGTCACGGCCGCCACGAAGGCACTGCGCGGGCTGCCCAGGAACAGGATCAGCACGATGATGACGAGGCCCACGCCTTCCATCACCGTGTGCGACACCTTCTCGACGGTGGCGTGCACCAGGTCATCGCGGTCGATATAGGGCACGATTTTCACGCCCATGGGCTTGAGCTGCTTCTGCAGTTCATCGACGCGCTTGTGCACGTCCACCAGCACCTTGGACGGGTTTTCATACTTGAGCAGGTCGACGATGCCCTCGACCGTGTCCGGGTTATTGTCCTTGCCCAGCACGCCTTCGCGCACCTGGTGGCCGTAGATGAGCTTGCCCAGGTCACGCACCAGGATGGGCGTGCCATTGCGCTGCGTGACGACGATATTGCCCAGGTCGGTGAGCGTGCGCACCTGGCCGATGCCGCGCACGATATAGGACTGTTCGCCGCGCGACACGCGGCCGCCGCCGGCGCTGCCGTTGTTGGCGTTGATGGCCGTCATTACGTCCGTCACTGCCACGCCATAGCGCATCAGCTGCTTGGGGTCGAGCTCAAGCTGGTATTCCTTGGTGAAACCGCCGAAGTTGTCGACGTTGGCCACGCCGGGCACCTGCATCAGCGCCGGGATGACGATCCAGTGCTGGATCTCCGACAGATCCATCAGGTTCTTGGTGTCGGACTCCAGCGTGTAGCGGTAGATCTCACCGGCCGGGCCCGATACGGGGTCGAGCGAAGGCGTGATGCCGGTGGGCAGGGTGACGCCGGCCAGGCGTTCGTTGACGCGCGCGCGCGACCAGTAGTCCTCGGCGCCGTCGCGGAACACCAGCGTGATCAGCGACAGACCAAAGGTGCTGCTGGAACGCATGGTCACGACGCCGGGCGTACCGGCCAGCGCCCGCTCCAGGGGGATGGTGATCTGCTGCTCGATTTCTTCTGCAGCGAGGCCCGGCACCTGCGTGGTGACCTGGGCCGTCACGTCGCTCAGCTCGGGGTAGGCCTCGACGGCCATCTGGGTCCAGGAGTAGTAGCCGTACAGCGCGACAGCGCAGGCCACGAAAATCGCGATATAGCGTTTCTCGAGGCAGTGGCGGATAAGGTCGTTGATCAGCTGGTTAATCATTCAGCAGTACTCCGCCCTTGGTGACGACACGGTCCCCCGCCTTCAGGCCGGATACGACGCGTGCCATGCCGCCTTCGTCGTAGCCGATTTCCACCGTGCGGCGTGCGAAGGCCCAGGGCGACACTTCGACCAGCACCGTGGTGCTGTCGTTGTTCATCAAGAGCGCGGACTGCGGCACCAGCACCTGCGACTCCTGTGGGATGTCGATGGATACGCTGGCATACATATTGGGCATCAGGCGGCCCTTGGGGTTGGCGAAGGCGATGCGGATGGGCAGGCGACGCGTATCGGGGGCCAGCACATTGCTCACGGATGTCACCTTGCCGTGCAGCACCTCGCCCGCGTAGGCGGGCAGGGCGACGTCGGCATCCTGGCCGCGCTGCACGACCGAGACGAGGTTCTCCGGCACATTGGCCGTCACCCACACATTGCTCAGGTCGCTGACCGTCATCATGGTGGCCGTCGGGTCGTTCACCATGCCGCCCTGGCCCACGTTGAGCGCCGTCACGTAGCCGTCGCTGGGGGCCGTAATTACGATCTGATGTGCACCGGCGCCAGCGCCCGGCTTACCGCCGAACGACTCCAGGCGCGTCTTGGCGCGCGTGAGCTCGGCTTCCGCCTGCGTGTAGCCACTCTCGGCTGCTTCGATATCCTTGGTGGCAGCGGCGCCGACCTTCTCCACGCCATGCGTACGGTCACGCGTCTTCTTCGCCAGTTCCAGCGCATCACGCGCCTTGTCATAGTCCGAGTAGGCCTGCGCCATATCGCCCGAGGCGATGACGGCCAATACCTGGCCTTCCTTGACGGCGTCACCCAGGTTGACCTTGAGGCTTACCACGCGCCCGGTAAGGGGGGGGAGGATATTGACGTTGTGCGCCGGGTTGGCGTCCACCTGGCCCGGCAGCTGTACCTTGTGCGGCGTCGCCGTGGCGGTCACTGCTTCTACCAGCAGGCGCTTGCGCAGTGGGGAGCTGTCCGGCACGCGCAGCGTGCCGTGATCATTGGTAAATGGTGCTGCGGGCGCCGCATCTTCGCCCTTGGCGTGCGCATGCCCCAGCGCCAGCCAGACTGGTAGCGCCACCGCGGCGGGAACCAGCCAGAAAAGGTTCTTGGTTTTCATATTCGTAATGCTCCGGTTTTCTATCCGTTTGATTTCATAACGCGCGGTGCGGGCAAATGCGGGTCTGGCTAGAACAGGGCCGACTTAGCGGCGCTTAG
>Ga0213872_10002575_pt1 | contig 10562 bp, 7 predicted proteins | sample VelepicomBERX_R2_FD_160071 | JGI IMG/M metagenome (GOLD analysis project Ga0213872, IMG submission 160071) | Rhizosphere microbial communities from Vellozia epidendroides in rupestrian grasslands, the National Park of Serra do Cipo, Brazil - RX_R2 | ecosystem: Host-associated > Plants > Roots >... | reverse complement strand
TGGCGAGCACAGCCGTGGCAACGACCTCGAAGTGAATCCGCTGAAGGCCAAGCAGCTCACCAATATCCGCACCACCAGCAAGGATGAGGCGGTGCGCCTGACCCCGCCGCGCCGCATGTCGCTGGAACAGGCGATCGCCTATATCGAGGATGATGAGCTGGTCGAGGTCACGCCGAAGAGCGTGCGTCTCCGCAAGCGCTATCTCGATCCGAACGAGCGCAAGCGGATGAGCCGCCAGAAGGAAGGCTGATCCTTGGTAAGGTGGGGCATCATTGGCTGCGGCGACGTAACCGAGGTCAAAAGCGGCCCCGCCTTCAACAAGGTCGACGGTTTTTCTCTCGAGATGGTCATGCGGCGCGACGCCGCGAAGGCCGAGGACTATGCGCGGCGCCACAAGGTGCCGCGCTGGACCACTGACGCCGATGCGCTGATCAATGATCCGGCCATCGATGCGGTCTATGTCGCCACTCCGCCCAGCTCGCACCTACCCTACGCGCTGAAGGTGGCCGCCGCCGGCAAGCCGGCCTATGTCGAAAAGCCGATGGCGATGAGCCATGAAGAATGCCTCGAGATGGCCGAGGCTTTCGAGAAGGCCGGGGTTCCCCTGTTCGTCGCTTATTACCGCCGCTCGCTGCCGCGCTTCGAGACGGTGCGGCGCTGGATCGAGGAAGGGCGCATCGGCACGGTGCGCCATATCCATTGGAGCCTGTCGCGTTCGACCGATTATGGGGTGCGGCCCGATAATTGGCGGATCGATCCCGCCATCGCGGGAGCTGGCTATTTCGCCGATCTGGCCTGCCACGGGCTCGACCTTTTCATGCATCATTTCGGCGACATCGCCCAAGTGGCCGGCGTCGCCGCCAATCAGCAGGGGCTCTATCGGGCCGAGGATGCGGTGGCGGCCAGCTGGCGCTTCGAAAGCGGCGTCACCGGTTCAGGTTTCTGGAATTTCGCCGCCCAAGGGCCGATGGACGAGGTCATGATTTTGGGCGAGAAGGGCCGCATCGATTATTCGGTGTTCGGCGACGTCCCGCTGAAACTCACCACCGCAGCCGGCGAAGAAACGCTGGCCGTTGCCCATCCGCCCAATATCCAGCATCCTCATATCGAGAATATCCGCCGCCATCTCGCGGGCGAGGGGCGGCATCCGGCTCTGGGACGCGAAGGGGCCAAGGTCTCGGCGGTGATGGACAGGATCTTGAGCGATTTCTATGGGTAGATGGCTGCAGGGCCTTTCCGTCTACCGGGACCGCCGGCAGTTGGTCATCCTGCTGCAGGGATTTTCCAGCGGTCTGCCTCTGCTGCTGGTCTATTCCACCTTATCGGCTCGTCTCGCCGCCGCTCACATCAGTCGCACCACGATCGGCCTGCTGCTGTTGGCGCAGCTTCCCTACAATTTCAGATTCCTTTGGGCGCCTTTACTGGACCGGGTTCCGCCGCCGATCCCGATCGGGCAGCGGCGCGGCTGGGCGATCACCCTGCAAATCCTACTGATGGCGACAATGATCGCCATGGGGGCGGTCGATCCCACCACCCAGATCGGCCTTCTGGCGGGACTCGGCCTTTTGCTGGCGGCACTCTCGGCCAGCCAGGATGTGGTCATCGACGCCTTCCGCATCGAATATATTCCGCCCGAAAGTCAGGGCGCCGGCGCCGCCACCGTTGTGGCTGGCTATCGCATCGCCATGTTGGTGGCCGGCGCCGGCGCGCTTGAGATCGCCGGCTTCGCCAATTGGTTCTGGGCTTATGCGGTCATGGGCCTTTTGATGGTGGTCGGGATCATCACCTTCCTGTCCGTCCCCGAGCCCGCAGCTGCTCCGCGTGACCAAGGACAGCACACCGATTTCATGCATTTTCTGCGGACCGCGGTCATAGCCCCCTTCCAAGATTTCATGAAACGACCAGGGTGGCTGCTGATCCTGATCTTCATCCCCGCCTATAAGCTCGGCGAAGCGATGGCCGGGGCCATGGCCAAGCCCTTCTATATCGATATCGGCTTCAGCCTGGACGAAATCGCTCGCATGAGCAGCCTGGTCGCTTTCGTCACCACCCTTGCGGGGGGATTCATCGGCGGGGCCGTGGTCGCACGCTGGGGCATTCTCCGTGCCCTTCTGATCTGCGGTATCGCGCAAAGCGTCGGCAATCTGGCTTATGTGGCGCTCGATGCCGCCGGTCACAATAATGCGATGCTGGCTTTATCGGCGGCGGCCGAAGATTTGACCGGAGGCATGGCCGGCACCGCCCTGGTCGCCTTCGCTTCCTGCCTTACGCGGCCGCCTTATACGGCGACCCAATATGCCCTTCTTGCCGCGGTCATGTCCTTGGGCCGCAGCTTCTTCACCGCCTCGGGCGGCAAACTCTCGCTGATGCTGGGCTGGACGCCTTTTTTCCTCCTGACCACCATCATCACCATCCCCGGTTTAGCTCTGCTACACTGGATCGGCAAACGCTGGGGAAAATAACCCAGCGAGCCTAATGACGCAGGGATGGAGATGGTTTATGGTGCAGCGCAGCAAGAAGAGCAGCGGCAAAAAAGGACTTTCCTCTTCCATGGATCTCAGCAGAATTCCGGTCGGCAAGGACGCCCCGCGCGACATCAATGTCGTGATCGAAATCCCGCTTGGCGGCGTGCCGATCAAATATGAGGTGGACAAGGACTCGGGCGCGATGTTCGTCGACCGTTTCCTGCACACCGCCATGCACTATCCCGTCAATTACGGCTTCGTCCCGCATACCTTGTCCAATGACGGCGACCCGGTCGACGTCATGGTGGTCAGCCAGATCGGCGTCACCGTCGGCGCCGTGCTGCGTTCGCGCCCGATCGGCGTGCTGCTGATGGAAGATGAGAGCGGCAAGGACGAAAAGATCCTGGCCGTGCCGCACACCAAGCTGCACCCCTATTACGACGAAGTGCAGTCTTACAAGGATCTGCCGGTCATCCTGCTGCAGCAGATCGAACATTTCTTCGCCCATTACAAGGATCTGGAACCCGGCAAATGGGTCAAGGTCACCGGCTGGGGCGATGCCGCGGTCGCCGAGCGCCTGATCCAGGAAGGCATGGGCCGGGTTGCTGAAAAGCCGAAGAAGAAGGCCAAGAAATAAGAGGTACCCGGCGATGAGGATAAAAGGACTTCGTCCATGAGCGTCTTCATCGCCGTCCTTCGCGCCGTCAATGTCGGCGGCACCGGCAAATTGCCGATGAAGGAGTTGAAAGCGGCCTGTGAAGCGGGCGGTCTGCTCAAGGTCCAGACCTATATCGCCAGCGGCAATCTGGTGTTCGAAAGCCCGCTTGCCGCCGCCGAGGCACAGGAAGTGATCGCGAAAATCCTGCGCGATCGGTTCGGCCTCACCAAAAATCACACGATCATCCGCACGCCCCAACAATTGGCCGAGGCCGTCGAGGCCAACCCCTTCGCCGATGCGGCCGCCGAACGCCCCGCCAGCCTGATGCTGAATTTTCTCGAAGCCTCGCCCCCGGACCCCGCCGCTTCGGCCGCGAGCCTGGCGCAATGGACCGGCCCGGAGCGCATTCATCTGGCCGGCGATCACCTTTATGTCGATTTCGTCGCCGGCGCGGGAACTTCGAAGCTGACGCCCGCTTATCTCGAAAGAGCCTTGAAGGTCGCCGGCACCGCGCGCAATTGGAACACGGCGCGAAAGCTGCTGGAGATGTCGGGTCAAGCCACCGGCAGATAGACGGTGAACTCCGTCCCCTCGCCCAGCTCGCTTTCGATCTGCAGATAGCCGCGGTGGCGGTTCACCACATGCTTGACGATGGCCAGTCCGAGCCCGGTACCGCCAAGCCGGCGCGACCGGGCCGTATCGACTCGGAAGAAGCGTTCGGTCAGGCGCGGGATATGTTCGCGGGCGATGCCTTCGCCATGGTCGCGCACGGTGACCATCGCGGCGGGGCGGGATTTGTCGGCCATCCCGGCCGGCAGGTCGCTGGTGACGCGGCCGATCACCTCGATCGGCGTACCCTCGCGGCCATATTTCAGCGCATTGTCCAAGAGATTCTGAAAGATCTGGGTCAGCTCGTCTTCCTGGCCGATCACGGACGGCAAGGCCGTGTCGATGTCGAGGCTGATCTTCATCAGCTTCTCGCTGGCGGTCAGCTCGAGCCCGGTCGCGACGCGCCGCAGGATGGCGGCGAGGTCGGCCCTGCCTTCGGGCCGGGAATGTTCATGCAGCTCGATGCGCGACAAATTGAGGAGATCGGCCACCAGGCGGCTCATGCGCGTCGCCTGTTCATACATGATGCCTAAGAACCGCTCATGCGCCTCCTCGTCGCCTTTGGCCGGCCCCCGCAAGGTCTCGATGAAGCCCAGCACCGCGGCCAAGGGCGTGCGCAGCTCGTGGCTGGCATTGGCGATGAAGTCGGCCCGCATCTGCTCGACCCGCTTCAGGGCGGTGATGTCGTGCAGCGACAGCACTGCCGCGGCGCCACCGGAACCGGGACGCAACAAAGGTTCGACCATGGCGCGGTATTCGGCATCGGCGGGACTCGGCAAAGTGAATTCCACCTCGCCCCCGGCCTCGCCGGCCAGCACCTGATCGGCGGCATCCAGCAGATCGGGATTGCGCAACAGAGCCGCCAGATCCCGATCGCGCTGCTGGCGGCCGAACACTTTGCGGGCGGCGGCATTCTCGCCGATGATGCGGCGCTGGCGGTCCAGAAGCAGGATCGGGCTGGGCAGGCTGTCGAACAGGGTTTCGTGGAATTTGAGGCGCGCCGCTATTTCCTCGGACTGGGTGCGGTGCTCGCGCCGCGCCAGTTTCAGCGCGGTCAGCAGATCATTGGCGATATCGGTGCGCAAAGAGGGCACCGGCAGCTCTTCCGGCTGCTGCAGCTGCTTGGCGAAACGCGCGACGTCGTCGAGATCCTGAATATAGGGTTTCAGCATCAAGGCGGTGGCCGTGGCCAGTACCGACATCGCGATCAGCGCCGGCAGAATCTGGATTGCCTGGGCCACCACCAGGACGACAAAAATCGCGACCGCGGGAACAGAAAGAATGGTGACCAGCGGCCAAAGGCGTCTCGTGTGCATGATCAGCCGTATCGGGAGGTGCGCAAGGAATCATGGCCGGCCAGCGCGGCCATGGTGACGATGTCGCTGACGGTGGCGTCCATCGCCATGATCTGCACCGGCTTGGCCAGACCCGTCAGCACCGGTCCGACGATGGTGCCGCCGCCCAGTTTCTGCAGCAGCTTGCTGGCGATGTTGGCGGAATAGAGGCCCGGCATCACCAGCACATTGGCCGGTCCCGTCAGGCGGCAGAAGGGATAGAGCTTCAAAAGCTCGGGATCGAGGGCCACATCGGCGGCGATCTCGCCGTCATATTCGAAGGGCACCTTGCGGGCATTGAGGATTTCCACCGCCTCATGGACGCGCGACGAATTCAGCACCTGGGGATTGCCGAAATTGGCGTAGGAAAGCAGCGCCACCCGCGGCTGATGGCCCATGCGCCGCGCCAATGCGGCGGTCTGCTGGGCGATGTCGGCCAATTGCTCGGAGGTCGGCGTCTCATGCACCACCGTATCGGCCATGAAGACGGTCTGGCCGTGACCGACGATCATGGTGGTGCCGAACACCAGCTCGCCCGGACGCGGATCGATCATGCGCTGCACATCGTCGAAGGCCTGGTAATAGCCGCGGGTCAGCCCGGTAACCATGCCGTCGGCGTCGCCCGCCATCACCATGGCGGCGGCGAAGACATTGCGCTCCTGATTCATCTGGCGCTGGGCGTCGCGATAGAGCATGCCCTTGCGTTGGGCGCGGGTATAAAGCATGTCGGTATAGAGCTTTAGGCGATTCGACAGACGGGCATTGATAATTTCTATGCCCTCGGTGCGGCCGACCAGTCCAGCCTCCTCCAGTGCCGCCTTCACCTTCTCCTCTCGGCCCAGCAGAACCGCCGTGCCATAACCGGCATTGTGGAAGGCGACGGCGGCGCGGATGGTCTTTTCCTCTTCCCCTTCGGCAAACACGATGCGGCGTGGATTGGCTCTCACCTCGTCGAACAGCGGACGCAAGCTGGCCGCCGTCGGATCGAGGCGGGCCGAAAGATCGCGGATATAGTGGTTAATGTCGGCGATCGGCTTCCTGGCCACGCCGGACTCCATGGCCGCTTTCGCCACCGCCGGCGGAATAGCCGAGATCAGGCGGGGGTCGAAGGGCACCGGGATGATGTATTCGGGGCCGAAGCGCAAGCGGCGTCCGGCATAGGCGGCGTCCACCTCGTCGGGCACGTCCTCGCGGGCGAGGTCGGCCAAAGCATGGGCCGCCGCCTTCTTCATCTCGTCATTGATGGTCGAGGCGCGCACATCCAAGGCGCCCCGGAAGATATAGGGGAAGCCCAGAACATTGTTGATCTGGTTGGCGTAATCCGACCGGCCGGTGGCGACGATGGCGTCGCCGCGCACGGCCTTGACCTCTTCCGGGGTGATTTCCGGATCGGGATTGGCCATGGCGAAGATGATCGGGCGATCCGCCATCCCGGCCACCATCTCGGGCGTCACCGCCCCCTTGGCCGACAGGCCGAAGAACACGTCGGCGCCCTTCATTGCCTCTTCCAGGGTCCGGGCCTTGGTGGCGACGGCATGGGCGGATTTCCACTGATTCATGCCCTCGGTGCGGCCCTGGAAGATCACGCCCTTGGTGTCGCACAGAGTGACGTTCTGATGCGGCACGCCCATCGATTTGACCAGCTCGACGCACGCGATCGCCGCGGCGCCCGCGCCATTCACCACCAGCTTGATCGCATCCAGCGAGCGGCCGGTAATATGCATGGCGTTGATCAGGCCGGCGGCGGCGATGATCGCCGTGCCATGCTGATCGTCATGAAACACCGGAATATCCATCAGTTCGCGCAGGCGCTGCTCGATGATGAAACATTCCGGCGCCTTGATGTCCTCGAGATTGATGCCGCCGAAGCTGGGGCCCAAATAGCGCACGCAATTGATGAAGGCGTCGACATCCTTGGTGTCGACCTCGAGATCGATGCCGTCGATATCGGCGAAGCGCTTGAACAGCACCGCCTTGCCCTCCATCACCGGCTTGCCGGCCAGCGCGCCGAGATCGCCCAGGCCCAGGACCGCGGTGCCGTTGGAAATGACCGCCACCAGATTGCCCTTGGCGGTGTAGTCATAGGCCTTGGAGGGATCGGCCGCGATATGCAGGCACGGATAGGCGACGCCGGGAGAATAGGCCAGCGACAAGTCGCGCTGGGTCACCAGAGCCTTGGTCGGGGTGATCTCGATCTTGCCTGGACGGCCTTTGGCATGGAATTGCAGCGTGTCCCGCTCGAGGGCGGCAACCGCATCCGACTGATCCATGGCTTGTCTCCCATTTCCTTATGGTTGTAGAGGGGAAGGGCCGAAACCCAAGTGTCGCCCGAGTTTGCCCCGATGTCGTCTTACGTTTTGATGACTTAGTATGACGCCTCCGCGGGCTTCGGCGAAAGGCTCAAACGCCTATTTGTTGGCCGGGGCCCATGTTGGCAGTTTCCTCGCCGAGCGCAATCGGTACTATAGCGGCCTCATGTCCGAACCGATCGACCTCCCCGACACCGACGCCACGCCGATGATGGCGCAATATCTCGCCATCAAGCGGGCCCATCCCGACAGCCTGCTGTTCTACCGGATGGGCGATTTCTACGAGATGTTCTTCGACGACGCGGTGCAGGCCGCTGCCGCGCTGGACATCGCGCTGACCAAGCGCGGCAAGCATGCCGGCGAGGAAATCCCGATGTGCGGCGTCCCGGTGGTGTCGCACGAAGCCTATCTGATGCGCCTGATCCGCAAGGGCTTCCGCGTCGCCGTCTGCGAGCAGACCGAAAGCCCGGCGGAGGCCAAGAAGCGCGGCTCGAAATCGGTGGTCGAGCGGGCGGTGATCCGCGTGGTGACGCCGGGAACCCTGACCGAGGATTCGCTGCTCGATTCCCGCTCGCACAATTACCTCGCCGCCATCGCCGAAGCGCAAGGCTCTTTGGGTCTGGCGTGGCTCGATCTTTCGACCGGCGATTTCTCGGTGCAGCCGGTCGGCGCCAAATCGGTGGCCGCGGCCGTCGCCCGTCTGTCGCCCGGTGAATTGCTGATCTCGGAACGCTTGCTCGGCCAGACCGCTTTGATCGAAAGCCTGGCCGATTGGAAGCGCGCCTTCACGCCTTTGCCCTCGGCGCGCTTCGATAGCGACAATGGCCGGAAGCGCCTGGAAAGCTTCTATGGTGTCGCCGCGCTCGACGGGTTCGGCAGTTTCTCGCGGCCCGAGCTGGCCGCCGCCGGCACGCTGGTCGATTATGTCGAGCTGACCCAGAAGGGCCGCCTGCCCCGCCTCTCGCCGCTCTCGCGCCTCGCCGAAGGGGCGCTGATGGAGATCGACGCGGCGACCAGACGCAATCTGGAGCTGACCGAGACGCTTTCGGGCGAACGCAAGGGCAGCCTGCTGGCTTGTATCGACCGCACGGTGAGCGGCGCCGGCGCTCGCCTGCTGGCGGAAATGATGGCGGCCCCGCTGACCGATCCGGCCGAGATCGACCGAAGGCTCGATTATGTCGACTATTTCGTCAACCGCCCCTCTTTGCGCGATCATATGCGCGAGAATTTGCGCCGCTGCCCGGATATCGCCCGCGCCTTGTCGCGCCTGAGCTTGGGGCGCGGCGGTCCGCGCGATCTCGCCGCCATCGGCCATGCGCTGGCGGAGGTGCCGGAATTGCGCGGCGCCTTGCTGAAAGACGGGCTGGAGGGAATCCCCGAGCTGGTGCGCAAGACCTCGCGCGACCTCGGCGAACATGGGCCTCTGGTCGAGCGGCTGGCCCGCGCGCTGGCCGACGACATGCCGCTTTTGGCCCGCGATGGCGGCTTCATCCGCGCCGGCTATCATGAGGGGTTGGACGAGTTCCGGGCGTGGCGCGACGAGAGCCGCCAGAAGATCGCCGCTCTTCAGGCCCATTACGCCGATATCTCGGGAATCGCCTCGCTCAAGGTGAAGCACAATAATGTGCTGGGCTATTACATAGAAGTGCCGCCCAAGCAGGCCGAGCGCATGGGCGAGCCTTTCATCCACCGCCAGACCATCGCCTCCTCGGTGCGCTACGCCACGGTCGAGCTGGGCGAACTGGAAGACCGTATCAGGAGCGCCGCCGACAAGGCTCTGGCCCTGGAGCTTGAACTGTTCGCCGATCTGTGCGGCGAGGTGCTGGCCCGTATCGAGGATATCGCGCGAACGGCCAACGCCTTGGCCGGATTGGACGTCGCCACCGGTCTGGCGCTGCTCGCCGCCGAGCGGCGCTTCTGCCGGCCGCATCTCGACGACGGCACCTCCTTCGATATCAAGGGGGGGCGTCATCCGGTGGTCGAGGCGTCGATCGAAGGCGGCTTCGTCGCCAATGACTGCAATTTGGAGAATGAGCAGCGTCTGTGGCTGATCACCGGCCCCAACATGGCCGGTAAATCGACCTTCCTGCGCCAGAATGCGGTGATCGCGATTCTCGCGCAGATGGGTAGTTTCGTGCCCGCCGACGAAGCGCGGATCGGCATCGTCGACCGGCTTTTCTCGCGCGTCGGCGCCGCCGACGATCTGGCCCGCGGACGCTCCACCTTCATGGTCGAGATGGTCGAGACCGCCGCCATCCTCAATCAGTCGGGCCCCCGCGCCCTGGTCATTCTCGACGAGATCGGCCGCGGCACCGCCACCTATGACGGCCTATCGATCGCCTGGGCGGTGGTCGAACATCTGCACGAGACCAACAAATGCCGGGCCTTGTTCGCCACCCATTATCACGAACTGACGGCGCTGACCTCCAAATTGCCGTCCCTGTCCTGCCATTGCATGCGGGTCAAGGAATGGCAGGGCGAGGTGGTGTTCCTGCATGAGGTGGCCAAGGGGGCGGCCGACCGCTCCTACGGCATCCATGTCGCCCGGCTGGCGGGATTGCCTCCCGCCGTGCTGGCCCGCGCCGAAACCGTGCTGCATACGCTGGAAAAAAGCGGCGCCGGCAACAGCACGAAGAAGCTGGCCGACGATCTGCCCCTGTTCAGCGTTCTGCGTCCGGCACCGGCGCCGGTGCCGAAGGGACCGTCCGAGGTGGAAAAAGCTGTCGCCGCCCTGAACCCCGACGAGATGACCCCGCGCGAAGCGCTGGAGGCGCTCTATCGTCTCAAATCGCTAGCGTGAGGTGCCGGCCACCAGCAGCACCTCTTCGATCTGCGGGCCGGCATTCCTGTCGTCGGCAGTCGGCGCGATCAAGGTGACGCTGGGCGGCGGCGGTGTTTGCGGTTCCGGTATCTGCTTGATCTGCGCCAGGGCGCGCAGCTTTTCGGTCACGTCCAGCACCGTGGTGTGGTCCCGGCCGCCGAAATGATCGAGCAGCGTAACGCTGCCCAGGCGCCGATCCTCATCGAGCTTGTGGCTGCCGTCAGGGACGCTCCAATAAACGCTGACCGGCACCACCGCCTTCTCACGAACGCGGATGCCACGCACCACCAGAAGGATGCGCCGGCCGGTCGGGTTGGCCAGTTCGGCCTGCAGCAGGGCGGCGGGTCCCAGCACCACCTTCACCGG
>Ga0213872_10002574_pt1 | contig 10569 bp, 7 predicted proteins | sample VelepicomBERX_R2_FD_160071 | JGI IMG/M metagenome (GOLD analysis project Ga0213872, IMG submission 160071) | Rhizosphere microbial communities from Vellozia epidendroides in rupestrian grasslands, the National Park of Serra do Cipo, Brazil - RX_R2 | ecosystem: Host-associated > Plants > Roots >... | reverse complement strand
CGTCGGCAATTGCACGCCGGTCGGCTTCACCGATCCCGAGGAGGGGCTGCTTTACTGCCTCAATCACGACATCGACCTGGTGGTGGTCGATTACGAGATGCCGGGGATCAACGGGGTCCGCTTCGTCGAATCCTTTCGCGACGATCCCCGCAAAGCCTCGGTGCCCGTCGTGATGGTCACCTCGACCGCCGACAAGAATGTGCGCTATGCCGCGCTGCAGGTCGGCGCCACCGATTTTCTCGGCAAACCGATCGACCCCGTCGAATTCGTCGCCCGCATGAGCAACCAGCTTAGCGCCAGCAGGGCATTCAAGACCCTGGCCCGCCTGTCGCATTGGCTGACCGGCGAGGTTCACAAGATTTCGACCGTGGTGCATCAGAGCCCCGTCTCGGTGATGATCACCAATTCCGACGGCCATATCGATTACGTCAATCCCGCCTTCCACGTCGCGACCGGCTTTTCGTCGATGGAAGTGCTCGGCCATTCCGCGGCCGAGCTGATGATCGAGACCTTCGGCACCGAGGAACGGGCCAGCATCCTGGCCGAGATCGAAGCCGGCCAGGAATGGCGCGGCACCGGCCAGGGGCGGCGGAAAGACGGCTCGCTCTATTGGGAGTCGGTGCGCGTCTTCGCCATCCGCGACGAAGCGGGCGCGGTCACCAATCTCGTCTCGATCAGCGAAGACATCACCCGGCACAAGGAATATGAGGCTCTGCTCAACTGGCAGAACAATTACGACGCGGTCACCCGTTTGCCCAACCGCATGCTGGCCCTCGACCGGCTCGGCCAGGCGATCGCCTATGCCGGGCGGAGCGGCGGCATCAAGGTCGCCGTGCTGCGCATCGACGTCAACCGGCTCAAACTGGTGATCGAAACCCTTGGCTTCGCCGCCGGCGAGGAGCTTTTGCGCCAGGCGGCGCAACGGCTGCAGGCGGATCTCAGACCCGACGCCACTCTGGCCCATATCGGCGATGGCGAATTCGCACTGATCCTGCCCGATGTGGGGGAGGCCAGCGGGCTGCGGATGACGATCGACGCGATCCGCCAGGAATTCGCCAGGCCGCTGGCGATCCACGACCGTGAAATACCCTCTTCGGTCACCATCGGCGCGGCACTCTATCCGACCGACGGCTCGACCGCGTCCGAGCTGCTGCACAATGCCGATATGGCGCTGACGGCGGCGCAGAACCACGAACTGGGAGGCTGGCGCTTGTTCACCGCGGAAACGCATTCCGGCGCGCGCACCAGTCTGTAGTGAAACGCCGCCTCTGTGACGCACCTTCAAAGACACCTAATCACCTTGTGGAAGCGATAGCCCAGAAATGGGCGAATGCAGCTGACTAAGACTCAGCCGCGGAAGCAGGCGTTTTATGCTCCGGAGCGGCCCGGATCAGGAGCAGCGCGCAGAGCCCGGCCACCACAGCCGTCGCCGCGCCCGCCAGAGCCGCGATGTGTGCAGTCTGGAGCAGCCCGTCAGGTGTGCCTTGCTCCACGAAGACGAACCCCAGGAGCGCCGTGGCGATCAGCCCGCCGATCCGGGCTACGGCGCTGTTGAATCCCGAGGCCGCACCGACGTGGTCGGCGTCGACCGACCCGATCACCGTGGTTGTGAGCGGTGCGACGCAGATCGCCATGCCGGCCGCCACCAGCAGAGTAGCGGGAAGCACTTCCGCTCCATAACCGCCCCCCGCGCCGAGGCGCGTATAGAGCGCGAGGCCGGCGGCCACGATCAGCGCACCTCCCCCCAGCAGCCAGCGGCCGCCGATCCGCGAGGCGACCCTGCCCATCGCGCGCGAGCCCAGCGCGATCAGAAGCGGCACCGGCAGCAGGGCGGCGCCTGCCGCGATGGGTGAATAATCCTCGGCACGGATCAGCACGAACGGGAGCAGCACGATCAGCCCGCCAAGCGCGGCATAGAGGAAGAACGTCAGAAGAGTGATTCCGACAAAGCTTGGATCGCTCATCAGATACAGCGGCATCAGCGCCGCCTCGCCTCGCCGCATTTCCACCCAAACGAACCCGGCGAGCAGCAGAACGCCGCCGAGACCGGCAGCCGCGATCACGCCCCTCTCGCTGTTTGGCTGCGCCGCCGCAGTGAGCGACCATGTCAGCAACCCCAGCCCGACCGTGATCAGCAGGGCGCCCAGAACGTCGAACCGGCCGCGGGCCCGCTGGTCGCGGCTCTCGGGGACGTAGCGCGAACCAAGCCAGGCGGCAGCCGCTCCGACAGGTATATTGAGAAGGAAGATACTCTGCCAGCCGACCGCCTCGACCAGCCAGCCGCCCAGCACCGGGCCTACCGCGCTCGCGAACGCGCCGACCCCGGCCCAGGTGCCGATCGCCCTGCCCTTCGCCTCACCCTCGAAATTGGCGCCGAGCAGCGCCAGGCTGTTCGGCATGAGCAGCGCCGCGCCGATTCCCTGAACGGCGCGGCCGGCAAGGATGATGGACAGTCCCGGCGCCGCCGCGCAGACGAGCGAGGCGGCAACGAACAGGCAAACCCCGATCAGGAAAACGCGCCGCCGGCCATAATGGTCGCCAAGTGCGCCGCCCAGCAGAGTAAGCGAGGAGAGCGTCAGCAGATAGGCGCCGACCAGCCATGCCAGCCCGTCAGCGCCTGCGTGCAGGCTGCGGTCGAGCGAGGGAAGCGCTACGTTGACCACCGACCCATCGATGAAAGCGAGACTCGATCCGAGGATCGAGGCTGCGAGAGTCGCTCCGGGGTGGCTGCAAGGTTTCCCCCGCGCAGCCTGCGCGGCGGCGCAATCGCAGGGCGCCAGCGGGGCCGAGCTCACGGGGGACGAGTTCACCAAGCCGTCTTCGCCCATCGATCGGCGCAAGCTCCCGGTGCTCTCTGTCTCTCCTGCCATCGGAAATCCCTCGCCGGGTCATTATTGCCCCAGGGTGCACGAAACAGAGTACGTTTTCACGAAACGAATGGCCCAGAAATGGGCGAATCCCCCAGGTTTCCCCGGGGGCTTCGATGTTTGGGCGCTACGCGGCTTAGCCAGCGAGCGTCGGCAGATCCTCTTCCAGGATACTGATATTCAAGGAGTAAGAGACCTCCCCCTCGTCGGTATCGCGGTGGAGGACGCCGATAAACTCTCCATTGACGGTGACTTCGATCGGAGCACCGCTCTTTTTCGGCACAGCGATCCGGATACGGTCATTGCCGAAGGTGGCGCGCAGATAAGCCTCTACGCGGGCGATTTCATTCGGGCTCATTACGCTTGCACACTCGCTAAAAATGAGGCGGCCATAGCCTAGAAATGGGCGAAGCCCCTAGGTTTCCCTAGGGGCTTCGATGGTGGGCGCTACAAGGATTGAACTTGTGACCCCTTCCATGTCAAGGAAGTGCTCTCCCGCTGAGCTAAGCGCCCGAGACCGCGTTGGGTCGTCGTGAGGGCGTGGTTTTAGTCAAAACCGAGACACTTTGCAACCCCCCAATTTAACATTTCTGCGAAGAGTGACAGAGGCCGGCATTTGCACTAAACCGAAAGCATGGATACCCCTTTGACCGCCGCCCCCTTCAGCCCCGCCCTGCGCATCGAAGCGCCGGCGGAACAGCTGTTGCCGCTGGTGCTGGCTTCGCCGCATAGCGGGCGCGATTATCCGGCGGCGTTCGTCGCCCAGTCGGCGCTCGACGCGGTCGCCCTGCGCCGGTCCGAGGATTCCTTCGTCGACGAATTGTTCGGCCATGCGCCGCAAAAAGGCGCGCCGCTGCTGTCCGCGCTGTTCCCGCGCGCTTATCTCGATGTCAACCGCGACGCCTATGAACTCGATCCCGCCATGTTCGACGGCCCCCTGCCCGACTGGGTGATGTCCGACACGCCGCGGGTCGCCGCGGGCCTCGGCACCATCGCCCGCCAGGTCGCCGCCGGCGCCGAGATCTATCGCGGTAAATTGAGCTTCGCCGAAGCCGAGCAGCGTATCGACACCCTCTACCGCCCCTATCACCGCGCACTGGAGGAACTGCTCGAAGGCACCGTGGCGCGCTTCGGGCAGTGCCTGCTGATCGATTGCCACTCCATGCCGTCGATCGGCGGGCCGGGCGACAGCGACGTCGGCACCGAGCGGGTCGATTTCGTGCTGGGCGATTGCTATGGCCGCAGCTGCGATCCCGCCGTCACCGACGTGGTCGAGCGGCATCTGCAGGATCACGGCTATTGCGTGATCCGCAACATTCCCTATGCCGGCGGCTATACCACCCGCCATTACGGCGCGCCGCGGCGACGAAGGCACGCCTTGCAGATCGAAATCAACCGCCGCCTCTATATGACGGAGGCGACCCATGAGAAACATGACGGCTTCGCCCGTCTGCAGACCGAGCTGGATGGCCTGATCGAGACCCTGGCCGGACTGTTAGGCACCGGAACCCTTCCATGATCCCGACCCATTCGCTGCCACTGGTCATCCGCGACGCCACCGCCGCCGATATGGAGGCGGTGCAGGCCATCTATTCCTTCTATGTCACCCGCACCTGCGCCTCGTTCGAGGAAGATCCGCCGTCGGTCGAGGAGATGCAGCGCCGCCTGGCCAAGACGCACGAGCGCGGCCTGCCCTATCTGGTGGCGGAGAGCGACGGCGAGGTGGTGGGCTATACCTATGCCGGCCCGTGGCGCTTCCGTTCGGCCTATCGCTACACCATCGAGGATTCGATCTATGTGGCGCCCTCGGTGACACGGCGCGGCGTCGGCTCGACCCTGCTGGGCGCGCTGGTCGACCGCTGCACCGAGCTCGGGTACCGCCAGATGATCGGCGTGATCGGCGATTCGGGCAATCACGGCTCGATCGGCCTGCACCGCCGCCTGGGCTTCCGCCAGGAAGGCGTGCTGCGCGGCGTCGGGCTCAAGCATGGGCGCTGGGTCGATGTGGTGATCATGCACCGCCCGCTGGGCGACGCCAATATGGGCTTCCCCGACAGCGACCATCCGGGGCTGCCCCCGATGCCGCTTCCCTGAGCATTTCATCCGTCGGCCAGTGTCGTTCGTCGATACGAATGGCACTGGCATAGCGCTTCATCCCTCCCGTCGAGTCGCCAGTGACGGCGGATGCCGGCCTCGCCTAGTGTCCTCCGCGGGGCAACGGTGCCCCTTCCAGCACCACAGCGATAGACGGAGATGACAGATGCAAGTCGCGAACAAACTTGTCTTGGCCGCTCTCCTGCTGAGCGGCAGCCAGGCAGCCATTCTCGCCGACGAACCCGGCCAGGCGCGCAGCGCCACGATCGGCTATGCGGATCTCAACCTCGCCGCCGATGACGGCGTGGCGGTTTTCATGACGCGGATCCATCTGGCCGCCAAGGAAGTCTGCGGCGGCACGCCGCTCGACACCACCCTGGCGGTCGAGCAGTCCTACCGCAACTGCCATCAGGTCGCGATGGACAGCGTCATGCCGCAGGTCCATGCGGCCATCGACCATGCCCGCGACAAGGCGCATGTCGACATCCACGAAGCCTATAACGACACCGGCACGGTGGAACTGCACGCGCCGGCGGTCGGCGCGTCCAATTGACGGATGAAACGGATAGGCGCTGGGGGGCGGCCCAGCGACCTAATTAACCGATAGTCATCAGGCTGGCATTGCCGCCAGCCGCCGCGGTGTTGATGCAGACCGACCGCTCTCGCAGCAGCCAATCGAGGCGGTAATCCTCACGATGGGCCGCCAGATCCGCCCCGCCGGCGCGCTGCACGCCGACGATCGGACCGGGACGTTCCGCCAATTCAGCCAGCACCGCCGAGACATTCTCGGTCTCGCCTTCGACCAGCACCGCATCGAACAGAGCGGCGCGCCAATCCTCGACCCGCAGAACCTGATCGGCCAGGGCCGGCGGCAACGAAGCCAGCAGCGGCTTGAGCGCTTCCGGCAGGGCGACCAGCACGCGGTTGCCGGTGGCCAGCGCCGCGCCGATCTGCGCAGCCAGGCCGAAGCGGGTCTGCGGCAGGCACAGCACGGTGCCGCGCGCCTCCAGGCGATAGAGATTGCTCTCACCGACCGGGCCGGGCAGCTCGGACTCGAAGCCCAGCTTGCTGCGGTTCAGATACTCTGCGCAGCGTGCGGCTTCATCGGCCCAGCCGGACTGGATCAGCCAGTCGCACCAGCCCTTGGCGGCCGACGCGGCGCGGCCGGCCGGCATCACCCACGAGAAGCGGCGCCCGCCATCCTCGGGGTAGGCGGCCAGCAGGCGGCGCAGGATCAGCGGACCGCCCGCCTTGGGGCCGGTGCCCGACAGGCCATGGCCGCCGAACGGCTGCACGCCGACCACCGCGCCGATGACATTGCGGTTGACGTAGAGATTGCCGGCCGGGGCGCGGCTGCGCACGTAATTGATCGTCTCTTCGATGCGGCTATGCACGCCGAAGGTCAGGCCATAGCCGGTCGCGGCGATCTCGTTCAACAGATCGCCCAGATCGTTGCGGCGGAAGCGCAGCACATGCAGTACCGGGCCGAACACTTCGCGCTTCAGCTGGTCCAGGCTGTCGATCTCGATCACGGTCGGGGCGACGAACCAGCCCTGCCTGGTCAGGTCGAGGGTCAGCGGCAGGCGGTGCACCCGGCTCATCGAGGCGACATGCTTTTCGATGATCGCCTTGGCGCCTTCCGAGATCACCGGGCCGATATCGATGGCCAGGTCGTCGGGGCGGCCGATGCGCAGCTCGGCCATGGCGCCCTTGAGGCGCTCGATGACGATGTCGGCCACTTCCTCCTGCAGGCACAGCACGCGCAGCGCCGAGCAGCGCTGGCCGGCGCTGTCGAAGGCCGAGGCCAGGATGTCGCCGACCACCTGCTCGACATGGGCAGAGCTGTCGACCACCAGCGCGTTCTGGCCGCCGGTTTCGGCGACGAACGGGATCGGCTGGCCGAGCGGGCCGGTGCGGCCGGCCAGGCTCTTCTGGATCAGCTTGGCGACTTCGGTCGAGCCGGTGAACATCACGCCCTGGATGTCGGGATCGGACACCAAAGCGGCTCCGACCGAACCGTCGCCGGTCAGCAGCTGCAGGGCGGCGGCGGGAATGCCGGCCTCGTGCATCAGGCGCACGGCGACCGCGGCGATCAGCGGGGTTTCCTCGGCCGGCTTGGCCAGCACCGGGTTGCCGGCGGCCAAGGCGGCAGCGACCTGGCCGGTGAAGATGGCCAGCGGGAAGTTCCACGGCGAGATGCACACCACCGGGCCCAGCGGGCGATGGGTGCCGGCGTCGAAACCGGCCTCGATCTCGGCGGCGTAATAGCGCAGGAAATCGACCGCTTCGCGCAGTTCGCCGACGGCGTTGGGCAGCGACTTGCCGGCTTCGCGCACGGCCAGGTTCAGCAGCACGCCATGCTCGTTCTCGAACAGATCGGCGGCGGCGTTCAACAGGCGGGCACGCTCACGCGGGGCGGTCGCGGCCCAGGTGGGCGCGAAAGCGGCGGCGCTGGCGACGGCCTGGCTGACCTGCTCGGGGCGGGCATCGACGCATTCGCCCACCACGTCGGAGAAGTCGGCCGGATTGACCACCTTGTGCGCTTCGCCGGACTTGCTCGGCTCGGCCAGGATCGGCTCGGCGAGGTACGGGCCGGCATTGGCCTCAGTCAGCTCCAGCGCCAGTTCCTTCAATTGCAGCTCGTCGGCCAGGTCGATGCCGGCCGAATTGACGCGCTCGGCGCCGAACAGCTGGGTCGGCAGGGCGATCTTGGGATGCGGCAGGCCGACCGACATCACGTCCTTGGCGGCGGCGACCGGATCGGCGACCAGCGCGTCGAGCGGCACCGATTCGTCGGCGATGCGGTTGACGAAGGAGGTGTTGGCGCCGTTTTCCAGCAGGCGGCGCACCAGATAGGGCAGCAGGGTCTCGTGCGTTCCGACCGGCGCATAGATGCGGGCCGGACGGTTCAGCTTGGACGGGCCGACCACTTCCTCATAAAGCGGCTCGCCCATGCCGTGCAGGCACTGGAATTCATACTGGCCCTGCTCGTAAGCGTCGCCGGCCAGCTTGTAGATGGTGGCCAGGGTCTGGGCGTTGTGGGTGGCGAATTGCGGATAGACCGCGTCGCGGGCGCCCAGCAGCTTGGCGGCGCAAGCCAGGTAGGAAACGTCGGTGTAGATCTTGCGGGTATAGACCGGGAAGCCCGACATGCCGTCGAGCTGGGCGCGCTTGATCTCGGCATCCCAATAGGCGCCCTTGACCAGGCGCACCATCAGGCGATGGCCGGAGCGGCGCGCCAGGTCGATCACGTAATCCAGCACATAGGGCGCTCGCTTCTGATAGGCCTGCACCACGAAGCCGATGCCGTTCCAGCCGGCCAGCACCGGGTCGAAACACAGGCTTTCCAGCAGGTCGAGCGAGATCTCGAGGCGGTCGGCCTCCTCGGCGTCGATATTGAGGCCGATGTCGTAGCTGTGGGCCAGATGGGCCAGCGACTTCAGGCGCGGCAGCAACTCGCTCTTCACCCGGTCCTGCTGGGCCCGGGAATAGCGCGGATGCAGCGCCGACAGCTTGATAGAAATGCCCGGGCCGGCGATCACGCCCGCCTTGTTGGCGGCCTTGCCGATGGCGTGGATGGCCTTTTCGTAATCGGCGTAATAGCGCTCGGCGTCCGACGCGGTCAGCGCCGCCTCGCCCAGCATGTCGTAGGAATAGCGGAAGCCCTTGGCCTCCCACTTCCGGCCGCGCGACAGCGCCTCCTCGATGGTCTGGCCGGAGACGAACTGCTCGCCCATCATGCGCATGGCGATGTCGACGCCCTTGCGGATCAGGGGCTCGCCGCCCTTGGCGATCAGGCGGGTCAGCGCCGATGACAGGCCGGTTTCCGAGGCGGGGCTGACCAGATGGCCGGTCACCAGCAGACCCCAGGCGGCGGCATTGACGAACAGCGAGCTGCCCTGGCCGACGTGGCTGCGCCAGTTACCGCGCGCCACCTTGTCGCGGATCAGCGCGTCGCGGGTCGGAGCGTCGGGAATGCGCAGCAGCGCCTCGGCAAGGCACAGCAGCGCCACGCCTTCCTGGCTCGACAGCGAGAATTCCTGGATCAGGCCCTCGACGCCGCTGCCGGCGCCCTTGGCGCGCATGGCGCTGACCAGCCGGCGGGCGACTTCCTTGGCGCCCATGGTGATCTGGGTCGGGAAGGTGGCTGCTTCCAGCAGAGCGGGCAGGCAATCGGGCTCGGGGCGGCGGGTGGCGCGGGTGATGGCGTCGCGCAGCAGATCGGGATCACGCACCGATTTGGCCAGAGTTTTGAACGGGGCGGTACACTTGCGATCGCTGGCCACGGGTGCTCTCCTGATGGGCGCTCTTCGGGGGCTCGGAAGGTCTAAAGCTGCACACACATAGCCGGTCCGGGAGCGCCGGTCCAGAGCTGCAAAAAGAGTGATCGCCTGTTCATCCCGAAGCCCATCCTGTGATAGAAGGAACGACGCGCCGCGGTGTCCTGTTTTAAGGATCCCAACTACCGCTCAGGGCCGATCACCTCCCCCGCCATAAGAGTAGCCAACCGCAGCTAGAGGACCACCGCATGTCCGACCTATCCACTCATCCGCGCGCCCGCATCCTGATGTGCGCGCCTGAGCATTTCGAAGTCAGCTACACCATCAATCCGTGGATGAAGCCGGACACCTGGCAGAGCCAGGCCGAGCTTCTCGGCGCCCGTTCCAACAGCGGCTGGCACAAGCTGACCGAGACCCTGCGCTCGCTCGGCGCGGAGCTTGAGATGGTGCCTCCGCAAGAAGGTTTGCCGGATCTGGTGTTCACCGCCAATGCCGCGGTGGTGCTGGACGGCGTCGCCTTGGTCGCCACCTTCCGCCACCCGCAGCGCCAACCCGAGACCGCGGTCTATAAGCAGGCGTTCGAGCAACTGAAGGCACGCGGCATCCTGCGCGAGGTGCTCGACATGCCGGAAGGCCTGATCCTGGAAGGCGCCGGCGACTGCGTGTGGGATCCCGTGCGCGACACGTTCTGGCTGGGCTATGGCCAGCGCTCCGACAAGGAAGCCGCCAAGGTCGTGCGCGACACTTTCGGCTTCGACGTGGTGCCGCTGAAGCTGGTCGATCCGCGCTTCTATCACATGGATACCTGCCTCTGTCCGCTGACCGGCGGCGAAGTGCTGTATTGGCCGCAGGCTTTCGAGGCCGAAGGCAAGGCGCTGATCGAGGAACGCTTCGGCAAGGACAATCTGATCGCCGCCCCCGAAGAGGATGCCTGCGCCTTCGCCGTCAATGCGGTGAATATCGGCCGCGACATCGTGCTGGCCACCGTATCGGACAAGCTGCGGAACATTCTGGAAGAGCGCGGCTACCGCCTGCACGCCACGCCGATCAGCGACTTCAATTTGTCGGGCGGGTCGGCCTTCTGCCTGACCCTGAAGCTCGACCGCGCCTCGGGCGGCCGCGACATCCCGGCCGAACTGGACATCGTGTCCACCAGCGCCTGAAGATAACGGAAAGGGGCGGGAGAGATCCCGCCCTCCCAAAATTTGGGACGCAGAGGCGCAGAGACGCAGAGGCAACTCGCTGTCGAAGCGCCCGCGGCAATTACCCCTTCGACCGATTGCAGCAAGCGCCGTTAACCGCACACAACCTCTGCGCCTCTGCGCCTC